>QMCD01000429.1_pt1 | contig 32729 bp, 19 predicted proteins | sample 1821841 | NCBI WGS metagenome assembly QMCD01 (sample SAMN01991225, study PRJNA193472) | Termite gut metagenome, whole genome shotgun sequencing project. | isolation source: worker | host: Macrotermes natalensis
AAGGTGAAATGCCCAATGTGTAAACTAAAAAATTCATGAGCAATGAGTAAGTTGACAAAAAAACAAAAAGTAGTTTACGCCAAGGTAGATCCTGCCAAACACTATAAACTCTCAGAAGCTGCGACTTTGTTGAAAGATGTTACTTTCACCAAATTTGACGCTTCGGTAGATGTTGCAGTGCGCCTCGGTGTAGACCCTCGTAAAGCCAACCAAATGGTGCGCGGCGTGGTAACACTTCCGCACGGAACCGGTAAAACCGTTCGCGTGCTGGTGCTGTGTACCCCCGATAAAGAAGCCGAAGCGAAAGCTGCCGGCGCCGACCATGTTGGTTTGGATGACTATCTGGAAAAAATTAAAGGTGGCTGGACTGATATTGACGTAATCATTTGTACCCCTTCCGTAATGGCGAAAGTAGGTACACTTGGACGTGTGCTCGGCCCCCGTGGTTTAATGCCCAATCCCAAAACCGGTACCGTGACGATGGAAGTCGGCAAAGCGGTAGAAGACGTAAAAGGCGGTAAAATCGACTTTAAAGTCGATAAACAGGGTATTATCCATGCTTCTGTAGGTAAAATGTCGTTCGATGCTGTGAAAATAGCCGAGAACACACAGGAATTCCTGAATACCGTAATGAAATTGAAACCCCAATCGTTGAAGGGTACTTATGTGAAAAGTGTTTTCATGTCGTCAACCATGAGCCCCGGCTTGTGCATTGATGTGAAATCAGTAGGTATTGCCGAATAATCTAAAATGATGTTTAAGGTATGAAAAAAGAACAAAAGACGGAAGTTATAGATGCTTTGGCAGAACAATTGAAGCAGGCGCCTCATTTTTATGTGGCCGACACTTCGGGATTGAATGCTGAAAATACCGGCAAGTTGCGCCGCAGTTGCTTCGAAAAAAATGTGAAAATGTTGGTGGTGAAAAATACCCTCCTCAAAAAAGCATTGGAAAAAAATAATTTCGAAGCTACCGACCTGTTCGCAACGCTGGAAGGCCCTACTGCTATCATGTTCACGGAAACGGTGAACGCTCCCGCCAAATTAATCAAAGAGTTTAACGATAAATTCGGTAAACCCGTATTGAAAGGCGCTTTCGTGCAGAGCAATCTGTACCTCGGAGCCGGCGCATTGACCGACTTGGTGAACCTGAAGTCACGCGAAGAACTGATTGGCGATATCATCACCTTGCTGCAATCACCCGCACGGAATGTTATTTCCGGTATGGTGGCACGTGCAGAAAAACTGGCTGATGAAAACGCGGTGATAAGCGTTAGAAGTGAAGCGTAAAGAGTAAAGTGTGAAGTGCAAAAATTCGCTTAACTCTTAACGCCTAACACTTCACGAGAAAACAAAAATTAAAAAACAATTAAATTAAAAAATAATCATGGCAGACGTAAAAAAAATTGCTGAAGAATTGGTAAGCCTTACTGTAAAAGACGTTCAGGAATTGGCTAAAGTACTGAAAGAAGAGTACGGTATTGAACCTGCAGCCGCCGCTGTTGTTGTAGCCGGTGGTGGAGCCGCCGGAGCAGCCGCTGAAGAAAAATCTACTTTCGATGTTATCCTGAAATCAGCCGGCCAGGCTAAATTACAAATGGTGAAAGTGGTGAAAGATATTACCGGTTTAGGTTTGAAAGAAGCCAAAGATTTGGTTGATGCAGCACCCAAGGCGATTAAGGAAAATGTTTCCAAAGCTGAAGCGGAACAACTCAAAGCACAGCTCGAAGAAGCCGGCGGAGAAGTGGAACTCAAGTAAACTTCCCTGCCCGTTGATCCGGGAATATAACACAGGTTTAGGACCCGTTTGGGGTTCTAAACCTTTTTGTGGTTTAAATGGCTTATTTTATACCTAATACGAATACGATGTCGCAAAAAACAATGAATCAGCGCGTTAACTTCGCTACCTCCCAAAATCGTCTGGACTATCCCGACTTTTTGGAGATACAAATTAAATCGTTTCAGGATTTCTTCCAGCTTGAAACGACCCCCGATAACAGGAAGAACGAAGGACTGTTCAAGGTGTTTCAGGAAAACTTTCCGATTACAGACACCCGCAATAACTTTGTACTCGAATTCATGGACTACTTTATTGACCCGCCCCGCTATTCTATCGACGAATGCCTCGACCGCGGTTTGACCTATAGTGTCCCCCTCAAAGCCAAGTTGAAACTGTACTGTACCGATCCCGAACATGAGGATTTCGATACGGTAATTCAGGATGTGTATCTTGGCACCGTGCCGTACATGACCCCAGGCGGAACCTTTGTAATTAACGGGTCCGAACGTGTGGTGGTGTCGCAGTTGCACCGTTCGCCCGGCGTGTTCTTCGGGCAAAGCGTGCATGCCAACGGTACGAAATTGTATTCTGCGCGTATCATTCCGTTCAAAGGCTCGTGGATTGAATTTGCCACGGACATTAACAACGTGATGTATGCCTACATTGACCGTAAAAAGAAATTGCCCGTAACCACGCTGCTCCGCGCTATCGGTTACGAAGGCGATAAAGATATATTGGAAATTTTCGGCCTCGCCGACGAAGTGAAAGTCAGCAAGCCCAACCTGAAAAAGGTGGTGGGACGCAAGCTGGCGGCGCGTGTGCTGAAATCGTGGATTGAGGATTTCGTGGATGAAGATACCGGTGAAGTGGTGTCCATCGAACGTAACGAAATTGTGATCGACCGCGAAACCGTGCTCACCGACGAGCATATTGAACAGATCATTGAAGCGGGCGCTGCTACTATTCTTCTGCATAAGGAAGATGCCAATATCAGCGACTACGCTATTATTCACAACACGTTGCAAAAAGACCCGTGTAATTCCGAAAAAGAAGCTGTGGTATATATCTATCGCCAGCTTCGCAACTCGGAACCACCCGATGATGCTACGGCGCGTGACGTGATTGATAAATTGTTCTTCTCCGACAAACGCTACGATTTGGGTCAGGTAGGACGTTTCCGCTTGAACCGCAAGCTGAACCTGAATACTGGCGCCGATGTACGCGTGTTGACTAAAGAGGATATCATTGCAATTATCAAACATCTCATTCAGCTCATCAACTCAAAGGCTGATGTGGATGACATCGACCACTTGAGTAACCGCCGCGTGCGCACGGTGGGCGAACAATTGGCCAACCAGTTTGGTGTAGGTCTTGCCCGTATGTCACGTACCATTCGCGAACGCATGAACGTGCGCGACAACGAAGTGTTCACGCCCATTGATTTGATTAATGCGAAGACCTTGTCGAGCGTAATTAACTCTTTCTTCGGCACCAGCCAGTTGTCGCAATTCATGGACCAGACAAACCCGCTGGCCGAAATGACCCACAAACGCCGTATGAGCGCTTTAGGGCCGGGTGGTTTGAGCCGCGACCGTGCAGGTTTCGAGGTGCGCGACGTGCACTACACGCACTACGGCCGCCTCTGTCCCATTGAGACGCCTGAAGGCCCGAACATCGGGTTGATTTCATCGCTTTGCGTATATGCACGTATTAATCCGCTCGGTTTCATTGAAACGCCCTACCGTAAGGTGGACAAAGGTCAGGTTGACCTGTCCGAGAAAGGAGTGGTGTATATGAGCGCCGAGGAGGAAGAAGATAAGATGGTGGCTCAGGCCAACGCTAATGTAGATACCGACGGCACGATTACCGATGAACGTATCAAATGCCGTGTGGAAGCCGATTATCCGGTGGTAAGTAAAGAAGAACCTGATGGACGTTGCGCCGAACCAGATTGCTTCTATCGCAGCTTCGTTAATTCCCTTCCTGGAACACGACGACGCCAACCGTGCATTGATGGGCTCGAACATGATGCGCCAGGCCGTTCCCCTGATTCGCCCTCAGGCTCCTATTGTGGGTACAGGCATTGAAGGCCTTGTGGCCCGCGACAGCCGCACGCAGATTTCCGCTACCGGCAAAGGCGAAGTAGTGTACGTGGATGCAGGCGAAATACATATTCAATATGAACGCTCCGAGGGCGAACGCTTTGTTAGTTTTGACCCGGATGTGACCGTATATAAACTTCCGATTTACCGTAAAACCAACCAGAATACGAGCATCAACCTGCGTCCCATTGTGCGCAAAGGCGACAAGGTGTTGCCCGGACAAATCATGACCGAAGGTTATGGTACGCAGAACGGTGAATTGGCCTTGGGTAGTAACCTGAAAGTGGCGTTCATGCCCTGGAAAGGCTACAACTTTGAGGATGCTATTGTGCTTTCCGAACGTTTGGTGCGTGAAGACGTATTCACTTCGGTACATGTTGACGAATACATCATGGAAGTGCGCGATACTAAACGTGGTCTCGAAGAATTAACCAATGATATTCCGAATGTAAGTGAAGAAGCTACCAAAAATTTGGATGAAAACGGTATCATTCGCATTGGCGCCAACGTGGCCCCGGGCGATGTGTTGATCGGTAAAATCACGCCGAAAGGGGAGAGCGATCCTTCACCCGAAGAAAAATTGTTGCGTGCTATTTTCGGTGATAAAGCCGGCGACGTGAAAGACGCTTCATTGAAAGCCTCGCCTTCACTTTACGGTACTATCATTGACCGTCGCTTGTTCTCTCGCGTGATGAAAGAAAGCGGTAAGAAAGGCAAGCAGCAGGGCAAAGTGCAAATGCAAAAAGTAGATGAAGATTTTGAAAAGAAAGTGCATGTACTGAAAGATATTTTGGTAGACAAGTTGGTGAAACTCCTTGAAGGCAAACCGGCACAAAGCGTGACTGACCTTTATGGCGTTGAAGTGATAGGCAAAGGTGTGAAATTTACCCCCCGCGTGCTGACCAATGTTGACTATGAAAATGTCAACCCCAATAAGTGGACGACCGATAAGGAAGCCAATACCATGGTGAAGCAGATTATCAATAATTATCTGATTAAATACAAGGAATTGGATGCCGAAGTGAAACGTGTAAAATACAATATTACTATCGGTGACGAGCTGCCCAACGGCATTATCCAATTGGCCAAGGTGTATGTGGCGAAGAAACGTAAGATTAAAGTAGGTGATAAAATGGCCGGTCGCCACGGTAACAAAGGTATTGTGGCCAAGGTGGTGCGCGATGAAGATATGCCTTTCCTTGAGGACGGATCTATTGTTGACATCGTGCTGAACCCGCTGGGTGTGCCTTCACGTATGAACCTCGGACAGATTTATGAAACCGTGTTGGGATGGGCAGGTAAAGAACTTGGAACCAAGTTCAGCACGCCTATTTTTGACGGTGCCACCCTGGAGGAAATCACCGAACATACCGAAAAAGCAGGTATTCCCAAGTATGGCAAAACTTACCTGCGCGACGGCGGTACTGGTGAAATGTTTGACCAGCCGGCCACCGTGGGTGTTATTTATATGCTGAAACTCGGACACATGGTGGACGATAAGATGCACGCCCGTTCGATTGGACCTTACTCACTGATTACCCAACAGCCCCTTGGCGGTAAAGCCCAGTTCGGGGGACAGCGTTTCGGGGAAATGGAAGTGTGGGCGCTTGAAGCATTCGGCGCTGCAAATATCCTGCAGGAAATCCTGACGGTGAAATCCGATGATGTGACGGGACGTTCACGCGCGTATGAAGCTATCGTAAAAGGTGAACCTATGCCGCAATCCGGTATACCCGAAGCCTTGAATGTAATTCTGCATGAACTTCGCGGTCTCGGTCTCAGCCTCCGCATGGAATAATAATTTGTAACTTGTAACTATAATATGATACAGAAAAAAGTAAGTAAGCAGAAAACCAACTTTAACAAGATTACCATTAGCTTGTCGTCGCCCGAAGAAATTTTGGAGCGCTCAAGCGGGGAAGTGTTAAAGCCGGAGACGATTAACTACCGTACCTATAAGCCTGAGCGCGACGGTTTGTTCTGCGAGCGTATTTTCGGCCCTTCCAAAGACTATGAATGCCATTGCGGTAAATACAAGCGTATCCGTTACCGCGGCATCGTGTGCGACCGTTGCGGTGTGGAAGTTACCGAGAAGAAAGTACGACGTGAACGCACCGGCCATATTTCGTTGGTAGTGCCTGTGGCGCATATTTGGTATTTCCGCTCTACGCCTAATAAAATCGCGTATCTCCTGGGTATTCCTTCAAAAAAACTTGAAGCGATTATTTATTATGAACGCTACGTAGTGGTGCAGCCGGGTATCAAAGCGGCTGAAGGGATTAAGGAATATGATTTTCTTACGGAAGATGAATACTTGCAAATCCTGGAGAGCCTGCCGAAAGACAACCAGTTGCTCGAAGACGATGATGTGAATAAATTTATTGCAGGCATGGGCGCCGAGGCCATCGATATGATGTTGAAGCGCATTAACCTCGACGACTTGTCCTACGACCTGCGCCACAAAGCCGATGCGGAAACGTCGCAGCAGCGCCGCGCCGAAGCGTTGAAGCGCCTGAACGTGGTAGAGGCTTTTCGTGAATCGAAAAATATCAACAAGCCGGAATGGATGATTATGAAAGCCATCCCGGTAATTCCGCCCGAATTGCGACCCCTGGTGCCTTTGGACGGCGGCCGTTTTGCTACGTCTGATTTGAACGACCTTTACCGTCGTGTCATCATTCGCAATAACCGCCTGAAACGCTTGATTGAAATCAAAGCGCCGGAAGTGATCTTGCGTAACGAAAAACGTATGTTGCAGGAAGCTGTAGACTCGTTGTTCGACAATTCACGCAAGTCCAATGCGGTGAAAACCGAAGCCAACCGCGCCCTGAAATCACTTTCGGATAGCTTAAAAGGTAAGCAGGGACGCTTCCGCCAGAATTTGCTTGGTAAGCGTGTGGACTATTCTGCCCGTTCGGTAATCGTCGTTGGCCCCGAACTCAAAATGCACGAGTGCGGTTTGCCTAAAGATATGGCGGCAGAATTGTACAAACCATTTGTTATCCGCAAGCTGATTGAACGTGGTATTGTGAAAACCGTGAAATCGGCTAAGAAGATAGTAGACCGTAAGGATCCCGTGATTTTCGACATCCTCGAAAACGTGATGAAAGGGCATCCGGTGCTGTTGAACCGTGCGCCGACCCTTCACCGTCTCGGTATTCAGGCCTTCCAGCCCAAGCTGATAGAAGGCAAGGCTATACAGTTGCACCCCTTGTCGTGTACGGCATTCAATGCCGACTTCGACGGTGACCAGATGGCGGTGCACTTGCCTTTAGGCAATGCCGCAATTCTTGAAGCTCAGCTGCTGATGCTGGGCGCCCACAACATTTTGAACCCTGCCAACGGAGCGCCTATCACGGTGCCTTCGCAGGACATGGTGTTGGGGCTGTACTACATTACCAAAGCCCGCAAAGGCGCGAAAGGAGACGGTCGTACGTTCTATGGTTCCGAAGAAGTGATTATCGCTTACAATGAAAAAGCGGTAGACCTTCACGCAATTATTAAAGTGCGCATTTCCGTAGCACAGGCCGACGGTACGGTGAAAAATGAATTGATTGAAACGACTGTTGGACGTGTGATGTTCAATCAGCACGTTCCCGAAGAAGCCGGCTATATCAATGAAGTATTGACGAAAAAATCGCTGCGCGACATCATCGGCAGTGTATTGAAATCGGGCGGTATTGCTACTACGGCGAAGTTTCTTGATGACATCAAAGACCTCGGTTACCAAATGGCGTTCCGTGGCGGTTTGTCGTTCAACCTTGACGACGTAATTGTGCCGAAGGAAAAAGAATCGTTGGTAGAAAAAGGCTACAAGGAAGTGGAAGAAGTGATGAACAACTACAACATGGGGTTCATCACTAACAACGAACGCTACAACCAGATTATCGATATTTGGACACATACCAATGCTAACCTCACCCAAACGGTGATGAAACAATTGTCGGCAGACAAACAGGGTTTCAATTCCGTGTACATGATGTTGGACTCCGGCGCTCGTGGTTCTAAAGAACAGATCCGTCAGTTGTCCGGTATGCGTGGTTTGATGGCGAAGCCCCAAAAATCGGGGGCTACCAGCGCTGAAATTATTGAAAACCCGATTTTGGCCAACTTTAAGGAAGGTCTTTCGGTGTTAGAATACTTTATTTCTACCCACGGTGCACGTAAGGGTTTGGCCGATACGGCGCTGAAAACAGCCGATGCCGGTTACCTTACCCGCCGTCTTGTTGACGTGTCGCAGGATGTGATTATCCATGAAGAGGATTGCGGCACCTTGCGCGGCTTGGTGGCTTCGGCTATCAAAAACAAGGACGAAGTGGTAGAATCACTCTATGAACGTATTCTTGGCCGCACCAGCGTGCATGACGTTTATCATCCGCTCACGGGCGAGTTGATTGTACCTGCCGGCGGTGAGTTTACGGAAGACGTGGCTAAAATTATTGAAGGGTCGCCCATTGAGCAAGTGGAAATCCGTTCGGTGTTGACCTGTGAATCGAAGAAAGGCGTGTGTGCCAAATGTTATGGCCGCAACTTAGCCGGAGGCCGCATGGTGCAACAGGGAGAGGCTGTGGGTGTAATTGCAGCACAGTCTATCGGTGAACCGGGTACACAGTTGACCCTGCGTACATTCCACGTCGGTGGTACCGCTTCAAGTATCGCTGCCGACAGTAAGGTGGAAGCCCGCTATGACGGCCGCCTCGAAATTGACGAACTGCGTACGGTGCGGAGCGTGGATAAGGACGGCGTGGAAATAGATATTGTGATCGGGCGTTTGGGCGAAATGCGCATCGTAGATAACAATACCGGCATTACCCTTTATCAGCATGCAGTGCCTTATGGTGCGCAATTATATAAACAAAACGGCGACAACGTGAAGAAAGGCGACCTCATTTGCGAATGGGATCCTTACAACGCGGTGATCATTTCGGAATTTGCCGGTAAGATTGCGTTTGAAAGCGTAATCGACGGCCTTACTTTCCGTGAAGAAGCCGATGAAACCACCGGTTACCGTGAAAAAGTGATTATCGAATCACGCGATAAGTCACGTAACCCGACGGTGCGCATCCTCGACAGTAAAGGCGTTGAAATTAAACAATACAACTTGCCTGTAGGTGCACACATCGTGGTGGAAGAAGGCGAGAAAGTAATTGCCGGACAGATTTTGGTGAAAATTCCCCGCGCCGTTGGTAAGTCGGGCGACATCACCGGCGGTCTGCCCCGTGTTACGGAACTGTTCGAAGCACGTAACCCAAGCAACCCCGCCATTGTATCTGAAATCGACGGCGAAGTGATCATGGGTAAAATTAAACGTGGTAACCGCGAAATTGCCATACGTTCTAAACTCGGCGACGAGAAGAAATATTTAGTTCCCCTATCGAAACAAATCCTCGTGCAGGAAAACGATTACGTGCGTGCCGGAACCCCGTTGTCCGACGGCGCTATTACTCCCTTGGATATCCTGACCATTCAGGGCCCTATCAAAGTACAGGAATACATCGTGAACGAAGTGCAGGAAGTATACCGTATGCAAGGGGTGAAAATTAACGATAAGCACTTTGAAGTAATCGTTCGTCAGATGATGCGCAAAGTGGAAATTGTTGACCCGGGCGATACCCGCTTCCTCGCTGAGCAATTGGTAGATAAATGGGAATTTATGCAGGAAAACGACTTCATCTATGATAAAAAAGTAGTGGTTGATCCGGGCGATTCCCAAACGCTGAAAGCCGGACAGATTGTTACGGCCCGTAAGTTGCGCGACGAAAATTCACAACTTACCCGTAAGGACATGAAGCCTGTTGAAGCCCGCGAGGCTTTGCCTGCTACTTCAAGCCAGGTGTTGCAGGGTATTACCCGCGCTGCATTGCGTACCAACAGCTTCATGAGCGCCGCTTCCTTCCAGGAAACAACTAAGGTGCTGAGTGAAGCAGCCATTCATGGTAAGGAAGACTTCCTGGAAGGCCTGAAAGAAAATGTGATTTGCGGTCACCTGATTCCTGCCGGTACCGGTATGCGTTATATCGACAAGATTATTGTTGCTTCTATGGACGATTACCAGCGTATGGCGGAAAGTAAACGCAAAAAAGAGGTCAAGCAGGAAGAAGTGGTAGAAAAATAATATTGTTGTAAGTAATTAACAAAGAGCGCTTTATTAACATATGCTAAAAGTAAGGCCGGAAAATTTATCTTTTCCGGCCTTACTTTTTTTGTTTATGCGAAAATTAAATATTAAATTTGCTGTATAACAACCACCGGGGTATGAGAAGTAGATTTTTAACAGCGCTTTTCAGTGTGTTGTTTGTTTATCAAACACTGAGCGCTCAAGAGGTAGGATTATTTGTGGGCACAAAATTGCGCCCGCCCTTTTCTCCGTACATTCGTGAGTACATAACTTTATCGGATGATTTTTTGAATGTGCAATTAAAAAACACCGGCACGGTGCCGTGGAAAGTTACGCTTCGTATGGTGTTGGAAAATACCAAAGGCGTGTGGCTGGAAACAAAGCCCAACGCTAATTTAGCCACGTATATTATTATGCCCGACAAAGAGGTGCGGCTCACCGGCCCTATGCTGAAAAATTATTTTGAACCTGAGAATTTATTGTTTAAAGGTTTATCGGCTGCAGCTTATAAGACAGGCCCCTTGCCCAGCGACCTTTATACATTGCGTTATGACGCTTATGATGCGGATTCCGGCAAACTTTTAGCTATGGGAGAACCTGTGCAGGTATGGTTTGTATTGAATAAGGCGCCGTCAATTACATTTCCTGAACACAAAGCCGAACTTTATTTTAATGAAAACAAGCATTTCTATTTTGAGTGGTCGGAGCGTCATGAAAAGGTCACTGAAGTGCAGCGTGTAGATTATGAGTTTCGGATAGTAGAAATTCCGAACTCGTTCACAGGGGAGGTCGCTTCCATATTTCATACGCTTCCGGTAGTTTATCAACAAACACTTACTACAACATCGCTCATGATAGATTTTTCACGGGTTGCTATGAAATGGGGACGCCGTTATGCTTTTCGTGTAAGGGCAAAAGTTATGTCGGGAAAAAATGAGTTGAAGCTATTTGAAAATGATGGTTATTCGCCGGTTTTTGAGTTTACCTATAAAGCGATATGTCCCACGCCGGTTGTTGCTGCCATTGATTTTCCGGGAATTCATACGGCGGAAATCAAATGGAATAGTCAGCCGGAAGTGGCCAGTTATACTTTTCTAATTCGTGATGTGAAATCGGCCAATTGGGAGCGCAAAGACCTTACGCAGCCTTACATGCGGCTTTCTACGCTGGATTATGAGAAAACGTATGAGTATAAAATCCGCGGCTATTGCAAGTCATACCCCGGCGCTTACTCTAAAACATATACGCTCACATTGCCTTCTAATGCAAAGCCGATGATGCATCACAGCCGTATTCGTTTGACGGAAAATGCGACCATTCGTTACAACCATTCCGATACTACGGTAACGATTTCCGACAGGGCGACTAAAGACAGCATCAGGGTGGATGTGCGTGAAACCGTGAAGCGTAATGTTCCGGTGTCGATTGTGGATGATGAAGGAAATTTGTTTACGCTTACACCAAAACGTTTAAAATAGCAGTCAATGGAGTTTCAGCTGACATCGGCTTACCGGCCTACCGGCGACCAGCCCGAGGCGATTGCTGCGTTAACAGTTGCATTGAAGAAAGGCATGCCGGCGTCTACCTTGCTGGGGGTGACAGGTTCGGGAAAAACATTTACCATGGCCAATGTCATTGCCCAATCGGGGCGGCCCGCATTGGTGCTGAGCCACAATAAAACTTTGGCAGCACAGTTGTACGGTGAATTCAAAACATTTTTCCCCAATAATGCGGTGGAATATTTTGTATCGTACTACGATTATTATCAGCCGGAGGCTTACCTGCCCACTACAGATACCTACATTGAAAAAGACCTGAGCATTAACGATGAAATTGAAAAATTACGTTTGAGCGCCACTTCTTCTTTATTGTCGGGGCGCCGCGATGTGGTTGTGGTGTCAAGTGTGTCGTGCCTCTACGGTATTGGCAATCCTGAGGATTTTTCGGCCAATACCATTGTGTTGAAAAAAGGACAGTTGCTTTCGCGAAATAAGTTTTTGTATACCTTGGTGGATGCCTTGTATTCGCGCAATGAGGTGGAATTTAATCGCGGAACGTTCCGCGTGAAAGGCGATACGGTAGATGTTTACTTAGCCTACGGTGATTTTGCGTACCGCATTGTGTTTTGGGGCGATGAAATAGAAACTATAGAAACCTTTGAACCTGTTGGCGGGCGTACGATTGACCACCCCGAAGAAATTCATATCTATCCGGCCAATCTTTTTGTTACCACTAAAGACCGCATGAATAATGCGATTAAGCAGATACAGGACGATATGCTGAAGCGGTGTAATTATTTTACGGAAATAGGAAAACCGCAGGAAGCAAAACGCCTGAAATCGCGTGTGGAGTACGATTTAGAAATGATTAAGGAGTTGGGTTATTGTCCCGGTATTGAAAATTATTCGCGTTATTTCGACGGACGTTCTGCCGGATCGCGACCTTTCTGTTTGCTCGATTATTTCCCACAGGATTTTATTACCTTTATTGATGAAAGTCACGTCACCGTGTCGCAGATACATGCCATGTACGGTGGTGACCGTTCGCGCAAGCAAACATTGATAGATTTTGGCTTCCGCCTTCCCGCTGCCGCCGACAACCGTCCCTTGAAATTCGATGAGTTTGAAACATTGGTGGGACAGACAATTTATGTGAGCGCTACGCCGGCCGATTATGAATTGAAAAGGAGCGAAGGCGTGGTGATAGAACAGCTGGTGCGTCCCACCGGCCTGTTGGATCCGGTGATAGAAGTGCGTCCTACCACTAATCAAATTGATGATTTGGTGGAAGAAATCAACGGCCGTGCAGCGCGTGATGAGCGTGTGCTGGTGACTACGTTGACCAAACGCATGGCCGAAGAATTAAGTAAGTATTTTGACCGTATAGATATTCGTTGCCGTTATATCCACTCCGATGTAGATACGCTGGAACGCATACAGATATTGGAAGATCTGCAACGCGGACTGTTCGATGTGTTGATAGGTGTGAACCTGCTGCGTGAAGGGCTTGACCTGCCGCAGGTGTCGCTGGTGGCTATTTTAGACGCCGACAAGGAAGGGTTCCTGCGTTCGGCGCGGGCGCTGACACAGACCGCCGGCCGTGCCGCCCGTAACTTGAACGGTAAGGTCATCATGTATGCCGACACTGTGACCTATTCCATGCAGCAAACCATAGAGGAAACCGCCCGCCGCCGCGAAAGGCAGATGCGTTATAATGAAGAACACGGTATTACGCCGCAGCAAGTGGTGAAGAGCAACCGCGCTATCCTGGGGGGCGAAAACATTAAGTCCGGCGTGAATTACGGCGTCTATGACGAAGCATTGCCCATGGCTGCCGATCCTGTGTTGCAGCACATGGATGCGGCGCAATTGGATAAGGCCATTGATTATGCCCGCAAACGAATGGAACAAGCCGCCAAGGAATTGGATTTTGCTGCAGCTGCCTGCTTCCGCGATGAAATGTATAATTTAGAAAAACAGCGTGGACTACGCTAAATAACCAGCATTTGCAGCAGGTAAATGCCTGCGCCGGCCAGGTAGCCGGTAAGCGCCAGCCAACTGACATTTTTCAGGTACCATATAAAGTCGATGCGCTCCAAGCCCATAGCAGCCACCCCTGCAGCCGAACCGATAATCAGGATAGAACCGCCGGTGCCGGCGCAGTAGGCCAGGAAGTTCCAAAAAGTATGGTCAATGGGAAAGTCATACATAGCTTGAGCTGCCGCTACCAAAGGAATGTTATCGATAATGGATGACAATACACCAATGGATAACACAATGAGATTACCGTTGTGAATGGTGTTGTCGAGCCACAGCGCCATTTTATCCAGTGTGCCTATTTGGTTCAGGGCATTTACACAAAGCAAAATCCCCAAGAAGAAAAATACACTCGACATATCAATGCGGTGTATGGCGTTGGTCATACTAAAGCGTTGGCGGTCGTCGCTTTTTTTACGGAGATGTCCTACATGCTCGGTGTAAATCCACAACAGGCTTAAACCGAATAAAATTCCCATGAAAGGAGGGAGCTGGGTGAAACTTTTAAATACCGGAACAAAAAGCAGGGAGGCTAAGCCCAGGAAGAATACGGTGTGGCGTTCTATCCGCCGTATGGGCAGTGCATGTGCGCTGGGCTTCTGAATAGGAGCGTTCACTTCTCCTTTGGCCGTAAGGGTGAGTATTGTTAAAGGTACCAATAGGCACATAAGGCTGGGTACAAAAAGTTTCAACATAATTTGTGCCGGCGAAAGCTGTCCGCCAATCCACAACATAGTGGTCGTAAGGTCGCCTATGGGAGTCCATGCACCGCCTGCGTTCGCCGCTATAATCACCATGCCCGCCATCATCAGGCGAGGCCGGTGTTCCGCCACTAATTTGCGCAACAGGGACACCATTACAATAGTAGTGGTGAGATTATCAAGCACAGCCGACAGGAAAAAAGTGAGCAGGCTGACAATCCACAGCAATTTGCGCTTATCGGTAGTGTTTATTCTGTCGGTAATGATACGGAAACCGTCATACATATCTATGGTTTCCACAATACACATGGCGCCCAGCAGAAAGAGAATAATGCTGATAACATCACTCAGGTTTTCCATTAGGGCATGGTTCACCATTTCTGTTTCTGCGCAAAGGGCATACAGTGTCCAGCAGAGTACACAGGTCAGTATGGCAGAGGCGGCTTTATTTACCTTTAGCGGATGTTCCAGCGCAATAGCTGTGTAGCCTAATGAAAATACAAGTACAATAATGAATTCCATGACCGGGGAAATAAAAATCGCCGCAAAGGTAAACAATTTTTTTGAATATGGATTTATTCCAATGCCAAACTCGTGTGCTTTTTGTTCAGATATTTGTAGCCGGGGTCGTCTTCTTCAAAGAAGAATTTTTCTTTCCCGAAGGAGGGTTTTAGCTGATTGAACCAGGTAGCCTCCGGGTCATATTGGGCAAGGAAAGGCATACATACCCAGTCGGGGTTACGGCCCTGTAGAAACCGCAGTACAAAATGCTTTTCCGCATTGATTTCGGAGATGCCCAAAATCTGTATTTTTCCTGCGTAGGTGCTCATGCTCGGCCCCCTGACAGTACGGCAGGTGCCGCTCACCTTGGAATACGCTTTCCGGTAAATTTGCCAGCACTTTTCCAGCGGTAGTTCGAAAAAATACTTGGAACCCGTGTCTCTCGCTACAAACATGTAGTAAGGAATGCAGTTTAAATCCACCTGTTTGCGCCACAACTCTGCCCAAATGTCGGGATGATCGTTGATATTCCGTAGCAGGGGCGACTGTGTGCGAATTTGTGCGCCCGTGCCCCGTATGCGGGCTATCGCCGATTTGACAGCGGCTGTAGATAATTCTACCGGATGATTAAAATGCGCCTGTATAGTCAAATTCTTCCCTGATTTTACGATCTTTTCAAAGAAAAACAGTAACTCGTCGGCATCCTTATCCGTAAGGAAGCGGTAGGGCCAATAGGCTGGTGATTTCGTGCCTAAGCGAATGGTTTGGATATGCCGGAACTCGCTGCCTAATAAAGGTTCAATGTAATCAATTAAGGCCTGCGTACTCATGGTGAGCGGGTCGCCGCCGGTGAATAACACATCGGTAACCCGGGGCTTTGTCTTGAGGTATTTGAAGAACAAATCGGCTTCCCGCATAGAGAATTTCAGGTTTTTCATGCCGGAAAACTGAGGCCATCTGAAACAGAAGGTGCAGTAGGCATGACAGGTCTGTCCGCGCGACGGAAAGAAGAGCACTGTTTCGCGATATTTGTGTTGTATGCCGTGTAATTTTTGGTCGCCCAACGTGGGTACGTTGTGTTCCTGTCCGGCCGGATTGGGGTTTAAGCCCAGCCGGATTTGATGGATAGTGTGTTTCAGCACTTCTTCGGAAACGCCCGATTGCATTAGCTGCAACACCTTGTTGTAATGTTTTTTCGGCAACATCTCCCTGCGCGGGAAATTCAGCGTGAAAATAGGGTCATCGGGAATATTGTTCCAATTAATCAATTCTTCCGTTACATAATTGTTAGTCTTGAAAGGAAGCACGCGCCCTACCACTTCTATCGCTTCCTTATCTTCAGGACGCAATTGCGCTATTTGCGGAATTGTTTCGTAATTAGACAGACTGAAAGCATGATATTTTGTGTCCATGACTAATATATTTTGGTGGTTAATCACTACAAAGATACGAAATTTTATCGGGTTATTAGGGTAAATAGCAGGAAAAATTGTATATTTGCAACCATTTAGCGAACTATGGCTTGGATTATCTTAATTATTGCAGGATTGTTTGAAACGGCTTTCGCCTTTTGTTTGGGAAAGGCGAAAATAACCTCCGGATATGAAATGTATGGGTGGTATCTGGGCTTTTTAGTCGCTCTTAGCATCAGCATGCTCCTGTTGATTAAAGCTGCACAGACCCTGCCTATCGGTACGGCCTATGCCGTGTGGACAGGCATAGGCGCTGTAGGCACAGTGGTGGTGGGGATTATCGTGTTCAAAGAGCCGGCGCACGTACTCCGCCTGTTCTTCCTGGTCACGCTGATTTTGTCCATTATCGGACTAAAGGTCGTCTCCCATTGAACCCTTGTTAAGGTAAACTCATAAATCGTAAACTCGTCACTTCACCTCATGGCCGATACATTAATACTTCCCGCTAACGCCACTAAAGAAGAACGATACAGGGCGCTTCTTCCACAGTTGAAATCATTGTTGGACGGCGAGAGCGACACCATTGCAAACATGGCGAATGTAGCTGCCGCCCTGAAAGAAGCGTTCTATTTTTGGTGGGTAGGATTTTATATCATTAAGAATAACGAATTGGTGCTTGGTCCTTTTCAAGGCCCCATTGCCTGCACACGTATTGCCTGTGGTCGCGGCGTGTGCGGAACGGCGTGGAAAGAGGGTAAAACCATTATAGTGCCCGATGTGGAACAATTTCCCGGGCACATTGCCTGCAGTTCCGCCTCGAAGTCGGAAATTGTGGTGCCCCTGTTCCACAATGGCTTTGTGTGGGGTGTGCTGGATGTTGACAGCGAGCAGCTGAATGAGTTTGACGAAACGGATGCGGACTATTTAGCGCAAATTGCAGGGTGGCTCTGTCCTGTTTAGTAGGATGGCTTACTTTTTGCAGTAATGTATTTTTTAATTATCTTTGCTAAAACAGTGTTGTTGAAAACAGGTAAATATAATGTTATAATGAAAAAGATATATCTCCTCATTCTTCCGGTTCTTATGGCTTTCTGCAGTTGCAGCAATAGGCCGGAACAGTTAGTGTCCTGTGTAAATCCCATGATTGGTACCGACTACACCGGTCACACCTATCCGGGAGCCACGCTGCCGTTCGGCATGGTGCAATTGAGTCCCGACACCAAGCTGACAGGCTGGCAGGGCTGTTCGGGCTATCATTACGAAGATAGCGTGATATATGGTTTTTCGCATACGCACCTTAGCGGTACGGGCGTTGAAGATTATTGTGATATTTTGGTGATGCCTACAACAGGTAAAATTCAGTGGGAGAATAAGGATTACCGGTCGGATTTCCGCCATGCTTCGGAAAAAGCATCTGCAGGTTATTATGCTGTGACCCTTGATAAATATAAAATTCAGGCAGAACTCACAGCCACTGCGCGCGTGGGATTTCATCGCTACACGTTTCCTGAAAAAGCACAGGCGAATATCCTTTTCGATTTGAAACATCGCGGAATATTGTTGCAGAGTGGCTTGAAAACCGTTGGTGATAACGAACTCTGCGGTTATCGCCGTGTTCGCCAATGGGCGCAGGATCGCCGGATTTATTTTGTGGCAAAGTTTTCAGAACCGTTTACCTATGCGCAGCTTAACGACAGCACCAAAGCAGTGCTCAACTTTGCCGGCAAAAATATTCTGGTGAAAGTCGGCTTGTCGTCCGTTAGTGTGGAGAATGCCCGTAAAAATTTGGAAGCCGAATTGCCGGGTTGGGATTTTGATCGGGTGAAGGCCGATGCCGAATCCGCATGGGAACAGGAGTTGTCGAAAATTATTGTGGAAGGCGGAAGTCAAGAGGAATATACTACATTCTACACGGCCTTGTATCATACGGCCGTGGTGCCGAATTTATACATGGATGTCAACGGGGAATATGCCGGTCGTTACGGAAAAACAGGGAAGGCGGATTTTGATAATTATACCGTGTTTTCTTTGTGGGACACCTATCGTGCTGCTCACCCCTTATACACCATCATTAATCCCAAGCGCAACCGGGATTTCGTTAAGTCATTTATTCGTTTGTATGAAGAAGGCGGATTGCTGCCTGTGTGGGAACTGGCCGGCAACGAAACTTTTTGTATGATTGGTCACCATGCTGTGTCGGTGATTGCTGATGCCTACATGAAAGGCGACCGTGATTTCGATGTGGAAAAAACCTATGAGGCCTGCAAACAAAGCGCCGACACATCGTTGTATGGTTTGCAATATTTCATTCAACAAGGATATATTCCCTTAGATAAAGAAAGCGAATCGGTGTCGAAAACCCTGGAATATGCTTACGATGCCTGGTGTATTGCACAAATGGCGAAAGTAATGGGCAAGGAAGCCGATTATGCCGAATATATTCAACGGGCGCAATATTATAAGAATATTTATGATGCGTCTACCGGTTTCATGCGGGCTAAAAGTAATGAAACCTGGCATGCACCTTTCGATCCGTTTGAAGTGAATTCCAATTATACGGAAGCCAATTCATGGCAATATAGCTTTTATGTGCCGCAGGATATAGACGGACTGGCGCGCTTGCATGGCGGTAAAGCGGCTTTAGCGGCTAAAATAGATGAGCTGTTTGCCGCATCTACAGCCACTACAGGACGCAATCAATCGGATATTACCGGGCTTATCGGGCAATATGCGCACGGCAACGAGCCCAGTCACCATGTGCCTTACCTGTATACTTATTTGGGACAGCCCTGGAAAACACAAAAGATGGTGCGTTACATCATGGACGAGCTGTATGGCGCCGGAAATGACGGCTTATGCGGCAATGAAGATTGCGGACAGATGTCGGCTTGGTATGTGATGAGCGCTTTGGGATTTTATCAGGTGGCGCCGGGCGCTGACTGCTATGCTATCGGTACACCGTTGTTTGAAAAGGCGACTATCAACCTTGAAAATGGAAAACGATTTGTGATAAAGGCTGATAAGCCTTCGACGAAGAATTGTTACATACAATCGGCTACCCTGAACGGGGTTGATTATAAGAAAGCCTACATTACCCACGCTGATATAATGAATGGCGGTGAGTTGTCCTTTGTTATGGGCAGTAAGCCGAATCCGGAATGGGGAATAGGCGCCGGTAACGAGCCGGTTTCTACCATTACCGACCATTTGATTGTGCCGGTGCCGACAGTGCTGCAAGGGCACCGTACCTTTAGACATCAAGATACGCTGGTGATAAATATACCGGAAAATAGCACCGTTTATTACACTGTGAATGGTGCGGCACCTTCGGAAAAATCGATGAAATATGAAGACCCTGTTGTGTTGCAAAAGAATACGGTATTGAGGGCTGTAGCGGTAGATAATGGTAAGACAAGTAAGGAAGTCAGCGCGATGTTTAATAAAATTCCGGTCGATTGGAAGCTCTCGTTGGAACATCGTTATGCCCGGAACTATCCTGCAAGCGGTGACGATGCGCTTATTGACCATATTAAAGGCCTGCCTAATTTCCGTTCGGCGACCTGGCAGGGATTCTATGGGGTTGATATGGTGGCCACCCTTGATTTGGGCAAAGTCCGGCCGGTAAGAGAACTGAGCATCGGCTTTCTCCAGGAGTCTGATTCGTGGATATTTTTTCCGCCGCAGGTGAGGTTTTATGTGTCGAATGACGGCAAGCGTTTTACGGAGCGGGGCGTGGTGAAATGCCCTATTGACCCGAACCTCCGTGGAAGTGTGATTTATCGTTTTAAACAATACATTGGACAATCGGCACGTTACGTTAAAATAGTGGCCGATAACTTTGGGACTTGTCCCGACTGGCATGTAGGCGCCGGTACCAAGACTTTCCTGTTTGCCGATGAGATAGAGGTGAAGTAAGAATTGAAGATTGAAAATGGAGAGTTGAGAATTATCTCTTGTCCAATTCCTTTACTGTAGTTTTTTCAGCCGCATCAACGCTTCGATGAAATAATAATCGGCGTAAGTGAGTGGAACGTCTACTTCACTGTTGGCGGGTAAGCTGCCCACGCTGTGCTTCAAAATAAATCCGCCGTTCGTAGAAGCCTCCGCGCGGTAAGTGGGGGTGGAAAGGCTGCTGACAATGGTGATAGCCGCATCCAAATAATTTTTTGACAGTTCGCCTTTAACGAATTGCGATAATTCTATCAATGCCGAGGCCATAACGGCGGCAGCAGACACATCGCGTTTCGCATTCGGAATATCGGGTGCATCGTAATCCCAATATGGGATTTTATCAGCCGGAAGGCGCGGATGGTTAAGCAGGAAATCGGCGATATGGCAGGCTTGCGCCAGATAGTTGTTGTTGCCCGTTTCACGAAACATCATGGTGTAGCCATACAAGGCCCACGATTGTCCGCGCGCCCACGCCGAAGCATCAGAATAGCCCTGCCAGGTGCAGCCTTCTACTTTCACGCCCGTCAGCGTATCGTAGTCCACCACGTGATAGCAACTGTAGTCGGGACGAAAATGATTGCCCATGGTTTTGTCGGCATGACTAACGGCAATGTTATGGAATGTGCTGTCGCCCGACTCCCGGCTGGCCCAGGTCAGCATTTCGAGGTTCATCATATTGTCGATGATGACCGGGAATTGCCAGCGCCCCCAGCTCCATGAGCGGATGCAGCCCGTTGCCGGCCTGTAGCGCGAAGCTAACGATGCACTGCCTCTTAAAATAATTTCTTTATATGCCGGATCCTGTGTCAGCCGGTAGCCGTTGCCGTAGCTGCAAAACAGCATAAAACCCAAGTCGTGAGTGCGCGTGTTGTATTGCTCTTTTTCGAGCAGTCCGGTGCTGCGAATAGCTTCGGCCTTCAGGCTTTTATCGTTAGAATATTCGTAGAGATACCACAGCGTGCCGGGATAAAATCCGCTGCACCACCAGCCGGAGCCGGAGGTTCTTAACGTGTCGTTGGAATAGGTGGTAGGCAGTTTGCCGTCGGGCAGCAGGGTGCTCATATACTTATATTGCTGCATGGCCAATTGCATATTCTCGTCAATCAATTGATCCATGCCGGAGCGGGAAGAGCAGGCGCTGATGATGAATGACAGGAAAAGAAAACACAGAATTTTTGTTTTCATAATAAACGTAATTTTAAGAACAAATGTAGTCAATTTTTTTACATGCAAAAAAAAATGTTTATCTTTGCATATCATTTGCTAAAATTCGATATAAGATGAAAAAAGTAAACCTGCTTATTGTATTTTCCTTGTCCTTACTGTTGAGCTGGCCTTTGTCGGCAGCTTCAAAGAAGGATGCTAAAGCTATGTATAAAAAAGGCTGGATTGATTTTAATAAAAATGGGGTGAAAGACATCTACGAAGATCCGGTACAGCCTGTGGAAAAGCGAGTGATCGACCTGCTGTCGCAAATGACGGTGGAAGAAAAAACCTGTCAGTTAGCTACCCTCTACGGCTACGGACGGGTGCTAAGAGATTCCCTGCCTACCGCTAACTGGAAAAATGAAATTTGGAAAGACGGTATTGCTAATATCGACGAGATGTTGAACGGTGTAGGACGTAGTTCCAGAACTACGCCGCACCTGTTGTATCCTTTTAGCAAACATGCCGAAGCTATTAATATTTGCCAACGCTGGTTTGTAGAAGAAACCCGTTTGGGCATTCCTGTTGATTTCAGCAATGAGGGTATTCACGGATTAAATCACACCAAGGCTACGCCGCTGCCCGCGCCTATTGCCATTGGTAGCACATGGAACAAGAAATTGGTTTACGAAGCGGGCGCTATTGCCGGTAAGGAAGCCAAGGCCTTGGGATATACCAATGTGTATGCGCCTATTTTAGACGTAGCTCGCGATCCGCGTTGGGGACGAGTGTTGGAGTGTTATGGCGAAGATCCGTTTTTGATTGCAGAATTGGGTATACAAATGACTAAAGGTATACAGGATCAGGGCGTGGCGTCTACCTTGAAACACTACGCTGTGTATAGTGTTCCGAAAGGAGGACGCGATGGCGATGCGCGTACCGACCCGCACGTGGCACCACGCGAAATGCACGAGATGCACCTGTATCCTTTCCGCCGCGTTATTCAGGAAGCGCAGCCCATGGGCATCATGGCCAGCTACAACGACTGGGATGGCGTGCCGGTGATTGCTAACCATTATTTTATGACCGAACTGTTGCGCCGGCAATATGGCTTTACCGGCTATAGTGTGAGCGACAGTTGGGCGGTGGAATATGTGCAAACCAAGCACCGCGTAGCCGCTAACGAAGAAGAGGCCGTTCGCCAAGTGGTGGAAGCGGGCTTGAATGTGCGCACAGGTTTCACTCCGCCTGCCGATTATATCCTGCCGTTGCGCCAACTGTTGGCCGACAAGAAAATTTCTATGGAAACAGTTGACCGCTTGGTAGCAGAAGTATTGAGCGTGAAATTCCGGTTGGGACTGTTTGAACATCCTTACGTGGCCGACACAAAAGCCGCCGATAAAATAGTGGGTGAAGATAAGCATCTGGATTTTGTTCGGCGAATGCAGCGTGAGTCGCTGGTGCTGTTGAAAAACGAAGGTGGTTTGCTGCCGTTGGATAAAAACAAACTGAAAAAAGTGTTGGTGACCGGCCCCTTGGCTACTGAAACAAATTTCATGACCAGCCGCTATGGCCCCAATAAACTCACGCCGCACACTATTTTGGAAGGCTTGCAGGAGTACTTGGGTAACAATTGTGAAATATTATACACCAAAGGCTGCGAAGTAGTAGATGAAGGATTTCCTGCTACGGAAATTTTTCCCGAACCAATGACAGAGAAAGAAATTGCAGGCATTCAGCAAGCGGTAGAAATGGCTGCAACCTGTGATGTGATTATTGTGGCGTTGGGCGAAGACGACCTTCGCACGGGTGAATCGAAATCACGCACTGCGCTGGGACTTCCGGGACGACAGGAAGACCTCCTGCGAGCCTTGCACGCCACCGGTAAGCCTGTGGTGTTGGTGCTGGTTAACGGACAGCCTTTGACTATCAATTGGGCCAACAAATATATTCCCGCTATTTTAGAAACATGGTTCCCTACCAACCACGCCGGTACTGTGATTGCCGAAACCCTGTTTGGCGACTACAATCCGGGCGGCAAGCTGACGATGACTTTCCCTAGAACGGTAGGGCAAATTGAATACAACTTTCCGTTTAAACCCGGCGCTCATGCAGGACAACCCGGACGATACGACCCCAACGGCTTTGGAAATACACGTATCAACGGTGCATTGTATCCGTTTGGCTATGGGTTAAGCTATACCACATTCAGTTATGCCGATTTAAGGGTTACGCCCGAACAACAACGGTCGCAGGGTGAGTTTACGGTGACCTGCAAGGTGACTAACACCGGAAGCCGCCAAGGCGATGAGGTGGTGCAACTCTATGTGCGCGACGTGGTGAGCAGTGTGACTACCTACGATTCCGTGCTGCGCGGATTTGAACGCATTACATTAAACCCGGGTGAAACAAAGGAAGTGCGCTTTGTGCTGAAGCCAAGCCACCTCGAATTGTTAGATCGCAACATGAACAGGGTAGTGGAACCCGGCGATTTTGAGATCATGATCGGCGCTTCGAGCGAAGACATCCGCCTGAAGCAGACGATTACGGTGTTGTAGGGATGAGTTTTGTAAATCTACCTTTCACCCGTTACTATTTGCACCACCTCGCCTTTTTTCATCGGAATTTCAATCACGCCTTTTGTCTTATCCACAACGGTGAACGTAGCTTTTTTTCCATCTATTGTTTGCACTTCCAAATTGGCGGTGTCCATGTATGTTTGTAAATGGCACAGTCCGCCCTTTTCACTTTCGGCTTGTATGAATACGGTTTTTCCTTCGCGGCGCGTAGCGCTAATCAGAAAAGCCCCTTCCGCCCGGAAATTAATGAATGACGCGGCTTTCCAGCTTGCAGGTACAGCGGGAAAAACACGTATTTTTCCACCCCACGATTGCAGGTACAGTTCCTGCAATGAAGCGGCCCCTGCCAGCGGCGTTTCAATAACAGGGCCTGCCTCCCGGTACAGCGTGTTGGGACGAATATATTTATCTATGAGTAGTTGTAGCTGTGCAACGGCTTTTTCGCCGTTTTCCTGTATGGCATACATCGACGAGGACCCGGTGAACGAGTAGCCCTGCAAATAGCTGGGCATGCTTTGCCAGTGCGTAATACTTTTGGAAATAATTGCGCTGTTTGCGGCCTGTTCGGGTGTCACTAAGTGCAGCGGATAAATCATCAGCAGGTGGGAGTAGTGGCGGTGCGAACTTGTCAGTCGCACGTTTTCGCCTATCATGTAGCCTTGTTCGGGGTCAGTAGGGAAGCCGGTCAAATTATCTTTGAAATCTTTCCATGCGGGCACCTTCTCATCGTTCAGTGCATATTTTTCATTCAATGCCAGCAGGGTGTTCAGTCCCCAGTGCAGCAAGGATAAATCATAGTTACAGTCTTTTGCCGACTTGTATTCGGGCGAACCTGTTTCGGGCAAATGGTATTTTCCGTCGGCCCGTTTTTCTTTGATATGTTCATAATACGCTATATTTTTTTTCAGCAGCGGATAAAAGCGACGTACTAATTCATCTTCGTCCTGTAAATACGTGCAGTATTCGTAGTAGTAATACAGTATCCAAGTCAGGTTGCCCACTTCATAGAGTATTTTGTCTTCTATGTCGGGATCCACAGGCGAAAGCAAACGATAGCTTGTGCTCCGCCCCATGATAATGGCATCTTTTTTCCATTCGTCTTTCATCACGTTAGCGGTTAGGTTGGATAAATTATCGTGCAGTGCTTTCCATAGGGGGCGGCTCATGGCCGCGCGGTTGGCCGTGAACAGAGGAGAGTAGGTTAACTGTATGTTGAGATTCATCCAAATGGCCGGCCAGGGTGTTTTCTCTACTGCCCACGGTCCTTGCAGGTCAATAATATATTTGTCCGGACGGGTCAGGCAGGCAAATTTGTATTGCTGCATCCAGTAAAAACTTTCCATTTTTTCATTTCCAAAAGTAGCAAAACTCGCAGGATAATAGGCGTGCCACCATTGCCGGTGACTGCTTTCCAGTGCCTGTGGCGATGTTTCCAGCGCTGCGGCTATCGTCTCTTTGGCTTTGTTCACAGCTTGCGCCTCTGTTGCTTCCTGCGCAATGGTGATGACTATGCGGCGGGTATTTTCACGGCGAGTTTCCCGCCATGCCACCACGTATGTTTTCCCGCCTGCCAGGTTTTGTACGGATAAATGATAGTCGCCTTTCGTATATATATTCACTTCGGGGTTGGGCTGGTCTATATATTCCTGCGGATAATCGTCCCGTCCGATTACATAGCGCGGACTAATGGCTTTCAGCGCTACCCAGTCCCATTGAAAACCGGTTTCTTCGCCTTCGGTTTCCGTTTCCAGCACAATCACTTCTTGCTCCGCATGCACATAATTTTTAAAGTTGATTTTCCCTTTATCGGTAGTTATTGTACCCGTAGTGGCGGCATCCCATAAGCTCAGCCGCATATTTTCGGAAACAGTTGTGCCCATCGTTTTCATTAAAAAATGCCCAATGGGCAATCTTGCGTCGTGGTACAAATTGTGGTATTGGTACTTGTCTGCCGGCATCCGGCCTTCGGTTACATCCACCCGCCCAATGTGAAACTTGTAATCTTTTCCCTCCTTGTAAATATTACTACCCAGCAGCCCGTTCCCCATAATGGCGCCTGCGTAGTAATCGGGCGTTATGTGGTTCCACACCAAGTCGTGCTTGTATAGAAAAGCAGACCAGTCAATCGTTGGCGTGGATACTTTCTCTTTTGCTGCACTTTGACAGGCGACTATGGCCGGCAGCAGAAAAAGCACCAATAATACCGCACAACTTCTGATATTCATAATTTAATTTTTAATCGTAATCTTATATGTTTCTTTGTTATTCATGTTTTTCGCGTTCAACGACAGTCTGGTTATTTCATTGCCCCACACGTGGGATAACCTGGGATCACCTAATGGGATGATTGTTAATGCAGGCTCAAACGTATTTTTGTCGTACAGCAATTGATACGTTTTGTTTTTTATGGTGATGCTTACGACGCCCGCTTTTGAAATATCCACGGTGCCACCCGTCATAAAATTCAACTGATTGGCTTCGGTAGCGCCGGACACTTCAAAACTGTCTTCTATGGAGAGGCCGTTCTTCGTCAGCTGATAGTTGCGTATCCATTTATTGACTCCGGCCTCGGCAGGGTAGGCTTTGGCCATGTCGAGCGAGAATATTTTTTTATTCTTGTCGGCTTTTGTGTTGCTTGCCTTATACTGCCGTCCGTGCTTTTGCGAAAAGCCATTGATGCGTGGCAGGTTATGGTAATCGCTTTGCATAGTCCATATCGTATAGCGTTCTTTGCTGAACGTCTTTTTTTCATAAGTTCCTACGCCGACATCTATGAATACAGGCTCATTATTGTCATACAGGACGAACGAACCCACGTCATTGTGGTTATGGCTTTCGTCGTTGAATCCTCCTTTTCCGGCAAAGAACAGTGTGCCGTTGCGCATATAGCAAAACTCCGTGTCGGGATACCACGTAAAAGGTCTTATCGTGTGCTCAGGGGCGAATTGGTCTATTTCCTTATCGCATGACAAATCGGCCAATAGCCTGTAAGTATCCCGTGAAACCTTGATTTTTTCCGACTGTTCTTTTTTCAGGTAGGCAGCAAATTGCTGCATTTCCACACTGTTTACCATGCCGCCGTAGCGGAATATCACTCCGTATTCTACATCATTTTTGGCCGATGCGTCTGCAAAATTCACCACCCAACCATTGCCGATATATGTTCGCACAATATATTCACCCATGTTTTTTACTATTGGTTCGGAGAACAGGGACAGTTGTCCGCCAGTGGCGTCATACAACAGCTGCAGGTAGTCATACAACTTGCCTGCTGCGTGTTTCCAATAGGAAGGCCCTTCGTCGCAAGCGCCGTCGTCGTTGGTATAATTTATAAATTTATCTACCGACACCATTGTTTTGTATACGCCTTTCCATAATCGTTCGTTGTCCTTTTCAATCAGCAGGAAGCATTGCAGCACGCTGGAATTGCACCAGGGGTTCCAATTATTGACAAAGGGATTTTGCGGCGATGTGTCTGTAGACATCCACCACCAGCGTGTTTCATTCAGATAAGGCGTGAGTATGCGCTGTTCAATTTCGTCGTGCAGGCGTTCCGCAATGAGCGGTGTGATTTTATCAAATTCTTCATGCAGGAAATAGTAAATCCACGAAAGGGTGGCCGCCACATCACCCGACACCAGTTCAATCACATGGTCGTTGAGTTTCGGGAAGGAACCCTGGACGTGTTGATGTTTTAAGTGTGCCGATATGGCCCACGAGGTCATTTCACAGGTGTGGAACACACCGTTAGACAATTGATCCATAAACCGCCCTTTGCCCTCTGCCATTTCAGCGATGAACAGCGAAACAATGGCATAGATATTGTTGTCGTATATGCGCTGCATCTCTTGTCTTCCGCCGGTTCTGGTAAATTCCATGTAATCTGTAACCTTCACTACTTTCCAGTCGTAATTCAAATATTTTTCGCCCTGTTCAATGCAGCGCGCCTTATTGTCGCCCATTAAGTGTTCCCATCCGGCGCGGTCTGTGTAGGCCGGATAGCGCACCCATTGGGCATCGGTAATCAGTATGTTTTTAAGACGGGTACTGTCTGCTGCTTTTTGCAGCAAATCCCGCTCCTTGTAGGCCTGAGCCGTAATATATGTGGCCAGTAGCAGGCAGCTGATCAATATTTTTTTCATATAAAATTAATATCTATTGACTACAATAATTTAAGACGAATCTTTACCGGTTTTCACTTTAAGGAGCCGCAGGGGTTGTTTTCCACAATGTATGAAATTCCTTAGACATATCCACCTGCACCCAATTGTTTAGGCGTAAAGAATCTTGCCAATGCGGTACAGCCGTTCCGTGATAGGGCTCGTATACATATTCTCGCTCGGCATCGTCATGGTTCAACATAAGCGCCATGTGCGGATACGGACTGCTTGAAACAAGATGAAACATGCCAAAATCACCGGTAGTGTTCCCAAAGGCAAAAACCGGAACTTTACCTATGTGGGAATAAATATTAAGACTTTTGCCATTTCCATCATTTTTAGGTAAATAGATTCCTTTTTGTATTATAAAAGACATATTCCCGGATTTGTAATCGGGAGCTAAAATCTGGCGGGTACCTATCAGGTGTTCGCGGTCTAAACCTATCGTTTGCGGGCAAATGCTCCAGACAACTCCCTGTATGGAGCCCGAAACAATATACACCTCGAACTCATTCTCTTTTAAATATTCAATGAGTTCCAGCATAGGCTGATAGAACATATCTCCATATAACATGCCATAGTTAGGCGCTTCTTTTTCATTTAAAAATTTCCCGGCATAATTTACATAGGTTTCATGGTTTACCTTATCAAAAGCCTTAAAGATTACCGAATCCATGTAATTCACATTGTTTACTACCCAATGATTAAGTACGGTAGTATCTGACGGATTTTCAGATAACAATTTGGCATATTGATATTCTGTTTTGTTGATCAGGCTTGGGTCTTTTTCCAGTTGGTCTACCATACCTTGTACGGCAACAGCTATTTCAAACCACAATGGCGCTTCGCAAGAGATAGTCCCGTCCATATCAAACACCGCCACTCGTGCTTCTTTTGGAATATTTTTGCTTTCAACATCTATGTAGTTTATTATCTGTTGTTTTATTTCCGTTTCATTCCATGAAGGGAGAGGGTTTTTTATTGACCCTTGCCGGCAAGAGAACAGCACCGAAATAAAACATAGAACCAGTACGCTTTTGTATATATAATTTTTCATGATGATATATTTTAGAGGTTTATACTTCCATTCCCACGGGCCTTTTTATATAATTTTCCATGTGAATGAGTGGGAGTGTGATAAATGGTGTTTGCCATCCGCCGATACGAACGTTCACATCAGCATACCGGGCCAGGAGTTTTACCGCTTTTTCTTCCGGCATGCTTATAGCTTTTTGTGCCGCTTCATAGATTTCCCGATATTTTTCAGTAGTTCCTATAGCTACAGTCATCATGGCGCCCTTCTTCTTAATAAAGGTTTTGATGATATTGGTAACGACGGCAGGATTGATGCTTTCGTCTTGCAGGCAGATGTCTGTGATTGTTCCGGCAGCAAATCTATCCAAACGGAATTTGGATAAGGATTCCATCGTGCCTATAATCCCTGAGTGGGCAGTTCCCGGCGCAGGTGAAAAATTGGGTGCAATAGGTGCCCCTTCCAACCGGTTGGCAGAAGCTGCTGCTCCTCTTCCTTGCCAATTGTATTGTTCAAAAGTTCCCATTCCGGCTGTTATTTTCATCTTTATGTTATAGGTCATTCCTAAAGGTAGTCCATAATACCCCGCTAAAGAGCGCAATGATGCGATTTTTCTCCATTCTGTTTCATCGGCTTTATCCTGGAATAGTTTTTTACCGAAGGCGGCAGATTTCTGCACACATCTTTCAAATGTGTCCAATATGATGCAAGTAAGTGCATCTGCTTCCGCATCATTATTGCCGAATTTGGGAGAATTAGTGTCAAAGTCTACTCGAATATTAAGGTATAGCAATGCTTTTTCTTCGGGTAATGAGGTTTGGTTTGCACCAAAATTTTCACGGATAGCTTCACATACTTGTTCAATGGTATATTTTTTCTTTTCATACACCCATCGTTGGATGCCGGCCAATAGGTTTACCATATCGGGAACTGCACCTAACACGACCCCTCCTATATTATGATTGGCCCCTCCGGAAGCTTTGTCCGCCCCTTTCTCCATGCAGCCTTCCAAGTAAGCGGAAAAGAGGGGAGACGGTGCGGTATTTTCATCTATCATATAATACATGAATAGGGACATGACGGATTGGTCTACAAAAAACTGCAAATGTAATTCCATGTATTTTAAGATTTCTTCAAAGCTTTGAGGCAGGGGAGTCATAGGTGATAGTTTGGCTCCGCGGAACATGGCTTCTTCTTTCTTCAGGGAGGCTCCTTGATTCAGGGCAGACTCTATTGCCTGCATGCCCACAAGCATAGCAAAGGTCCAGTCGGACTTGCCGTTCAGAATAGGTTCCCAGCAGCCATCCACGCAATAATCATTGGCTAATTCCATCATTTTTTTCTGAGTGTCCGGTGTCTGTTCTTCATCTTGCATCAGTGCCGAATACATGGCCGGTATCATGACATCATCATTCAACACAGAGGGGTTGTTTTTTGTCCTGTAAATAGATGCCGCCACTTGGTTGACAAAGTCCTCGGGACTATCTTTATGCAGGCGGACATAAATGCCCGGAGCAGAGAGGTTGACATTCTCAATGGCTTGAAGAATCAGATAAGAACATTCATTAGTTGCATCCGTTCCATCCGGTTTCTTGCCGCCTATAATTATGTTTTGGAGAAAATTATTTACGCCGGCTTTTTGGTCAATGTAATATGGATGTGTGCCGAGTGCGTTGGCATAATCCACATGGTCTTGCTTGATTAGATATTTGGAGCTGAGATTCAGTCGCCCGGCACATTTGAGGATGAAACATTCGAATATTTCCAATGCTTTATTTTTGTCTTTTTCAGATTCCAAATAAGGTTGTAGTACCTGGTCAAGGCGTCCTAATGAGATGAAGTTCATCGAGGCATGTAACGCTATATGAAAGAAACAAATACTCTGCATTGCTTCGTGGAAGGTTTCTGCGGGAGAGCCCGGAACTTTCCGCGCAATTGCTGCCAGTGCTTTTAATTCTTCGGCCTTTTCAGGATGTTTTTTGGCTTCTTCTTCTGCCAGTTCGGCGAAGCGTTTGGCATAGTTAATAACTGCTTTACAAGCTAATTTTACGGCCCAATAGAAGTCAAATTTCTTTTTGTTGCTGATAAGCGCCCCATCCATATTACGTAGGATCCGCAGACATTCGGCTTTTTCGTCCTCCGAAGCGGAAGGATTATTCTGCAGCTCTTTATAGATTTTATTTTGTTCCCTGACTTCTTCTTTTCCTTTGTTTATTTTAGGAGAAAGTTCGTCCAATTTGTTACTACAGAATTTTATTTTTTTCCATAAGCCATCTCGTAATAATTCTTCATAATTCATTGTGTTGTGCCCGAACAGGGAGGTGGCATTACGGTTTGTAATGGAACCGGCCCGCAACTCGTCATCTGTAAGGAAATGAGGAAATACTTTTCCTAATCCGTTAGATCCCATCGGCATGTTTCCCAATAACAAATCACCGGTAAAAATATCGGCTGTGTGGGTTTTAGTGTTGTTCTTTTTATCGGTCATAGCTTCGAGCATACGGTCAATGGCAATGGCACGGCGTACAATAACCGAACATTTGTCAAAATTTTTCCATAGCGGGAATGAATCATCCGCATCTTCATGTGTGATGACATGATTAAACATTTCAGGTGTAAACCATTCTTCAGAACGGTCTCCCAATGCTTTTTCAATGAGATGGTCATAGAGCTGTTTAACTCTTGGGCTCATTGATGAATTAAATTCGTTTGTTTTCATACGCTTTAAAATTTAAATTAAAAAAATAGGAGGTTATTTTAGCTTCACATTCTTTTATGTCGTTGTCTGATGGGATTTTCATTGCTAAGGGAATGTCGCTTTGAGAGTAATAGGTATCGTAATCTTTGTTCCATTGGTTGAAGCATACGGTGGTTATGGAATGATTTTTCAGTAATTCCGCCATGCTTTGCAGGATGTCTTCCCGGTCGAAAAAAGAAGGAACCATAGGAATACGTGGAATTATGTTTGCTTTGCTTGCGGTTAATGCATCAAGCACTTTGTCGATGTATTTGTCGTAGCGTACATTATTTTTTCCCGTAATAATGCGCATTCCAAATAACCAAGTGTCTACCAAGGGCGCTACCTCCCGGTATGTTTTCAAGGGGAGCAAGCCTGAGGTTTCAACGGCTGTGTGATATCCGTTTATTTTGCATACCTGTAACAACTCCTTTGCTGCGTCCAATTGAAATAACGCTTCGCCTCCGGATAAAGTAACACCACTGCATTTGGGATTGAGTTTCAAATAAGGTTCAATTTGTTCCGTAAGAGATGATACGGTCACTTCTACGGTCGGCAAGTGTAGCGCACTTCCTTTTATTCCGTTTATACTGTTAGGACACGCTTCTATGCAGGCTCCACATTGTTTACACAATTTCCGGTTAATGGTGTGTTTCCCATTTTGGAAAGAGTGCGCTTGACAAGGACAGGTGCGCTCGCAGCGTTTACATTGAATGCAGATGTTAGCGTTGAACAGGAGCGGGGCATATTCCGGTTGGGAGTGCGGAGAATGACACCAGTCACATTTTGCGTTACAACCTTGGAAATAGATAACAGTACGAATGCCCGGACCATCGTAGATAGAAAATTCTGCTACATCAAATAGTTTTAGTAAATGAGAGCTATCTCCAGTTTTTCTTTCCGTTTTTATTCGCATATTGTTTTGATTATATACGCTGTGTGTTGAGCGACAAATTTCCGGAAACGCTAATAAC
>QMCD01000410.1_pt1 | contig 32668 bp, 26 predicted proteins | sample 1821841 | NCBI WGS metagenome assembly QMCD01 (sample SAMN01991225, study PRJNA193472) | Termite gut metagenome, whole genome shotgun sequencing project. | isolation source: worker | host: Macrotermes natalensis
TTATACAAATAATATTATATTTATGTATTTTACATTATGTATATTTATTTTATATTATCAGTATAAAATGCTATGTGAATAATGTATAATTTTTAACAGGGGATTTGTGAGTATATCCAAATTTTACTTTGGAATGCAACAAAACGCCTTTTTTTTTACACTTATTATATGACAGGTCTTTTAAGGTGAGCAGAAATGTGGTATAATGTCATTATCAATCTGTAACTTCACAGTACAGAACGAGGTGATGTTAAAATAATGAATACTGATTTTTCCATTTGCGTAAAAAAAGCAATGGAAGGAGACGCGGACGCTTTCGCCGAGCTGTACTCCTTAGTATATAAAGATTTATACCGCATAGCAGTAGCAAACCTTAAAAATCAGCATGATGCTTCCGATGTGGTTAGTGACACCGTTTTAGAAGCCTACACTTCCATAAAAAAATTAAGGGATGAAAAAGCGTTCAAAGCTTGGATAATTAAAATCCTTACTGTGAACATAAAGAAAAAGCAGAAGGATTATATAAAGAAAAACAATTTCCAAAGCGAGCTTGATATTCTCGACAGTGTAGAACAGGAGAAATCCGGAGAAATAAATTATAACGGATTGGAATTAATGGAAGAGTTCAGGCGTCTTAACGAGGAAGAAAGGCTTGTATTATCGTTAAGCATTGTTTCGGGCTATAAGAGCGAAGAGATTGCCAGGCTGACGGGAAGTTCTGCAAACACCGTCCGCTCAAAGGTGGCAAGGGCTAAAATCAAGCTCAGGCAGATGCTTATGGAACGTTAGCGGAAAGGAGGTCGGAATTAAATGAAATTCGATGATAAGCTGGCGGATATGTTTGATAAGGTTGAGGTTCCCGCCGAACTTCTGCCGCAGAACATAGCTTTAATGATTAAAGCAAAAAGCGGACAGTCCAAAATGGCAGTTGAATATAAAAATATAAAATCAACGCCGTCAATCGCTGCACAACGTCATAAAATTATAATGAGGACTGCTTCGACAGCAGCTGCCTGCGCGGTTTTTGCGCTGGGTATGCTGGCATATAACAAAACTAATCCCGATGAGGTGGAATTAGACCCCAGAACGGTTTATGAGGCAATTACACCCGAATCATACGGGGACCTGAAAAATATCTACACTGAAATTTCTCTCGATAATACCGGCGGTACTGAAAACACGAACACTGACAAGGAACCGGATTATACCGAAATTCCTTCGGGAGGAAACGATGTTATAAAATCAATAATCGAACAGATCGAAACCGGCGGCATGCCGCTTTCGGAACTTTCCGAGGGTGAATACTCCGGATTTGAAGACGAAAGGGTTTCCAAAGCTGATTCCGTTAAAACGGACGGCGTTAATTTATACTGCATATCAGACGGTATGCTTTATGTAATTAAAATGGAAACCATGGAAATAATCGCCGAAATAGAACATAGCCTAAACCCGCCCGTCGAAATTTATGTCGAGGACGACGTACTGATACTGATATCAAGGGATACGGACGAAGTACAGATATTCGCCCCCGGCAATAACGGTTCTGAAAACACTGCAATTGAATCTTCTGTTCCAGCAGAGACTTCAAACACCTACAATTCAGAAAGTGGTACCGATAATTCCGGCATGAGTACGCAGGGCTTAAACGCGAACGGCAATAACGGGGATAAACCGGTTTTTAAGCCGGGGGCTGCATACCCCGGAAAAACTGCATTGAAGCTTTCCGATGTTATTGTGGAATTCTATGATATCAGCGATAAGACCACCCCTCAGAAAACTGCATCTTATAAACAAAACGGAGGATTAATATCCTCCGAAATAATTGACGGTGTTTTATACACCGTTTCTGATTATTCGGATTACCGTACCATACCATTGGGTACAAAAACTTCAGGAGACCCTGACGATTCGGATTTGGAATCGTTTGTTCCGGCTTATTACATCAACGGTGAAAAGCACTATATTGCCGCCGGTGATATTATTGTTCCGAATCATGCGGGCAGTACGGATTATACCGTTGTTTCAGCAATCGGTATAAAAAATCCTGCCGGTGACGTTTCCGTTAAGGCGGTACTGGGTTCTGGCGAATATATCTGTTCCGGCGCCGATACCGTATATATAGCCGGGAGTTTCGGAGACAGTCAGGACTACAGTGTTATTTCAAGTTTTTCTCTTGACAGGGACAATACTCTTGTATATAAAGCCGGGGCTGCCGTTGAAGGTATTATACTGAACAATACAAGCATGAACGTTTATGACGGAATGCTGCGTATTGCCTCTGGGACAACCGGTCCGGACGGTTCGGTCTCGACCTCTTTATATGTGCTTGACGAAAGTTTAACGGTTATACAAAGCGCGGGGCAGCTTCTCCCCGGTAAAAAAGCAGATTATGTCAGATTTGAAAAGGCTTATGCGTCTCTTTTTTCATATGAGAGCAACGAACCTCTGACTGTTATAGATTTATCCGCAAGTCCGCCCGTCGAGGCAAGAGCCCTTTCCGGTCATTCATCATATCTTCATGGTTATTCGGACGATAAGCTTATAGGTATTAGCGTCAATTCCGCGGAAAACGGAAATGCAAACGGATTCAGGCTTAGTATGTATGACGCCGGGAACGGATTGCTTATTAATGACATACCGTTTGCGGAAAACCTGAATGATATTAAGTCAAATGCGTTCACATCCAGACGCACACTGTTTATTGATTCGGAAAAATCATTAATCGGAGCGCCTGTTTACAGTGATAATGAATTCGGCACCCTTAATCAATACTATATTTTCAGTTATGATGATACGTCCGGGTTTAATCTTAAGGGTGTAATAGAATATAACGATATTGACGACAGCTTTCGTTTTATCAGGGCTTTGGTTCAGGGCGATGTAATTTATGTTATCGGAAACAAGAGGATTGTATCAGCCCGGATTACTGATTTAAAGGTCATCAATACGATTGAATTTTAGGGCGTGTTCGAAAATCATCAATATGCACATAAATAGTGATTTTTGCACCGCATTGCGTTAAAAAATCTTGAAAACCGCCGAGGTTTCCTGCGATGAAAACCGCCGAGGTTTCCTGCGATTTTTTGCCTTATTCGGCACAAAAATCACTTATTTCTATACACATTGCTAATTATCGAACACGCCCTAGTAAGAATTAATAATGTTTAACATATATTTATTTAAGCAAAATAATTACACAAAAAAACACCCGTTAAAGTAACGGGCGTTTTTCCTTTTACGAACTATTAACAGCTGTCCGGATGAATATCAAGTATATGCGCAATAGGGCATATATTGACTGCTTTTAATACTAACTCCAGTTGTTTTGCAGTAAAATCCCTGTATTGTAAAAAATATATAAACGAACCTAAGAAATCATTTACATTGTCGGTAATTTTTTTATAATGTATACAGGGCTTATATTCTTTCTGCCTTCCTACAGTCGCTCTAATAAAGTCCGTCACAAAAATTTCATTAACGCTTGTCATAATAGTATAGGGAACCGTTTTTATAGTTTCCTCCGCGGTAAGTCCAGCATCTTTTTCTGTATGTACCAGCGGATATAAAGGTTTCATACGCAGCCACCAATAACTTACATAAGCTGCATATTTATAACGTGTGGGATTCTGTACTGGATGAAAATCGGCGATTCTCAGTATATCTATCATTGCGTTTATGACAACTTCATGGATTAGCATTTCATTCGGCGGCGATATCAAATCAGATATTTTATAATCACCTATGTTATTATTATAAAAGATGTACGACTGCTCTTTCAGAGAATCTGTAAGTTTTCTTAATCTTTCCACGTTCTGGGGACTATCATTAAAATACTTTTTATAATTGTCGATTTTACGTTTCAATTATTCATCCTCCCTGCTGTTTGGCAAATAAATAATCATAATGATTTTCCTGCGAAGTTATTTCCTTGAAATTTTCAGTTATTTTTTCAAACTCAATTTCCTCATCGTCGTTTTCTAAAACAACACACGGATACTTGCCTTCGGTTATTTGTTTTATAAACTCGTTTGTGCTTATATACTCCATACTAAATACCTCCTGTCTTAATATGAAATTAAGTAATTTAAGCTTATACTGCACCGCAATTAATATGATTGCATATTTCCGTCTTTTTTCCGCTTTGCGTCGTCTTCCTCTCAGACAGGCGGCATCCTGTCTTCATTGTCAATCCCGGCAAAATATTTTTTTGAAATGTTTTTCAATAATTTTGACGCGGATTAGTATTACTACTATATTATATTACATAACAGCATACAAGTTTCATGAAAAAGCAATAAAAATATTTAGAACCTGTTCCCATAGGAAAAATGTATGGATTTTCGAGCATAATTTTATCGAAGACAAGGCGAAAATCCGCAGACAGGCTGTCGCCTTTCAAGGATTTTCAACGCTGTATTCGGCAAAATTTGCCGAAATGACATATGTTTACGCCTATGGGAACAGGTTCTTATTACTGTAAAAAAATATTATTAAATTGCAGACGCATAATAATCATTTATAAAACATTATATTATTAATATTAATTCATAGTATTAAATATGAATTTGTAAACTATCGTTCATTTTATATTATCATATAATTTGATTATTGTTTACTTATAATTTTATTATTTCCCTTGACAAATGATTAATAGTGGTGTATTATTGTATTATGGTATTAATACAATAATACGAAAGGAGAAGTTTTTATGCCATGGGTTTTTGACGACAGCACACCTATTTATCAGCAAATTATCGAGCAGGTTAAGCTAAGGATAGCAATAGGCGAATACCGCGCCGGGGATAAGCTCCTGCCGGTAAGGGAGCTTGCATCCGAAGCGGAAGTTAATCCGAACACCATGCAGAAAGCATTAGCCGAGCTTGAACGCGACGGATTGCTTTATTCGCAGAGAACGGCGGGGCGGTTTATCACAGAAAATCAAAACTCAATCGAAGGTCTGAAAACATCGCTTGCGGTTGAGCGGGCAAAAGCTTATTTAAGCAGAATGGAGATGCTGGGGTACGACAACAGGGGGGCGCTTGAGGAACTGCGCAAATTTATTGGCGGGTAAAATAAAAAAACAGCGGCTTTGTCCTGAAACGGACATTATTTACGAAAAGGGAGGCTATGAACATGAGCATAGCGGTATGCAGGAATTTGACAAAGAGATATGGTCATATAACCGCTTTGAAAAATATTAACCTGGAAATTGAAGGCGGTAAAATAATCGGTCTGCTGGGTCCGAACGGAAGCGGGAAAACCACTCTAATTAAGCTGATGAGCGGTATACTTACTCCGGATGAGGGGGACGCTTTAATATGCGATGAAAAAATAGGGGTTAACACAAAGAAAATCGTATCCTATTTGCCGGAAAGAACCTATCTGAACGACTGGATGAGGGCTAAGGATATAATTAATATGTTCAGTGATTTTTACAGGGATTTTAAAGCCGATACGGCATATGAAATGCTTAAGAAGCTGAATATAAACGCAGACGACAGGCTAAAAACGATGTCAAAGGGCACCCGTGAAAAGGTACAGCTTGTACTGGTTATGAGCCGCGAGGCTAAGCTGTATCTGCTTGACGAGCCTATAGGAGGAGTAGACCCTGCGGCAAGGGACTATATCCTTAAAACAATTCTTAATAATTACAGCGAGGATGCAAGCGTTATTATTTCAACGCATCTGATTTCAGATATTGAACCGGTTCTTGACGACGTTATTTTCATTAAGGAAGGAAACATGGTTCTGCACTCCACAGTCGATGAAATCAGGGAAAAGAATAATAAATCCGTAGACGCGCTGTTCAGGGAGGTGTTCGCATGTTAGGAAAAGCTATAAAATATGATATTTTGGCACAATACAAGTCATTCTGTGTCGTTTACGCAGGCATAATCATATCCAGTATATTTTTCCGCATACTAGATTCTTTTTCTGATAATCTGGGCAGAGTCGGAAAAGTAATGTCTTCGGTTATAGGTTCAATATTTACCATACTAGTCATAGCAAGCATTTTTATGGTTTTTATACTTGCTGTAACCAGATTTTATAAAAATCTTATGAGGGATGAGGGATATTTAACGCATACCCTCCCGATGCCGACATGGCAATTAATCCTTTCAAAGCTTATTACGGCATATATTTTCACCATTGCGACTATAATTATCCTGGGTTTTGCATTCGGTATTTTCAGCGGCGAATATCTATGGCTGTTTGAGCTTATAGAACAGAGCAGTTATATAAAAAGCGAGATGATAGCTGAAGCGGGACCGGGAATTATTCCGTTGATAAGGATTGGTTTAATATATGCTGTTTTGGCGCCGTTTACATTCCTTTCTCAGGTTTATTTCAGCTTTTCAATCGGAAACCTCTCAAATAAAAACAAACTTGGTTTTTCGATTCTGACTTATTTCGGGGTAAATTGTGTTAATCAGATTCTAGGATTCATATTTATATCCATTGGCGCTTTTAATTCAAATTTAATTACCAATTCGGTCTACACCGCAACAGATGATAAAGCGGTATTATCGGAACTCTCTTCAATATTTAACGGCTATATGATTTTATTCCTGTTAGTACCCATCGCTTTATACATTCTGGCAAACTATATTTTCACAAAAAAGCTGAATCTGGAATAACAGGCATTATATTGAGTTATCCTTATTAATGCGTACAGGGCAATTACACATTTTGTATAATTGCCCTGTACGTTTTTAAATATTCATAGTACAAGCCGAATACTGAATAGTATAAAACAACAAGGGCAATACAAGCATAATCTTATTATAAACCCACAGTCCATCGGCAAAAACTAACTACCAGCTGCTATTTTCTGACTACTAACAGCGGAAAGGATAACTGCGAAATGAAATGCACTTTATCAGAAATGAGACAGAAAGAAATTATAAATATAAGGACGGGTGAACGTCTGGGTTATGCGGACGACCTGGAATTTGATACTGACGACGCTTCGGTTAAGGCTATAATTATATACGGGAGAAGCAGGTTTTTCGGATTACTGGGGCGTGAAGAAGATTTGATTATCCGGTGCAAGGATATTGAGGTCATCGGTGAGGATGTTCTGCTGATTTCATCGGAAGAGGTGGAACCGGCAAAAGCACATATAAAACATACTGAGTATAATAAAAAATTGTTGAAAATAACGTAATTCCGGTACTTGTAAAATTAAACAAATTGTGGTATAATATTAAGGCAATTTCGCATATTTGCAAATTCGCACACATCCGCTTAACCGTTTGGTGCTTATGATATGTTTTTTCATGAGTTTTTCGGCTAAAAAAGGCGGTGTGGAGGAAGAATGGGATTTTTCCCGTATCAACACTAAAACCAAATCAGGAGGAAAAACAATGGGCGTAGTATCAATGAAGCACCTTCTTGAAGCCGGAGTGCACTTCGGCCACCAGACAAGAAGATGGAACCCTAAAATGGCACCTTACATTTTCACGGAAAGAAACGGTATTTATATCATCGACCTTCAGAAAACCGTCAAGAAGCTTGACGAAGCCTATGCTTTCGTTAAGTCGGTTTCGGAAAACGGCGACACCGTGCTTTTTGTCGGAACTAAAAAGCAGGCTGGCGATTCCGTTAAGGAAGAAGCCCTGCGCGCCGGAGTTCATTTCGTGAACGCTAGATGGCTCGGCGGCATGATGACCAACTTCAAGACCATTCAAAGACGAATAAAGAGACTTGAACAGCTCCATCAGATGGAACAGGACGGCACATTCAACCTGCTCCCCAAAAAAGAAGTAATCAAGCTCCAGCTTGAAATCGAGAAGCTTGAAAAATACCTCGGCGGAATTAAGGATATGAAGAAGCTCCCCGGCGCGCTTTTTATCGTTGACCCGCGCAAAGAAAAAATCGCAGTTGCCGAAGCTAAAAAGCTCGGTATCCCGATTGTTGCGATTGTCGATACTAACTGCGACCCGGACGACGTTGACTATATAATCCCCGGCAATGACGACGCCATAAGAGCTGTAAAGCTTATTGCGGGCGCAATGGCGGATGCAATTATCGAAGGCAGGCAGGGTGAATCCCAGGAAGCTTTGGAAGCTGCGGAAACCGCAGTTCCCGCAGCTGAAGAAATCGCTCAGTAATTAAAGGATTGAGGATTTAACAGTGAGGAAGAACGGATGAGGGGATAAGGTTTTTATTCCTTATCCGCAATTTCTCATAGTATTGATATAATTATTCTGTTAGGAGGAAATTCAAATGGCTGCTATTTCAGCAAAGGATGTCGCCGCTCTCAGGGAGAGAACCGGCGTTGGTATGATGGACTGTAAAAAAGCCCTTGTCGAGGCTGACGGGGATATGGATAAGGCAATTGTTATTCTCCGCGAAAAAGGACTGGCGACGCAGGCAAGCAAAGCGGGCAGAATCGCCGCCGAGGGTCTTGTCTCGGCAATTGTGAAAAACGGCGTGGGAGCCGTTGCCGAGGTTAATTCAGAAACCGACTTTGTCGCTCAGAACGACGAATTCAGGAGCTTTGTAAGTAATGTCACAAAAACAGTTATTAAAACAAACCCCGCAAATCTGGAGGCTCTCAACGCCGCCGTAATCGAGGATGGTAGCATTACCGTCGAAGAAGCTTTGCAGGAGCTGTTCCTCAAAATCCGTGAAAATATGAAGGTTCGCCGCTTTAAGAGAATGGAAGGCATTGTCGTTCCTTACGTGCACGGCGGAGGAACAATCGGCGTGCTTGTAAATCTTGAATCGGATATTGACTCCGGTAACGATAAGCTTCTCGAATGCGGAAAAAACGTTGCTTTGCAGGTTGCCGCCATGAACGCGCGTTTCCTGTCGAGGGCAGATGTTCCCGCTGACGTTATCGAAGAGGAAAAGAAGATTATGATGTCCCAGATGGCGGAAGACCCGAAAATGGCTTCCAAGCCCGAGCAGGTGCGCGAAAAGATTGTGGACGGCAAGATTGTAAAGTTCTATTCCGACAACTGCCTGCTTGAACAGGCTTACGTCAAGGACAGCGAGATGACCGTTCAGAAATATATCGACAGCGTCGCTAAAGAGCTTGGCGGTTCCGTTAAGGTTAAGGAATATATCAGGTTTGAAAAGGGCGAGGGTATAGAAAAGAAACAGGATGACTTTGCCGCCGAGGTAGCGAACATGGCAGGTGGAAATAAGTAAAAATTCTATCTTTCAAAAACTAAGAGACTATAACAAAACAACCCCCTAATTGAAGGAAAAAATCCCGCTCAAAGAAAAAGAGAGCGGGATTTTTCGCGGTCGCTTGGGGTTGCTTTGTTATAGTTCCTTTTGTGTCTAAGTCATTTTACTCTCTATTATTCCAAGCTTTTAACCGAATACATGCTTGAGTTCGACATAACGGAATCTACCGAAGCTGAGAGCAGTATGCCGGTAAACAGAGAAGTGTTGTTTTTATCCGGAACTAATAATGGATAAAATGGAATTTTTCTTGTTGGGGTCTGATATGTCGCGGTTCGGTATTTCTTTATGGAAGTTCTGAACGCGAATGGGCTTGATGTCTTTAATTTTCAGATTTCCGAGCTTACTTTATAAGGACGAATAATCCAGGCAGTCATTTATAAGGTTCAATGTTTCGCTGACCGATATACAATTTATGCTCGCTTCAAGGGCTCGTCCGTTTTTAAGAATTTTCGACCCTGTATCAAGCACTCTGGGTACAATGCTTCTTGTTATGTGATTTGCATAAATTACAATATTTACACCCCAGGATTTAAGCTGCTGCTCATCAACATAAGAATACGCTGTAGGAACAACCGCAAGCGGCTTCGGATTAGGGATTTTCTTGTATTCCTCGCAGAATTTCTTGATAAGGTTTGTATCGCACTTGTTGTAATGAATAAGTATTGCGTCCGCATTCGCCTTGATGTATTTCTCCGCACGATGTATTCCATCATCAACTCCCTTTCCAAGAACAAGACTCTCAATACGCGCAATAATCATAAAGTCATCGTCACGGATAAGATTTCTACCGCATCTTATTTTTTCTGAAAAGTTCTCAACCGTATCCTGCTCCTGCAAGCAACAGTTCACAGCAAGAGAATTAATCTTTTCTCCGACTTTGTCCTCAATAACAACAGCAGAAACTCCCCTGTTGTAAAGTGCAATAAGAGAGTGCCAAAATTGCTCCTTTTTTCCTCCGCTGTCCAAGTCAAACATTATAGGAAGGTCGGATATTTCCTGAGTCCATGAAATTGAATTAAGACGGTCTGTGGTATCAACGATTTCATGATCGGCTTTTCCACGAAGTAAAGAATCGCATAAGGAACTTATCCAGAAGGCGTCAAAAGCTTTGGTTTCCCCGCCCTTATCCTTTACTTTAAGACTTTGAAGCAGCATTGAAGTCAACCCGCTGCTTGTTTCAATAACCCTTACAAATCCCTTTTGCGCAATAAGCTCCCTGAGAGATTTTCTTTTATGAAAATAGAAACCGTTTGTTCCTTGGATTTTCAGTTTACTGTTTTCTTCCATGATTGTAACACTGCAGCCTTCAAACAGTCTTTCTGCCTTTTCTCTGTTTTCATTCGAAGAAAAACAAAAATCGTCATTTTGCAAAACAATTTTATCAGGCTTATATTTCCGTAGAATATCCGCTCTGGTTTCAAAAGAATTATCGCAGACTATAATTGCGCTGCCGAAAATATGCTCAAATAATTTTTTCCTTGATTCAAAATCATAATCGCTCAATCCGATCATAATCTGCTTATCTTCACAGCTCTTTAAATATTTATATATTTTCTCTGAACAGTATTCATTATTTACGCATATATATAGCATCATCACGCCTCATTTATCATAAACTACTTTCGGGAAATTTCCGATTTTACGGTTTGTTTTTTTTAGTCCATCGTATTCTAACCCCAACCTCAGCATAAACCGTTCCGCTTTTCCTTGCTTTGAACAATTGAATATAACAATCTCATTGAGTCCGCTTTTCAGCTTCATTGGAATCCGTTTTTCAAAAAGGCAGAACTGCTCATCTTTCTCAGAAAGTTCAATAAGCTTATTGTCATTGAACCAGATTTTTTGTTCATCTGTGTAACCTATATGCAGATAAACAGTTTCTTCTGTCTGAGAATCCAGCGAATATCTAAAAAATACACCGTAATTCTCATCCGTAGGACAAAGCTCCTGCGGAAAATCAATCATATAATCTTCAAAAATTTTCTTTTTCCAGATAAGTTTTTCTTTCACATCCATGTACTCAGCTTTATGAAATCCGCCACTTCCCAGAGGAAAAACTTGACTTATATACGGCTTGTTCATAAACAAACTCATTTTTATTCTCTCGTCAAGGATGATTCCGTTTATGGCTGCAACATTATTTCCTTCAGAATCTGTAATGGCATTTCCAGTGTCATATGAATAGAAAAGGGTAAAATATCTCAGCAAGGTTACATCATGCAGGGGAATCAATGTTTTGAGATAAATTTCGTTGTCCCTAACAGTAAATTCACAAGCCTGATTACCCTGTAATGCTGATGTATCGGATGTTATTTTAAAGCTTCCGCCTTTTCCCCTCACCACAAGCTTTCCTGCTGCGCCGTTATAACTTAACCGTATAGTAGCGGTATAATTGTCCTCGGTGTTTAAATGCAAAGAAATATTGTCAGGCATTATACCTGTTTCTTTGGTATTAACAGGTACACTTATCTCCGGAAAATATTCTTTTATCGACTTCGGTGATTTTTCTGAGGAAACAACCTTTTTGTTGTTTTGAATTTGCCCGTACTCATTAATAAAATCAGTCCACAGCTCCAGTTCTTTTTCAAAAGCTTTTTCGCTTATTTCATCGGCTTTCTCAATACTGATCCCCTTTTTCTTTAGCGTGTTTTTATATGTAGTATTATGAAGGTTCTGCCATAAAACTTTGATTTCGTTAAATCTCACGCTGTAATTCAAAAAAGCTTCTTCTGAAATAAGCCCCTTTTCCATAAGAGCTTTGAACAAAATCACATTAGCTGTCTGGCGGTTAAATAATTTCGACATATCGGTAAGGGACATACTGATATCTTCTTTCCTTCCGAAATCAGCCCATGCCGTCGTATACAATGCGGAGGAAAGATTCTCCCTTAACTTTTCAGCGTTTCCGATAATATCGCCAAGTGAATATTTAAATTCAGGAATGTCGCTCCGGCACACGGATTCTATTCCGAAAAGCTTCCCATCATTAAATACAAGAGCCTTCCTTACCCTTTCGTAAGGAACTTTCAGAAAACCGTCTCCATTCTGTGCTTCATCATCAAAATACAAACATTGCTCCTCGTCATCATATCCGAAACACATTGAAAAATGATTTACATGAACCTTATTATACAGGATATTCAATGGATTCCAGTAAAACAGATCCACTTTTATGCTTATAAGTCTGCCGCAATCAATACACTTCTTCAGTTCTTCAATATAATTACAGTCAGGCGGAAAATCAAACTCCTTCCGTTCAACAAAAGACATAAAATCTCTTTCATCCTTTTTATAATCTATCGTGACCGATTTATACCAACCGCTTCTTCCGCCGACTCCGTAAATATAATTGTTCATAGCTGCAGCCGTTTTGTATGACCTGTTAGCCGTCGTCAGCACAGAAAGAATGTTTTTCTGCTGACAGTCTATCCAGAAATCATTGAACAGATTAAGCTCAATTACTTTTTTCACGTGTTGCAAACCCCTCCTCTGTGATTTGTTGAAGGTATCTTAACAATTTGCTGCTTTGCCGATATATGCCGCAAGTTCACCAAGGCTTTTAAATGCGTCTGTATTCAGATATTCATCCTCAAATTCAAAATCATATTTTTCCTCAAAATAAACTACCATACTTACATACGCCACCGAATTGATGGATATCGAGGAAAAAAGTGTATCAGGAGAAATATCCGCAGGAATATTAGATATCCTTTCACCTATTATCCTTACAATCTCTCCGAAAATCCCGTCTGAATCGTCCTTATCATCGCAGGTACTCTGTGTTTTTAAAGACTCAAGATAGTCCGAAACCATTTTGTTCCGGTCGGTTTTCCCGCTGGATGTATAAGCCAGCTTGTCCATTCGCACATACACAGCCGGAATCATATAATCGGGAAGAAAATCCGAAAGATTTTTCTTTATAACACTTTCATCAATGATTTTCTCGGACTGATAAAAGCTTATAAGCTCTTGTCCGATTTCAGTTGGATATGAGGCGGTAACGCAGTTATTAATTCCATCAATCTGCATAAGCCTGCTGTCGATTTCATCAGTTTCAATACGATGTCCCAGAATTTTTATCTGGAAATCCTTCCGTCCGTGACAATAAATCAAACCGTTCTCAATGTGCCCTATATCTCCCGTTCTGTAAATTCTTTTGCCCTCATAGATACCGAATGCTTTTTTTGTCGCTTCCCTGTTTCCTTTGTATCCGGCAGCTAGCGACTTTCCGCCTATACATATTTCTCCGTGTTCTCCGTCAGCAACGGCTTTTCCCGAATCATCAAGAATATAGATTTCAGTGTTTGAAAGCGGCTTTCCTATATCAACCGATTTTTTATTGCTCAGATCGCTGTATGTAGACCAGACAGTTGTTTCGGTCGGACCGTAAAAATTCATAATCCTTAAATTTTTCTTGCATGCCAGTTTATTAAGCAGTGATTCAGGACAAGCTTCTCCTCCCAGCACCAAAGTATCGACATTATCCAGAAAGCTCATACCGCTGTCATACATATTCATCATAGCAATAGCCGACGGAGTACATTGAATAAAATCAATATGATTTTCTTTTATTATTTCACATCTCTTTTTTATATTGTTAAGCTCCTGGGAAGTTACAAGCACTATGTCCATTCCAAAAAACAAAGGTATCAAAGTTTCACTATAAATTATATCGAATGTAAAGCTTGAAAAGCATATTATCTTTCCGTGTCTTTTATAAACGCCTGTTTCTATAAATGCCTTTGCAAAGCAGTCGAAGCCTTTTCTCCTAACCTCAACGCCCTTAGGCATTCCTGTCGTTCCGGATGTGAACGCCAGATACATAATGGTACTTTTTAGCGGCTTCATAACCTCATCTGAAATTTCCGACAAATCAATATTAAGAATGTTTTTGTCCTTAAATACATTTGAAACTGAACTGTCAGCTATTATGAGCCTGACTTGTGCGTTTTCAAGCATATACGCTATTCTTTCATCCGGAAGCGATAAATCCAGTATAAGATAAGGTATCCCCAGTCTGTAAAGCGTATACATTGCCACTATTGTATTATAAGATCTGGGCAAGGCTATTGCAACAACCTCGTCCTTTTCTATACTCATACGCGCAAGCATCCGCATCAGCTTATTACAGGCTTTATCAATCTCCGTCTTGTTTAAGGTTTCCCCTTTGAAAGTAATTGAAGAATCATTGTGTATTTGCATCAATTAACACCTCGCCGAATTGTTTACTGAAAAGACTGTCATACAGACCGCAGTTGTTTTTTAAAGCATTATGGCTGCCCTGAGCCACTATACGGCCTTCGTCCATTACAAAGATTTTATCGGCATTACATATCGTTGAAAATCTATGTGAAATAAAAATGATTGTCTTGTCTTTTTTCAGTTCTTTAAGAACGCTCATAAGCTGCATTTCATTTTCACTGTCAATGGCAGACGTTGCTTCATCAAGAATGATTATTTCACACTCATGAAGAAAACACCTTGCCAGAGCAAGCCTTTGCCTTTGACCTCCGGAAAGCTTTATTCCGTTTTCGCCTATGATGGTATCAAGTCCGTTTGGCTGCTGCCGGATAAAACCGTCCATCATAACCTTTTTCAGCGCTGCAAAAAGCTTTGCATCGTCCGCATTTCTGTCCGCAAGAAGAAGATTATATCTGATCGTATTGTTGAAAAAGCATGGTTCCTGTAATACGACACTCAACTTTTTACCGTAAGACATAGGACTGATGCTGCGTATATCTTTTCCGCCGATTTTGATAATTCCATTATCAGGATCATACATACGATAAATAAGATTTACCAACGTTGTTTTTCCGCATCCGCTTCGTCCGACTATGGCAACGCTCTCATGCTCTCCGATTTCAAGAGAAACGTTTTTCAAAATGGTGCGCTGGTCTTCCTGATAATTAAACGAAACATTTTCAATGCTTATTATATTATTTTCGATTTCCGTTTCAGTACCGTCCTCGGATTTGTATTCCAGAATGTTAAATATATGCTCCAGCTTTGTTTCTTCGCTTGTAAATTGAATTTTGTCCTCCATTACAACCGAAACCGCATTGAAAAAAGAGCCGTAGTAGTTCATGAAAACCAAAAGCGTTGCAAGCTCCATGTTGTTATAGATTATCAGAAGTCCTCCGATAAAATAAAGATTCATCTTTACAATAAAGAAGTCTTTAACCGATATGAACGTTCTGTTTGCAAACCAAAGCATCTGAAGCTTAACAAAAAGTCTGCCTATTACATCCCAATGACTTTTGAACATTCCTACCATTGTATCCTCAAGATTATTAGATTTGACCTCTTTATAATTATAAAGTTCACCCCATACAAAGCTTTCGTATCCGCCAAATATTTTACGGTGTTCATCGGATGTTTGTTTTGACTTTTTGGACATGAATTTTGTGAAAAGAAAAGAAACCGGTATCATGACTATACTTATCAGCGTAAGCTTCCAACTCATAATCAACATTATTACAAGAAGAATTATTCCGTAAAAATATTGATAGAAATAATCAAGGCAATGAATATTGATTATGCTGTCAATGGAATTTATATCATTCTCAAGTATGTTTTTTACATCGCCGATTTCTTTTACTCTGTAATCCTTTGTTTTCATATTAAGACATACATTTAAAAGCCTTGATTTAACATTGCGAAGAATATCAATAAGAAAGGTGTTATATATCCGTTTGTTTATAAAAGAATTTATACATTGAAGCACAAATACTCCAGCATATCCGCAAGCTACTGCAATGAACAATTCCAGCTGCCGCTGGGTCAGTACGTTATTAATAAAAATATTATAAAACACCGGTGTAAGCACCGAAAGAATAATTACAAAAATCCTGCATCCGATTATTCCGGTTACAAGCCTGCCTTTATCAGAACTGTAACCGAGTATTTGTTTTACATATTGAATACGCTTGTTTTTTAAAAATATTTTTTTCACGATGATATCTCCATAGCTGTTTGCTCGGCAAACAGTTCTTTATACCGCTGACTCTTGTCCATAAGCTCATTATGTGTTCCGATTGCCTCAAGCTCTCCGTTGTTGAGAACAATAATTCTGTCCGCGCTGCGAATTGTAGAAAGACGATGAGCAATGATAATTTTTGTGGTTTTCGGAAACAAGTCCGACCAGGATTTCTGAACCACATCTTCAGACTCGGAATCCAAAGCTGAAGTTGCCTCGTCAAAAATCATTATTTTCGGGGATTTAATGAATGCTCTTGCTATTGCCATGCGCTGCTTTTGCCCACCGGAAAGATTTCTTTTTCCGTCCATTATTATAGTGTCCAGTCCGTCCGGAAGCTCACTTATAAAACCCTTTAAATTAACCTTTTCAAGAATGTCCATTAGTTTTTCATCCTTGTTTTTATCCTCACAGAAAATCAGATTAAACCTTATGCTTCCATTAAAAAAGCAGCTTTCCTGATAAACAACTCCTATTTGATTTCGCAGAAAAGAGAGATTATATTTTTTCACATCTATCCCATCAATCAGCAGCTTTCCTTCGCAGGGACAAAGAAGTTTATTTATCATCATCGACAGCGTGGTTTTTCCACCTCCGCTTGAAGCTACAATTCCTACCGTTTCATTTTCTCTTATGGTGAAGCTGATATTCTTCAGCACAGGAACATTCTCATTATAAGAAAAAGAAAGATTCTGAAACTCAATAGAAGCGTTAAAAATGCTATGTTTCAGCCCGTCCTCATTGTAGTCCTCCGGTTTCTTTTCAAGAACTTCAATACAACGGTCGATACCTGCCTTATTTTCTTTCAGCGCAACAATCTTTTTATTAATGCTTGAAAAGCTCGATACGCATACATCAAAGTATCCTAATATTGCAACTGTTGCGCCAATAGTACTTATTTCGTTATAAATCAGTACCATTGCAAGACCGAAAACCGAAATCTGTGCCGCAAGGCTTATTCCCTTGTTTATTTGCTCAAGCTTAACCTCTTCTCTGTCAGTTACAAATTTATTGTCAAAGAATCTTTCATTCTGCCCCTTGTATTCGTTAGAAATTATATCTGATGCGCCCAGGAGTTTTATTTCATGAATATGACTTATAACTTCGAAAAGCCAAGCATTTCTGTCGCCGTTAAGCTTTGTCCGCTGTTTGTAGAACTCTCCGATTTTTCCTGAAAAGTGTCTTGACAAATAAACAATTATCGGAGAAATCACCGCAACCAAAATGCCCATATGAACATTCAGGAAAAAAATAAATCCAAGGCTAAGACTGAACTCAAGAGCCGAAGCAATAAGATAAAAAATATTTTTATGAACAAAGGAAAGGAACTGCTCCGAATCCCAATTTATTCTTTGAATAATATCTCCGCTCTTCCTGTCGGCAAGCTCTATGCTCGGAAGCCGCTGAAAAACAGAAAACATATCTTCTCTTATTTTATATATATATTTTACCATAAGCTTTGCCCAGGACATATTTAAAATAAAATGAAGGCACTGGTTTACAACAAAAACAGCTGCATAAAGAGCCACAATATAAACAAACATCGATATGTCTTTTTCCGTAAAAACCTTATCTACCAGAAGCCCGAATATGTATGGATACAGCGAACCAGACACAGTGGTAGCTATTATACAGATAAAAAGCATTACAAACAGAAATCGGAATTGATTTATATAGTTCAGAATAATTTTTCCGGACTTGCTTTTTCTACTCATCATCTGTCCAGCTCATTTCATATATTTTATGTTTAATAAAATCTTTTTTTATTCCGCCCTTTAAAAGCTTCATACATAGTTCTTTGTCAGCCCAGATAAAATCCTGATGCTCGTAGCTTATTACAACATCCTCCATATCTGTTTCGCATAAATACACAATCAAAAGATATGGCTGCGTTTTCTGTACATATATCAGATATGCAAGACCGCATACCCGTGCCTCAAGACCTGTTTCCTCTTTTATTTCTCGCTTTACTGCTATTTCAAGAGTTTCTCCCTGCTCAAGCTTTCCTCCTGCGTTTTCCCACTCGTTAGGATCAACAGGATCAGTTGCCGTTCTTTTTAAAAGAAGTATCCTTCCCTTTTTCCTGTTTAACAATATTCCTTTAACAATTATATCAACCTTCATATGTCCTTTTTCCCTCCAGTATGCACAGCGTCTCTATAATTAATTTTTCTTCCGTATCCGCAATTTTATTAAGCAGATCTCTCGTGCGCTGAATAATACTTTCCCTGCGTGATGGAGCAAGCTGATTTTTTATCAGATAATTTTCAAACTTTCTCCATTCCCTTGACAGCGCATCCCAACAAGCAATAATTTCTTCATCATGAAGCATAATAATATTTTTTAAAATATTACATATATCCTGTCTTGCTATGGTCAGCCGCTTGGCAGAAAGCTGAAATCTATCATACATTCCCATATTTCCGCATCCGAAAACCTCGGCAAGAAAATCCGAATCCGCAAAACTTCTTAGCATCTCAACAGCCAGTGGTTTTTTGAAAAGCTGTTGTTTAATACTTTCAATAAGCTCTTTTTTTATTTCCTCCGGATCAGTTTCCATTTTGCCGATGTCTTCTATAATGGTCATTTTCCTGCATTTCCCCGCATTGCTTTTCAGGTCATAAGTGTGATATTCCTCCGGATAAAAGACATCAATACACTTGATTATACCGTCCTCATTATAATCTGTTATCAGCAGGAAATGAAAGATATCGGATTGTTTTGCTAATTTATTCCACAGGCAAGTTTCTATTTTAACTTTCAATAGAATATAATGATTATCCGAATTTACGAAGCTGCGGATGTTATCCATATACTCATCATAGCTTTTAAAATATAATCCTCTGGGCTTTAAGCCATAATATTTTTCAAGAATACCGATAAGACTTTTCTTCGGAATATCAAAATCCGCGCCTTCCGAATACTCAAATCCCCATGTAGAAACATTCATAACTGAAGGGGAAAGCCCCTTGTTTTCAATAATTAAACGAATCAGACCCTGAAAGCAATCAGCATAATCTACCTTTTTCGGCGAAATAATCATTTCATCCTCCGATTTTTGTCATATCAATAAATTCAGGAACTTTCCCGTTATCCGACGGCTTAATATACGCCACCGTTTCTATTAATATTTCAGCATTGATTTTCGCATATTGGTTTATTTCCGATACAATTCGGCGTGTATCCGAATCCTCAAGAGTTTCTCCGGCATTCATAACAAGCCGGATTGTAATATTTTTTTCAGATGTTTTAATAACCTGATACTGAAGAATTTTATTTCTCTTTTTTGCATCAACAGTATTTTTTATAACAAGCGCAAATGTAAACAGGTTTATCAATCTTCCGCAAAGCTCAAAATAACACGACACCCTTCCCTTGTTTACTTCAAGTGTGTAATTTGAATTATTGAACCCGCATTGAACGCAATGATGAACCTCGCCTGCATCACCGAGTTCATACCTTATAAGAGGTGCAACAAAATTTTTAAGAGATGTGCATACCAGTGTCTTTTCTCCTATGCTGTCATTGTACACATCCTCAACAAAAACATTCTTATCAAGAATATGAAGATGGTTGTTAGGACAACTGTATGCTATACACCAAAATTCCCTCAGTCCGTAATGATTTGTTATCTGACAGCCGAAGGTTTCCTTGATATAGTTATATGCCGATTCGCTGACAATCTCTCCGTTTAACTCTATAAATCCGAAGTTATGCATCGGAAGCGACAGCTTCCTGACGCATCTTGCCAGATACATAACCGCCGTTGCTGTTCCCGTAAGCCACAAAGGATTGTATTCAATAATTGCCTGCCAGTTCTTCTTCAGCTGTTCATCGTTCATATCAAGAACCGGAATATAAAGAATATTTTTATGTATGAAGATTTCATTTGCTCTTCTTACTCCGTCGATTTCAATTATTCCATAGAATGTTGCATATTTTGATCCAACAGTATAATCCGAAGTATATTTCTTTCGGAGTTCGGAAAGACTTGATGCCAAAGCTATTCTTGTCCTTCTATCCTTATAGCATGTAAACGGTGTGCCTGAACTTCCGCTTGTATATTCAATCATCAGCTTATCGGGATTTTCAATATACTTGTCAGCCACATAGCTGTTTTCACTCATAAAAATATCTTTTTTATTTATAATAGGAATGTTATTTTTAAAGAAATCATATGTAAAGGTTTCTCGAATCAGTTCTATCTGACTGTAAAGCCTGCGGTAAAACGGAACATTTTCCTTGGCAAAGGACACCATATCAAAAAGCTTATCCCGTCTTTCTTTAAATAACAAATATACCACCTCCTATATTTTTATTCATAATCAACTCTGAAGCTTTCGTAATTCCGCAAAAATTTCATCTTCTATCTCACATCTTGTTTCATGGGTCTGAGCGCCTATATGCGGAGTTCCCATAAAGTTAGACAGCTGATATAAAGGCTTGTTTTCTATCGGTTCACTGCTGTAAACATCTGTTGCATAAACAGCTTCAGGATTTTTCTTCAGAAAGGAAAACATCGCTTTGTTGCATACGACTTTCCCTCTCGATACATTCACAATAACCGCGCTGCTTTTCATTAACGACAAAAGCTTTTCTGAAACCAGTCCGTATGCTTCGTCCGAATAAGATACAGACAGTACAATTATATCGCTCTGCTTAGCAAGCTCATTCAGACTCAGAGTTCTTCCGCCGATATTATTAAGAACCTTCTGCTTCTCTTGTTTCTCAATACTTCTGTCATATACTATTATATCAGTTCCGAAACAAGACATCAAGCCTGCTGTTCGCTGACCGATTGCTCCGAATCCGATTATACCAACCGTTTTTCCCATAAGATTATGACCGACAAAATCATTTTTTTGCCATTGCAATGATTTAACAGAATTAATTGCCTCCGGAATCCTTCTCAGTGCATTTAATACAACTGCAATAACAAGTTCCGCCACAGGGTAATGATTTCTCCTGATTACCTTAAGCTGAATTTCTCTGTCTTTTTGTTTATAGAGTGGTGAAATTCCTTCGATTCCGCTACCCGCCCTTATTATACAACGAAGTTTTTCTGCTGCATTTATCATTGCGTCATCAAGAACAAACGGTGACCTGAAAACAATAACTTCCGAATCAGCTATTTCACTCAGCACCTGTTTATCGTCCCTTTCAGACAAATGTACAGTCCTGTAAAACATTGCCGCAGCGTTCAAAAAGCGTTCTGAATAGTATCCGAGCAACAGTATTTTCCCTGACTTTTTTCTCTTCTCTTCAATACCGCTTTTTACAACTGACAAAACCTCATTATATACCTCGTCCATTGGGCGAAGTGAATCTATGATATAATATTTTTTATTATTCTTCAGTCTTGCATTTTGATATTCAACTCTTTTTGCCTGAAGTAATTCAATATTATCAATCATCTTTCTTCCTCGAAGCTCTATGCGCTTCGCGGCAGTAACATAGTCGATATCAAGAATTATGGATATATCGCACACCGGAAACGACAAAAGGATATCTCTTGCTGGAGGATATTTTTCGAAGTCGATCATATATGTATCTGTGTACCTGTCAAACATCACCACTTGATTTTTTTCCATTACGGGAACGGCATACTCTTCAAAAGCCATTTTCAGACCAATAGCTTCCATAAGCATTTTGTATTCGTCAGTCATGCAATCCGATAAACCATTCTTTTTTATGTATCTGGCAGTAGCCAGCATCAGTTTTCTTTGATTGACCTCATTTCTGTAAAGCGTAATCGTGTCAGCGGATATTCCGTTTTTTTTGAAATGATCTAGAAGGAAATTAATATTTGTTGTTTTCCCCGAACCGAAAAGTCCGCTTAAGGAAATCAAAAAACATCCCATTAATCAGTTCTCCTAACCGTTAAATAATCGGGTACTCTATATACGGCGGACGACTGCCGTTTCTGGTTCCTGCCATACACTCATATAACTTCTGCAGCATCAGCACATTCTTATAATGTTGTTTGAATTCACAGACGCTGTCTTTCCCGAAAAGCCAGTCTTCAATCTGGGCTTTTTTTCCGTGAAAGCCGTTTTCCTGCTGATTTATTTCTTTTGAATAAACTATTTTCTCATAAGGCTTTCCGCCGATCATATCAATATTCCGGAATATTTCAACAACACAGTCCCCTGATGTTTCGCTGCATTCATCAAGCCGGTCCAGCTCATAAGGAACTGACCGCTGTGTACTGCTTATACTGCACAAAGTTCCGAATTGAACTAAATAATTGTGATGATGAACTCTACCGTTATCCGTATATGTGTTTTCCGGAAGCTGCGTCCACGACCTCGACGAAAAGCTGGTATGAAGAATAGACAGTTCAGCGCTGGTTATGCAATGCTGTCCGTTCATCGCCTGAAGCAGCATATATATGTCCAGTTCTCCCATTTTGCTATACTGAGAATAGCCTTGGTCGTTTAGGTATTCTGAATAATCCTTTCCGAAATGCCTGGTATAAAACTTCCGGTTAATCTGATGAACAAAGTCGTTTGGATTTGTATTCATTAAGCTTATTCTGAGTTTGTCGGCGGTAAAATCAGCTATCTGATTATTGCTATCCAACAACCAAAGCATAAAATCAGTATAATGATATCCCGAATGAAGAAGCGCGCCATAGCCGTATTTATATGGATGATTTTCCCTTGTAAAAAATTCATCCGGCATATTCCACATACCTTCGTTTATGTTCAGTCCTATATGTGTTACCGGCACTTCCCACCTTTTCACAAAATCATCGGTGTAATTTTTAATTACCGAATAACATTCTCTTTTTCTTTTTGGAACCATAACATAGAGACTGCCCGCCGATTTGTCAACAGCCTTGCTGATTTCCTCATAATCCTTAATCAAAAAGCAGGACTGCGAAGGGTCTGACGAATCAATTGCATTAGCAGTCAGCGGCTTATCCACAATAACATCCACGTTATGCGCAAGTCCCCACAGGACATAAATCTTATGTGCCTTGGGTTCAGTCGATACAAGCAATTTGTCTATACCGCCGTTTTGACGAAGACAGTTCAACTCTTTTTCTGCTTCCGGGTCAAGCCTTGTTCCCAAAGAATTATCGGAAATATCATCAAGATAAATGCATTTTTCGGGTTTAAGTTTTCTCTCCGCAAGGTACTTTTCAATTGACCCTCTCCTTGACTTTAAATCAATTAAAAGTTCAATGCTGATATCATGGTTTTCCGACAGGATTTCCAGTATGGCATAATGACATTTCATTGTGTGCGGGCCCATACCGCATACTGCAATTCTTTTCAAAAGCATCCCTATCCTTTAATGTATTTATTCAGCCTTAATCTCTCCTGCCATTACCTTATATGTTGCGCATTCAAAGCTTCCTGTGTTTCTGTGAGCCATAAAGGTTGTCGGCGCGCTCCAAAGCTTGTCAAAATCGAATCCCGGGTCTGTTATATTGCCTATTTTAATGTCCTGATAATATTCAGACCCCTGAAGATACGGACATGGAAGTAAATCGCCGTTAAAAGAAAGATAAAGGCTTGTATCTCCGCATGAACATTCTGTAATATTCACATTAGCATTGTCAAGAAGCTTTTCTCTGTCGCAGAAAACCGGACTCGGAAGCATAACGGATGTCTTGTTGTTCACACTAAGTTCAATAAGTCTTTTCTGAACCTGTGCCACAATCTCCTCATCCAGCTTAAGATATTCATGATTATAGACGCTTCCTGTGGGGAAAACAACCTTTGCAACAAAACAGCTTGCTCCAAGCTCTGAAACCATTTTATAACATTCAGGCGTAACTATATAATTTCCGCTTGTGATTGTGTATCTTACCTCAGAATACCCCCCATATTTAACAACATCCTTTATCATGGTAACCGACCTGTCGTAAGCATTTTCCTTGCCCCTGAAAGTATTTACCCATTCAGCGTCAACATGGTCAAGACTTATATGAAAAACTATTTTATTAAATTTATCTCCGGTAACCTCATAAATATCCTTTATGGTTACTGTATCAGAACCGCTTGTGTTTATCTGAACAACAAGGTCATTGTCCAGTGCAAATTTTAATAAAGCCTTGCTTCTTGGCCATGCTTGCTGAGTAAGCGCTTCTCCTCCGGTGATTGATATGCGGTTCAGATTCTGAGTTTTTTTCAATCCCAAAAGAAAATTCTCAATCTGTTCCATACTAAGCTGCTCGCGTTCATATCCAATCATCTGATTAAGAGAAATGTTCGCAGCATAGCAGTGCTCACAACGAAGGTCGCAGAACGGAGTGATGGCGACACGCACCATTTCAAGAGGTTTTAAAGTTTTCATAGCATTTTTAACGGTATAATATCAGTATACCGTATCCTTTCTTATTTTTTCGTTTGCTTTCAAAAAGCTGTCAGGACAACACCAAGCTAATGATACCGAAAAGTTATCATCCTGTTTTATCTTCTTTAGATTACACGGGAATCAATATTAAAAACCTGACCGGACACGTTTTCAAAGTTGTCCGAAGCCATAAAAGTAAGTGTATTTATCAACGCGGATAAATTTTTTTCTATGGGGAGCAAGCTCTGTTCTTTTGCCATATTAATTTTATTTCCGCTTGCCTTGTTTAGCGAAGTCACTATAAATCCCGGACATACGGCATTTACACAAATTCCAAAGTGGGAAAGCTCCTTTGCCATTGTTTTCGTAAGTCCGATAAGACCTGCTTTTGATGCGCTGTAATTTGCTTGTCCGCTGCACCCTTCCTGACCCTTATAAGAAGCTATATTGAAAATTTTTCCGCTGTTTTGCTTTATCATTGCTTTTGAAAAGTGCTTGCTGCAATAAAATGCCGAAGAAAGATTTGTGTCAAGCACATTTTTCCACGTATTCTGTGACATAATCGTGAAAAGCGAATCCTTGCATTTGCCTGCATTATTAATAAGAACATCTACCTTACCATACCTTTTCATAACCTGACGATAAAAATCCCTGACCTGATTTTCGTCGGTTACGTCCGCACGAACCAGCGTACAGCCGAAATTTGTTTTTGAAATACGACATAATACTTCTTCTGCTTCATCAACGCTTTTGTTGTAGTTTATAACAACGTTTGCACCGTTGTCTGCCATCATTTCAGCGAGCTCTCGTCCTATCCCATGAGATGCTCCTGTTATAACAATTACCTTGCCGTTAAGTTCTGTTTTCATAATCACCCCTACTTTTTATTTGCCGCTTTAAGCAATTCTGAAAACACCGAAATATTTTCAACATCCTCGTCATCAAGCTCAATATCGGTTTCATCCTCAATTGCCACAATAGCTTTAAGATACATTATTGAATCGAAATTCAAATCCTCGATAATATCCGTATCATCATTTATGTCGTCAGCGCTGTATTTGTTATCACAGGCTTCAATCAGAATTTCCTTTAATCTTTGCGAATTCACTTTAGCTTACCTCCTTATTTTCCCCGTATATGTTCTGTCAAGCTTGTCAACCACATTGAATTTGCGCGGTATCTTATAATCCGAAAGCTTTTCTATGCATACCTTTCGGATATCTGAAATCACTTTTTCCTGCTTTATATTTTCCGAAAGCATAATATCCGCAACGGGTATTTCGCCCCATACCTCATCGGGAATTCCGTAAACCTTTATTGCTTCTATGCCTGTTATATTCATAATGATTTCTTCGATTTCCTCAGGATATATATTCATTCCTCCGCAGATAATCATATTCTTTTTTCTTCCGTTAAGATATAGATAGCCATCCAGAAGATAACCCATATCTCCCGTATAAAGCCAACCGTTTTTCAGCACTCTTTCAGTTTCGGCAGGATTTTTATAATAGCCTTCCATTATTGCCGGAGAGCTTACCGCTATGTTTCCTGTTTCTCCGTCAATACACTCTTTATCGTCGTCGTCCACTATTTTCACCTTGACATTTGGTATAGCACGTCCTACTGAGCCTTTTTTATCATTAAAATCTTTTGGAAGAAGTGCTGTTACCCTTGGACCTGCCTCTGTTTGTCCATACGTCTGAACAATTCCTATCTCCGGCATTTTTTCAATAAGCTCTTCAATCAGTTCCGCCGAAACATTTCCGCCGCCATAACAAATATACCTCATTGAAGTTATGTCGTAACTGCCGGATTTTCTAAACTGTTTAATTATCTGAAGCATAGTCGGAACCGATGTAAAATTCGTTATCCGATATTTTTCAATCATGCTGAAAAACGCTTTCCCGGTAAATATACTGCCGAGGATAACCATGCTGCCTCCGAGATAAATGTGTGTCAGGAACTGTGCTGTATTACAATATCCGAAACACATCGGAAGAGCGATAAGCGTAACGTCATTCTCCGTAAGCCCTAAGGATTCAACGTTTGATTTTATATTTGCAAGAAGTCCGCTGTGAGTAAGCATTACACGTTTCGGGTTTGATGTTGTTCCGGAAGTATGCAGCATAACCGCTACATCAATATTGACGTTACTGTTTTCTTTATAGATAAAATCTTTATCCGGATTAACAACCGCCGTTTTACCGTTCGCCGGGGAAAACAAGATAAGTTTGCTGTCAAGCTCTTTTTCAAGCTGCTTGATTAGTTTTTCAAAGTTTTCCGGCGCGGTAATAAGCAGATTGATTTCGCAGTATCTTATGTTTGAAGCAACTTCATTCGGCTTTGAATTAATCGGTATTGGTATAACCGATTTTTTTCTGAATAATATTGAAAAATAAGCCGCTGCATAATCAATTGAGTTCGGAAGATATATTCCGACATTGTCACCAAGCTCTAAATCGGATTTATCAGACAACATTCCGATTGCCATAATGTAAAGCTGATTATAGCTTATTGTTCTGTCATTATGAATAATACAGACCTTATCGATGTCTTTTCTATCCAAAAGCAAATTTTCAATACGTTTTTCGTTTTCTTCCTTTTTCAAAAAATCACCCTTGAAACTGACATCTTTTCTCCCTTTGAAAAAATATAAATAAACTTTTCCCAAAATTGCTTTTCTTCAATCAACGCCGCCTTTGCACTGGCATTGAGCTTTTCCATATCAGGCATTCTGTTTCGCAGAAATGCTTTGATAAGTATTGCCTTTGACACGCTCCACATCTTTTTTATTTGCTCGCATTTCTCCGTCAGAAAGTCCGTAGCTTCATTAGCCATATTCATCATTTCAGATATATACCTGACTAACATAATATTTCCGTTTTGTCTTTCGAAAATTTTCGTTAAAATATAAATGAAAAACTGCAAATCCCCCATATCCTGAGCCGACCAAAAGCCTTTCTCCGGCAAGGAGTCTATACTGCTGATTATTTTCTCAGCGGAAGACATCAACTCATCTCCGTTAATCCTGTAAGGAGGGATATTGTCCTTATAATTTATAATTTGTGGAGGGAATATATCGCTTATGGTAAATGCTTTTGAAAGATTTTCATATGTAACCTTGTTTTCCATATATCCGTCCAGGTTATCACATATACTGAAAAAACATCTTTCTTCATCATTATATCCGGTTATAAGCTCATAGTTCAGGCTGTGTCTTTTTCCATAGTCAAAACTATTTTCTATCCAAAAAAAAAGATCGGCATAAATCTTGATAACATTACCTTGGTCGATGTTTTTCTTAAGCTCGTTTATAAGATTTTTCTGATTAATATTAAGGTCAGTATAAACAAATTGCTCCAGTGACTTATGAAATTCCTCACTGTGAAAAAGATTAAGCCTTGAAACCTCGTTGTACGGATTTTCTATAAAATAAAAATATGAATTCATTAGCGCAGCCTTCTCATAACTGCTGTCAATCGTAGTCAAAAGCGTAAGCTGCTCGTTGGTAGCACAGTTTATCCATGAGTTGCCAAAGGACCGGATATTAAGTTTTCTCTCCATTTTCTCGCCTCCTGTATAAATGATTTATACAAACATGCTTTATATAGCAGTTTCATACTAATCAATTTATGTTGAGTTTGCAACACATATCGGAAAAACGGGTATGAATTCGGCATGGACGGGAAACAGAACAAATATTCAGCCATAGCTCCATATTTAGACTGACAAAAATCCCGAATAATAATTTATACATTGACTTCATAAAATCGCTCTGACAATGAGGAAGTACAGGTTTTAAACCCGAAACTTCATTATAAAAGTGTGTATATACAAAAAAGGTAATTTTATATACCCTGAACATATGGTAAGGTTTCTTTTTGTGAAAACAAGTGTACCCTCCAATTGATTATGGAAGAACTATATACCAGCCAAAATGGGACTATGTTTGAACCATCGTAATCTGTGATAGACTGCAATAGCAAGCTGCTATATAACGTTTTGAATAAGATTTACAACTTTCATAACAAAAACGGTTTATTTTTTACATTTTAACATATTTTTCATTGATTGTCAATCATTTTCTACAAAATTCTTATATAATATTTAGGATATTTCTCCGTCATTAGGATGGATTGTATAGAGTTCTTTTGGCTGGATGACTTTGTTGGAAAGACCCGCCAAAGACTTTTAAACAATAACATTTACCATGAACAAACGTTTATTGTTTTAAATTTCTATTATAAATGTATATACTATAAATCCGCTCATTCCCGTTACTCAATCAACCCCAGTTCCCGCGCTTTTAAAACCGCGTCCATCGCGTTATTAACCCCAAGCTTCTTATACGCCAGAGATGTGTGAGACTTTATTGTCGGAATAGAAAGCCCCGTTTTTACGGAAATCTCCGCTTGCCTGTACCCTTGAGAAAGCAGGGTCAGCATATATTTTTGCTGTCCCGAAAGCTTGACCGGCTTATCCTTTTTCTTTACGGCGCCCGACATATAGCCGCCGTGTACGGTACCGAAGCCGTGAGCCGCCAGCATTACTTCGTTCACATAGGCTCTTGTAAGCGAACCGTTATAACCTTTCTCCCCGATGGCTGTAAGTATGCGTCTGAGTATTGGAACGACAGCCTCGCCTTCGTCCGCGACAACGCGGACAAAGCCATAGGGCTGCAATACTTCAAGCGTATCGGTAAGCTCGGCGTCCGCCTCCTTCTTCCGGTTTTGGGTCTGATATAAAGCCGCCAGTATAGCCCCGGCTTCGCAGCGGTCGAGAGGACGGTTCAGGTTTTTGCCGAAATCCTTTAGAAGAAGCAGGTATTCAAACGCTTTCGCCCGGTTTCCCACAGCGATGTATGCCCGCGCCGTGGTGAAATGCTGAAATGAGCGGAAGAACTCAATATGGTCTGCGTTCGTCACATAATACCGGTCAAGCCATTCGCGCGCCGCGCTTATGTCGCCGTCAAACAGCCTGAGCTTTGTGTGGTAAGCGGTCAGGTTGGGAATGAAATATGGTGCGGCGGTATTCGAGAACGCGGTAAGGGAGTCCATCGCTTCGCCCGCTTCGTCAGACCGCCCAAGCTGCCACAGAATGCTGTGCTGTGTAACCATAACGCATATGCGCCCGTCGGGTTTATTGTCTTCGGTGATTATGCCGAGGACTTTTGTGTTTTCTTCAAGAGCCTCAACAAGCTTATTTTGCTCATAGGCGAATACCGCAAGCAGACCGGGGCGCAGATATTTCCATTCAGAACCCAAAAGCGGCGCAAAGGTGGTGTCAAAACTTTCAAGTGCCTTTAAGTCAAGGACAAACTCTGAATAATCGCGGTTGCTCCGGTGCATATAAGGCAGGTTATGGGTATAGGAGGCAATGCTCGTGGCAAGCCCCCCGGGAGTATAATGTTTAAGCAGACCGCTGAAGATGTGAAACATTCTGATTTGGGTTTTCAGGCTCTTACGGTAGTCCACATGAAAGGCAAGCATGGCGAACTCCAGAAACTCGTTTCCCGCCTTTGCTATGCGCGGCAGGTTTTTGATGATGGCGTCCATATGGCGGGCGGAATCCACGTGGCTGCTGGTGAGGTAATAATGCCAGGCGTAAAGCACATGCAGTACGGGGGCTTCCTTTGCCGCCCGTTCGGGGATAGGCTCGGCGAAAAAGGTGCGCAGAAAATCCGAGTAGTCGGCAACCCCATTTTTATGCCCCCTGAACAAAAATAAGAACAGGAAGTTATCGATACCCTTGTAATCGCCGCTTAAAAGCCGGAACCGCAGGGCGCGTGAATAGTCGCCCTTGTCTTTATAATACCGGGCGGCGGTTTTATACAGCTTGGTCGTATCAATGCCGGATTCATCAAGCTGGCTCTTCAGAAACTCCTGAAACAGATGGTGAAAACGGTACGTATCCCCGTAAAGGCGGCTTAAAAACGCGTTTGAGCGGCTAAGTTCCTCCATGACGGCTTCAGCGTCGTTTCTGCCTGAAAGAAGCTTCGCAAGCTCACCGTCAAATTCGTCGGCTATCGCCGTTTTCATGCAGAAATCCTTCAAGCCACCGTCCCAGTTATTCCATGTCATATCCTTGAAAAAGCGCGAGAAGTCGTATCCCCCGCCCTGCGAGAAATGACCGGACATAACGATTGCGTTCACGCCGATTGCCCAGCCGTCCGTCGCCATATGGGCGGCTTTCGCTTCCTCCGGAGTCAGTTTTTTGCCCTTCATCTGAAAATACCGGGTGATTTCCGATTCAGAAAACCGCAGGTGTTCGCGCCGTATAACGCTTTTCTTGTTTTCTCCGGCAAGCGGCGTGAATTCCTCCGGCGGCTCCGCCCTTGAAAGTATAAAAACGGTGAAGGTATGCGGAAGACGGCGTAAAACCAAAGGCAGGGACTTTATAATTTCGCCGTTTGTTATCATATGGAAATCGTCCAGTATGAGCGCGTAACGCCCGGCTTCGGGAAGCATTTCGCTTAAAAGCTCAACGGTATGCTCAAGCGGGGACGACGAAAACGCTTCGCCTGTGAGAATCCGCCGCATATTGGCATTGTCCGGCTGGAGTGAGAAAAGACCGATGGCAAGCTGTTTATAAAAAACTGACGGCGAGTTGTCATATGCGTCAAGCCCGAACCATACGGGCTTGCGCGCGGCTTTAATCAGCCACAGCAGGGTGGTTACGGTTTTGCCGCTGCCGCCCTGGGCGGATACGAATACAAAGCGGTTCGCCGCCGCTTCGTCAAACCGGCGGAGCAGTGATTTCCGGGGCGCGCATATTTCCGGAAGCCCTACGGGTGTGAATTTATCGCTCAAAAAGTCATATATTTCCGGTTTTTCCTGCATTTTATATTCTCCTGACCGTTTCGGATTTTGAAAACCTCATACTTACTATCAAAAAGGGGTAAAAACCCTCATACTTTTTACTTACCGGTATTATATCATAAAACAGAAAAAAAATCAACCAAAAACCTCATACCGCAGGATTTTATTTTTTCGGGATATATGTTATACTTAAAATAGTTATAAATATATTTTATTTACCGGAGGAAATTTGGAAAAATAAATTTTTCAAACTTAGGAGTTTTGTCCTTTCAGGACAAAACGTCCGGAAAGGATGGTCATAAAAATGAAACAACATACAGAATGTTTATTCTTAAAGCGGTTTACCGCCAGGCGGCTCACCGCTTTTGCACTGGCGGCGGCAATGCTTTTTACATTACCGGCGACAACCGCGTTTGCGGAGGACGGAGCGGCTGAACCCCCGTCCTTTGCGGAAAACACTGATATAACCCCCCCTGAAAACGGCGTTATGCCGGAGGAAGAAATCCCCGAAGCTGAAAAAAATGTAATAATAAGCTTTGAACTGAATGCTTTGGGGGATACGGTTCTTCGCATAACCGAGGGGATACCCGTGACAAATGATGATTTGCTTGACGGGGTTTCGGCGGAGGACGAAAACGGCGCGCCCGTCCCGGTTGCAATAGCGGATACGGGCGGGCTTGATATGCTCAGTCCCGTTCCCAAGGGCGAACCGGGAAATCCCATGCCCTATATCATAGCATATGAAGCGGTTCACCCCGTTTCGGGCGAAATTTTCAGCGAAACGCGGGAATGCTATGTGACCCTGGGGCTGAACAGCATTATGCCGTTTCCGGACGTCCCGGCGGTGTTTGATTTATCTGCGGGAAAATGGGCTGACGGAACTGAGCCGAGCGGCGGAACAACCCCTCCCGGGTCTGATTTCAGCGTTTATATAAACAACTGCTACCTTGAAAAAGACACATACCTCTGGATAGGACCGGGTGCGGATATCACCCTCACGGGAACAAGCGGCGAATTCGGCGGCGACGGCGTTCTGAGGGTCTTCGTAGCGCCGGGCAGTTCAACAATCACCCTCGACGGCGTTAAGATTGAATGCACAGGCTCTTATCAAAGCCCGATTCTGCTTGAAAGCGGCGCAAGCCTTACGCTTAACCTTGAAGGGGAAAATACCCTCAAGGCAGGAGTGGACCGCACCGGATTAGGGGTTCATGACGATTCTTCCGTGACAATCAACGGTCCGGGCAAGCTGAACGCGACAGGCAACTTTGGCGCGGGAATAGGCGGCGGCTACGACGGCGACGGCGGCACAATAAACATCACAGGCGGAGAGGTCACCGCAACAGGCGGCTTGTCAGCCGCGGGCATA
>QMCD01000353.1_pt1 | contig 32619 bp, 26 predicted proteins | sample 1821841 | NCBI WGS metagenome assembly QMCD01 (sample SAMN01991225, study PRJNA193472) | Termite gut metagenome, whole genome shotgun sequencing project. | isolation source: worker | host: Macrotermes natalensis
GCAAGGCCATTATGCCGAGGCATGGATGCAAAGACAATGAGATCAAAACAAAATAACGATAACGAAACATTTTACTCATGTGTTTTTGAAATACCGAAAAGTAAATCGTGTAAGGCGGATAAGCGTAGCGTCATCCGCCGAACAATATTTAACCAAGCGATTATTTACCTTGAGGCACGAACCGTAGGGCGGATGAGCGCAGCGTTATCCGCCTTGTTGTTTTCCATCGGCAAAAGCGGCAAGCATTTACGGCCGATGATTCGCCGCGCCGTATTGATATTTCGCCAACCAACATACCCGCGTCGCAAAATTGAATATTGCCTGGCGGATAACGCTGCGCTCATCCGCCCTACGTTTATTTGCATTATTTAACCGAATGATGAAATCGGTTCGATACGGCAATCGACACACCCGCACCGCGAAATTAAAAATATTATTCGCCGGATAACCGCGCGCAGAGTACCGTTTGCGGAATTTCGGTGATATCCAATCGCAAAAAACACGCTTTTTAACGAAGGATAATTTTCTTCCTGAACCACTTGGCAGCATCGGCTTCGCTTAAAGCGCCCGACGCCAGAGATTCCATAAGCCGGATGGCTTCCAAAGGCGTATAGTCCATCGAATATCCGTTATCCGCAACGAAAAGCCTGGCGGCAATCCACGCCGTTCGCTTATTGCCATCGGCAAACCCATGATTGCGTACCAACGCAAAAGCGTATGCGGCGGCCAGCTCCGCCATATCCGGCGCGCCATATGCGGCAAGGTTCCGAGGCTTCGCCAATGCGGATTCGATAACGACACGATCCCTTATTCCTTCGAGGCCGCCATGTTCAGCGATTTGCCGATCATGAATCGCGTAGATCACTTCGTCGGCAATCCAGCGCCGATGTTTCATTTCGATAGCGCGCGAAGTATTTCGCGATCGTCATGCATGATCTCTTCAGCCTGCATCATTTGTCGCTCAAAATCGGGGTTATAAGGCGTGAGACGATAGCCGCCATCCGGCGTTTCCGTCAGATATACGGTATCCCCTTTTTTAATTTTCAGCCGCGCCATGGCTTCTTTGGTCAGGATGAAGCCGGTAGAAGAACCAACCGTTGTCACTTTAAAACTAAGCATCAGGCACCTCTCGTCTATATAATTTTCATTATATAGGGTTTTGCCCAAACTTCCTTTTCATGGTGTCCGAATAAATATGCCTGACTTGCTCTTCTGCCATTCGGAGCATAAGGCGGATGACGCTGCGCTTATCCGCCCTACGTTTATTTGCATTATTTAACCGAATGATGAAATCAGCTCGATACGGCAATCGACGAAAAGCCGCCCAAAAACAATAATACCGAAACGCTTTACTCATGTATTTTGAAACACCGGAATGTACGGCATGTAGGGCGGATGAGCGAAGCGTTATCCGCCTTGTCGTTTCCCGTCAGCAAAGGCGCGAGCGTTTAGGGTCCATTATTCGCCGTGCCGTATTGATGTTTCGCCAATCAATATGCCCGCGTCGCGAAATTGAATATTGTTCGGCGGATGACGCTGCGCTTATCCGCCCTACGATTCATGCGCCAAGGTAAATAAGCGCCGGATTAAATACCGCCCCACGTTTATGGGTGACATTGATACGCGCGACACATTGCCGCGCGCCGGAGCATCGATCAAACGATTTCGAATGTTTGCGCCGTAATATCAATTTCCCGGTCGCAAACGGTCAGGCCGGTAACGTCCGCCGCCGCGGGGCCGCGGCGGCACCATTGAATCAACGCGTCGACATCCCGCGCTTCGCCTTGCACCCACATTTCTACCGTGCCGTCCGCACGATTGCGCACCCAGCCGACCACACGGCAACGCTCTGCCTCGCGAACGGCGTGATAGCGAAAGCCGACGCCCTGCACGCGCCCTTCAACGATCAGGTGACGCGCAACCGTTTCCGATAAATCCCCGTCGGCGAAACACATCGTTTTTTATACGCAAAAATACGCCGAAACGTTATTTGCCTTCGCCCGCTTTTTGAGCCGTGGCGTCTTCGGCGGCATTCGCGTTCAAACCGGCCGCAACGCGAATTTTCTGCTCGATCTCGGCGGCAACTTCCGGGCGCGTTTTTAAAAACTCGCGGGCGTTTTCTTTGCCCTGCCCGATTTTCTCGCCCGCGTAGGCATACCACGCGCCGGATTTTTCAACGATGTTATAGCGCACGCCGATCTCGATCAGCTCGCTTTCATGCGAAATCCCTTCGCCGTAGAGAATATCGAAAATGGTTTCTCTGAATGGCGGCGACACTTTATTTTTGACCACTTTAACGCGCGTTTCGTTGCCGATGACCTCATCGGCTTTTTTGATCGCGCCGATACGGCGAATATCGAGACGAACCGACGCATAGAATTTCAGGGCATTGCCGCCGGTGGTGGTTTCGGGGCTGCCGAACATCACGCCGATTTTCATGCGGATCTGGTTGATGAAAATCACCAACACATTGGCGCGCTTGATGTTGCCCGCCAGCTTGCGCAGCGCCTGACTCATCAGCCGCGCCTGCAAGCCCGGTAGTTGGTCGCCCATATCGCCTTCTATTTCCGCGCGGGGCACCAGCGCCGCCACGGAATCGATCACGATGATATCGACGCTGCCGGAACGCACCAGCATATCGGCAATCTCCAGCGCCTGCTCGCCGGTGTCCGGCTGCGAGATGAGAAGATCGCCGACATTGACGCCGAGCTTGCCCGCGTACACGGGATCGAGCGCGTTTTCCGCGTCGATGTAAGCGGCCACGCCGCCCATTTTCTGCGCCTCGGCGACGACTTGCAGGCAAAGTGTGGTTTTCCCGGAGGATTCGGGGCCGTAAATCTCGACCACGCGCCCGCGCGGCAAGCCGCCCACGCCGAGCGCAATGTCCAGGCCCAATGAGCCGGTCGGGATCACCTGCAAATCGCTGTTGATCTGCGCCTCGCCCATTTTCATGATCGAGCCTTTGCCGAATTGTTTTTCGATCTGCGCCAGCGCCGCCGTTAATGCCTTGCCTTTTTCATCCGCTTTGTTTTTTTCGTCCGCCATGTCCTTACCCTTTGCTTCCCAGTCAATCAAAATCGATGGCGGATTATGGCATGAAGCCATTTTTTCGACCACCGGCAAACTTTCCCGTTTACCCGCAAAACGGCATGCGCATAGGACGAATCAGCACAGGGCAGATGGGCGCGGCGCGATCCGCCGGGCAACCGCGCAAACGGCAATCATCTCCCTCAAGCCTCGGCTTCAGGCTTTCGCCAGCATGAAATCGCCTTGAAGAGCAAGCTCATGGCCACGCCGATCACCGTCGCCAGCGCCATGCCTTTCAGATCGACCACACCCAGCTTCAGTGTGGCGCCGGATACGCCGACGATCAGCACGACGGAAGTCAAGATCAGGTTTTGCGCGTTACCGTAATCGACTTTGCTGTCCACCAAAACGCGTACGCCGGAGGCGGCAATGATGCCGTAAAGCAAGAGCGAAACGCCGCCCATCACCGGCACGGGAATCGCCTGAATCGCCGCGGCCAGCTTGCCGACGCAGGATAAACAAATCGCAATCACCGCCGCGCCGGCGATCACGCGCGTGCTGTACACCTTGGAGATCGCGAGCACGCCGATATTTTCGCCGTATGTCGTATTCGGCGTGGAGCCGAAAAAGCCGGAAAGCATTGTCGATAAACCGTTGCCGAGCATTGAGCGGTGCAAGCCGGGCTTTTGCATCAGGTCTTTGCCGACGATGTTGGCGGTGACCATCAAATGGCCGATGTGCTCGGCAATCACGACCAGCGCCGCGGGCAGGATGACGATGATGGCCGCCCATTCGAATTTCGGCGTGTACATGGTCGGCAATGAAAACCACGCCGCTTTTTCCACGCCGGAAAAATCGACCGCGCCCATGAAAAACGCCAGCGCGTAACCGCTCGCAATGCCGATCAGAATCGGGATGATGGCAAGAAAGCCGCGGAACAATACCGATGCCAGCACGGTCACCGCCAAGGTAAACAATGAAATGGTAATGGCTTGGCTGTCCGGCGCAATGCCTTCCCGCGGCAGCAACCCCGCCATGCTCGCCGCCGTCCCGGCAAGCTCTAAGCCGATCACGGCGATGATCGCGCCCATTGCGGCGGGCGGGAAAACGACCTTGATCCAGCCGGTACCGATCTTGCCGACAATCAGCGCGACAAGGCAAAAGACGATGCCGCAAGCGATAAACCCGCCCAACGCCGCTTCATAGCCATATTGCGGCGCGATGATCAGCACCGGCGAGATAAACGCGAAACTTGAGCCAAGATATGCCGGTATCTGCCCTTTGCAGATCACCAGGTAAAAAATCGTGCCGATGCCGTTGAACAGCAATACCGTCGCCGGATCGACCCCAAGCAGAAACGGCACCAGCACCGTCGCGCCGAACATCGCGAATAAATGCTGAAAGCTGAGCGGCAACATCTGCAAAAACGGCAACCGCTCGTCAACGCCTATCACCCGTCGCGCCATGTTTTTCCCCTTTCCGATATTTTTGAATCCGTGTTCGTTGGTGTTGCGTCTTGCCGCCGCACACGCACGACGGATAACGCTTGCGCTCATCGGCCATGGCTTATATTTTCAACCCGCGCCAATGAATATTTCACTCATATTTCGCTTAAATCAAAACCTGACGTACCGGCGGCATTGTAGCAATGCCGTGTGCCTTTGTTAAGCCGATGCGCATCAGGCAAACGGATAAGCGCGGCATCATTCGCCCGACGTCCCGAACGACATGATGTTCCGCAAATATTTAACGACAAGTGCGTGAAGTAGGGCGGATAAGCGTAGCGTCATCCGCCGCGCGACCTAATTCAATCACGTTTCCCACCCAATCTTCCGGGTAAACGCCATGCCGGATGTCCCGAACGATATTATGTTCCGCAAATGCTCGGCGATAAAACACGCACCACAGGCAATCCCATAGCACAAATACCTCCCACCTTATGTAAATATATTGCTACCGCAATAATCGGCGCAATATATAAAATAACCAGCAAGCCTTTTATCCTCTTCACATCGGGACTTTTTGTTTTTGCCATTAATAATTTTATGCTTAGATAAATCGCCGCAAAAAACATTATGCATACGCTACCGATTAGCATCACAAAAGATATTGCTCTGTCAAAATGAAGATCAATGAAAATCAAGGCAACAAAAAAACCCAGGCCTAAAAAAAGAGTAAAACCATATAAGAAAAAAATTTTTGGCCGCTGCGACTTCGGCGTTTTTCCGATTATTGTTTTCAGTGTTTTGAAACTCCAGTATTGACTTTCGAAAAAAAGAGTCACAATGGCGCCAATAATTATTGAAAAAAATAGCGCATCTTCAGAAGAAAAGCCAAGAAAAAAATAGGCCACAAAAAAACTTAAACATATCAAGCAAAACATCAATTTCAAAAGAGTAGCGTTTTTCATAAGTGGTAAAGTAGGGCGGATAAGCGTAGCGTCATCCGCCGCGCGACCCTTGATCATTTCGCTCACCGGCCACTAATTCAATCACGTTTTCCGCCCAATCTTCCGGGTAAACGCCATGCCGGACGTCCCGATGAAAAGACGAATAAGGCCAATCTTTAACCCGTTTAACGATCCCATGTTTTACCGGATTGATGTAAACATAATCCATATGTGCGGCGTAATCCTTTTCGTCTCGAATCGTATGCGCCCAATAGCGCCGCTGCCAAATGTTTCTTTCACCTTTGCCGATTTGGGCAGAAGAACGCTTTTCAGTTTGCGCAATGCTGCGGCTAAAGAGATTTTTTATTTTCTTCCAGCGTGCCGGATAATCGGCGTCGCCTTCGGGAAGCGTCCATATACAATGCAAATGATCCGGCAACACTGTCCATGCGTCGATATAAAACGGCTTTTCAAGAAGTGTTTGCCGCACCGCGCGACGCAAAATATCAATGCACGTTACCAACAACGGGCTTTTGCGGTCAAACAGATTGGCCGTAAAAAAATAAGTTCCGCCCGGAACATAATGGCGACGATAATTCGGCATCGGTATCTTGCTGCTGTTGCGTTTGATGGTTTGGCGGATAACGCTACGCTCATCCGCCCTATATTTCTGATATTTATTGGTCGGTGAAAGCCCCGATTTTTTCATGAATCATTTTGCTGCACCAAATCCTCAGGCGTCCCGACGTTTTTCCACTCCCCGGAAAAAAGCGCGCCGGAAACCCGGCGTCGGGCAATCCACTTCCGGTAATGCGGCGTCAGTTTTTCCCGCTTATCGGGATCCATGCGCGTGAACAGCGCGGTATGATAAATACCAATATTACCGAAGGTCAGGCGCGGTAACGTTTCACCCAGCGTCAGCAGCCCATCTTCGCCCAGCGCAAAATCACCCTCGGGATGGTACGGTGGGTTGGGCACCATCACAAGATGCGCCAAAGGCCGCGCTTCTGACAATTGCGCCGCCTTGTTGCCGTTTTCGTCGATCATTTCAAGACGCGGTATCAGTTCCCGATAGTCGAACGACGTTTTAATGTCCGCGCTCGTCACCAATACCGCGCCCGGTTTGAGCAAGGGCAGCGCATGCGCAATGCCGCCCGCCGTTTCCAACCCCGGCAACGCCTCAACCGACCAGGCAATACGCGCGCCCCACCGGCTGCCATCGCCCAGCGTTTCTTGCATTTTGTCGGCAAGCCACGCCACATTGATCACGATCTCATCGAAACCGGCATATACCAACGCTTCGATCTGCCGGACGATCAGCGGCTTGCCGCCGATTTCCAATAACGGTTTTGGCGTGGTATCGGTCAAAGGACGCATGCGCTCTCCGCGTCCCGCCGCCAGAATCATGGCGCGCGCCGTCATTTTTCAGAAGGTATAGCCGACTTGCGGCGCACGCCGGTCAAGCGTGTTGAGCAAAAGAAGCAACGGCGAAAGCTCGGCGTAACGCCCCGCCGTCTTGTACAGATAACGCATGACCCGCGGCAAATCTTCGAGATACGCTTTTTTACCGTCACGGTGGTAAAGCCGCGCAAAAATACCGGCAATTTTCAAATGGCGCTGCACGCCGACCCATTCAAAACCGCGCCAGAGTTCATCAAAGCGCGCCGGCACCGGCACGCCTTCGGCGCGGGCATGCTCCCAATAACGGATTGCCCAATCGAGCTGCCGCTCTTCGTCCCAGTCGATATAAGCATCGCGCAAAAGCGATACCAGATCGTATGTGACCGGGCCATACACCGCATCCTGGAAATCGAGTACCCCGGGGTTGTTTTCGTCGAGCGCCATCAGGTTGCGAATGTGGTAATCGCGATGGACGAAAACTTGCGGTTGCGCCAAGGCCGACACGGTCAAGCGCCGGAACACCTTGTCGAGCATTTGTTGTTCTTTATCGCTCAATATGTACGCCTTGTGTTTGCGCACATACCATTCGGGAAACAACATCAATTCGCGATGCAAAAGCGCTTCCGAGTAATCCGGCAATTCGCCGCAACGGCTGTTTTTTTGCCAGCGCACCAGCGCGTTGAGCGCATCGGCATAGAGTTTATCCGGCGAATCGCCGCGCGCCAACGCGGCTTGGTACGTCACATCGCCAAAATCCTGAAGCAGTAAAAAGCCTTGCCCGACATCCTGCGCAAAAATCTTCGGCGCGTTCACGCCATGCGAATGCATCAACCGCGCCACGTGCACAAACAGCGCGCTGTTTTCTTTATTGGGCGGCGCATCCATTGCGATCAACGACTTTTGCCCAAAGAAGGGCGAATTTTCGGGCGTGACCCGGAAATACCGGCGAAAACTGGCGTCTTCGGAAGCCAGCGCCATCGCAAAATCGGCACTGCTTACCTGCGAGACAATCCAGTCATTCAACCGCGCCATCCGGCCACTCAATGGACAATTCGGTGGAGAATCAGGCATAAAAAAGCGTCATCCGTGTGTTTCGAAGGTTTCTGTCGGCTAGAATAGCGTATTTTTCAATCGCTTCGTAAGCTTCGTGACGATTTCAATCCCTTTGTTCAAAACGGTTTTTGCCGCATCCTGCATCGGCGCCATGTTGTTTCCGGCTGCCGCCGCCGCGCAAACGCTGGCTTCGCCGCTGGTGCTGCGCACCGAACGCGAATTGAACATCGTGGTTTCCGAGCGTCAGCAAGACGACGTATCGCTCAATCCAAAATCTTTTTCATCGGGCGAATCGTCCGGCGAACGCGGCATGGTCTTTTTGCGCGCCGACGTCACCGAAGGCAATCGGGAGGCCATAGAAGCTACCGGCAATGTGGAACTGCGCGCGCAGCATGATACCGTGCTTGCCGATTTCATGCGCTACGAGCGCGGCACCGATACCATCCACGCCCGTGGCAACGTTGTTGTGCGACGGCAAGGCACCTGGATGGCGGGGCCGGAAATCGATTACGCGCGCAATGACGCTACCGGCGCATTGCAACAGCCGACCTTTTATGTTGATGACGTCGGCGGCCGCGGCGATGCCGAGTTGCTCGAATTTGTCGGCCCGCAACGCTACGATGTCACGCAATCGCGTTTCACTACCTGTAAAGCGTCCTGCGAAGACTGGTTTTTAATGGCCGACCGGATGAAAATCGACACGCAACGTTCCGTCGGCACGGCATACAACGCGTCGTTGCGGTTTATGGATGTACCGATTTTTTACACGCCATGGTTCGAGTTTCCGCTTAACAACGAACGCAAATCCGGCCTTTTGACGCCTTCATACGGCACATCGAACGCGCGCGGCATTGAGCTTTCTTTTCCGTTTTACTGGAATATCGCGCCCAATTACGACGCGACGATCACGCCGCGCTATATGGGCAAGCGCGGCCTGCAACTGAATAGCCAGTTCCGCTATCTTTTCGATTCGCCGTTGCCGATGCAAGGCGAAATCAACGGCGAATATCTGCCGTCAGACAATCAGACCGGCGAAAACCGTTATCTCGTCTCGTGGCAACACGCGCAAGGGCTTTTGCCGTGGATGAGGGCCTACATCGATATCAACAAGGTTTCCGACGACCTGTATTTTTCCGACCTCGCCGACCGCATTGCCATCACGTCGCAAACGACATTGCCGCGCGAAGCCGGGTTGCGCATGTGGCGCGGCCCGTTTTCGGCGCTGGTGCGTACACAGAGTTTTCAGACGTTGCAGGATCCGAACGCGCCGATCACGCCGCCTTATAACCGGACGCCGCAAGCGCTGGTCAATATGAGCGAATGGTCAACAAGCGCCATGGAAAAATGGGGCTTCGGCATTTCCGGTACGGCGGAATACACGCGCTTTCGGCAATGGCTGCGCGCAGATTATGGCGCGGACGAAGGCGAGCGCTCGGTGATTCAGCCTACCGTCACCTGGCAAAAGAAAACACTGGGATGGTTCCTCAAGGCGCGCGCCAGCCTGCACCAGCGAAATTACTGGCTCAAGGAGCGCAGTACGCCACGGGCGCATCATGAGGAGCGTCCCGACGCGACGATCCCGATTTACAGCATGGACGGCGGGATGGTATTTGAGCGCGACGGCAATCTATGGGGACATGATTATGTGCAAACGCTGGAGCCGCGCCTTTTTTATACTTATATCCCGTTCCACGAGCAAAACGATCATCCGATTTTCGATACCACCGTCGATGATTTCAGTTTTTCGCAATTGTTCCGGGAAAACCGCTATCTCGGCTCCGACCGCGTCGGCGATACCAACCAGCTTACCGCCGCGCTGACCTCGCGTTTTTTTTCCGAAAGCGGCGCGGAAATCCTGCGCCTTTACGCGGGCGAACGCTTTTATTTCTCCGATCAGCGCGTGATCATGCCCGGCGAATCGCCGCGCTCGGCAAACAGCTCCGATTTTCTTTTCGGCGTGGAAGGACGGTTATCGCAACAATGGTCGGCAAGCATGCTCACTCAGTACAATTTTGATCTGGGCGATTCGGAACGTTTCAATTTCAGCCTGCGCTGGTCGCCAAAGCCCGGCAAAGTGCTGGCCGGAAGCTGGCGTTACACCAAGCAGGTCATCGACGCTTACAAAGGGTTAACCAGCGTCAAGCAGTTTGACCTTGCCGGGCAGTGGCCGGTAAATGACCGCTGGAACCTGGTGGCGCGCTGGAATTATTCGCTGGAGGATTCCAAAACACTGGAAGCACTCGGCGGTGTCGAATACAATGCGGGGTGCTGGATTCTCCGCGCCGCCATCCACCAGCTTGCGACGACCATCGACAAAAGCAGCACCTCATTTTTCCTGCAACTGGAGTTGAATGGTTTGGGGCGTATCGGTTCCTCGCCGCTGGATGTTCTGCACCGGAGCGTTCCCGGTTATACGACGGCAAACGACCCGTCCCGTCAGGACAGAACGCCGACTTATACGACTTATCCCGAGTTTTGAGGTTTTTATGAAAACTATGATTCGCAGCGCACTGTTCATCCTTCTGTTGACGTCTTTGAATATTGCCCATGCGCAATTTGCCGAAGAAAAAGCGGGCGCGAATGTCTCCCTGGATGCCCGAAGCGCCGCCGCGCGCGCGCCGGCAACGTCGACGCAAACCAGAACGCTCGATCGCGTTGCCGTTGTCGTCAACGAGGAAGCGATTACCCAGCACGATATTGACGTGCAAAAGCAAACCGTCCTGGCCCGCATGCGCGACGCGGATATGACGCCGCCGCCCGATAAAGAGCTGGAGCGGCAAATCACCGAACGCATGGTCACGGAAAAAGCCATCCTGATGTACGCCCGCGATACCGGCATTCGCGTGGACGACACCATTATTGAGCGCGCCATCGCCCAAGTCGCTTCGGAAAACAAAATGACTGTCGATGAAATGCGCGCTGCGATTGAAAAAGAAGGTCTCGCATTCGACACTTATCGCGCCGAGATTTCCAAGCAGCTTATCATTCAGCGTTTGCGCGAACGGGAGGTCGATTCGAAAATTGTCGTCACCGACGCCGAAATCGACAGCTTGCTGTCGATGAACGAAGCGCAATCCGGCAACGATGAGGCCGAGTACCTGATTTCGCATATCCTGGTCGCCCTCCCGGACCAAGCAACACCCGATATCATCAGCGAACGCTCCGAGTACGCGCAAGCAATCAAAAAGCGTATTGACGCCGGTGAAAACTTTGCCGAAGTCGCCGCGGAAGTTTCCGACGGGCAAGACGCGTTGAACGGCGGCTCCATGGGCTGGCGTACGATGGCGCGCTTGCCTGTGTTGTACGCGGACGCCGTGCGTACCATGAAGATCAACGATGTTTCGGAAATTTTGCGCAGCCCCGCCGGGTTCCACATTCTGCGCTTGTACGATACGCGCAACCACAACGCGCCCACCATGGTTCAGCAGACGCATGCCCGCCATATCCTCGCCAAAATTTCCGAAGTCGCTTCGGAGGATGAGGCGCTGCAAAAAATCAACCGCGCCAAACAACGCATCGGCAGCGGCGAATCGTTCGAATCGGTCGCGCGCCTGATGTCCGAAGACGCTTCGAGCAGCAAAGGCGGCGACCTCGGCTGGATCAACCCAAGCGATACCGTCCCCGATTTTGAAAACGCGATGAACGCGCTGGCCATTGACGAAATATCCGAACCGATTCGTTCCCCGTTCGGCTGGCACATTATCCAGGTGATCGAGCGCCGCCAGCAGGATGTCACCGACGAGCGCAAACGGATTCAGGCGACCATGGCGCTGCGCCAAAGAAAAACCGAGGAAATGTTCGATGACTTCATCCGCCAGATTCGCGACAGCGCTTATGTCGAATATAAAACGGCGGAACGATAACCCTTTTTGCCTCGGTTCAAAAAAGGCGCGGAGAATCGCGCCTTTTTGTTTGCCCTGCCGACACTCTCAACCATCGCATGCATCCGTGCCAATTGCTTGCTGTAAAACGCATCCACTTTTCGAGCCCGTCAAACCTATTGAAATATTTATTTATATATTTCGATAGGTAAAATAAACCGCAAAAAACACTGATCTTTCGCGATAAAAATTATTTTGCGTTTGCCCGGCGTTTGGTAATGCTTTCACCGCCGATACCCCAGTTATCCAGCGGCACTTCATCGATAATTACCATCGTTGTCTGCGGATTTTTATTGAGCACGCGCACCAGCAACTCTGTGACGCCCTTGATGATTTCTTCTTTCTGCGCTTCGGTGGGCGCCTCGCGGCCGCCGGTGACCTTAATATTGACATAAGGCATATTATTTCCCTTCCAAGTTATACCGATACGCCGATGATCACATCCGACGGCTTGAACATTGCCGTAACCGGGTCGCCTTCCGCCAATCCCAATGCATCGAAATGCTCTTTCGTGATATTGGCGACAATCGTCCCGCCGCCCGGCAAATCGACAACGATTTCGCAATGCGTCTTACCGGCATGAATACGCAATACCGTTCCGGCAAGCCGATTCTCCTGCGCCGCGTCAACAGGCGCCTCCCGGAAAAGCCGTACCGACGACGCCTTGATCAGCCCGAATACTTCGCTGTTCGCTTTGATATTCAATGCCTCAACGCTTTCGTGCGTAATCGACGCCCTGATCGTATGTTTGCCAAAAATCTGAAGGACGATTCCATCATTCACTTCGCCTTTTTTCAGTTCAAGCACATGTCCCAAAAACTGGTTGCGCGCACTGATTTTCATGCCAACGCGGGCAATCATCAACAAGTCGTCGGTAATATCCGTTACTTGCCGGTTGAGCTGATCGATGAAATGTTGATGTTCCTTGGTAATAATTTCAAAGTTTTTGATCAGCTGTTGTCCCCGTTCGGTAAGCCGTGTGCCGCCGCCGCCCTTCCCGCCGACCGCCCGCTCCACCAGAGGCTGGCCGGCAAGGTTGTTCATCATATCGACGGCGTCCCAGGCGGCCTTATAACTCATCTTCATTGACTTGGCGGCCTGCGTAATGGAACCATACTCCGCAATCTTGTTGAGCAAATGAATGCGCCCCAAACCGCCAAAGTTCCCCTCACCGGCGGTCATCCAGAGCGATCCGTGCAGTTGAATGCTGTTTTGTGCCCGTTTCTTCATGCGCCATCCCCCATGTTATTCCGTTTTTGAAAGTCAGGCCGTGGGCAACGCCTCTTCTTCGACAGAATCCCACGAACCGGCCTTATCATGGATACGCCCCTCATTAAAGCAAATCACATGATCGCCAAACACGCGTACATCTTCGGGATCATGCGTGATCAAAATGATCGGAACGGCCAAGCGCAATTGTAGCTCATCCAGTTCGCGACGCATGCGCGTGCGCAACACCGGATCAAGCGCGGAAAAAGGCTCGTCAAGCAACAACGCCCGCGGCTTGACGATTAACGCGCGCGCCAGCGCGGTACGCTGCCGCTGGCCGCCGGAAATTTCGTCAGGATACTGATGCGCAATCGGCGTTAAGCGGAAAGCGTCCAGCCAATAATCCACCGCCTCATTTTTTTCATTACTCCGCGGATTTAAGCAACCGCGCACCGCGCCGAATGCGATATTCTGACGCACGGTCAAATGCGGAAACAACGCATAATCCTGAAAAAGGTACGCCAGCTGCCGCGCTTGTGGTTTCAAGTTGATTTTTGCGGCGCTGTCGAACAATGTCGCTCCGTCAACAAAAATCCGTCCGCTGTCCGGTGTGATCAATCCGGCGACGGCTTTCAATGTCAGGCTTTTGCCCGAGCCGGACGGGCCGTAAATCACGATCCGGTTGCTGTCCGAAACGATCCCAATTTGCAAATGAAACGAGCGCTTGGGGGAGCGCATCGTTTTGTCAATGTTGATTTCCAAAAGCATGCTCGCCCCATCAACGATTGGCGATACGCCCGGGCGCCAACCAGTTGGCGCTGAGCAAAACGCTGATGCAAACCAGCGATGTGATCAACACCAAAATATTCGCCAGCTGGTCTTGACCGGCCTGCACGGCTTCATAAACGGAAATCGAAAGCGTCTGTGTTTTGCCCGGGATGCTGCCGGCCACCATGAGCGTTGCCCCGAACTCGCCAAGCGCGCGCGCGAACGCCAACAACAATCCGGCAAGGATACCGCGCCACGCCAGCGGCAACGTCACACGAAAAAAAACGCCGATTTCGGAAATACCCAGAACCCGCGCCGCCTGCTCAAGCTGCTTATCGACATTTTCAAACGCGGCGCGCGCCGGTTTGAATACCAGAGGAAACGCCACCAGCGCCGCCGCGATCACCGCGCCCTGCCAGGTAAAAATCAGATTGATGCCGAAATGATCCATAAGCCAAGCGCCGATCGGGCCTTTGCGGCCGATCAGTATCAATAAATAATAGCCCAGCACTGTCGGCGGCATCACCATCGGCAAGGTCAAAATCGTATCCAACAGATCCCGGCCGGGAAAGCGAAACCGCGCCAATGCATAGCCGACGCTCACTCCCAAGACGAGATCAATCGCCGTCGCCCAGGCGACCACCTTGAGCGACAGCGACATAACCGTCCAGATGGCTCCCAATCCATCCATTTTGATTCAATGCCTTAACGCTATTTTCATGTTTGGCTTTTCACGGTTTGGCAAAGCCGTATTTACCGAGAATCGCCTGGCCTTCATCCGACATGACGAATTCGATAAACCGCTTTGCTTCTTTGCCCTTTTCGCTGTCCGCTTTGTTATTGCTGGTCATCGCAATCGGGTAGGTGATTTTTTCATCCAAAGGCACCTCAAAAGCAATTTTGATCTTGTCGGGCATTATTGCGGCATCGGTCCCAAACACGTAACCGGCATCAACTTCGCCACGCGCGACATAGTCAAGCGACTGACGAACGTTTTGCGTCAAAATCAGCTTCGGCTCAACTTTCGCCCACACGCCCGCTTTTTCCATCGCCCGCTGCGCATAACGACCGGCAGGTGTCGTCGCCGGATTGCCGAGCGAAACACGCTTGATGTCCTCTTGCGCCAGATCGTCAACCTTGGCCAGCGCAAGTTTGCTGTCCGCCGGCAAAATCAGTATCAGTGTATTACGAACGAAATCCTTGCGCTCTTCGGGAATGATCTGCCCTTCTTTCTGGGCAAGATCCATCGTTGCCTGATCGGCTGACGCGAATGCGTCCACCGGCGCGCCTTTGGCAATCTGCTGCTGCAACGCGCCGGAAGCGCCGAAATTCAGCGATACTTTCGCGCCCGGATATTTGGCCTCATAAGCAGTGCCGATATTCTTGAACGCGTCCGTCAGGCTTGCCGCTGCCGATACCACAATTTCCGTCGCCATCGCCTGCTGCGCGCCCAATAAAAGCACAGCCGCAACAAGCGTTTTTTTCATCACAGAAAACATAATTTCTCCTTTGCAAACAGTTAAATACACTCGGCCATCACGGCTTTGACCTTCAAGACAGGCGCGATATAGTTTATTATATTACGACAATAATGTGATGTCGGCAACGAAATTTACTTCGGTAACGCCGTACTGATGCCGGCTCGCCGGGAAAACGCCTGTCGTTGTTCTCGTCGTTGCTCGTTTGTCGCCTGTATCGTTTTGCGTCGGCAAAGCGAGGATATGGATTCCTACCTCAATCTTAAATTCTGAATTCCCTGGTTCTGTGCATGAATTAATCTAACGGCCAACGTTTTTGACGACATTTAAGCGCATATGTAAGCCAAGCTGCCCGATCCGCACTCATCGGGCGAGGCGCTCGTTCCCGAGCCGCTAATTAAAAACTTCCAAACACAAAAAAAGCCGGCGTTACGCCGGCTTTTTTATGCAGTATCACCACAAGAATTATTTCAGATTGTTCGAAATCAACTTTGTCATTTCAAACATCGAAACTTTGCTTTTACCGCCGAAGACTGCTTTCAGGTTCGCGTCGGCGTTAATCATGCGACGATTCACCGGATCTTGCAGTTTGTTTTTCTTAATGTAGTCCCAGACTTTCTTGGTCACCTCGGTACGCGGCAACGGATTGTTACCGACAACCACAGCCAAAGCGGCTGACGGCGTCATCGGCTTCATAAAAGCCGCATTGGGTTTACGCTTGGTCGCCGAGGCTTTTTTAGCAACTTTTTTAACCGCTTTCTTGGCCGTTTTTTTCACGGCTTTTTTAGCGACTTTTTTCGCCGGTTTCTTGGCAACTTTTTTCGCTACTTTCTTCGCCACTTTTTTCACGGCTTTTTTGGCGGTTTTCTTGGCAACTTTCTTTGCCGCTACTTTCTTCACAACTTTTTTCGCGGCGGCTTTTTTAACGGGTTTTTTTGCCGTTTTCTTAACGGCTTTTTTTGCGGGTTTTTTGGCTTTGGCCATAATCATCCTTCCTTTTCGTGTAGAAACGTTCCGACGTTCCGATCATTCTGAAACAGACCCTCCTGTCTATGGGTTTTTCCTGTTCCATCGCGGCGACTATACCGCATTTTTCGAAAAAAGAATCACTATTGACACGTTTTTTCATAGAGAAAATCGAATTGTTGTATAGAAGACGCAATCGCTTAAATGATCTGGTGTGTCTTGCCGCACATATTTTATTGAAAATACAGAGTGGAAAAACGTTTTCTCCCTCGAAAAAATACACCAGATTTCGCGTCGGACAAACCCGCCGCCGACTTTATATTTCCGGACCAATCTCTTGGGAAGGTAAAATTTTATCTAAGAACACCTCTTTATTTTGGGTTTGGCGTATGATGCGGCGCACGCTTTCTTCCCGCGCTGGCGGGCAAAAAAACAACCCATCCGGAGCACAACATCAACAAGGCACTGCGGGCTTTTTTCGACGCCGATCCTCTTTTGCATAAATTGATCGGTCTGACTGTCTGCAACCAGACGGTACAGAACGCCATGCGCGTGGCTTTGGTTCTGTACGCCTTAAGAGAAGGCGCATCTCCGATCACGGTCGGCATTCTGATGGGGTGCTTCGCGATACTGCCCATGTTTTTCTCGGTCATGATCGGTCGCCGCATTGACCGCGATCCGTATCTGCCGCTGTTCGCCGGATCTTGCGGCATTTTCATCAGCGTTTTTCTGGCGCTGGCAATTCCCTATCTTCCGGTATTTTTTGCCTCGGCGCTCATTTGCGGATTGTCTTTTTCCACTTTCAGCATCGCCGTGCAACACATCACCGGAGAATTGGGCCATGCTACCGAACGCGCCAGAAATTACAGCCTGCTCTCTGTCGGCAATGCTACCGCTATTTTCCTGGGCCCGTTATTGGCCGGTTTTATCATCGACCACTTCGGTTTCAAAGCGCTTTTTGTTCTATTGATGCTTTTTCCAATGCTGCCTATTTATATTTTTTATGAACAAAAGCTATTGCTGCCCAGCCCGCAAAAAGTTCTGCCTGAACGCTCCGGCGAAACGGTCATCACTCTTCTCAAAATCCGGCCACTGCGTCACTTGTTATTGATTAATTTGTTGATTTCCGCCGGTTGGGACATTCACGCGATTCTCGTGCCGGTGTACGGGCACGCCATCGATTTAACCGCCAGTCAGATCGGCATTATCCTTTCGGCGTTCGGTATCGCCACGTTCGTGGTGCGCGCAGTCATGCCGCTCATCATGCGCCGCCTCTCCGAAACACAAATTCTACGCATGGCGCTGATCGCCGCCGGTGTGGCTTACCTGATTTTTCCGTTTGTCAAAAACGTGGCTTTTTTGTCCATGATTTCATTCGCGCTCGGCTTCTTTCTGGGCAGCGGGCAGCCGATGGTGCTCGCTCTTTTACACGGCAATGCGCCGCCCGGCCGCACCGGCGAAGCCGCCGGTTTACGCCTGTCGCTACTGCAAATGGCTGCCGTGGTCATGCCCGTTGCGTTCGGCGCACTGGGTGCTTCGATCGGCATCTGGCCGGTATTATGGGCATCGTCGCTCGCCCTGTTTGCCGGACAGCATCTGGCAAGACCGTCATTGAACCCGGCACTTGCCGCGCCCGAAAAAACATCGTCGTCGCCGAAAAAATAACCAAAACCTCGGTAAAAGCCGCTTGGGCAAGCGGCGGCGGTAGTTTATCATTCGTTTTTTGCCGCACGTATTGAGGCTGCCATGAATCAAGGTTTTATTCGTTTTCTTCATTTTCTGCCGATTCTCTTCACAACGATTTTCCTGACCGCTTGCGAAACCGCCAAACGTTCCGGCAGCTATTATCAGGATGACGGCCCGGGAACGCAGTCTGTCGATGTTTCCACGATTCCCGACGCCGTTCCCCGCGCGGAACCCTTGCATCGCTACGCCAACCGCCCTTATACCGTTCTCGGCGTCAGTTATGTGCCGATGACGTCGCGACAGCCGTATAAAGCGCGCGGCACTGCCTCATGGTATGGGCAGAAATTCCATGGCAAAAAAACTGCGAGCGGCGAAATTTACGATATGTACCGGATGACCGCCGCACATCCGACGTTGCCGCTGCCCTCGTATGCGCGTGTGACCAATCTCGCCAACGGTAAAGACGTTGTCGTACGTATCAATGACCGCGGTCCGTTCCTGCACGGCCGTATCATCGATCTTTCATATGCGGCGGCGCACAAGATCGGCATCGCCGCCAACGGTACCGGCGAAGTTGAAATCGAAACGATCCTGATCGAGGCCGATGGCACGGGCAGCGCAAGCGTTCCGTCGGCCGCACCGGTTCCCGTAACGCCCGCGCCCGCGCCGGCCCCAATGCCGGGAAGCGTATCAACCGCCGCTGCTTCGGACACACCGTTGCAGACCGTTGCCGGAGGCAGCATCGTACAGCTCGGCGTTTTCGTGAATTACGCCAATGCCGAAAGCTTTTTGACACACGTCCAGGGTGTCGTTGAATCCGCACAATACAAGGCACAGATTCAGCAAAAAGACGACGGTAAATATCGTGTATTCATCGGGCCGTTCCAGGGTCGTGCCGAAGCCCAGCAAGTCGCCGACCATCTCGGCGAAACCTTTGGTTTGCCCACTTACCTCGCGCCGCATTGATTTTTTATCGGCGTATCTATTATGGTTTCGTTACGAAAGACGCCCTGTTCACAATGAACTGCCGCTATAATTCTCGACTGTTTTCCCGCTTTGCCATCTTCGGAGATTAGACCTGTGCGCCGCCTCAAAAAAATTCATTGTTTTTATCGATTTTTGAAAAGTAATATTTTTATTTTTCTCCTGAGCGGCGCGCTTCTTTACCCGCTTACCGTTCAGGCGCAATTAACAATCGATATTATCGGCGGTTCCGGCGCGGCACTCCCTGTTTCCGTTGTGCCGTTCGGCAATGAAGCAACTTATCCGCTCAGCGTCTCAACAGTCATCGGCAACGATTTAAAACGTTCCGGCCGTTTCCGTTTGATCGACGAAACCGGTATCGTGCCGCGCCCCTATCTCCCCGAAGAGGTCAATACGAGTATTTTTCGGGCGCGCGGCGCGGATGCTGTTGTGATCGGCAATATGCGTCCCATGCCCAACAATACGATTGAGGTCCGTTTCGCGTTAATCGATACCGTCAGGCAAGAAACACTGGCCAATATGGCGTTTACCGTGACATCGCCGCAACTTCGCGCTACCGCCCATCGCATTGCCGATATCGTTTATGAAAAACTTACCGGCGAACCGGGTGTTTTCTCGACGCGCATCGCCTACATTACGCAGCAAGGCAAGCAATACATGCTGCTGGTTGCCGACGCCGACGGCGATAATCCGCAGACCATCGTCACCTCGGCAGATCCGCTGATTTCGCCTAGGTTTTCGCCTGACGGCACGCGCATTGCCTATGTGTCTTTTGAAAGCCAGAAACCTGTTGTTTATGTGCAATCGCTGATGAACGGCAGCCGCAAAGCCATCGCCAATTTTCGCGGCAGCAACAGCGCGCCTGCATGGTCGCCCGACGGAACGCAACTCATTGTGACCCTGTCGCGCGAGGGCGGCTCACAGCTCTTCATCATGCCCGCGGACGGCAGCAATGCCGCGCAACGGCTGATGACATCGCCTGGGGCGATTGATACCGAAGCGGCGTTCATGCCGGATGGGCAATCCATCCTGTTTACGTCGGATCGCGGCGGTTCGCCGCAAATTTACCGTTTCTGGATCATGGATCGCCGTACCGAGCGCGTCACTTTCGAAGGTTCGCACAATGTTTCACCGCGCCCGCTGCCCGACGGCAAAGGAATGGTGTTTGTTCGTCGCGATAACGGCCGTTTTCAAATTGCCGCCATGGATTTTCAGACACGACAAACCATGGCGTTGACGCAAGGGCCTATGGATGAAAGCCCGTCCGTAGCGCCCAACGGCCGTTATATTCTTTATTCAAGCACAAGCGGCGGCCGCAGTATATTATCGGCAGTATCGGTTGACGGCACCATTCGTCAGCGTATCGGCGCATTAACCGAGCAGGTGCGCGAACCGGCGTGGGGGCCTATTCTTTAATTTTATTTTTATCTGATTTTCAATGTTTCAATGCGCTTGATTGCGCTTAACCAATGGGGGTTTTATGTTGCGTTTTTTAAAAGTGGGTTTGATGGTTCTATCGGGTATTTTAGTCATGGGCTGTGCGTCGACAACCGATCACGAAGGCGCCCCGGTTGAGGACCGCCCGATTGCCGACAATGCCGGTGGCGCATCAACTTCGGGCGCGAGCGGCGATGGCGTTCACGGCCAGAATCTCGGTACCGATCCGCTCAAGGATCCGGCCAATATTCTGTCGCGCCGCAGTGTTTTCTTCGCGTTTGACAGCTATGTTGTGGAAGACGAATATCGTGGCCTCGTCGAAGCGCACGCACAATACCTTGCCGCCAATCCCACTGCGAGAATGACTTTACAAGGCCATACCGACGAGCGCGGCACGCACGAATACAACCTCGCTCTCGGCCAGCGTCGCGCCGATGCGGTAAAGCGTCTGATGGTATTGCTTGGCGCTCAGGATAGCCAGATCGAAACGATCAGCTTCGGCAAAGAACGTCCGCGCAATATCGAAAGCAATGAAATCGCGTGGGCGGAAAATCGTCGTGTTGATGTTCTCTATCTTGGCGAATAGCCGTTCGTCAGATTATTGACGGAGATCGTATTATGAAGCGTTTTTTATTTTCAGTTGCCCTGTGTTGCGCGCTGGCTTCCGGTAATGTGTTCGCCTTATTTGGTGACGACAAAGCACATGCGCGTATCGACGAAATCAATACACGTTTGGCGCAAATCGAAGCACAACTGAATACGCAACTCAGCGCCGCCGAGCAAAAAACCGCGCAAGGTGTCATTGAGCTTGCCAGCCAGATTGACTTGATGCGTGCAGACATTGCGCAACTTCGTGGACAAATCGAGGTACTGAGTTACCAGGTCGATGAAACCCAAAAGCGTCAACGCGATCTTTATGCCGACCTCGATGCGCGGTTGCGCGCTCTCGAGGGCGGCGTCACGCCACTGGTATCGAACAACGCGACAGCTCCCGGCGGGCAAACTACTGTCACCGCCAGCCCTGAAAACGAAGAGCAGGCATATCAGCGCGCCATGGATATGTTCAAGCGCGGTGATTATGAAAGCGCGGCAACATCGTTTTCCGCGTTCCTTAAAACCTACCCGCAAAGTACGAATGCTGCCGCCGCCCAATACTGGTTGGGCAACGCGCGTTTTGCCCAACGCAATTACCGCGCAACGATCGAGGCGCAAACCGAATTGTTGCAAAAATATCCGGACAGCGCGAAAGTACCGGACGCGATGCTTAATCTTGCCTCCGCGCAAACCGAACTTGGACAACATGACGCTGCCCAAACTACGCTGCAAACGCTGATCGCCCGTTATCCGGGCAGTGACGCCGCAGGCAAAGCCAAGCAACGATTGCGTTAATCGCGTCCATCTCATATGCCCCAAACCGAAACGCGGAAAGCGCCCTGCTTTCTGCGTTTCTTTTGAACATGCCTGCTCCTTCCTTTGCGCAACGCATCATCCTCTGGCAGCGCCGACACGGTCGCCATCATCTGCCTTGGCAAAACACCCGCGACCCATACCGTATCTGGCTCTCGGAAATTATGCTCCAGCAGACGCAAGTCGAAACGGTCAAGAGCTATTATTTACGTTTTTTAAGTGTTTTCCCCAATGTTTTCGCTCTTGCGCGCGCTCCTGTAACGCAAGTGCTCGAACTCTGGTCGGGGTTGGGCTATTATCGTCGCGCGCATTTTTTACATCATACGGCGCGTCGTATTGTTGACGATTACCACGGCACCTTTCCCGAAACAGAGCAGGAGCTTACCGAATTGCCCGGCATTGGCCGTTCGACGGCCGCCGCAATCGCCGTTTTTGCTTTTCATCGCCACGCCGCAATTCTTGACGGCAACGTCAAAAGAATTCTCGCCCGCCATCACGGCATTGAAGGCGATCCAACACAGTCCTCCGTTGAAAAGCATATGTGGGCCGTTGCCGAAACTTTGTTGCCGAAAAACAATCTGCCCGCCTACACGCAAGGCCTGATGGATCTCGGCGCACAAATATGTACGCGCACGTGTCCCGATTGCCCACATTGTCCATTGCGTCAGGATTGCTTTGCCCACGCGGCACAACAAACCGCGTTATTGCCAAGCCCCAGACAACGCCAAACAATTCCGGAAATACCTTTTCAATTATTGGTAATCCGCCATCAAGACCGTATTTTACTTGAGGAGCGACGCACACAAAAAATCTGGTCGGGATTGTGGAGCTTCCCCGAATGTGCGATGGGTGAAGACGCCACACAAATCGTAAAGCAACGCTTCGGGCTAAAAGCGTGCGATCATGTTGTGCATACGCCTGTCCGGCATCGCTTAACGCATCGGTTGCTCATTATGACACCCGTCGAGCTGCATGTGGCACACGAACGACTGCGTCAAACAAACCATTGCCGTTTTTATCGCCATAAAGAAGCGCTTTCATGCGCTATGCCAACGCCAATCCGTCGCATTCTCGCCAAGATATGACCGTTACGCAAAAGCACTTTTCGTCTTTTTCAAAAGGCTTGCCGCGGATTCATGCGACAATCGAATCACTATGATTGTTTTTGATCTTGTCTGTCGCCATTGCGGCCATATTTTTGAAGCCTGGTTTGCCAGCGTGGAATCGTTTGACCAGCAAAAAGAGCGCGGCCTCCTCGAATGCCCAATTTGCGGCAACACCGAGATCGACAAACGGCTTACCGCGAAAGTGCGCAACAAAAAAATAAAACGTCCCGAAACTGAGCCTACAAAGCAGCGCCATGTTGCGATACCCTCCGCCACTACCGATATGATCGCGCGCCTGCGCCAAATCGTGAGCAACACCGAAAATGTCGGAGAACGCTTCCCCGAAGAAGCCCGAAAAATGCATTACCATGAAACGCCGTTGCGGCCTATCCGCGGGCAGGCTGCTCAAAATGACATAGAAGCTCTTGCCGAAGAGGGCATTGATATCGATATCCTGCCCGATTTTCTGTTTCATGACCTCAATTAAAAAACCGTATAACAACCCCTTTCCCGCCAAAAAAGCATGTTTTACGCTTGGCGGTCACCGCTTTTTATTCTATAATCGCGCTTCTTCTTCGGGTCGTTAGCTCAGTTGGTAGAGCAGCGGACTTTTAATCCGTTGGTCGCAGGTTCGAATCCTGCACGGCCTACCAATAAAAATGAATGGTTTAGCTTTTTGCTAAGCCATTTTTTTATCCCCTCGGTTACCTTAGCGCAACAATATAAAACGGGCTTCCAAAAAAACCCGTTTTATCGGTCAGAAAAATACCCTTCCTCTTGTGCGATTACAACGCGGCTCCTGCCGTATCGCCTTCGTTTTCGACATGACCGGCTTCGGCTTGCACCGCCGCGGCCAATGCTGCTTCTGGATCATGTTTCTGCTGGGCACGACGCAGCGCATGATGCGCCAACCCCGTTCCGGCAGGGATCAATCGGCCGACGATGACGTTTTCTTTCAAACCACGCAATTCATCACGTTTGCCCATGATGGCCGCCTCAGTCAGCACGCGCGTGGTTTCCTGGAACGACGCTGCCGAAATAAACGAATCCGTGGAAAGCGACGCTTTGGTAATACCGAGCAGCATATGCTCGTACGTTGCCGGTGTTTTCCCTTCCTTGATCACGCGATCGTTTTCGTCAAGCAAGTCCGAACGATCCACTTGCTCGCCGGTAATGAAACGGGTGTTGCCCGCATCGGTCACTTGAACACGACGCAACATCTGGCGCACGATCACTTCGATATGTTTATCGTTGATCTTCACGCCTTGCAGACGGTAAACATCTTGTACTTCGTCGGTGATATAACGCGCCAGCGCTTCGACACCCAGCAAACGCAAAATATCATGCGGATCCGCCGGCCCGTCCACAATATCCTCGCCTTTATTGACGACCTGGCCATCGTGCGCCATCACATGTTTATCTTTGGGAATCAGATACTCATGCGCCACGCCATCCATATCGGTAATCACCAAGCGCTGTTTGCCTTTGGTATCTTTACCAAAAGAAACCGTACCGGTTACCTCGGCAAGCATGCCCGCATCTTTCGGTGAACGCGCTTCGAAAAGCTCTGCCACACGCGGAAGGCCGCCGGTAATATCGCGTGTTTTCGATGTTTCCTGAGGAATACGCGCCAACACTTCGCCCACTTTTACCTCCTGATCGTCTTTCACCGTAATGATGGAGCCGAGCTGGAAAGTAATATTCACCGGTTGATCGGTACCGGCAATGAAGATTTCATTGCCGCTTTGGTCAAGCAATTTTACCTGCGGGCGAACCCCTTTCGATACGCTGCCGGCGCGACGCTTGGGATCAATCACCACCAGCGTGGAAAGGCCGGTTACGTCATCCACCTGCTTGGCAACGGTAACGCCCTCTTCAACATTTTCAAACTTGACCCGTCCCGAATACTCGGTAATGATCGGGCGCGCAGTGGCATCCCATTGCGCCAGTTGTTTTCCGCCTTTCTGCGTTTCACCATCTTGTACCAGCAATGTTGCGCCATAAGGTATTTTGTGACGCTCGCGCTCACGGCCATTGTCGTCAACAATAGAAATTTCACCCGAGCGAGCGATCACGATCAATGCGCCTTTGGCATTGGTCACATAACGCATCTGCGATGAGAAGCGCACCGTTCCCGCTGCTTTGGATTCTACTTGCGACACAGCCGCCGTTCTGGATGCCGCACCACCGATGTGGAAAGTACGCATGGTCAACTGCGTTCCCGGCTCGCCGATGGATTGTGCCGCAATCACGCCTACGGCTTCGCCAACATTAACCAGTTGCCCGCGCCCAAGATCGCGGCCATAACACTTCGCACACAAACCGTAGCGTGTTTCGCAAGTAAGCGGCGCACGCACCTTCACCTCATCAATACCCAGTATTTCAATCTGGTTCACTTCTTCTTCGCCCAACAGCGTTCCGGCCGGATATAAAGTCACCTGTGTTTCCGGATGAACGATATCGCGCGCAGTCACACGACCAAGCACGCGATCGCGTAGCGGCTCGATCACTTCACCACCTTCGGCCAATGAATGCAGAACAACCCCGTCACTGGTACCGCAATCGCTCTCCGTAACGACAAGATCCTGGGTAACGTCAACGAGGCGGCGCGTCAGATAGCCGGAGTTTGCCGTTTTCAGCGCGGTATCCGCCAAACCTTTGCGCGCGCCGTGCGTCGAGATGAAATACTGCAAAACACTTAAGCCTTCACGAAAGTTGGCGGTAATCGGCGTTTCAATAATCGATCCGTCCGGGCGCGCCATCAGCCCGCGCATTCCAGCAAGCTGGCGAATCTGTGCCGCCGAGCCGCGGGCGCCGGAGTCGGCCATCATATAAATTGCGTTGAACGAATCCTGTGTGGTTTTTTCGCCCTTACTGGTAGTCACCTCCATCTTGCTCAACTTCGCCATCATCGCCTTGGCGATATCGTCGCCGGCGCGTCCCCAGATATCAACAACCTTGTTGTAGCGCTCACCTTGAGTCACCAAACCGGACGTGTATTGCGTTTGAATTTCTTTGACTTCTTTTTCTGCGGCTTCAATAATTGTTTTTTTCTCCGTCGGAATCATCATATCGTCAGAAGCAAACGAAATACCGCAACGCGTTGCCAACGCATAGCCTGCCTGCATCAGGCGATCGGCAAAAATCACCGTTTCACGCAAGCCGCAGCGATGGAAACTCATATTGATAAGCCTGGAAATCTCTTTTTTCTTAAGCGGCTTATTCAACACCGAGAACGGCATGCCGACCGGCAGAATTTCCGAAAGCAGGGCACGGCCGACCGTCGTCTCATAACGCACAGTTTTTCCATGCACTTTATCATCGGCATCTTTGAATGTTTCGCGGATACGAACCGTCACTTTTGCGTGAAGATCGGCCTGCTTCGTTTCATAAGCGCGCGACACCTCCGCAACATCGGCAAAGAAACTGCCTTCGCCCTTTGCGCCGATCAACTCACGCGTCGCGTAATATAAGCCAAGCACAATATCCTGCGACGGCACAATACACGGCTCGCCGTTCGACGGCAATAAGACGTTATTCGATGCCAGCATCAGCGTTCGCGCTTCCATTTGCGCTTCAATCGAAAGCGGCACATGCACGGCCATCTGGTCGCCGTCAAAGTCCGCGTTAAACGCGGTACAAACCAACGGGTGCAACTGAATGGCTTTGCCTTCGATCAACACCGGCTCAAATGCCTGAATACCCAAACGGTGCAACGTCGGCGCACGGTTCAACAGTACGGGATGTTCGCGAATTACTTCCTCAAGAATATCCCAAACGACCGGCTCATGGTTTTCCACCATTTTTTTCGCCGCCTTAATCGTCGTCGCGCGGCCCATCATTTCCAAACGGTTAAAGATAAACGGCTTGAACAACTCCAGCGCCATCAATTTCGGCAAACCGCACTGGTGCAATTTCAACTGCGGGCCGACCACAATCACAGAACGGCCGGAATAATCAACGCGTTTACCAAGCAGATTCTGGCGGAAGCGGCCGCCTTTGCCTTTAATCATATCGGCAAGCGATTTCAACGGGCGCTTGTTCGCGCCAGTCATCGCTTTGCCGCGGCGGCCGTTATCGAGCAACGAGTCAACCGCTTCCTGCAACATGCGCTTCTCGTTGCGCACAATGATGTCCGGCGCCTTGAGCTCAAGAAGACGGCGCAAACGATTATTGCGGTTGATCACGCGACGATAAAGATCATTGAGATCGGATGTGGCAAAACGGCCGCCATCCAACGGCACCAGCGGACGCAGTTCTGGCGGCAATACCGGCAATACTTCGAGCACCATCCATTCCGGCTTGATACCGGATTTCAAAAACGCTTCCAGAACTTTCAAACGCTTGGCGATTTTTTTGATTTTTGCTTCGGAATTTGTCGCACTCAACTCCTTGCGCAAATTATCCGCCTCATTGACGATATTCAAACTTTTCAACAGGTCACGGACACCCTCCGCGCCCATGCTCGCATGAAAGTCGCCGCTGTATTGCTCAAACTTCGCTTGATAATCTTCTTCGGTCAATAGCTGACCGCGAGTCAGCGGGGTCAGCCCCGGATCGGTAACGACATACGCTTCAAAATAAAGCACGCGCTCAATATCGCGCAATGCCATATCCAACACCATGCCCAAACGCGAAGGCAGGCTTTTCAAAAACCAGATATGCGCTACCGGACTGGCCAGCTCAATATGCCCCATCCGCTCGCGACGCACTTTGGTCAACGTTACTTCGACACCGCACTTTTCACAGATCACGCCACGATGTTTCAAGCGCTTATATTTGCCGCACAAACATTCGTAGTCTTTGATTGGGCCGAAAATCTTGGCGCAGAACAAGCCATCACGCTCCGGCTTGAATGTCCGGTAGTTGATTGTTTCCGGTTTTTTGACTTCGCCAAACGACCACGAGCGAATCTTTTCCGGTGATGCCAGCCCCACTTTGATCGAGTCAAATTCTTCACCCGGCGTAATCTGCTTATAAAAATCAAGTAATGCTTTCATGCTTTACCTCGTTCTCATTCATTAAATGCGCAAACCTTCTTTTACCGATTTGCGCATGGTCCGTAAAAACACAACGCTTTTAAAACAATATCGGTTTTTACGGCTTTCTCTCCATATCCACATCAATCGCCAACGAGCGGATTTCCTTGACCAGCACATTGAACGATTCCGGCATACCCGCCTCGATCTTGTGATCGCCTTTGACAATACTTTCATAAACTTTGGTGCGGCCGGTCACATCGTCAGATTTCACCGTCAACATTTCTTGCAGCGTGTGCGATGCGCCGTAAGCTTCAAGCGCCCACACCTCCATTTCACCGAAACGCTGGCCGCCGAATTGCGCTTTACCGCCCAACGGCTGCTGCGTCACCAAACTGTACGGGCCGGTTGAGCGGGCATGCATTTTATCGTCAACGAGATGGTGCAGCTTTAACATGTGCATATAGCCGATCGTGACCGGACGATCAAAGGCATCGCCCGTCCGTCCGTCGTACAACGTGATCTGGCCGGACAACGGCAGACCGGCAAGCTTTAACATATGCTTGATTTCGCTCTCATCCGCACCATCGAACACCGGCGTCGCAAACGGAACGCCCGAGCGCAAATGATCGGCCATACTCATGATTTCATTATCAGAGAAACTACCGATGTCTTCCTTCGTACCGATTTCGTTATAAATCCTCTCCAGATGCTGACGCACTTCTCCGGCATTTCTTTGTGCTTTAAGTATTTTGTCAACCTGCTCGCCGAGCGTTTTCGCCGCCCAGCCCAAATGCACCTCAAGAATCTGGCCGATGTTCATACGCGAAGGCACCCCCAGCGGATTGAGCACAATATCCACCGGGCGGCCATCCACCGTGTACGGCATATCCTCCACCGGCACAATTTTCGAGACCACGCCTTTATTACCGTGACGTCCCGCCATTTTGTCGCCGGCTTGCAAACGGCGTTTCACCGCAACATATACCTTAGCCATTTTCTGAACACCCGGCGGCAATTCGTCGCCCTGCGTCAGCTTACGTTTTTTCACTTCGTATTCCTGATCAAAACGAACGCGCATCTGCGCCAGCGATTCCTTAATCGCTTCGAGCTGCTGTGCCGTCGCTTCGTCGGCAAGACGAATATCAAACCAGTCATGATGCGGAACACCGTTCAGATAGTCCGCAGTAATCCTGCTGCCCTTGGTCAGGCCTTTCGGCCCGCCGTTAACCACCTTGCCTTTAAGCAAACGCTCAAGACGAGCAAACGCGTCGTTTTCGACGATCCGCAACTGATCGTTCAGGTCGAGACGATAGTTTTTCAACTCATGGTCAATGATCTGCTGTGCCCGGCTGTCGCGCGCCAAACCTTCACGGGTAAACACCTGGACGTCAATCACTGTGCCGGACATACCGGACGGTACGCGCAGGCTGGTGTCTTTTACGTCGGAAGCTTTTTCGCCAAAAATGGCACGAAGCAGTTTTTCTTCCGGCGTTAACTGCGTTTCGCCTTTCGGGGTAACTTTACCGACCAGTACATCGCCGGCCTCAACCTCTGCGCCGATATATACGATCCCGGCCTCGTCAAGGCGCGACAATTGCCCCTCGCCGAGCGACGGCACGTCACGCGTCAACTCCTCGGGGCCAAGCTTGGTGTCACGCGCCACGACAGTCAATTCTTCGATATGAATCGATGTATAGCGATCTTCGGCGACCACTTTTTCACTGATCAGGATCGAATCTTCATAGTTATAACCGTTCCATGGCATGAACGCGACCAACATGTTCTGCCCAAGCGCCAGCTCGCCCGTATCAGTCGAAGCGCCATCGGCAATCACATCATCGCGTTTGATTTCATCGCCAACGTGAACCAGTGAGCGCTGATTAATATTGGTGCTCTGGTTCGAGCGCTTGTATTTGACCAGGTTATAAATATCAACGCCAACGTCGCCTGCAGTCGTTTCGTCATCGTTGACACGAACCACGATCCGGGTCGCGTCGACATAATCCACACGTCCGCCGCGCTTGGCTTTCACCATCGTACCCGAGTCTATCGCGGCTTTACGTTCGACACCGGTACCGACCAGCGGTTTTTCCGGGCGCAAACAAGGAACCGCCTGCCGCTGCATGTTCGAACCCATCAACGCGCGGTTGGCGTCGTCGTGCTCAAGAAACGGAATCAGCGATGTGGCCACCGATACGATCTGCGACGGCGCGACATCCATGTATTGCACCTTGTCCGGCGGAAACAACACGAATTCATTGGCGTAACGACACGATACCGCTTCGTCGGACAACTTATTATGTTTATCCATCGTAGCACTCGCCTGAGCGATCACGTACTGGCCTTCGTCAATAGCGGACAGATAATCAATTTGGCTGGTCGCCACACCATCCACCACCTTGCGATACGGCGTTTCCAGAAAACCGTATTCGTTGGTACGCGCATAAAGCGCCAGCGAGTTGATCAAACCGATGTTCGGGCCTTCCGGTGTTTCGATCGGGCACACACGGCCATAATGTGTCGGATGCACGTCGCGCACCTCAAAACCGGCACGCTCGCGGGTCAAGCCGCCCGGGCCAAGCGCGGAAACGCGACGCTTATGTGTGATTTCCGACAACGGATTGGTTTGGTCCATAAACTGCGATAACTGCGATGAACCAAAAAACTCCTTGATTGCCGCCGAAATCGGCTTTGCGTTGATCAAATCGTGCGGCACCAAGTTTTCGCTTTCCGCCTGCCCCAAGCGCTCTTTCACCGCGCGCTCGACGCGCACAAGGCCGGAACGAAATTGGTTTTCGGCAAGCTCGCCCACAGAACGAACGCGGCGATTGCCCAGATGATCAATATCGTCGACTTCCCCGCGGCCATTGCGTAAATCCACAAGAATTTTAACCACATCCACAATATCATCGTATGTAAGCGTGCCGGGACCATCGATTTCAGAGCGCCCCACACGGCGATTGAACTTCATTCTGCCCACTGCCGATAAGTCGTAACGCTCCTCCTGGAAAAACAACCCTTTGAACAACGCTTCCACCGCCTCTTCGGTTGGTGGTTCACCCGGGCGCATCATTCGGTAAATGGCAACGCGCGCCGCGTATTGATCGGGCGTATCATCCGCCCGCAACGTTTGCGAAATGTAAGCACCGCAATCCAGCTCGTTGGTATAAATCGTCTGGATTTCCTTGACGCCAGAAGCCATTAAATTTGTCAAAAGTTCCGGCGTTATTTCATCATTTGCCTTCGCCAGCACTTCGCCGGTTTCCTTATCAATAACATGCGTCGCCAGCGTGCGCCCGATCATATATTCGTCCGGCACCGCAATTTTCTTAATACCCGCCTCTTCCAACAAACGTACCGCCCGAGCCGTCACCCGCTTATCTTTCTCGATAAAAACTTGATTGCCTTTGCCAACGATATCAAACGCCGCCACTTCGCCTTTCAGGCGATCCGGCACCAGTGTCATCGTATGGCCTTTCGCCGATAACTGGAAAGCGTCCGCAACAAAGAAGGTGCCGAGAATCTCTTCCGCACCCATACCAATTGCTTTAAGCAGGATCGTAACCGGCATCTTGCGTCGACGGTCCACGCGGAAAAAAAGAAAATCTTTCGGATCAAACTCGAAGTCAAGCCACGAACCGCGATAAGGAATCACGCGCGCCGAAAACAGCAGCTTCCCCGAACTGTGCGATTTGCCGCGATCATGTTCAAAAAATACCCCCGGCGAACGATGCAGCTGTGAAACAATGACGCGTTCGGTACCGTTAATCACAAACGAGCCATGCTCCGTCATCAACGGAATCTCGCCCATGTACACTTCCTGCTCTTTAACCTCGCGAATTTTCGGCGTTGCCGAATCTTTATCCATCAGCACCAGACGAACACGCGCGCGCAACGCCGAACAAAAAGTCAATCCCCGCTGCTGACATTCGCTTACGTCGAACATCGGCGCCTGCAGTGAGTACGACACATATTCGAGACGGGCATTCCCTGTGTGGCTGGTGATGGGAAAAACCGACTGAAAAGCCAATTTCAGCCCCTGCTTCTCCCGCTTTTCGGCAGGCGCTTCCTGCTGCAGGAAGCTCTTGTAAGAGTCGATCTGCGTTTCAAGAAGAAACGGTGCTTCCAGCGCATTGCCTCGTTTGGCAAAACTTTTACGAATACGCTTTTTTTCCGCGAAGGAATAATTTTTGACCATAAACGCTCCAATGAGTCACGCCATAATCGTTGGCGTTTAATTCAGCGACTGTGTGCGCATCGCTACATGTTCATACAAAACGATATTTATCGTGCCTTTTGCGCACCGGCTTGGCGATTGGCCACTACCAACCACTGGCTGACAACAAACGCCTTGCGCGTCCGTCCGACCAGGCCTGCCCTCTGCAGTCGTTTCAGAAGACGAAAAAAAGATAATTGTTTGACCAAACAACAATCTTTTCTTCAACCTCAAGCGACAACCCCGCGTTTAAAATCGATATCGCCAGAGTCGCCAAAGGCCGATGGTTTTACCATCGGCCTTTGAGCAAAGAAGAACTTATTTAAGTTCGACTTTGGCGCCGGCGTCTTCAAGCTTTTTCTTCGCTTCGTCGGCGTCAGCTTTGGCAACACCTTCTTTGACCGGTTTCGGCGCGCCGTCCACGAGATCTTTGGCTTCTTTCAAGCCCAAGCCGGTGATTTCGCGAACCGCTTTGATCACGTTGACTTTGTTATCGCCAACCGACGCAAGCACTACCGTAAACTCGGTTTTTTCTTCCGCCGCCGCCGCAGCAGTTTTTGCTGAATTTGTGATACTTTGTAATTTATTACGCGAAAATGAATTCGTGTATAATAAATAGTGATATGACA
>QMCD01000380.1_pt1 | contig 32616 bp, 29 predicted proteins | sample 1821841 | NCBI WGS metagenome assembly QMCD01 (sample SAMN01991225, study PRJNA193472) | Termite gut metagenome, whole genome shotgun sequencing project. | isolation source: worker | host: Macrotermes natalensis
TCGCCTAACAAGCCTAAAAATCAGAAGATTTTCAAAGAACTATTGGAATTCGGATCTTTAGCAGCATAAAGATTTATAAATTTTGAACGAACTATTGTATTAAAGGACACAAAATTAAATAACATTATAACAAATATATTTTCCATAAAAATAAAAAACTAAGGCTGTTTGGGATTTTATTCAGTGTTGTTTTTTGTTAATAATGTGAATCAAAGCAATAGTCTTACTCGCAGGAGAGTCGAAAAATCAGACTTTTTGTATATATAACCCAGATGAGCACAGCATGTATGATTATTGTAGCAAAGCATCAAAATGTTATGATTTTATATTAAAATCAGCTTTTCTACCAAACAGACTGTGCCTGACGGTACATTTACTGACTTGGTGTTTTTAAATCAGATGTGCAATAAAGTTGAAAAGAGAATTAAAACGTTTGCAAAAACCGCCGTACTTCTCCTTCCGTTGTTTCAGCCGGAAAAGGATACACCTCCCACGTTTCGCGAGCACTCATGCTTTCGCCAGGCTGCAGGGTTTTGTATGGCGTGTGAATTTCCAATTCCAATAAAGAGGCTTCACGTTGTGGTGTGGCGAAACTGTACAATTCCACTTCTCCTTGTTCAGGATGAATACCGGCAGGGTCTTGCTTGTCAAAACGGATGACTAACAAATTATTATCCACTAACGCCGCCATATAAGGTTTTGCAGGGCTGATAATTGCTTTTCCGGTGCATTCCTGGTAGTTCCTATCCATTTTGCCCGCGGTAAAGGAGAAAAAACCGTCTTCGATTTTGTAGGGGGCTTTTCCCTGATGCGCGTGAGAAGGGTCTGTTAAAAAGACATTTTTGGCAGAATTTACCGGAACAAAATTCAAGCTATACCCGTTTACACGCGTTATCAACCATAAATCCCACTTTACCGGCTCTTTCCGGACATTGCGGGCAGTTACTTCAAAATGTAACTTTTCGTTTTCGTCAATCGCTATTTTTTTCGTAAATTGAACACCACTGATAGGACTTTCTGTTCCCTGTATGACAATGGAATGGTCTGTTTTTTCCAAAACAGTATAACGATCATAAATAATATACGGGTCGGGGGGCCAAAAGAGCGTAGAATGACTTTTTTCAACATTCAGTGTTTGCTGTTTCCACCATTCGCTTTGCGGTCCTACCCACACTTCGTGTCCGTTATAGGCTTTGAAATCTTCCTCTTCGGTCAGCAAAGGCGAAGGGGTAACTCGCTCTGTTTTATCTTCATTCCATAAAGCCGGATTGCTTTCGAGGATATTGGCTCCGCCGTCCCGCTGCAATGAAACGATTCGTCCGCCAACATCAGTAAGGATTCCGGCGCGGATATTTCCGTTTTTTATATAAGTTAGTCCCATTTTACAAAGGTAATTATTCAACGGTTTTATCTCCAATTTTCATCCCTTATTTTTGTGTGAATTTTCAATCATTTTAAGTTGTTTTGGTATCTTCGTGTCTGTTCTAAAACATACTTACGCGCAAAAAATGAACGCGAAGACAGAAAAATGAGATTCGTGTGGATTTTGTGGTAAATAAGGGAGTGTCTAAAAAGAACGCGGATGACACGGATTTGCACAGATAAAATTCTTTACGCTTATCAGCAATATTATCCCCAATGCTAAAGTCGATGAATTTTATAAACATAACGATAAAGGTCATAAAAACTTATAATAGTTATTTCCCACAAAGACACAAAGAACACAAAGGCTATAAAAAACTTTGTGTTCTTTGTGTCTTTGTGGGAAATAATTATTGTTAGGGGTAATATGGCTGGCTGATAAGCATAAAATTCTTTTTCATAATTTGCAACCATCTTACTTTCAATAAAATAAAAATCTGCGTTATCCGAGTCATCTGCGTTCAAAAGACTTTTTAGACAACCTCTATCTTGTTTTTATATATTAGACCTCTTCGGAAAATCAGAAAATTTCTTTGCGTCTTTGCGAACTTTGCGTCTTCGCGTTAAAATAAATGAATGCGCTTGCGCTTTTGGGATTAAACGCAAAGCCGTAAAGTTTTTTAGCATTAATTATTTTCCGTAGAATTCTATTCTTAATAGACTTTCTTTTCTAAATTTTCCGAACATTGTAATAATTTGTTTTGTTAGTAATAAAAACGAAATAACATGGAAAAAAATTTAAAAGACGCTTTAGCAAGTAGAAGAAGTTTTTACACAATAAGCAATTCTTCTCCAATTTCAAACAACGAGATAGAAGATATTATCTCGTTTGCTGCGAGTAATGTGCCAAGTGCTTTCAATTCGCAAAGCACTCGAATGGTACTCCTGCTGGGAGAGCACCACAAGGCTTTGTGGAATATTGTAAAAGAGACATTGAAAGGTATTGTACCAGCATCGGTGTATCCTAACACAGAACAAAAAATAGACAAGTCTTTTGCTTCAGGTTATGGGACAGTGCTCTTTTTTGAAGATTCTGAGGTAGTGAAAAAATTGGAAAATGATTTTCCTACCTACAAAGAAAAATTTGAAGTGTGGTCACAGCAAACATCAGGAATGCACCAATTGGTAGTATGGACTATGCTGGAAAGTGCCGGTTTAGGAGTTTCTTTGCAACACTACAACCCGCTGATAGATGAAGAGGTCAGGAAAAAGTGGGACATCCCCGCCGGTTGGGAATTAATAGCGCAAATGCCTTTTGGGGAACCATTGGAAATTCCGCAGAAGAAAGAAATGCTGCCGGTAGAAAAAAAGGTAAAGATATTCAAATAAGGAATTGTGGGCGTGTCCTGTAGAGACGTTGCATGCAACGTCTCTACACAAACTGCACCTCGTAATTATAAAACCGTTACCCATCCAAACGGATCAGCTTCGTCTCCGTATTGGATTGCACGCAATTTATTATACAATTTTGTACAAACCGGACCGGGTTTTCCGTCTTTCGAGAAAACGTATGATTTATTTTTTTCTATATCGTCGATACGTTCAATCGGACTGATCACAGCTGCGGTACCGCAAGCACCGGCTTCCTCAAACGTATCCAATTCGGTTTCCGGTACCGGGCGGTGTTCGACCGTCATTCCTATGCTTTCAGCTAATTGCATCAGGCTCTTGTTGGTAATCGAAGGCAGAATTGAGGATGAACTCGGAGTAACATAAGTATTATTTTTAATTCCGAAGAAATTAGCTGCTCCACATTCGTCAATATATTTTTTTTCTTTGGGATCCAAATAAAATACGTTTGAGTAACCCATATCATGCGCCCTTTTGCCGGACACTAAGCTTGCTGCATAGTTTCCTCCTACTTTGTAGGTTCCGGTTCCGAGCGGCGCAGCGCGGTCGTACTCTCTTAGGATAACAAAAGGAGTTGTTTGGAATCCGCCTTTAAAATAAGGACCTACCGGAGTTACAAATAAAATGAATAAGTATTCCGTTGATGCACTTACACCTACGCGGGGGCTGATTCCAATTAATAGCGGACGAATATATAAAGAAGCACCACTTTCGTAAGGAGGAATGAATCGCCTGTTTAATTCGACAGCCTTGATAACAGCCTCATTAAACTTTTCGACCGGAAATTTTTCCATTAAAAGTCCTTCGGCAGAAGATTGAAAGCGCTTCGCATTTTCGTCCATTCTGAAGATGCGGACTTTCCCATCTTTTCCGCGAAATGCTTTCAGTCCTTCAAATACCTCTTGCCCGTAGTGCAGGCAAGTAGCAGCTATATGTAAGTTAATCGTTTCGGTAGAGCTGATTTCCAATTCGCCCCACGAGCCATTGCGATAATAACACCGAACATTATAATCTGTCGGTAAGTAACCAAACGAGAGGTTTGCCCAATCTATGTTTTCTGTCATATTAATAGAGTTTTATGATTTTTCAATTAACATTAGGTTACAAATTTAGTAAAAATACGGCAATTAACATTCTGTTTTCCTCTTTTCGGCGATTTTTTTATTACTGTGTGGCAAATCATTACATAAATGATATTCTAAACTTCTTTTTATAAAAAATAATCAATAAAAAAATCAAATTCTTTACAACCATAAATAGACTTTCAATGATTATGATTTGCATATAATAACAAAATATTTACAATATTTGAACGAACATTTCCGGATAAATAATGTTATTTTTGTAAGGTAAAAAATAGAAAATTCATTATGAGCTTTAATATAGAAAAAATAAGATCCGATTTCCCAATTTTACAGAGAGTGATTTACGGAAAACCATTAGTCTATTTTGATAATGCGGCAACTACTCAAAAACCAAAATGTGTTGTCGAGAAAATACGTGAAAATTATTATAATAACAATGCTAATATACACCGGGGAGTCCATTTTCTAAGCCAGATTGCTACAGAGGCACACGAAGCAGCGCGAGAAACCATCCGGTCTTTTATTGGGGCTAACTCTACCTCCGAAATTATATTTACGAGAGGGAGTACCGAGTCAATTAATTTAGTCGCCAGCTCTTTCGGGCGAAGCCAATGTAAGGATGGAGACGAGATTATTCTTTCTCAAATGGAGCATCACTCTAACATTGTCCCTTGGCAACTGTTGCAATCGGAGCGGGATATATGTATTAAGGTAATTCCGGTTGACTCAAAAGGGGAGTTGATGTTGGATGAGTTAGACCGTCTTTTTACAGAGAAAACCAAGCTCGTTTCTGTGGCACATGTTTCCAATGCATTGGGAACGGTTAATCCGGTAAAGGAGATTATCCGGCGCGCACATGAACGGGGTATCCCTGTGTTGATAGACGGTGCGCAGTCTGTTCCCCACATGCAAGTAAATGTGCAGGAGCTGGATGCCGACTTTTATGTTTTTTCGGGACATAAAGTGTATGGACCGACAGGTATAGGTGTTTTATACGGCAAGGAAAAGTGGTTGGAAAAAATTCCTCCTTATCAAGGTGGGGGAGAGATGATAAAGAAAGTTACTTTTGAAAAGACAACATTTAATGATCTTCCTTTCAAGTTTGAAGCAGGAACTCCCGAATATATCGGCTCAACGGCTTTAGCCGAAGCCCTAAATTACCTGCAACGCATCGGAATGGAGAATATCGAAGTTTACGAACAAGAATTACTGCAATATGCTACCAATAAATTAAAAGAGATTGAAGACATACGTTTTATAGGCGAGGCGAAGAAAAAGAGCGGCCTGATTTCTTTTTTAGTTGGAGATATTCATCCGTATGATTTGGGTACTATTTTAGATAAATTAGGAATAGCAATCCGTACGGGACATCATTGTGCCACCCCGGTTATGCAGGTGCTCGGAATTGGAGGAACCATTCGTGCTTCTTTCGGTATTTATAACACAAAAGAAGAGGTCGATATATTTATTGCCGGCATACAAAGAGCACAAAAAATGTTTAAACATTAAACTTATTATATATTACTTACAATGACGATTAACGAAAAACAGGATGAGATAATTGCTGAATTTGAATTGCTTGAGGATTGGTTAGATAAATATCAGTTAATAATAGACAAGGGATTTTCGGGAAAAGGAATTGATGCAGAGCATAAAATACAGGCGAACTTGATAGAGGGATGTCAAAGTAATGTTTGGCTGACGGCCGAATACAAAGACGGTAAAATTTTCTATCAAGGCGAAAGCAACACCGATATTGCCGGTGGAATTGTGGTTATGCTGGTCGAAATCCTTTCCGGGCACACTCCTGATGAGATTCTAAACTGCGACCTCTATTTCATCGACCGCATCGGATTAAAAGAACATCTTTCGCCTACGCGTTCTAACGGTATGGTGGCGATGATTAAGCAAATGAAGCTTTTTGCAATGGCTTTCAAGGCCAAAGAGAAGAGTTAAAATTCTATCGCAAAATATAAGCAGAAGGTAATGATATAGATATTTACACCAAATCTTAAAGAATGGACAGCCCGGCTTTTCTACCGGCAGGTTGTGTCTAACAGTACATTTTTTTCCTTAATTCACATTTTCTATGGCAATTTGATGCGGTTGTCCTGTTAGATTTTTTGATTTCTTGAAAATTGATAAATAATTATGTATCTTTGCATAATTCAAAATGAAGAAATCAAAATTCACATTTTATGAGCATAATGAAGCGTTTTTTTATTAACCCGTTTACTATCAGTATCGTCATTGCAACTCTTTTGTTGTTTGGTCTTTTTTTCGGAAGCCTTTATTGGCTGGATGACTACACGAATCATGGGAAGGAAATTATTGTCCCCGATTTACATGGATTGAATGAGCAGGAAGCCGGCGGCATATTAGCCGGTAATAAGCTGGTGTACGAGATTATTGATTCTATTTATGTAAGAGGAGAAAAAGCCGGAGCGGTGACGGAACAAACACCGGAAGCCGGTGCACGTGTAAAAGAAGACCGGAAAATATACCTGACTATTAACGCACGCTCTCCGAGACACGTGATTTTGCCCGATTTGAGAGATGTATCGTTGCGACAGGCTGAAACCATAATCACTTCTTTGGGGTTGAAAGTCGGAGAGTATGAATACGTCCCGTCCGAATACAGGGATTTGGTGCAGGATATAAAATACAACGACAAGATAGTCAAACCCGGAGCAAGAATCATAGTTGGTTCTTCCGTAAAGTTATTAGTTGGAAAAGGATTGTCGGACGAAACAACAACTGTAATAAGTTTACGCGAATTAACTTTGGAACAAGCTATTGAGAACGCACATGCTGCTTCGTTAAACATTGGCGCAACCTTGTATGATGTAGAGCCGAAAGACGAAAAAGATAAATCCCTATATATTGTTTATAAGCAAGATCCGATTACCGGCTCAGAGGTTTCTTTAGGTCAAGCAATTAAGCTATTCTTGACAAAAGATAAGGAGTTGCTTAAAATTCCGGAGGAGAAGGTTGAAGATGAAATTCCGGAGGAGGAAAGTTTATGGAATTAGACGGCAAAGAAAACTGCCCTTCCTGCGAGTTGAAGAATGACCAGGAAGTCGGATCCGGGAGCGAAGGAGAGTTTCACGAGCATTTCCGCTTCACGGTAGACAAAGGGCAAAACCTTGTACGTATCGACAAGTATTTGGTTAATTGTATGTCGCAAATCTCGCGCAACCGGATACAAGATGCAGCAGATGCAGACTGTATCCTTGTGAATGGCAAGCCGGTAAAATCAAACTACCGGGTAAAGCCATACGATGTTATCTCTATCATGCTTTCTTACCCGCCTTCTGAATTTGAAATCATTCCTGAAGATATTCCGGTTCAAATCGTTTACGAAGACAGCGATATTATTTTGGTCAATAAGAATCCCGGAATGGTAGTTCATCCTGGTTTCGGTAATTTTAGAGGAACTTTGCTTAACGCCTTGGCCTGGTACTTGAAAGATTCGCCCGGATTTGATGTTTCCGACCCGCGGCTTGGGTTGGTTCACCGCATTGACAAGGATACTTCCGGATTACTCATTATTGCCAAAAACGAAGATGCAAAAACACATCTCGGCAAGCAGTTTTTTGATAAAACCACCCAACGCACGTATAATGCCCTGGTATGGGGTAACGTAGAAAAGGATGAAGGAATGATTACCGGCGATATTGCCCGCGACCCGCGCGACCGCATGCTTTTTACCGTTTTTCCCGAAGGGCAAAACCCGAATGCCAAACATGCTGTAACACATTACAAGGTGTTGGAACGCTTCGGTTATGTTACGCTTGTCGAATGCCGCCTGGAAACCGGCCGCACGCACCAGATAAGGGTACACATGAAACATACCGGACACACGTTGTTTAACGACGAACGCTACGGCGGACACGAAATCCTGCGTGGAACTACATTTGCCAAATACAGGCAATTCGTAAACAACTGCTTTGAGCTTTGCCCGCGACAAGCCTTACATGCCAAAACACTTGGATTCACCCATCCCCGTACCGGCGAATTTATGCACTTTGACTCAGAATTGCCTGGTGATATGCGGCAGTTAATCGAAAAGTGGAGAAATTATGCTGTGGATAAGGACCTGAATTCAAATTAATTCCTTTTTCTGCGAAAAAATTCCGTAACAATCGAAGAGCATTCTTTTTCCAAAACACCCGGAATCACTTCACATTTCGGATGTAATGCATTGGGAGCAAAAACAGAATATCCTCTTTTTTCGTCCTTTGCGCCATAAACCACTTTACTGATTTGCGACCAGCCCAATGCACCTGCACACATGATGCAAGGCTCTATTGTTACATATAAGGTACAATCTGTCAAATATTTCCCTCCAAAAAAATCAGAAGCCATTGTAATTGCCTGCATTTCAGCGTGTGCGGTAACATCGGTCAATGTTTCCGTCAGGTTATGTGCCCGCGCGATAATTCGTCCGCCGCCAACAATCACAGCTCCAATAGGAACTTCTCCTTTCGCTTCAGCTTTTTTCGCTTCCGCGAGGGCTTGCTTCATAAAATATTCATCGTTTGAATTTTCCATAAAAATTAATTTTCAAAACACCAAAGCATGAAGGCCTTTTTTGATATTTTCATGTCTTCGTGTTCTTATGCCTTTGCGCTATCAATTTATCGCATTTCTTTTTCATTAAACAACGTAGGATGATCTTCATCAAATCTTTTAAGAATAGCCTGTATAATCGTCTCCCGCAGAAAACGCGAACGGTTTTCAATTTTATATTTTTTGCAAAATTGATCCAAAACACGCATTTCCTTATCGTTCAAGGAAACCGTAATTTTGTTGCTCCTATTCATTTTAGGAGGTTTTACAAGCGGTGCGGCTATATTATTTTTTTTCTTCATACTATTCTTTATATCTTATCCATTTCCAAATTTCCTTGTAAGTTATCTTTTTGCCATACAATAGAATACTTGTCCGGTATATTTTGGCAGCCATCCAAGTTGTACCGGTAAAAGAAAGCAACAGCAAAGATACGGATAAAATCAATTCCCAAGCCTGCACATCGCCTGCCGGAATACGAATCATCATCACAATAGGAGAGGTAAGCGGAATCAAGGATGTCCAAAAGGCTAACCGGCCATCGGGATTGCCGGCTCCATAAACTGCTACGAGCATGGCAAAAATCATAGGAAGGATGACCGGCAGCATAAATTGCTGTGTATCCGTTTCGTTGTCGGACATTGCACCTATCGCGGCAAATAATGAGGCATACAATAGATACCCGCCAAAAAAATAGATAACGAAAAAGAATCCTGTTTTAACCAGATAAACGAATGAAAAAGGCGAAAAGGATAAAGTTGACATTCCGGTAAAACCAACTAAGAGGATAACGATAATTGCCCATATCAGGAATTGAGCCAACCCAACCAGCGCAATGCCGGTAATTTTACCAATCATCAATTCAAACGGCTTGACGGACGAAATAATAATCTCGACAATCCTGTTTGTCTTTTCCTCAGTCACTCCACGCATAACCATTGATCCGTAAACCAAAATAAAAAGATAAATCAACATTGCCACAGCCATTCCGGCATGTGCCTGTTCGCCTGCATGCTGCTCCTCTGTGCCATTATCTATCCACTGGATTGTTTGCCCGCCGGATGTCTCTTTCAATAATATTTCAATCTCTTTCTCAATCTTTTTCGTTTGAGAATCATTCCTGTCTTGTAGCCATGCAGGTATACTCATAAGTGCAAGCATGAGCAGAGGCGTAAGCAATGTCATCATAACGAATGACTTTTTCCTGACTCGCGTGAGGTATTCGCGCTGTATGATGATGAGGATTTTAGACATAAGAATAACTTGCTGAAAATAAAATTAATACTTATCCGGAACCATGAAATTTCCAAAATTACGTAATTATTTTGAATTTTAATTTTAATTTTAATTCAAGACTTTACCGTCCTTATAAAAACCTCATCCATCCCCGGCAGTTTTTCTTCAAAAGCGATTAACGAACAATAAGACATCGTTTCCCGGATTAATTCATTGATCGAAATATCAGTCTTTAATTTAATCTCCATTTCCTTTACATCTTTTATAATATTGACGGAAACAACTTCAAATAAATCATTTGGCGGAATGTCTACATGTATGTCTTTTGTCTTTACAATAAAAATGTGCTGTCTGTATCGCTCTTTGATTTCAGACACACTTCCTTCCAATACTACTTTCGACTGATTGATGAGTGAAATCGTATCACAAAGTTCCTCTACGGAAAACATATCATGCGTTGAAAAAATTACAGCGGCTCCTTTTTGGCGAAGTTCTAAAATTTCCTGTTTCAGCAAATTGGAGTTCAATGGGTCAAAGCCGCTGAACGGCTCGTCAAAAATCAGCAATTCCGGCTCGTGCATCACCGTTGTGATAAACTGTACTTTTTGTTGCATCCCCTTCGAAAGTTTCTCTATCGTCCGGTTTTTCCACGCTGCGATTTCAAGCTTTTCAAGCCACTGCTTCATTCTTATTTCAGCGTCAAATTTTGATAATCCTTTCAGGCGGGCTAAATAGATGATCTGCTCGTCCATTTTCATCTTTTTGTACAGTCCGCGTTCTTCCGGCAAGTAACCGATAAAACGGGTATCTTCCGGTCGCAACCGTTTTCCCTTAAAAAAGATTTCTCCGCTATCGGGGTTGGCAATACAATTAATAATGCGGATGAGGGTAGTCTTACCTGCACCATTGGGTCCCAACAATCCGTGAATGGTATTGGGAGAAATGCGGATGCTTACCTTATCCAACGCTAAGTGTCCGGTATATTGCTTGGTAATATTTTTTGCCTCTAATAGCATTTTGTACTTATCCCCTCGCTATCTCATACGAAAAACAATCTCTTCGTGCAAACGAGTGATCTTTTGTCATGATTAGAATCAATTTTTGCGTTATTTCGCGCTTTTCTTGATGGCTGCCGGTTTCAATCTCATAATTATGATTGAATATTCCGCCGTTATAATTATTTTGATAGTAAACTGGATTGTTTAGAACCGGAAATTTCTATACCATTTTATTTAAAGCGAGAATCTTACTCGTATATATTCTTTTCTTCGTTTATATCATTATTCACTTTATTGGGTACTATTTCCAAAAGTTCTACCTCAAAAATCAATACGGAATTTGCAGGAATATTACCAACCGGCTCTGTACCATATCCAAGTCCGGAAGGAATTGTTAATTCCCATTTAGAACCGGCCGGCATCATTTTTAATGCTTCCGAAAATCCCGGAATAAGAGCATTTACCGAAAATTCGGCAGGCTCTCCACGATCCACCGTGCTGTCGAAAAGAGTTCCATCGGCTAAACGTCCCACATAATGTACTTTTACAATATCATCTTTTGCAGGTATTTTACCCTTTCCTTTCGTAATGATTTTATATTGTAATCCTGTATCAGTAACTTTAACTCCTTTTTTATTTTTATTTTCTTCTAAAATTTTATTGTTTTCCAGCTCGACTTTTTCCATCTCTTCTTGAGCTATTTTCTTAAAATAATTTTGAAGTAGACTTTCTGTTTCTGATTGATTAATTTGATAATTTGCCGTATCTTCTTTAAGACCTTTAATAAAACCCGCTATCAGTAAGTCTTTATTTATTTCTCCCGGGAAATTTTTCAAAGGCTGTACATATTCAGAACCGATAGTTATTCCCAATGCATAACTCACTGAGTCAGATTCTGTTTTTAACGAATGTTTTACAGGTTCCTGTGCCTGAACAGAGCAGAAAATACTTGCTGCCAAGAAAATAAAAATACTTTTTCTCATATCAATTAATTAAAATGTCATTATACAACGATAAATAATTCTGTTATTTTCAATTGTACTAATATTAGTATTAAAAAAACGCGACAAAGTTATGAATTTTTACTATATTCCATTCTGTTCTGATAATTTTAACAAATTCAATATACACTTTTCTTTTTTTTATCGTTATTGATGAGGACAAGTTTTTCAGGTTATATTTAATTTTTTGTACTTTTGCAGGTTTAATTATCGTGCGCAATGATAGAATATATTAAAGGTACCGTTTCTGAACTGACTCCAACCTATGTGGTGCTGGAAGCAGGTCAAATCGGGTATTTTATCCATATTTCACTTAATACTTATGCTTCACTGGAAGGTAAGGAAGCTGCTACGCTGTATATACATGAAGCTATTCGCGAAGATGCCCATACATTGTACGGATTTACGAACAAGGAGGAGCGGCAGCTCTTCGTATTATTGATTTCCGTTTCGGGCATTGGCAGTAATACGGCAAGGATGATACTTTCCTCGTTTTCGGTTTCTGAATTAGAAAGTATCATCGCATCAGACAATGCCGGTCAGTTGAAGGCGGTTAAGGGAATAGGATTGAAAACTGCACAGAGGGTAATTATTGATTTGAAAGATAAAGTACGGAAGGGCGCGACAGCCGATCTAAATCTCTTGGGAAATAAAGTCAATGCAAATAAGGAAGAAGCCCTGTCGGCACTTGTGATGTTAGGATTTAATCAGGCGGCTTCTGCCAAGGTAATAGACAAAATTATTGCCGAAATACCTGATTTGCCGTTAGAGAAAATAATTAAGGAAGCCCTGAAAAGGATGTAATTTTAAAAATTTCCTGCCTTGAAAAAAGAATTAAAACGGATATTATTTTTATGTGCTGTATTAAGCGGAATCATCGTTTTTTCCACTTATACAGTAGTTTCTTTTGCTCAGGGTGTGCAACAGCCCGACAATGTGACGGGCGATACCTCTGCAATAGAAGAACCGGAGACGGACGAAAACGTTGAACTGCATTACCCGTTAAACAAACCGGAAGCTGTTACTTATGAAGACTTGCAATACCAGTCGCCTGCCGATTTACAAGATCCCTCAAACGTTCGTTCCGAAGTGGAATATGACCCTCATTCAGGATTATACATTTTCCGTACAAAAGTAGGGGATATGGAAGTTACCACTCCTTTTGTAATGGACGAAAGCGAGTATCAGGATTATTCCCTTCAACGTTCCATGAGTGCCTATTGGGCAGATAAAAACAAGTCAAATACAGCTAATAATGGTCAAGACCAGTTTTCGATCAGCAATATTCAAATCGGACTGAGTCCTACGGCTGATAAAATTTTCGGTCCGGGCGGTGTGCAGCTTAAAACACAGGGGTCGGTAGATCTTACATTCGGATTTAAAATTTCCAAGAGAGATAATCCGGCTATTTCCATACGGAACCGGAAGAATACGATTTTTGACTTTGATACTAAAATTCAGCTGAGTGCCGATGCAAAAGTGGGCGACAGGATTAATTTTAACATGAATTACAACACTGAGTCGACGTTCGATTTTGACCAGAAATTAATCAAGCTCAACTACGAGGGAAAAGAGGATGACATTATAAAAAAAGTAGAAGCCGGAAATGTAAGCCTGCCTCTTTCCAGCTCATTGATTACGGGAAGTTCGGCTCTTTTTGGGATACGCACGGACTTACAGTTCGGAAAGCTGAAAGTCTCTGCCGTTGCATCACAGCAAGAATCGGAAAGAAAGACCATAAATACGCAAGGTGCGCAAACAACCGAGTTTCAATTGCTGGCAACCGATTACGATGAAAACAGGCACTATTTCCTCTCTACCTATTTTTACGATAATTACGACGAGTGGGCAAAAACAATGCCGAATCCGGAGTCGGGTATTGTCATCAACGATATACAGGTATGGGTTACGAACACTTCTTCTTTCAGCAAAATGGAGGAAGACAGGAATATTGTCGCTTTTACTGATTTGGGAGAATTTCCGGGGTCGCGCCCTTTCAATGGAGTCGATCCGTTTTATAGCGAACTGTTGAAAGATCCTTCTTACCGTGATTTTCAATCGGCAGCTTCTACGCTTAAAAGTTTCACATACAGGCAAATGGAAAGCGGGATAGACTTTGAAGGCTTGAATAGTGCCCGCTTGTTGCAACCGTCGGAATATACCGTTAACCGCCAGCTGGGATATATCTCGCTCAGAATGGCTCTTAATCCGAGCGATGTACTTGCCGTAGCCTATAAGTATACAAAGGATGGAAAAGAATATCAAGTGGGTGAATTTTCAGCAGACGTTAAGGCTCCGGATAACCTCTTTGTCAAGTTGTTGAAGAGTACCTCCGCATCGCCGGGAAACACGCGGCTGTGGAATCTTTACATGAAAAATATCTATTCGCTGGGGTCATTTAACATACAGCCGGAAAAATTCAAGTTAGACATAAATTACGCTCAAAATGATTCGACAATGTCTGGTGTTCCTTTGCCGTACATTGGCACACTAAGCAAGACAAGTTTGCTCCGGATATTGGGATTAGACCGCTTGAATAAGCGTTTACAGGCTGTTCCCGACGGGTATTTCGACTTTTTGGAAGGATATACTGTTTATTCGAGCAACGGACGCATCATATTTCCTTCTACAAGACCTTTTGATAAGGGATTGATAAGCGGATACCGTACACTGGCAGCTCGACAATACACGTTCCCGGAACTTTATGACTCAACACTTACTGTTGCCAGAGTAAAAGAAGTTAATAAATATACGATTACCGGAGAGTATCGCTCTTCGGCCGGAGCAGAAATCCGCTTGGGTGCAACCAATGTGCCGCGTGGTTCTGTTAGAGTAACGGCAGGCGGACGGCAGCTTGTAGAAAATCAAGGGTTTACGGTTGATTATAATATGGGGGTAGTCCGCATTTTGGATGAAGTGGCGTTGGAGTCAAACTCTCCTGTCAGTGTGTCGCTCGAAAGCCAGTCTTTTTTCAGCATGCAGCGGAAATCGCTTATTGGAACAAACATGGAATATGCGTTTTCCGATAAATTCGCCATAGGAGGAACCTTTTTACGCCTCTCCGAAAAACCGCTTACACAGAAAGTCGGATATGGAAACGAACCGATATCCAATACAATTTGGGGATTGAACGGATCTTATAAGACCGACTGGCAATGGCTAACAAGCGTGGTCGACAAAATTCCACTGATTGATGCTACGGCTCCTTCCTCGGTGGCTTTCTCAGGAGAAGTTGCACAGATGATTCCGGGACATCCGGATGTGATTGATCAGGGAAAAAAAGATAAGGGAGTGGCCTATATCGATGATTTTGAAGGAACCCGGTCGTCTATCAGTGTGATAAGTCCTGTAGCTTGGGCATTGGCAAGTACGCCGGTAGTTAAGGGAGGTGCACTTATCCGTGAAAACGATATTTTTTGGCGCGACCATTTATCAGGGAAAGACCTTTCTAATATTAGTTATGGCTTGAACCGGGCATTATTGGCATGGTTTTATATTGACCCGGTGTTTACTCGCCGCGATGGAAGTACGCCAAGACACATTTGGAGTGATGTCGACCAGCGATCCAACCATTTTGTCAGAGAGATAAAAGAACAGGAAATTTTTAGAGGCAGGGAGCCGATGACCGGACAGCCAACCACACTGACAACGCTTAACCTTTCTTACTATCCGAAGGAGAGAGGGCCTTACAACTTGGATGTGAACGGTATAGGAGAAGATGGGTACTTGACGAATCCTGAATCTCGCTGGGGAGGTATCATGCGCCGGTTAGACAACAGCGACTTTGAAAAATCAAATGTAGAGTATATTGAGTTCTGGTTGATGGATCCGTTTGTATATGATTCGATGAACACTTCTACTTCTCCCGGAAAATTGGTTTTCAACCTCGGGGATATATCCGAAGACGTGTTGAAAGACGGGCGTATAGCTTTTGAAGGAGGAGTTTCGGAAAACCCGGAAGATATGGATATAACCGTATGGGGACGTGTTCCTAAAATCCAAGCTGCCAATGTGGCTTTGACCGGGGATATGGCTAAGGTTGATGTAGGATTGGACGGATTATCGACCGAAAATGAGCGTATTTTCAATCTCTCTTACGGAACGTATTACCAGGCAATCAGAGCTAAATTTCCTGCAGGCCCGGTTCGTGAAAGGCTTGAGGCAGACGGGTTTTCTCCGCTGAACGACCCGGCAGGAGATAATTTTCATCATTACAGGGGATCTGATTATGACAAAGATGAAGTCTCTATCTTGAATCGTTACAAATATTTCAACGGATTGGAAGGGAATTCAACCCCGACTGCCGACCAGTTTTCAGCAGCTTCTTATCAGTTGAATACGGAAGACTTGAACAGCGATCGTACATTGAACCAAAATGAGAATTATTATGAATATACCGTCAATATAGACCGGCAGATATTAGGAGACCCTAATCAGTGGGAAAGTAATTTTATTGCCAGCCGGGTAGATGCAGCACCATCTCTTCCAAATGGCGATAAAACTAACAATAAGATTAGCTGGTATCAATTTAAAATTCCGGTAAGAACTTCCAAACGAAGAGAAGAAGGATCGCCTGATTTACGCTCTATTCGATTTATGCGTATGTACTTGACCGGGTTTGATGAAGAGACCCATTTGCGCTTTGGTACGCTGGAATTAGTACGTTCTGACTGGAAGACATACAAGGAGGACAGTTTGTTGGTAGAAAATCCCTCGTCTCTCAGTACCGGAAAAATAGATATATCTTCGGTAAATATTGAGAACGACCGCCGGAAAGAACCTGTCAACTATGTTACGCCTCCGGGCATTGACCAGGAGCAAGATCCAAGTCAGATGCAGTTCCGGCTAAACAACGAGCAAGCCATGCTTATTCGTATCGATAGCTTGGGTTCGGGAGATGCGCGCGCCGTTTATAAGTTAACAAACATAGATATGCGCCGGTATGAACGCTTTAAAATGTTTGTCCATGCCGAAAGCATGTTGGGCAGGAAAGAGGTTGAAAGCGGTAAACTTTGGATATTTATCCGCTTGGGTTCTGACTTCACACACAACTACTACGAGTATCAGATTCCGCTGACTATAACCCCCGAAGGTAGATACAGCAACGATAGCCACAGCGATCGCGAAACTGTATGGCCTGCACAGAATGCTTTCGACTTTCCATTTAGTGTGCTGACCGATTTGAAGTTGGAAAGAGATAAGAGAAAAGCAGCCGGAACAGCCGCTTTCAATAAAAGATACCCGGGAACACACGGGCAAAATCTGATGTACATCATTGGTAATCCTTCGATAGGAGAAGTTAGCCGTATGATGATTGGGATTGTAAACCAGGATGGATTTTCTGCCCATTCGGCTGAAATTTGGATTAATGAAATGCGCATGACCGGTTTCAGTGAAAAAGGTGGTTGGGCTGCATTAGGAAATCTAGGCATTGTCTTTTCCGATTTGGGTGCAATAAATCTTGGAGGACGGTTCGAGTCGGTAGGATTCGGCGGAATTGAGCAAAACGTGGATGAACGCCGTTTGGACGATTATAAAGAACTTAATGCTTCGGCTTCGGTTCAGCTCGGTAAGTTTTTTCCTGAAAAGGCGAGAGTAAACCTGCCGTTTACCTATTCGTATTCCAAATCAATTCTCAAGCCGGAATACGACCCGTTTAATACCGACTTAAAACTGGAACAGACTCTAAATAATCAAACGAGTGATAAAGACCGGAAAGAAATTGAAAAACGTTCTCTTGAACAAGCTGAATTTCAGAGTGTAGCTTTCTCCAATGTGCGGGTAGGCATTATCAGTAAAACGCCAATGCCTTATGACCCGGCAAACTTCTCGCTTAGCTACCGGTATACGGAAGAGTATAAAACCCGTCCGGAAGCTGTGTATGAAAAGCGTGAAAGAACAGAATGGATGTTCAATTATGTTTATTCGTTGACTCCAAAACCAGTAGAGCCTTTCCGGAAAATGAAACAGTCGCAATTTACCCGGTTGATACGGGACTTTAATTTCTATTACTTGCCTAAGCAGTTAGCTTTCAGTACATCCATGAACCGTGATTATGCAGAATTACAACTGAGAGATTTTAGCATGCCGGTTGGTGAGCCGATTGTCAAAAGCAGCGACTTCCCATTTTTGACGTGGGATAAAGATTGGACGTGGGACAGAACCGCAGATGTCAAATTTGACTTAACCAAAAGTTTAAAATTGAGTTTTACATCAACGATGAACTCATTAATCCCGGAAGTTATCCGGACAGATAGCCTCGGATATATAGACATTCCCCGGAATGAAAGATACCTGATTGATATTAAACAAAAGGACTGGTACGACGCATGGAAAGATACAGTTAATAGCAAATGGGGGATTTTTGGGAAATTTGCCGGTTTGGGTGCTGTCCCATTCAGGTACCAGCAGCGGTTTAATGTTACCTATACCATTCCGGTCAATAAGCTTCCATACTTGGATTGGGTAACGGCTAATTCGCAATATACGGCTGATTATATGTGGGATAAAGGCGTAGAGTTGACAATGGGCGGCGATGAGCCGGGTTCTTCGTCCGGAAACTTGACTACAGGAGCAAGATCGTGGAATTTAGACAGCCGGTTAAATTTGGAAACGCTTTACAACCGCTCTTCATATTTGAAAGAGGTAAACAGAAAATATTCCGCACGCAACACCGCTGCGAAAAAGAATGAACCGGAAAAGCCTAAGACGTATGACCGTAAGAATATCCGTCTGCGAAAAAATACACCATTCCGTATATCGCACAGGTTAAATACCAACAAGTTGTCTATATCCGTGAAAGATAAAGAAGGTAATGAGTATCCGGTAAAGTATTCGGTTGTCGACCTCAACACGATTAATCTCGAACCGGTAGAGGATGTTTCTGAATTGAGCTTAACTATTACCACCATTATAAAAGAGCGTACACCAATTGATAATGTGCTGGAAATTCTCTCTCGCGGACTGATGATGATACGAAACATCAACGGAAGTTTCCGTTACGGAGATGCGCTGTCGCTGCAAGGTTATATGCCTGGAAATGGATGGTTGGGGCAAGATTGGGATTTGAATGCGCCCGGAGGGGACTTTGCCTTTGGTTTTTTCAAAACAGATGAATTTCTGGATAAATCAAAAAGACTTGAATGGTTGAATACGGAAGCGGCAAACGTTATATCGCCTGCTGTGCGAACCCGTATGCGGGACTTCCAAATTCGTTCGTTAGTCGAACCGTTGCCCGGCTTCAAGATTGACTTGAATGGTACTTGGATGCACAACAGCATTGATGAGAATTACTCGTTTACCAATCAGGATACGAGACATGTCTATTCCAGGACAATCATTGCGATTAAGACTTCTTTTGTTAGTCCGGACGACCATTCGCTCTTTTCCGAATTTAGAAATAACCGCGAACGGCTTGCTGCCCGGTTGAGAAGCGAGAAAGGTATCCCTGCCGGTACGGACATTATGAATTCTCCGGATGTAATGGTTCCGGCATTTTATGCTGCCTATACCGGTACAAATGTTGACCGGGATATTATGCCGGGTATTTTGAGTTTATTGCCTAACTGGCGAATTACTTATGACGGCTTGTCGCGCCTTGAGTTTATTAAGCAGTATTTTAAGTCTTTTGTCTTGACTCACGCCTATCGGAGCACATACGGGCTTTCTGTTGCACAAAATGTTTTTGGTGAATATTATGTTGGAACCAGCTTGTACAATCCCGATGCCGGGCAGTCTTATAGCACCGGTACATCCGGAAGCCAATACGGAGGAAGCCGGTCAATGAGCCAGTCATCCGGTGGCGATGCTATCAATATCAATGAATCATTCTACCCATTGATAGGGATAGAGGCAAGTCTCAAAAACAGTTTGATGCTGAAAGCCGAATACCGGAAGACACGAAATTTTATTTTGGGTATTCAAGGCAGCCAGGTCGTAGAATCATACAGTGACGAGTATGTGATCGGTGCCGGATACCGGATTGACGACTTCGGCATGATTGTCCGCTTAAACGACAACAAGCAAAAGAAAGTAAAAAATGACCTGAATATCAGGGCTGACCTCTCTTTCAAAACGTCAGACGCGTTTATTTATCGAATTGAAGAGGACTTCTATTCTCCAAGTACCGGATTGGATTCGTATATTATTAAATTCTCTGCCGATTATGTATTCAGTGAGAGTTTGAATATCCGTCTCTATTATGATTGGACAAGAAGTATACCGAAAGTTTCGACAAGCTATCCGACTACGAACGTCAATTTCGGTATCGGATTCCGGTTCTTGTTAGTACGATAGTTGTTAGTAGTAAATTGTTAGTGATAAGTTTAGGATAAATGGAAACAAATGTGTTTTTTAAAAATAGATTCCAGTGGCTGCTTTGTCTCGGCTTTTCGATAGCATTGCTTGCGGCTTGTGGCGAACAGGAAAAGATGTCATCGAACAGCAGATCAACGGGAAAATCAATCGATCTTTCCATTGAAGAAGCCTATACGTTCAGTATTTCTGCACCGTATGGCTATTATCCGCTTGATTCTGCCTCAAAACGCATAGAGTGGACTCCTCTTGAATCGGATATAGTTAAAATGGAGATAAAAAATCTTTTCACTTTTGATACCGTACCAATCTTTAATTCAAATAGTCAGATAGCCAGGTGGGACACGGTCGGCGTAACAATAATATCTTCAGCTAAAGTAATTGCTATGAAAAAGGGAGAAGTTATAATTACCGCCCAAATAGGTAATAATCCCCCAGAAGAGTGGATGGTCAATGTAGAAGGCAGCAGTGATGATGAGGGTGTAACGATTAACGGTGTAACATGGGCAACCTGCAACGTGAATACACCCGGTTTTTTTGCTGCCAATCCTCAAAGAGCCGGCTTATATTATCAATGGGATAACCGGACTGGCTGGAGCGTAACAAGTGCCGAACTTACATGGAACGGTTCGTGGAGCAGTAATGATTCCGTTTGGCAAGAAGCAAGCAACCCTTGTCCGGAAGGCTGGCGAATTCCTACCGGGACAGAATTAGAGTCGCTTTTAAAAACCGGTAGCCGGTGGGAAACGCGTAAAGATACAATCAAAAGTCGCAATATGATTGTTGATGTAAACGGACTCGTGTTTTCAGAGGGAGAAAACTCCATTTTTATGCCGGCAGCAGGCTATTTGAGAGAACAGGAAATAGTGGATAGTAACGGAGAACCAATCAAAGAAGTTGTTTTTTTCGAGGGAAATTTGGGCGGTGCCTATTGGGGATATTCAACCCGGATTGATACAATAAAAAATGAAAGACTTCCTTACCCATACTGTTTCAGTTTTGGAAACGGAAGTCCGCAGGTAAGCGATAATTATCCTTTCATTGGCTTTTCGTGTCGTTGTGTTAAAGAATAAGAAGAGATTAAGTTATGAGTTTAAAAAAAATATTCCAATGGTTGCTTTCATCCGGATTGGCAGTTATGCTATTTGTCTCTTGCGGAAAAGATAATGATAACAACAACGATATTGAACGTCCGGTAGATAATTCCATTTATACACTCGCTGTTGGTCAGGAATATCAGCTTGAATCAACCATAGCAACGATAATTGAGCCTGATACCGCACCTCCTGTCAATGGTGTAATCAGACCTGTCGACAGCACAATCGTAAATTGGGAATGCAGTACGCCTGGTTTAGTTGACATCTTTGTCGACACATCGTTTTATGTCACTGAAATGGGACAAAATAATGGAGAACTCGTAGAGATACTCCATATAACAACTGTTATTGGCGTAAAAACGTTGAAAAGTGGTTCGGGAAGCCTTTCTGTTGATATTTCTTACCTAAAAAAGGGTGAATGGAGAACATTAAGATCCGACCCAAGACAAATTACCGTAAAGTCATATAACAACGAAGCGGTCAGAGACAGCGGAGTAGTCATAAGCGGCGTAACATGGGCAACCCGGAATGTAGGTACATCCGGCAGTTTTGTTGCTAATATTGAAGATATGGGACAATTCTATCAATGGAACAGTAAAATAGACTGGAATGGCTTCCCTTTTGCTTTGAATACAATAATGTCATCGCGCAACCGTAGAGATTCTACTGCCGGTTCCGAAACCTGGACAAAGGAAAACACCCCCTGCCCCGAAGGCTGGCGCATGCCAACAAGAGATGAGTTACAAAGCCTTTTTAACACAAGTAAAAAATGGGGAGAGCGTAACGGCGTAAACGGATACTTGTTTTTTGAAGGAAACAATGTGCTCTTTTTACCTGCCGCCGGATATCTCTACGAAAGAGACGGGAAACCGTATCTTAAAGGAACAAACGGTTCTTATTGGAGTAATATGACAGCCATCGGCAGCACAAATGCTTATGCCTTGAATATTGCTGATTCGGAAGGTAACGCACATCAGAACGGAATAGCTGAAGTCGGCATTGATTATGGATTATCGTGCAGGTGTGTCATGATAGAGTAATTTTTCCTGTCTTATTGAATTTGATAAACATAATAAAGCTTTCGAGACAGTTTCAAAAAATATCCTTTAGTAATGTGTGAAAAATAAAATGCTCTTTTAATTAAATTGCCAAGTTATTTTTTACATATTACTTAAATTATTTATCTAAGTATTTAAGGAGCTGTTTGAGTTATTTTAAAAATGTAAATGTTGCCTGGTTTTGTTTAATGATATTTGAAATACGGTCAAATTTTTAGCAAAAATGGATTGAAAATGTTCAATAAAATGGCAAAAAAACGGATCCTTTTCGCACCCTTGAATTGGGGTTTAGGACACGCCGTCCGCTCTATCCCAATTTTGAAAGCCCTTTCTGCAAGCGGATTTGAGATAATCCTTGCCGGAAACGGTTTTTCGCTGGAGTTTCTGCGCAAAGAGTTTCCCGGTTGGCAGTATCTTATTTTGCCATCTTTTGAAATGCGTTATTCGTGTGGAAATTCGCAGGTAATTCCTGTTCTGAAAGCACTTCCCAAAATTATCATTGCCTCTTGGAAAGAACATCGCCAACTTCGGCATTTAATTAAAAGCAGGAATATCGACATCGTTATTTCAGACAACCGGTTCGGGCTTTTCAATAAAAACTGCATTTCGGTTTATATCACTCATCAGCTAACTATTCCACTGCCTGTTGTTTTTCAATTTTTAACACCGGTTGTCCGCCGGCTGCATCGACTGATTATTTCCAAGTACACACATTGTTGGATACCGGATGAGCCGGGCGTGTTCAATCTTTCCGGAAATCTTTCGCACAATCAAATTTTGCCGGAGAATGCACGATTCATTGGCATTTTATCTCGTTTCCGGAAAGAAACCTTTTCTATTGAAAGAGAAAAGCAATACCATTTTTTGTTTATCCTTTCCGGTGTTGAACCTCAACGGACGATGCTGGAAAGAAAAATAATAGCTCTTTTTCAAGAACATTCATCTCATAAAGCCGTTTTAGTTCGCGGAATATCTTATGAAAAAGAATCTATTGAAAGGATAGGCGGGTTAACGATTATCAACCAAGCATCGGAAGAAGAATTAAAGTCATTGCTGGAAACTTCAGAAATAGTCGTTTCTCGTTCGGGATATACGAGTATTATGGAGCTTGCCGCTCTTTGTAAAAGAGCCGTTTTAATTCCCACACCCGGTCAACCTGAACAGGAATATTTAGCAGAATATTTGTCATCTCATCCTCTTTTTTCTTGTGTAAAACAAGATGAATTTACTTTTTCCCGGCTTCTTTTTGCTGCAGAGAGGACTAAAAATAAATTATTATTGTTTTCTTCCGATTTATTAACAAAGGCAATAAGCAATATATAAATAATAAAATAGTAATTTTATATAAAATTTCAGAACTCCTTGGTTTTATCTTTCGGTAGAAAAGATATAATATTTCATATTTGGTATAAAAATAAAAAACAACGACAATGGAACACTTTACAATTAAAAAAAATGGTTTTGACGAAATTAAAAGAAAAGTATTTATTAAGAACATTGGACTTGGAGTGCTATCTCTATCTGCTGGACTTGCGATTAGCTATTTTCAACAAAAAGAGATAAAAGTACTCTTTTTTATGCTTCCGCTGCTCATTGGGATATTAGTATTTACTATCCGCCAGAGACTTAAAAAGCAAAAAGAAATATTTGAAATGTACAACTTGACTATTGATGATAATTGTATTACCAAAGAACAATATAGCATGCCGGCAATTATCATTTCAATTGCAGATATCGATGAAATCCGTAAAGATCCAGCCGGAAGTTTCACCATTAAAGGAAAATCAACGAAGAACACAATAAATATACCTGCTCAAATAACCGGTTATGAAAAACTGGAACAGCGACTATCTGAAATAAAACCTATTTCAATTACAGAAAACAATAGTAAAACGGTATTCCAATCATGGATCAAAGCATTACTTCCTATTTTTACAGTTGGTCTAATGGCTGCTATTTATATTGCTGAAAATAAAATAGCTGTTGGAGTTTGTAGTACAATATTGGTTGCCATTACCGGATATTCATTTTTCACAATTCAAACAAATAAGAATATTGACAAAAAAACGAAAAAACGATCATGGTGGATTCTTTTAGTCATGGTAAGCATTATCGTAAATCTGTTTTATAAAATAGTTGAAAGCTAATTTTTCAATTGCCGGATAATTCACAATAAGTATGTCATTAAAATTAATTTATATTATTTGGAGAGTCCGCTCTGTCCCTAACCATAAGTGGACAAAATCATATTAGTTACAGTTTCAATAATATAAAATAATTTTGATGACGTACTTACAATGAGTTTATTGAATAAATTAGACACAAGCATTTCTCTTAGGACGTATATTGTAGATAGCTATTAATGTAGCCGGTTTTTTACATCATCCAATATTTCATATAGCTGCGGGATAATCGCTTGCCGGTTGTCATTTACCACCGCAAAATTTGAACGATTGATTCGCTCTTCATCGGACAGTTGGTTTTTTATCCGGTTCATTATTTGTTCCCCGGTAGTATTATCGCGCCATTTTACGCGCTCAATGCGTATTGGTATAGGAGCAGAAACTGTAATAACATAGTTTAAGAAACGATTCATGCCGCTTTCAAAAATGATAGCAGACTCGCAAGCAACGATAGCTGAATGTTGGTTATTGCTCCACCGGTTAAAATCGTTGAATACGGCAGGATGAATAATGGCGTTTGTTTTGGATAGTAAATCGGAATTGTTAAAAATAAGGGAAGCCATTTTCGGCTTGTTTAATTCTCCACCGGAAAAAATCTCCTCACCAAGCAGTTTTTTTAACTCGTTCTGAATAAAGATGTCAGTTGTCAGAATATTTTTAGAAGCCTCGTCTGCGTTGTAAACAGGAATGTGCATAATCCGCAGACATTCCGAAATGACAGATTTTCCGCTTCCAATTCCTCCTGTAATTCCTATTTTTATCATCCTTATAATAATTACTCTTTTTCTTCTACCAAGTAATCAACTCGTTTGGGATTAATCCTTACATTGAAAATCTTATCGGGCTGTTTTTTTATTTCGACCGGAAGCTTTCTTTGGCTACTCTCGTTCAATGTCTCATTATAGTCAACCGCCACGACAAACGAAGAAGCGTTTACCTTATCATATAAACTGACTCCCAGTTGAAAGCTGACATTAACTACAGAAGGAAAAATCCGGAGTATGTATTGTTCCGGAACGTTTATGGAGGTAACCGGAACTTCAACAATTTTCTCAGTATATGGTTCTGTTTTTATTGTTACATTGACGGCAGGAGAAGAATAAGCCATGTCTTTTATCTCCTTCATTTTTACCGTTTTTTGCACTGTGTCTTTTAATTCTTTGATAATTAGAGGCTCAGTATAGGCAAATTGCAAAGTATCCAGTATATTTTTCGGTGCATAAACCTCTATTCTACCGGGATTGATTTCAATGGTATCGGATTTTATGTATTGCTGCGCCAAAACAGTACGGTCATCGAGCTTGACGGGAAGTGTCTTTTTTTGCAGCTCCACAAACGTAAAGTGCAACGCATCGGGTCTTATCCTTACTATTTGCGTACTTGCGTTCAATTGTTTCTGTATTGCTGTTTCCAGTGTTTTAGTGCTGATTGTCATTTCGTTCGCGAGTGGTTCCTCAAGATTGAAAGAGATAGGAGTAAACCGTCTTGTCATCCGGTAGTTCAACAATACGTTACCTCTGTCCGAAACCGTAATTCTCAGTTTTTCGGGAAGCTCTGCGGTCTGCACATAACCCAAGGGAAAGTCTTCATACGTTATGGGTATTTGAATAACCGTTTCGTATGTCTTTCTCATGGCATGCAACCCCCATAAGCCGGTAGATATGAGCAAAAAAAACAAAAAGATAAAAAGATCCTTGCTGGTCAAGAATCTTTTCATCCGTTGTATTTTACGGAAAAAAACATCTATAATCTGTTCTTTTCTCCACATTTTTTGTGTGCTTATTTTGTTTGCTGAGAATCGGCAGGAGTAGCAAAGATGTAGCCTCTGTCTATTTTTACCACTGTGTTGCCGGCAATTTCCAACATTACATAATCTTCTTTCATCTCCTTAATCTTGCCATAAATCCCGCCCGAAGAAATCACTGTATCTCCTACTTTCAATGATTCCCTGAACTGCTTGATTTCTTTTTGGCGTTTCTGTTGAGGCCTGATCATGAAAAGCCAGAAAACCACTACCATTAAGCCTATAAAGAGGAAATTTTCCCATCCGCCTGCTGCTGCCAATAAAACTGTTTGTAAATTCATAATTCAATAAAATAATTTAAAAATTTAAGAGGTTCATAATTCAAAAATCATAGGGTTAAAATTTAAGGTTTTAAACCCTATGATAAGACAAAGGTAACCTATTTTGCTGATGGCGTATAGTAAGCAACCTTAATTATTTTGTTATCTTTTCTTAATTTATCGACAATCGAATCCAGGATACCGTTGATAAAAACACTACTTTTAGCCGTACTGTAATACTTGGCAATTTCAATGTATTCATTCATCGTTACGTTGACAGGTATCGAAGGAAAGGTATGTATCTCTGCCAGGGCTGCCTGCATGATAATCATATCCATAAATGCAAGCCTGTCCACCTCCCAATTTTTAGTATGTTCCTGGATCAGCTCTTTATACTCCTTGCCATCGTATATGGCATTTCTCAGAAGATCTTTCGCAAAGACTCTGTCTTCGTCATCCTTAAACATGGGAAGCAACGGCTGATTGCTGTCGTTATCTTCTTCAAACTGTTTGATTGTTTTAAGGATAAAACTTATAACGGTTTCGGCATCGTCATTCCAATAGATAGAAATCTCTTCCAGTTCCTTGCCGAGTACCTCGCTTTCGGAAAGTATTTTTTTGAAAATCGCACGCCATATCTCTTTATCGTTTTGATAAGAGTCTTCCTCGCTCTGCATATACTGTTCATAGATTTCGGAAGCCGCTATGGATTCATACAATTCTTTGATTAACTCCTCGTGCTGGTGCCACGATATTTTTTGCCTGTCAATATGGGTAAGCAACTCTTTATTTTTTGCTAATTGAGCGGCAAAACGGTTATGAGCAAACCTTAGGTTAGGATTTCTGTCTTCAAAACTTGCAGTAAGCATTTGCCTTTTTCTACTAATACGCTCTTCTGCGTAAGAAGTCAAGTCTACAACCAACAACAGCAAATAAAAATACAGATCATACGCCTTTTCAATACTGAAAAACAACTCATTTTCCACTTTTTCAATACTTTGCGTGTCGCTCTTGTAATAAGAATACAGGATTTGAACAATTTTAATCCTGAGAAGGATACGGTTAATCATTTAGTTTACTTCTAAAAATTATACAAATTTAGCCTTTTTCCTGCAATAAACATAAAGAGTAGACAAAAAATAACGAAAATTGCTCTTTTTTATTAAATTTGAGGGGGTAAAATTTTGATTATTAAAATATATTTTACAATTTTGGTAGACTGTAAGCAGTGTTAGTGCGCACAAAATTGTTTTATTTAAAGTTGAAAGGAGGTATTATTATGGAAGAAGTTTTAAAAAAGTCGGATGACGATAAAAAAGACCAGGAAATAGTTTATTCAAAGGCCATTAAAGCGGGCAAAAGAATCTATTATTTGGATGTTAAAAGAAACAGGAAAAACGAGCTGTTTTTAGCCATTACCGAAAGTAAAAAGAAAGTATTGGGAGAAGATGCTCAAGTGTCCTTTGAAAAGCATAAAATTTTTCTCTACCAAGAGGATTTTGCTAAATTTAAGGAAGGCTTGGAAGATGTAATCTCATTTATAGAAAGAAAAAAAGAAGAATGAAGAACGGAAAACGTGTAAAATTTACCCCCCATTTTCATCCTCCACTCTTCATTTTTTATTTATTGTTTACCGGCTGCTTTACATCCGACATGTCGCAAGTTCCTGTAAACAGGGCATTAGGCTCAATCGTGAGTATCTTGGTCTTTATTTCGCCCTCCACTTTTGCTGTAGATTTAAGAGAAAGGGTGTCGCTTACAAAAATTTTTCCTTTGAAGCCGCCGGTTATTTCAGCGGACGCACATGTCAACGAACCTTCTATCATGCCCTTATTGCCGATTATAACTTTTCCCTTACAAACAATAGAACCTTCGACAGTTCCATCAATGCGAAAATTATTTTCTGCCTGAATTTCTCCAGTTATTTTTGTACCGAAAGCCAGCGTATTGTATTCCGATCCTTGTGTTCCTACTTCTTTTGCCATATTATTTACAAATAATCCCATTTATTATAATTGTGTTTTTCTTTATTGCGTATTTGAAAGCACGAAAATACGGGAAGTGCGAATTTCTCGAGTTTCATGCTTTTTAGTTTAGTATGCAGCTCTAAATTGTTCAAGAAACCGCACATCGTTTTCGGAAAACATCCGGAGGTCTTTAACCTGGAACTTCAAATTGGTAATACGTTCCACTCCCATTCCAAATGCGTATCCGGAGTAAATAGAACTGTCTATCCCGCAATTTTCCAACACGTTCGGATCGACCATTCCGCATCCCAGGATTTCGACCCAACCGGTATTTTTGCAGAAAGGACATCCTTTTCCGCCGCACAAGTTGCAGGAAATATCCATTTCGGCAGACGGCTCTGTAAACGGAAAAAATGAGGGACGTAACCGTATTTTTGTCTCTTCGCCAAACATTTCTTTGGCAAAGTAAAGCAAAGCCTGTTTCAAGTCGGCAAAGGATACGTTTTTATCAATATAAAGTCCCTCTACCTGATGAAAAAAACAGTGGGCGCGATAAGATATTGCTTCATTCCGGTAAACTCTTCCCGGACATAAGACTCGAATCGGCGGCTTTTGACTAGTCATAACCCGTGTCTGTGCAGACGAAGTGTGTGTGCGTAACAATACATCCGGGTCTTTTGTGATGAAGAACGTATCTTGCATATCCCTTGCCGGGTGCTCCGGCGGGAAGTTTAACGAAGAAAACACATGCCAGTCGTCTTCTATTTCCGGACCTTCGGCAATCACAAAACCCAAGCGGGCAAATATATCTATTATTTCGTTTTTTACAATCGACAGCGGATGGCGTGTTCCCAATGCAACCGGATCGGAGGTACGTGTCAAGTCGAGTTTTTCCGCACCTTCGCTGCTCTTTTCAATACTCTCTTTTAACTGGCTTATCTTGTCCTGGGCTTTGTTTTTCAATTCGTTCAGCAATTGTCCAACCTCCTTTTTATCTTCAGATGCTACATGACGGAAATCATTGAAAAGGTTAGATACTTCTCCTTTTTTGCTCAAATATTTAATGCGCAACGCTTCTATTTCCTCGCTGTTAGAAGCCTTTATAGCGTTAATATCCGCTAATAGCTGTTTTATACGTTCTCTCATTGATCTGTTCTTTATGCTGCATAATAGCAAAAATGCAAAAATAATTCAAAATATTGAAGTTACCAAAAGCGTTTAAATAAACTTTTCCAACTTGATTTTATTTCTAATTATTTTTAATTTTTCCTCAGAAAAAACTACTTTTGTCTTTCATTTTTTTACAAAAACAAAAATAATAATAACAAATCACTATAATATATGAAAATAGGTATTCTCAAAGAGATTAAACCGCAAGAAAACAGGGTCTCGATGACCCCGGCAGGGGTTGAGTCGTTGCTTTCTCACGGTCATGAAGTAATGGTAGAAAGAAGTGCCGGTTTGGGCAGCGGCTTTCCGGATGAAGAATACCTGACTGCCGGTGCACAAATAGTCGACACTCCGGAGGTGATTTTTACTACTTGCGAAATGATCATGCACGTCAAGGAGATTCTTCCGGGCGAATACCACCTGTTGCGCGAAGGGCAGATTGTATTTACCTACCTTCATTTGGCTGCCGATCTCCCGCAAATTGAAGCGTTGAAGAAAAGCGGATGTACTGCTATTGCATACGAAACCGTGGAGACTGCCGACGGCAGGTTGCCATTGCTCCAGCCAATGAGTGAAGTTGCCGGCAGAATGGCAATTCAGGAAGCTGCCTATTTTCTAAAAAAGACACAAGGCGGGTCGGGTATCCTAATGGGCGGTGTTGCCGGTGTTGCTCCGGCAAAGGTTGTGATAATCGGCGGCGGAATTGTAGGGGTTAATTCCGCAAGAATGGCTTGCGGAATGGGTGCGGATGTAACCATTTTGGATACTAATATCGAACGGTTACGTTATTTGAGTGATATTATGCCGGCTAATTGTAAATTGATTATGTCCAATTCGATGATTTTGCGTGAACAAGTTAAAAATGCGGATGTGGTTGTTGGAGGCGTATTAGTTGCCGGAGGTAAAGCTCCGAGGTTAGTTACGCGGGACATGATTGCATCCATGCGTAAAGGCTCGGTTATGGTAGACGTTGCGATTGACCAGGGCGGCTGCTTCGAAACATCCGTGCCGACAACTCATGCCGACCCGGTTTTTCTTGTCGACGGGGTTATACAGTATTGTGTCGGGAATATGCCCGGAGCTGTTCCTCGCACATCAACCTTGGCGTTGACTAACGCAACATTGCCATACGTGCTTAAAATTGCAGACAATGGCTGGAAAGCTGCCATGAAAGAAGACCCTGGATTTTTGAAAGGCTTGAATGTGTATGATGGGAAGCTGGTTTCCCGTCCGGTAGCGGAGGCGTTTGGTTTGCCTTACGAAGAAGTGAGTTTTTAAAATTAAAATGCCGGAAATAAGTATGTCTTCTTAATTCGTTTATATTTAGAAAAAAGATAGAAGTTTCCCACAAAGACTCAAAGAACACTAAGTTTTTTGTGTCTTTGTGGGAAAAATTAGCTAATATTCCGGCTCAAGTGCTGCATATAAATCAAGAAGATACTACAAAAAAGCCTATATTATTGATTATTATGATGTAAATACATCCTCCTGATTTTTATATTATTTCTGTTTTACAAATCCTTTATTCATAAGGATTTTAGAACCCAATAGTATAAACTAATTTTGCAGAGGTGCTTAGAACAATAAAAAAGGGAGTGTCTAAAAAGAACGCGGATAACGCAGATGACGCGGATTTTCACAGATAAAATTCTTTTTTATAATTTTCATCATCTTGCTTTCAACAAAATAAAAATCTGCGTTATCTGCGTCATCTGCATTCAAAAGACAGCCTCTTCTTAAAAAGGAAGATCTTTACATTTAAATATTACCGGGTTCTTCCACTGTTTGTGGAACCGCCTCTTGATGAGCCGCTTTGTGAACTATTCCCCGATGAGCTTCGAGAAGAGCTATTCGATGAACTTCGAGTAGAAGTGCCGGATGAGCTTCTTGTGTTGCTGCCGCTACTTCTGACTGAGGTTCCGGAGTCTCTTGTGTTGCTGCTTGGTGTAGCACTTCGGGTAGTGGAGCTATTTGATGAACGTTGTGTAGAAGTGCCGGATGAATTTCTTGTGCTACTACTGCTACTCCGGGTGGTATTTCCCGATGAACTTCGCGTGCTTGGTGTTGACTGGCGTGAGTTTTGGGATGAACCGCTTGAACTTCGTGTTGTTTCTGATGAACTTCGGGTCGCACTTGAGTTTTCTGATGCGCTCCGGGTAGTATTTGACGAGCTTCGAGTACTGCTGTTTACCGATTGAGAAGAGGAGCGCGTAGAACTGTTTGTACTGCTTCTCGTTGTGGTTGACGAAGAGCTGCGCGTATTGTTCCGGACAGGATTACTGCTGTATGACCGGGTGGTGTATTGCGGACGGTGATCATAGGTAATGGCATATCCGCGCGAATTACGCGTTGTAGGACTCGCATAATAAACCTCGCGTCCGTAATAGTCAAAACGGTTTTTGTGAACTCCGTAAGTAACCGTATATCCGCGTGGTGCCCAGCCTGCGTGAACCCAGACATACCCTGCAGAGCGGTATTCCCAGAAACCCGGCAACCAAACGGCACCGGAATATGGTGCTAATGTCCAGTACCCGTTTACCCAAACGTAATTTCCCGAAAAGGAATCCCACGACCAATAACCATCTATCCAAATATATTTTGCGCCGGGCCGGCGAATATCCCCAGGTCCGGTAGTAACAACGACTGCTGCCGGTGCAATCGGTATTGAAGTAACAACAACTGCTGTTGCCGGTACAGGCTCAACGTATGTATAGGTTATGGTTGCTGTGGTTGCCACGGGGTGGCACGAATAACTTACCGTTGCTATTCCGGCAAGAATAATTGTTTTTATTAGTTTGCTCATAACTGACTTCTTTTAATTTTTTACACTTTTTCTTCGTTAGACAATGTAAAGATAAAAAAGTTTAATTAGAAAATTTAAAGAATTATTTTTTTACGAGGCAAATAAGTAATAAAAAGAATTTAATGTCGTAAAATTTTCTGTCGAACTAAAATACCTAACGGTATTATTAAAAGGGAATGATTTATCTTCATCAGAACAACGTAAAGAACAATTTGAAACAATAATTATTTCCCACAAAGACACAAAGAACACAAAGTTTTTATGACCTTTGTGTTCTTTGTGTCTTTGTGGGAAATA
>QMCD01000354.1_pt1 | contig 32566 bp, 24 predicted proteins | sample 1821841 | NCBI WGS metagenome assembly QMCD01 (sample SAMN01991225, study PRJNA193472) | Termite gut metagenome, whole genome shotgun sequencing project. | isolation source: worker | host: Macrotermes natalensis
TAAGTGCTCTCTCTTGTTTTGCCTGAAATAATGATTTAATAACTAAAAGTCCTATTTAGGGACTATAAACTATAATTTATTTACGTATGAAAACAAAACTATTGATTGTATTGCTGGTGTTAACCTCCATGTTTGCTCAGGCCAAAGAGGTGCGAACCTTCGACAAACTGAGGCAAGGCGACGCATTCACGCTTAAAGTAACTGTGTCAGACGGAGTGGTCGGACATAATTCGATATGGGATTTCGATCAAGCGCAAAAGTTAGAAGTACAGTTCGATGTACTTTCTGTGGATAAAGATTCTGTCAGATTTGGAATCAAACCTACCAATTGGTTTGCACATTTCCAAGATAAGGATCAACATGATCCAAACCCATATAGCCTGTTTAAAGTATATAATTATTACGACTCTTATTTCTTTAGCCGTTATGCAAATGGTGAAAGCATATTCTATTTATTTAGAGATAATAATGTTATCCTTTCTGCAAGTATAAAGGATGGAAGAGTAAGTACAAACTTCCTCCCCATTCCCGAAGAAAGCGGAATATTCACACGTGACAGAAAAAGATGGTACAGCGATTTACTTCAGATAACAACAGGGGTAAAAATAATAGGAGGAGGTGGTATTCCGAAAGATTTGACATTAGACTTTGAGGCAGTCCTGAGAACTGCGGCTCAAGGCTTCTTTCACAATTGGATCGAAAAGAGCAGAGAAGGCAATCTGATGTCGTGGTTTGTCGATTTAAGAGACCCTATCACTACCCAAAATGCCCAAACTCCTACATTTGTGCAAGTAGTTTCTGCTTCGTTTGATCTTCAACCGAATGTACGTCTGATATATACGCCCTCAAAGGATATACCCGAAGATCGTGTCTTTATAGCTAATGATGACGAAAGAATCAGGCCTAAAAAAAAATCATCTGATGGTTCATATACCTTTGAGTTCTTCCTGCCCTCACCAAAAAGAATGGAAATTAATGGCCTTCTACTCGACCTCACACCTGATGATTCAATAAAGATAGAGTATAATACTGCAGAAAATGACTATTCATTTACAGACAGGGGCGGAGCCAATTCTGCTTATACAAACCAAATCGTAAACTTCTATAAAGAAGCGATAGGATTACAGAACTATGGCGAACTATCGAAAATTACTCAGCAACAGATAGACGACTTCTTCGACAAAGGTAAAGCCAAACATCAGACCCTGCTGCAAACTTATGGCAAAGAAATGAATGCTTATTGGATAAGATCGGCAGAGCTATCATACAACTATTGGTATTTGTCCGAAAAAGTAAACATGCATAATGCCATAACGCAGCAGAATATCGGGGATTTTATGAAACCAATGCCTCTACAGTATCAAATAGACTGGACGAGTAAAGAATTTGGGTGTATATTTCCTGCTTCCGACTACTTATACCAGCCTTATACTTATGGAAAGTTTTTGGATAGCTATTATAGCTACAAAGCATGGCAGACAAATGATGATGTGCTTACCGGAATGAGGTATCTTCAAGAACATATTCCCAAATATTACTTTGCTGATGCCATATTCTGGGGATATCCGCGGTTCTATCTGACCTCTGAGACACTAAAATATCTGATGACAGGCTTTCATCTGGAGGATAGCCAAAGAGAATACGACGACTTCCTGAGAAAATGCGCTGAACCCGGATTACGTACAAGCATAACTTCTATGCATGAACAGGTGGAAAAAGTAGAACCCGGAGCGAATATTAAAGATCTCAATCTGGCAATTCAGAACTATATACCATTGAAAAATGCATCTGATAGTTATGTCGTATTGCTTGTAGATGAAGGATTAACAGAATCCTTTAACCTTCAACTGAAGAATCCGTATAAAGAATCAGATAAGGAAAATGATTATCTCCGGGATAAAATAACGCCCTGCGTAATAACTTCCGCATCAAGGAAATCCCTTTTTGAAAAAAATAACAATGCGCAGGAGTATATTACTTTTGTATCCGATGATAAATTACGCGATTATTATGATAAAGTTATCACCCGAAAAGGATGTTATATCATAATGAGAAGTGATGGGACTATTCTGGATAGGGTACTGGGTAACTATAACGACTCAGGCATTCTTATCTTATCGGTAATAGAAGAAGATATTCAAAAACAAAAGAATCAGAGTACCGCTTCGGGCGGTATTCTGGTGCCTATTATTTTATCTTCACTTTTCTCTGTGATACTCACATTTTTCATAGTACGGCTGGTAATCCAACGGCAAGAGCGTATCAAAAGACGAATTTCAGAACTTGAGCTAAAAGCTATCCGTGCCCAGATGAATCCACACTTTACTTTCAATGCTCTAGGTTCCATTCAGAATCTTATAAATCAGAAAAAGGATAAAGAAGCGAATGACTATTTGGTTAACTTTGCAAAACTGCTTCGTCTGGTATTATCAACATCGGAGAAGAGACTGATTACTCTGTCGGAAGAAATAGAGCAACTGGAATTATACCTTCGCCTCGAACAGTTGCGTGTACCTTTCAGGTATACTATTGATATAGATGAAAGTATCGACGTGGAGAACGAGGAAATACCCGGGATGTTGATTCAGCCGATTGTTGAAAATGCCGTAAAACACGGAGTTGTTCCCAAGGGAGGTGGACATATAAAGTTGACTTTTACAATGACCGGACAAGTGCTGTATGTAACCGTAACAGATACAGGCAATGGCTATGTTGTACCGGAAGACACCACAAAAACAGGATTTGGATTACAGGCAATCCGTGAACGGTTGAAGCTGTTAAACAAGGAGCTGAAACTCGAGATCGGTTTGCAAATAGAGAATATTGAAACAGATCGCAAAATCACCGGGTGCATGGTTACAATATCGATACCCGTTTAAAACTTAAGATATAAATGACAAATATTCCTATACGAGCAATTATTGTAGAAGACGAGCAAAATAATCGTGAAAACCTTCAGCAGCTTCTCTCTGAATACTGTCCTGCGGTTGAGATAGTCGCTTTATGTTCGTCGGCGCTTGAAGGCCGGCAGAATATCGTAGAATTAAAACCCGACCTGGTCTTTCTTGATGTGGAAATGCCGGGCGGTGATGGTTTCTCTATGCTGGAGAGTCTTTCCAAATTTGATTTCGAAGTGATTTTTGTGACTGCATTCACCAATTATGCAGTTAAAGCAATAAAAATATCGGCACTGGATTACATTGTAAAACCAATAGATACTATGGAGTTATTGAAAGCAGTGGATAAGGCTATAGAAACAATACACAGCAAACAAAATAACACACGAATGCTTAATCTACTGAATAACAGAAGTAAACAGGATAATAAGAAAACAATTGCCCTACCCCTGTCCGATAAAATTGAATTCGTAGAGATTATGAATATTATCCGGTGCGAATCGGATGGGAATTATACATTCTTCTATCTCAAGAGTGGTGAGAAATTATTGATATCAAAAACTCTTAAGGAATACGACGAATTACTCTCTCCTATAAATTTTCTTCGGGTACACCAGTCCCATCTGATAAACCTGAATGAAGTAAAAAGTTTTGTAAAAACCGATGGAGGGTATATTTTGATGAAAGATGGATCGAGTATCACGATATCCCGTCAGCGACGAGAGATGGTATTACGTGTTTTACATAAAAATGATTTCAAAGAACGCTAGGGTTTCGTTAGATTATATAACCGTTCGCAAAAAACATTCTAACCCAAAATATCCTGAGTTTAAAGCGACACAAGTTTCAATTTTAAATACAAACTAAAAATTCAAGATATAAAATATATCATTAGAATATACCCCTTTCTTATCTTCCTTTTTCTTATTTTTGTGCAACTATATCTTATCTAACAAATGGAATTCAGGACAAAAATAGAAATACCAAAATCAGACCTGACAGTTTCTCATAGAAGCAGCATATTAATGATTGGTTCCTGCTTTATTGAGAATATAGGAAGATTGCTTACCGATAATAAATTCAATGTAAATCTCAATCCGTTTGGCGTACTTTACAATCCTAAATCGATCAGTCAGGCTTTAAGGCTACTCATCGAAAAAAAGAAATTCACCGAAAACGATGTTTTCGAATACAAAGGGCTTTATCATAGCTTTTTCCATCATAGTATATTCTCCAATATAGATATAGATAAATGTATTGGAGGAATAAACACAAAAATCGAAAAATCTTCTGCTGACTTACGACAAGCAGATATTCTTTTCATCACATTCGGCACGGCATATGTCTTCCGGTCGAAAAAAAACAATATGGTCGTAGGCAATTGCCATAAACTGCCCACATCGGATTTTGACAGATACCAGCTTTCTGTCGATGATATTGTGAATGATTGGAAATCCTTGATAGACGAACTAAGACTGATAAACCCGACTCTCCAAATCCTGTTTACTGTAAGCCCTATCCGCCACTTGAAAGATGGAGCCCACGAAAATCAGCTTAGCAAATCGACATTGCTCCTCGCTATTGATAAATTAAGGGAGAAAGCAACCGGGTTGCACTACTTTCCCTCCTATGAAATTGTCCTTGATGAACTGCGTGATTACCGCTTCTATAACGATGATATGACACATCCGAATACGATGGCGATCAACTATATATGGGAACGGTTTTCCGATACGTATTTTAGTGCCGAAACCCATCCGGTAATAGAAGAATGGAACAAGATACATCTTGCTCTCAATCATCGGCCTTTCAATGCTGAAACCGATGAGTATAAGCATTTTTTAAGGCAAACTTTGTTAAAGATTAAAGCCTTCAACGAGAAATATCCATACATTTGTTGTAGTGACGAAGCCTCTGAATTAGAGAGCCGTCTATAAAAAGAAAGAAGAGACTGACATGAAATATTCCATTCATAAAATAGCCAAAATACTTGATGCTATTGCATCCGACCTGAACGATGCAGACATAAGTATATTGCTTACCGATAGCCGTCAAGTGTTTTATCCGGCTGAAACATTATTCTTTGCCTTATCCACGAAGAATAACGATGGACATAAATATATCAACGAACTATATGAACTGGGAGTCCGTAACTTTGTTGTTTCGCAGATACTTCCCGATTGGGAGAATTATAACGATGCGAACTTCCTTGTAGTAACAAATACCCTGGCTGCATTGCAGCGTATCGCGGCATATCATCGCAATCAGTTCGATATTCCTGTTATTGGTATAACAGGCAGCAATGGAAAAACAGTAGTTAAAGAATGGTTATATCAGATACTTCATCAGGACTTTAATATAACCCACTCGCCCCGCAGTTACAATTCCCAGATAGGCGTGCCGCTGTCGGTGTGGCAAATGAATGATCATACGCAACTCGGCATCTTCGAAGCAGGGATCTCCCAACCGGAAGAGATGTCGAAGCTGGAGGCGATTATCCGTCCTACTATAGGCATTCTCACCAATATCGGACAGGCTCATCAGGAAGGCTTTAAATCCATGAAGCAGAAATGCCTGGAGAAACTGGAACTGTTTATCAATTGCGATGTCATCATTTGCGAAGAAGAAAATGAACTGATAGATGAATGTATGGAAATTGCGTGTCTGTCACATAAACGTCTGACATGGTCACGCAGGGGTTCAAGTAAGAGCCCGTTATACATAATGAAAATAGAGAAGCAGGAAAAATCTACGACTATTCATTATTCTGTTTTGGGTATGGCATCTAAGCTGGTGATTCCATTCTCTGACGATGCTTCTATCGAAGATGCGATCCATGTACTGGCTACAGCGTTCTATCTTCATATGTCGCTTCCTGACATAAATGAGCGTATGTCGACTCTCGAGCCTGTAGCTATGCGGCTCGATGTGCGTCAGGGGAAGAATAATTCTACTCTCATCAATGACTCGTACAACTCAGATATCAATTCTCTGAATATAGCATTGGACTTTCTTGCACAGCGTGCTACCACCAGCGAACAGAAAAAGGTACTTATCATATCCGACATTCCGCAATCGGGACTTATTCCGCGCGAGTTGTACTATCTGGCCGCCAATCTGGTGTTAAATAAGAAAATAGACCTTCTGATAGGTATAGGGCAGGAAATATCGGCTCACAAGGAGATGTTTAAAGATACCGAAAGCTTGTTCTTTAATACTACCGAAGACTTTATACACTCCAACATCTGGCACGATTTCCATGATATGTTCATCCTGTTGAAGGGGGCGAGAAGCTTCTCTTTCGAGAGTATAAATAAACTGCTGGAGGTAAAGACCCATGAGACCGTACTGGATGTGGACTTGGATGCTATTGTCCATAACTTTAAGTTTTACCGTTCCAAGCTGAATCCGAAAACAAAGATGATCTGTATGGTTAAGGCTGATGGATATGGTACAGGCTCGTCCGAGGTTGCTAAGACGCTCCAGTACCATAAATGCGATTATCTTGCTGTGGCTGTTGCCGAAGAAGGCGTAATTCTGCGTAAACAAGGGATAAAAGTTCCTATTATAGTTCTCAATTCGGAAGTCGGAGGCTTTGAGGAACTCGCCACGTATTCTTTAGAACCAGAGGTCTATAATTTCAGGATACTGGATGCTTTTATCAAAGAGGCTAAATTGCAGGGTATTACTAATTACCCGATACATATAAAGATAGATACGGGTATGCACCGCCTTGGATTTACAGAAGAGGATATACCTGAATTAATGGATCGCGTCAAAGGGCAGACCGGTGTACGTATACAGTCCGTATTCTCCCATCTGGCTGCCAGCGAAAGCTGGAACTTTGATGATTTCACCCTCCAACAGATCAAGACATTTAAGAAGATAGCCGGAGAAGTTGAAGACAGCTGCCATTATCCGGTGATGAAGCATATTCTCAATTCGGCAGGAATAGAACGTTTCCCTGAAGAACAATTGGATATGGTACGCCTGGGGATAAGCCTCTATGGTGTCAGTGCCAGTGGCTTGAACGGGCTTCGCAATGTATGTACGCTGAAAACAACTATTTTGCAGATAAAGCACATCAAGGCCGGAGAAACCGTTGGTTACGGACGTAAGGGGCATTTCGACCACGATGCTACAATAGCCACTATCCGGATCGGTTATGCCGATGGTATCAGCCGTCAGTTTGGGAACGGTGTAGGGGTTGTCCTTGTCAACGGATACCAGGTCTCTATTGTTGGTAATATATGCATGGACCTGACAATGATAGACGTTACAGGCATAGAAGTCAAAGAAGGAGATATTGTTACTATCTTCGGAGAAAATCTTTCGGTAACCGATTTGGCAAAAAGAATAAATACGATTCCTTACGAAATATTGACATCGATATCCAACAGGGTTAAGCATATATATTATAAAGAGTAATCAGCTTTTCTCTTGAAGGGCAGATTGGCAAAAAAACTGACAAAGTTGACAACTTTTGTATACTTTTTATTTACCAATTTTTTAATAAAATTACAATTTTTCAAAGAGCTATAAGCTAACAGCTAAAGGCTATCAGCTCTATTTACAGATAAACTTATTTGGAAGAAATACATCATAAGTACGTCTCTGCTAAAACTTCTTAAAAGCTTATCTGTTATATAAAAATAACTACCTTTGTAGTTGAAATGAAAAAGTTTGGTCAGACACTTATATTATTAATTGCCGCCGCAACTGTATTTTTTACAGGTGCAGGGGTGACAATTATAAACTACTGCTGTACTACTTGCAGTGGCCAGACTCTTTTTATGACCGAACAACATGTATGCTGCGCACAGGCTGGTCAAACTGAAGAAGCTTCAGGCTGCTGTTCTGTTAAAGATACAGCACATCACGATACATGTGAAACTTCGTTTAAAAGTGAGACGCACTGTTCGGCATCCCGCTTGTCTATAGATATAGATGCCTCATCATTCCGTCCTCAGGTGGCAACTCCTTTTGTGTGGATATCGGATGCTTCATTGGCTGTTACTTCGAATATTTTACCCGAAAAGGTAGAATATACCGATGAATATACTCAGTTTGAATCACCTCCCGAAAGTCCTCCGAGGGATTACCTGTCCCTTATCAGAGTACTTATCATTTGATTTCTCTACCTTAGTTATGTTATACAGGATATTCAGATAATCCTGTACTTAATGCTTTGTACTTACTACTAAGTGTTTATTAACTCATTACTAATAAAGAGAATCAAATGAAAACGATAAAACTATTTATAATATTACTACTTCTTCCCACACTGGCTTTCAGTAAAGATATATTGAAAGGATATGTTTACGACGCTCAGAAGCAGCCTTTGATAGGCGCCAGCGTACATTGGGAAAATTCCAAAATGAGTGTGATCACTGACGAAAAAGGCTACTTTGAGATAAACGGTACGCCTCACAAGGATCATATGCTTGAGGTGAACTATATCGGCTTTAAAAATAAGGTCGTTCACATCCACGATTTTGCGGATATGCAGAATATAACACTGGATGAAGATAATGAATTGGGTGAGGTCATTATAGAAAAGACCCCTCCGGGAACGATTAAGTCCCGTACCAGCCTCTTGAATACCGAAAAGATAACAACCAAAGAACTGCATCGCGCCGCATGTTGTAATCTGTCCGAAAGTTTTGAAACCAACCCTTCGGTAGACGTATCGTTCAGTGATGCTGTGACAGGGGCAAAACAAATCCAGCTTTTAGGTTTGGCAGGAACATATGTGCAGACTCTAACTGAAAATTATCCGAACTTTCGCGGGCCGGCTTCTATTTATGGTTTGGACTATATTCCCGGCCCGTGGATGGAAAGCATACAAATATCCAAAGGAGCAGCATCGGTGAAAAACGGCTATGAATCTATCACCGGGCAAATGAATGTGGAATACAAGAAACCGAATAGCGCCGATCCCCTCAGTCTGAATCTGTTTGCGAGTGATGCAGGCCGGTATGAAGGAAATGCCGACGCAGCCTTTATATTGAATGATAAGCTGAATACAGGCCTATTCCTCCATTATTCGAATGAGTCGGCTTCACATGACGATAATGACGATAGCTTCCTGGATGCGCCGAAGAAGCATCAGTTCAATCTGATGAACCGCTGGCATTATATGTCGGGACGCTATGCTTCCCAATTTGGTGTCCGTTTTGTGCAGGATTACCGTACCAGCGGACAGACAATGCATACCTTGACTCCGTCATCCCTGAATAAGGATAACCCTTATGAAATAACGGTGAATGCAAACCGTGGAGAGTTCTATACAAAGAATTCTTATATTGTCGATGAAGAAAGAAATGGCAATGTGGCGCTGATATTCACAGGCTCATATCACGACCAGAAATCACAGTATGCAGCCAATAAATATAATGTGTACGGTAACAATCTGTATGCCTCATTGATGTATGAAACCGGGCTTGGAAAGGCGCATCAACTAAGTGCAGGACTCAGTATGAACTGGGATAAATACAACCAGTCCATATATCTGGCAGAGCCGATTACCAACCAGCCGGATCAGGAAACAACAACAGGCGGTTATCTCCAGTACACATTCAACAAGGATGACAAGTTTATCGCGCTGGCAGGTCTGCGTACCGATTACAGCTCCCTGCACGACAAAATGTTTGTAACTCCACGCCTACATCTGAAATATATGCCTGTAGAATGGCTGAACATGAGAGCCTCGGCAGGCAAAGGCTACCGGACTGTATTTGTTATGCCGGAGAATAGTTTCTATCTGGCCAGCAGCAGGAAGATAGAGATAGCCGATAATCTGAAGCAGGAATCGGCATGGAACTACGGTACAAGCATATCTTTCCATATCCCGGTCAAAGGCGAAGAGCTTACTATCTCCGGAGAATGGTACCGTACCGACTTCGATAATCAGGTAGTAACAGACGTGGACAGCAACCCTCATGCAGTACAATTCTATAACCTGCAAGGAAAGTCATACGCCAATAGCTTCCAGATAGAGGCATCTTATCCTTTATTCAAAGGCTTCAATATACTGGGAGCTTACCGTTGGACGGACGCGAAGACGAATTATGGCGGCAAGCTGATGAAGAAGCCTCTTATCAGTGATTACAAGGCACTGGTTACAGCTTCATATGAAACTCCTTTACGAAAATGGGTATTCGATCTTACATCTCAATTCAATGGTGGCGGACGTATGCCTACTCCCGATGCAGCAAATCCGCTGTGGGATACCAGATTCGATTCGTTTACTATCCTGAATGCTCAGGTGACCAAGAACTTCCGAAACTGGAGTGTATATGTAGGTGCAGAAAATATAACTGACTTCCGGCAGAAGAATCCTATCATATCTTCCGAGCATCCATTCGGAGATGATTTTGACGCTACAATGGTCTGGGGCCCTACAATGGGACGTAAGTTCTACGCCGGCCTGAGATATACTATAGGGAAGTAAACGAGCCCCCTCCCGGCCTCCCCCTTGGGGAGGTGTCCGGTATAGAGTCTCTCATGAAGCCCCTCCTTCGGAGGGGTTGGGGAGGCTATAATACTCAAATTCGAAAGCCAGACTATTATATGCTTCTTGCTTTATCAAGTTACTATCGTCTTTATATATAGATAACTTGTCCAGTATTATATCAGCTTCGATCTTCGATTGACGTCCTATGTGCTTCAATGTCAACGATGCAGCATTGCGAAGAAACATATTATCTGAAATAACATCATCCCATATAAAGGTACAATCACTTGCAGACTGTTTATCTGCTTTCTTTATTAGAAACAGGCGGGCCAGAAGCCAATAGCCTGTTGTGCGGATACTCTCGTCTTTGCTGTTACTCCATCCCAAAGCCAGTTTACCGGCAAAAGGAAGGATTTGTAACAGATTAAGGGATAGTTGCTCCCTTATCTCCTGATTCGGAATCTCTGTAACCCATTTATTGGCGACGACCTCTGTAAAGTCATTGGCAGGATAGAGGAGAGTCGCCAGTATTTTTAGTTCTCGGGTATCTTCTTTCCAGAGTATTTCAGCTAGCTCTGCATCAGGTTTGTAACGACCGGACAACTCTTTTATCTGCTGGATATTCAGTCCGAAATTCACTTTGTAAGATATGCCCCGCTGCCGCATACTGGTAGATGCGATACCGTTCATGGCTTTGCGACAACGCTGACGGATATCTCTTATTATTTCTTCCTGTTGCATTTTATCCCTCGTAATCTACCGCTTTTCTATCCATAACCGCTTCTCTGATAAACGGAAGCACTGCCTGATGCAAAGGATGATTCTGATAGGTATCCAGCGCGTCTTTGCTTGATAACTCGGAATAGAGTACTACATCGAAATTTCCTCCTCCCAGAAAATCAATACCGACTTCTATTTTTAATAAGCCGTCGATTTTTCCGCTGAGGGCTTCCAGTTTTTCTTTTACCAGTCCGGCATTAGTTGCCTTGTTGTTTCCGTGGGCCTCGTCTTTGAGCTTCCACATTACAATATGCTTGATCATTATAGTTGAATTTAGTTTTACTTTTGTTTAATATAATCTTCCGGCATCAGTTTTACTTCCGCGAAAAGCTTCCCGTCCATTGTATAATATGCATAATAAACAATCATTTTGTTGTCTTTAAACATATCTATATCCTTCCCTGTTGTACTCTGCAAAGCATAGGTGAGCATGGATTTTACATTTCTGGTAAATTCTTCTGCAGAAACAGTCGGAGCCTGGGTAAAAGTATAAGAATATTTATATTCTCTTTTAGACATGGCCTCCGCTTTATCCAATCTTATACCTCCCGGCATGGGCATAGGTGTTGTTTTATTGGTTTCTTCTGCCAGTTTTACGAACTTAGCATCTGGTGCATCGGCTTTATTTATTACTTTCTCAGTTTCGGAAGACGTTTCAGACTTAGTCTTCGATCCGCAACCTGTCAATACTCCTGTTATCAGAGTAGAGCAGAGGATAAATAATATAATCTTTTTCATATGCTTATATTTTATAAAATGGGATAGGATTACGGCCTTAAAGATAGGTATTTGGTAATAAAGTAACAATCTTATCCTATAATTTGATGTCTGTAAAAAAACTTGCAAGTAAAAGTATATTCAGGAATGTCACAATAGATGCTATACCGTAGAGCCATATCTTAGTCCGCAACGAATTCGCGTATTTACCCATTACCTTTTTCGATGACGTAAGCCGGACTTGCAGAAAGACTGTTACAGGTAACTGCATACTCAATATTGCCTGCGATATAATCAGCCCTTTGAACGGGTCGCCTATCATAAATATAATGATTAAAGCCACACCTAAGGAAATAAGTATTCCTATGCGGGAGTGTATGTCCTTTATATTGTATGGCTCATTATACATTCCTGCAAAGATAGAACCTGCTGCGATACCCGATGTCATGGATGACGATATGCCGGCCAGCAACAGCGCGACAGCAAATATAACAACGGCATTGCTGCCCAATAACGGTTGCAGAAGAGAATGTGCCTGTTGCAAATCGTCGACAATTACTCCCTGTTTGAAAAACGTAGATGCAGCCAGTAGTATCATGGCGCTGTTTATCGCCCAGCCGATAAGCATCGAGAAGAACGTATCGAAAAACTCGTATTTCAGTTGTTTTTCCATCACTTTTTCGTCTTGCAGGTTCCATTGTCGGCTTTGTATAACTTCCGAGTGCAGGAACAGGTTGTGTGGCATCACTACGGCTCCGAGTACACTCATGATTATCAGCATGCTGCCTTCCGGCACAGACGGTACGACCCATGCTTTTGCCGCCTCACCCCATTCAATATCCACGAGGAAGAGTTCATATATAAAGGAAAGACCGATCATGGAAACAAAGAAAATAATATAGCGTTCTATCTTCTTATAAGAATTGGAGAACATCATTATAAATACAAAGACCGCGACAAATACTGCCCCTATTTTAACGGGTACATCAAACAACATATTCAAGGCTATTGCCCCTCCCAGAATTTCGGCCAGTGATGTGGAAATGGATGCACCGATCGCAGACCAGAGTACAATGCGTGAACCGGTCTTCGGCAAATATTTATTTGCGGCTTCCGATAGGCACAATCCTGTAACAATCCCCAGATGGGCAACATTATGCTGTAAAATAATCAGCATTATGGTGGATAGTGTAACCACCCACAACAGAGCGTAGCCGAATTCTGACCCTGCCGCAAAATTTGACGCCCAGTTACCGGGATCGATAAAACCGACGGTAACCAAAAGTCCGGGTCCGATATATTTCAATACCTCAAGAAGTCCCGATTTTTGTTTGGGATTGATTGTATTATAATCTTTCTTTATCTTCTTAAACAGGCTTTTCATATTCTTTCTTCACCAATTACTTTTTTATTCCTTTTATTCTGTGTTCAAAAATCCTTTGTAAATATGCAGAAGGTAACAAAGGTAACACATGTAACACTTTTTACTCATTTGCTAATATGCTAATTTACAAATCTGCTAATTCATTTTTTCAAAGAGCTATAAACTAACAGCTATATACATAGATAAACTTTCCGGAATACCTTTACATATCTTTTTTCTTCCTGTCCCTTGCCGACGAAGCATATACTCCGAATAAACATAATACAAGACAAATAATAAATGTTATCCGCATACTGCCGATAAATTGAGACGAAAGAGCAGGCGACATCTTCACATTTCCTATCATTATCGAAATAGCCATAATAGCAATACCCATACTGAATGCCTGCCCTGTGAGGCGCATTGTTCCCATAGTGGCCGAGGCCAGCCCGTAATATTTCTTCTCTACCGAACTCATAATGATATTGGTATTGGGTGAGGAAAAAATACCGAATCCCAGTCCTAATAATATAAGTATGCCTCCCAGATAATATAAGTTGGTAGTTTCGGTTATAAAGCATAATCCGACTAATCCTACAGCTATAATTCCCATACCGAGCGTTGACAGAAATGTCGCGGACATTTTGTCCGACAGACTTCCCGATTTAAGAGAAGCTACCGCCTGTACCACCGATTGCACGATAAGTATCAGCCCGGCATCGCGGGGCGGCAGGCCACGTACATATTGCAGATAGAGACTGAGCATAAAAGATATGGCAAAAGTTGCCGAATAATTGATCAGTGCCGAGAGGGAAGATAAGCGGAATACCCTGTTGCCGAGGAATACCCTGATATTGAATACGGGGAATTCCTGTTTTTTCTCATATACAGCAAAGTAAAGGATAACAACGATACCGATACCGATAAAAATGAATCCGCTGACATGTGGGAGTTCCGAAAAACCATAGATCAATGATGAAAGAGCCACGGCAAACAATATAGCCCCGATAGTGTCGAACGTACTTTTTTCTTCCTCTTTCCAGTCGTCTTTAATTATCACTATGCCGCCGACAGCCACAATCAGGCTGAGTGCCGCCGATACAAAGAATATACTGTGCCAGTTGAAATACTGGGTAAGTATTCCTCCGATAAAAGGACCTGCAGCAAGGGAAAAATATACGGCCGCGGCAACCATACCCAGCGCTTTTCCCCGTTTTTCGGCGGGAACGGATGAGGTCAGGATGGCTGTGCTTGTGCCGAACATCATCGCGCTGCCCACTCCGGCCAAAAAGCGGTATATGATAAGGCTTGTTCCGGTAGAGGCAAATCCGCTTAAAACAGAAAATACAGTAAGTACGATGACGCCCCATACAAAAACCTTTCTGCGCCCTATCATATCGGCGATGCGCGCGCAGGGTATCTGAAGTATAGCGGTGGACAACATATAGGAAGTCGGCACCCATCCGGACATGACGGCATCCAGTGATAAGTCGCTGTTTATGTACGGTAAAGCAAGGTTCAGAGCCGAACCCATGAATGGAACCAGAGAGGCCGACAGGCAGATAATGAATATCAGCGCGCCTGTACCTGTATTACGTGTTTTCTGTGTCATATATTTTCTATAAACTTGTCCATCGCGGATTTTATCATCCGGTTGCATTCCTCTATATAATGAGTATTATTTCGTATATAATTTTCTGTCTGAATGTATTTTCCGTTTGTTAGTTCGTCCAGTCCGTTGTCCAGCATTTCCGCATAACTTTTTTCTGTCACTTCGAGATGAAATTGCAGAGCCAGAACATTGTCTTTGTACAAAAACGCCTGATTCTTACACGCTTCACTCGAGGCCAGCAACGTTGCGTTAACAGGGAGGTCGAAGGTATCTCCATGCCATTGGAAAACGATTGGTGATTTATCCTTAGAGGTGAATAAGGCTTGCGACCCGGTACCGGAGAAAGTAACAGGCAGCCAGCCTATTTCTTTTTCCTTATTCGGATATACTTTCGCCCCTAATGCACTGGCGATGATTTGTGAACCCAGACAAATACCCACAACGGCCTTGTCTGCATTTATAGCCTCCTTCACAAATGCTTTTTCTTCTTTCAGCCACGGATATTTATCTTCTTCGTATGTGCCCATAGGGCCTCCCATAATGATGAGAAGATCGAATTCCGACAAATCGGGAAATTCGTAGTCTTCGTACATTTTGGTTGTGGAAAGGGTAAAATTGTTTTCATCTATCCATGTTCCAATATATCCAAGCCCTTCGAAGGGAACATGTTGTATGAAATGGATTCTGTAATTACTTTTATTTGCCATAGAGATAGTATATGTCATTTTATATGAATGCATCTAAGCCACGGAAGCAAAAGCAAAATCTGTTTCGTTTATTCCGGGTCTCGAAAACACTTAATGTTATTGAACTCATAAAATTATCAAATTGTTTATACTTAAAAGAAATTTAATCGGACATTCTTCATTTCATGCTGTAAATGTTTACCATACCTCACGGTAATCCCTTATCTTTGCAATCTTAACGTTTCAGGAGAATAATGACCGAACAGAATATACTACTTGCATTTATACTTACAGCTATTGCCGGGCTATCGACTGGTATAGGCAGCCTTATAGCGCTGATTGCCAAACATACGAATACAAAATTCCTGTGTGCGTCTCTGGGCTTTTCGGCAGGTATAATGTTGTATGTATCATTTATGGAGATGATGCCGCAAGGCAAACTGGAACTGGTATCGGTCTATGGCGAGAAAATGGGGACGCTCTATCTTATACTTGCTTTCTTCGCCGGCATTGCCCTCATAAATATGATTGACTTTGCAATTCCCAAGTCATTAAATCCGCATGAGATTCAAGGTGTGGAAGATATGGATAAAAAACGTTCGCTAAAGCGTACAGGCATAGTAGTCGCCCTTTCCATTGCCATACATAATTTCCCCGAAGGTATCGCTACTTTTACGTCTGCGCTCGGCTCCCTCGATGTTGCCATCCCCATAACCATTGCTATTGCCATACATAATATTCCCGAAGGAATAGCTGTCGCCGTACCTATCTATCACGCTACGGGCAGCCGCAAAAAAGCATTCTGGCTATCGTTCGCTTCCGGTCTGGCCGAACCTTTCGGTGCGTTGATCGCATATTTCTTCCTCATGCAGTTCTGGACTCCGGCTATGAACGGGATTATCCTTGCCGCCGTGTCGGGAATTATGGTATTTATCTCCCTCGACGAATTGCTGCCCAGTGCCGAGAAGTACGGAAAACATCATATTTCTATCATGGGATTAGTAGCAGGTATGCTGGTTATGGCTTTTAGTTTATACCTGTTTGTGTAAAATCCCTTATTCAGCTTTTCCTGTTTCCAATCAGTATAGGACAATATTTTTGAATTAGTATGATAGGGTAATATAATAACAACATGATAATAATCGACATTACTATTTTAACCGGGATATTCGGGTAAAATGCAAATACATGAAAATATAAATAATTAAAAAGTATTATCAGAGAAGTATGAAATGCCAATATTACCAATGTGCCTGACGACATCCTTTTGATGAAGTTAAATTCCATATTATCAAGCAACTTGCAGAGGCTGACAACCATAGCACAGCCAATGAATGCATCAACATAAAATAAAATCAGATATTTACCGAAATTGCAGGTATGAATATCTACTTTTCCGTTAATGAAATTTCCTATACATAAAGGAATAAAAGTTATTGCAATTAGTATCAGGCTGATATAATTATTTTTTAGCTTCTCTACTATCTGGTATTGTTTTAAATAATAACCTGCTATATAAAATGAGATAGCTATGAATGCTGCATCTATTGAAAAATAGATGTTTATCTTGAGTTTCTGTGATATGTAAAAGCATGATGCAGATAGAAATACAACAATTGAAATTCGCAAAAAATGTCTCAGTTTTAAGATATAGAAAGATATGGCTTTGACAAAGAACAGACTTATCAGAAACCAGCATGAAGAGGAAGGAAGGGGGCATTCGCAGATTATGAAATTGAACAAGCGGTGTTGAATGCTAATATTTGAGTAATGATAATACGGGAACATGATAACAAATACCGACAGGTTCAGAAGAATGTATGGGACAACTAAAGTCTTAATATTCTTTGATAAAAGATTCTTGAGTTTATCAGGTTGTTTGTGTAAATATCCAGATAACAGGAAGAATAAAGGCATATGAAAACTGTAAATGAATTCTTGCAGTATGACGCCTTTTCCCCAATGCCCAAAATGTCCGAGAACAACTAGCCCCATCGTCAGTGCTTTAGCCCAGTCTATCCAATTTATCCGAACGTCCATAGTGTGTTAAGTTTTTTTGATATCCAAAGATAAATAAATGTTTTCGGGCAACAATAAACGATTTTATAGAAATATAAAATTACATGAAGCTGTATAGCCATTTCATCACCGGAAATGGACACTTCCTACAATTAGCCCTTTTTACCTACCCTTAATCGCAAATATTCTTTTATATTTGTGAATTAGTATATAAAAAATGGCAATGGACACAAATAAATATAGCTATGAAAAAAAATCTTTTCCTCATCCCTGTTTTTCTTTTATCGTGTCTTTTTATCGTGAATTCATGTAAGAAGGGCGGTACCCGTGAAATTAATTCCGAGTTTGCAAAATATATTGCAGCATTTACATACGGAAAGGTTTCCTCATCCTCTGAAATACAAATAGAACTTACTCAGGATATTCCGACTGTGGAATTGAATAAGGAGATCGATCAGGAATTATTCAAATTTTCCCCATCAATAAAAGGAAAGGCTTACTGGTCCAGTTCCCGTACCATAAAGTTCATCCCTGATGCCGGCGAACTGAAGCAGGGACAAGAATACGAAGCCTGGTTCAAGCTAGATAAGGTATTGAAAGTAGAAAGCGAGTTTAAAGAGTTTTATTTTCACTTCCATATTCCGGAACAAAATTATAGTGTCAGCCTGATGCCGTATTCTCCGATCAAAGAGACCGACCTTAAATGGAACGCAGTTCAAGGAACCGTATTGCTGGCCGATGATGCCCAACTTGATAATGTCACCAAAATGTTTTCACTTTCGGGCGGAGATAAGGCCGGAGATGCGAAGATAAAGATTACGCCGACTGAAACAAAAGGACGCTTCAGCCTTTTAGTTGATAGCCTTTACCGGGGCAATTCAGACAATGAATATACCCTACATGTAAAAGGAGACGCTATCGGATTGAAAAAAGATGAAGATATAAAGATAGTGATACCCAAAATATCACAGTTTGAAGTAATAGATGTAGCTATGGAATACGATCCGCAGGAGTGTATCCGTGTTACCTTTAGCGATCCGCTCTCTCTCAGCCAGAATATACAAGGCCTGGTAAAACCCGGTACTATCGAAAGTTTTTCTTTCGATATAGACAGAAATGTGTTGAGACTGTATCTGGACAAAACTACGAGAGGCACGAGTGTCGAACTCAAGATATTCAAGGAGATAAAAAGTGTTGCCAACATATCACTCAAAGACGATTATACCTATAGTGTCAATTTTCAGAAGAACAGTCCGGAGATAAAACTGTTGAGCACAGGAAATATCCTTCCTAATTCCGACAACCTGATAATCCCATTTCAGGCAGTTAATCTGTGGGCAGTAGATGTAAAGGTGATTAAGATATTCGAAAATAATATATTGGGTTATCTGCAAGCTAATGACTTTGGTGAGAGTGACGAATTGAAACGTTTCGGACGCCTTATCCTCAAGAAACGTATCCGGCTGGACGAAGACCCTACAATGAAACTTGAAGAGTGGAACAACTTCTCCCTCGATCTGGCTACAATGATAAAGCAGGATCCGGGGGCTGTCTACAAAGTTGAGTTCTCCATGAAGAAAGAGTATTCTCTCTACCCATGTGGCGGTACAACTCCCCAGATACCCGAAGAAGCAACCCTCGAACGCTTCGACAACCAACTCTCGGAAGAGGACGAAGCTAAATGGGACAGGCCGGGATATTACTATTCGGATGATTGGGATTGGGATAATTATAACTGGGAAGAAAGAGAAAACCCATGTGATCCTACATTCTACATGAATAAGTCATATAGTTGTGTTGTACTTTCTTCCAATATCGGAATAACCACCAAACTGGGTGCTGAAAAGAAAATGTTCGTGGCTCTTACAGATATCCTTACCACCAAGCCTATATCGGGCGGCGTAGTAGACATCTATAACTATCAGATGCAACGTATCGGTAGTGGAAAGACAGATGGAAACGGATTCGCCGATATAGACTACAAAGGTGGCGTGCCATTTGTTGTAATTGCATCCCGCGAAAAAGAAAAAGGCTATTTGAAAGTAACTTCAAATCTTTCCCTTTTATTAAGCAACTTTGATGTGAGTGGAAAAGAAATAAAGAAAGGACTGAAAGGCTATATTTATGGCGAACGTGGCGTGTGGCGTCCGGGCGATTCCATATTCGTAACTTTCATTCTGGAAGATAAAGCCAAAACCCTGCCAAAAGAACATCCTGTTTCACTCGAGCTTTACACCCCTCGCGGGCAAATGGCTCAGCGATATACTTCCACTACGGGTAAAAATGGCTTCTATCCGTTCCGTATGGCAACAGATGCCAATGCCATTACAGGTAACTGGCAGGCACGGGTAAAAGTAGGAGGCGTTACATTCTATAAGACATTAAAGATAGAAACGGTGAAACCGAACCGCCTGAAAATCCGTCTCGAAGTAGGTGATATGATCGATGCGGGTTCAGGTTCATTCTCCGGTTCATTATCGTCGCAATGGCTACACGGTGCTCCGGCTGTAAATCTGGCGGCTAAAGTAGAGATGACATTGAGTCAGGTGCGCACACCTTTCAAAGGGTATGAACAATATGCATTTAATAATCCGGCGTCAAACTTTACTTCGGATACATACACTGTCTTCGATGGCAGGCTGGATGCTTCCGGCAATGCGACCGTAAGGGCGAATCTGCCTCAGGCGGCAAGTGCTCCGGGTATGCTTCGGGCAAATATTGTTTCGCGTGTATTCGAATCGGGAGGCGATGCCAGCATCTATACACAAACTGCGGCTTATTCTCCATTCCCGGCTTACATTGGTATAAAATCTCCGACAGAGAGTCAGTACGGGTGGCTGGAAACCGATAAGGATAACATGATAGACATTGTTACCCTTACACCGGCAGGCAAGCCTGTCAACCGTTCGGGACTGGAAGTTAAAATATACAAACTGAACTGGTCATGGTGGTGGAATTCGAATGATAATCTGGCCTCATATGTCAACAATACATCTACCAAGGTCATTCTAGACCAAAAGATTTCCACTTCGGGTGGAGGCAAGGCGAAAGTAAAGTTCCGTGTCGACTATCCTGAATGGGGTCGCTATCTGATAATGGTTACTGACGGGGGAGGACATACCTCAGGACGCTTGTTATATGCCGACTGGCCGTCGTGGCGTGGGCGTTCCGACAAGGAAGACCCTAGCGGACTGACTATGCTTTCGTTCACAACGGATAAGCAATCGTATAAAGTAGGGGAAACAGTTACGGTTATCCTCCCTAAAAGTTCCGATGGACGGGCGTTAATAAGCCTTGAGGACGGTTCCCGCATCATTTCACGTGAATGGGTGACTACAACGGCAAAAGAAGACACAAAATATACATTCAAGGTAACAGAAGACATGGCGCCTAACTTCTATATCTTTGCCAGCCTGTTTCAGCCACATGCGCAGACTGATAACGACCTGCCTATCCGCATGTATGGCGTATTGAATATAAATGTAGAGAATAGTGAGACCAAACTGACTCCTGTGATAACCATGCCGGATGAACTCCGTCCGGAGAAAGAGTTTTCTGTATCCGTATCCGAAAAGAACGGTAAAGAGATGACTTATACCCTTGCTATTGTAGATGAAGGATTACTTGACCTGACCTCGTTCCGTACACCGAACGCATGGGACGAATTCTATACACGTCAGGCATTGGGCGTCCGCACATGGGATATGTTCGACATGGTGGTAGGCGCACAGACAGGAAAACTCGGACCATTGCTAAGCATCGGAGGTGACGAAGCGTTAAAGCCGGGCAATAATACAATGAGCCGTTTCAAACCGGTGGTGAAATACTTAGGACCGTTTACTCTTAGCGGAGGAAAGACCGATACACATAAGATTACCTTGCCGCCATATTTCGGTTCGGTACGTGTAATGGTTGTTGCCGGAAATCCGAATGGAGCATATGGCAGTGCCGAAAAGGCTGTGCCTGTACGCAACCCGTTGATGATATTATCTACCCTACCGCGCGTAGCAGGGCCGGATGAAGAGATTTTGCTTCCTGTCAATGTATTCGCTATGGACAAGAAGATAAAGAATGTAAGCCTGACAGCACAGTCGAAAGGATTGTTCCAGTTCACAGAGGGAACTACCAAATCGGTGGCCTTTACCCAGACGGGCGATAAGATGGTTTACTTCAAAGTGAAGGTGGGTAAGAAAATCGGATTTGAAAAGATAATAATCAAGGCTACTGGCAACGGAGAAGCGGCGACAGAGACCATCGATATAGAAGTGCGCAACCCTAATCCACCTGTACTATTGTCGTCGCAGGCTTTAGTACCAGCCGATGGAACCTCTGAATTGAACATAGCTTTCGATGCTATCGGAGACGAGGATTGGGCTAAGTTGGAGATATCCCGCATGCCGGGTGTAGACCTCAACAAGAACCTGTCATACCTGCACGACTATCCGCACGGATGCTCCGAACAAGTTACATCAAAGGTGTTCCCATTATTGTATGTGCAGGCATTCCGTCCGTTCTCCAATAAAGAGAAAGATGTGATGGATAATAACATTCGTGAGGGTATAAGAATGATTACTTCGCGCCAACTGATAGACGGAGGCATCGCCTACTGGCCGGGTAATACTGTACCTAACGAATGGGTAACCACTTATGCAGGGCATTTCCTTGTAGAAGCCCAGCGGGCAGGGCGTGACGTGCCGGCGTCGGTGATAAACAAATGGAAGCAATTCCAGAAGAAAGCCGCTCAGTCATGGAACAGAGGCGACCTCTATACTTCATATTACAGTAATTCGATGGCCGACCTGCAACAGGCATACCGTCTATATACACTTGCCCTTTCCGGAGAACCGGAACTGGGGGCTATGAACCGTCTGAAGGAGATGAGCGGGTTGTCGGCACAGGCTCGTTGGCGATTGGCTGCGGCTTATGCCCTCGCAGGAAAGAAAGATGCGGCAAATCAACTGATAACCAATCTGAGCGATCAGGTAAGCCCTTATTCTTTCAACAACAATACGTATGGTAGTTCATCACGTGATATGTCGATGATAATGGAAACTTATCTGCTGTTAGGAAAAACAGAAAGGGCGCTGGCCTTGTCGTTTAAGGTATCGGAAAGCCTGAGTGACAAATATATTACGACACAGTCAGCAGCTTTTGGATTGATTGCCATGTCGAAACTTGCCGAGAAGATGGGTAAAGGTGTTATCTCCTACGATTGGGAACTGAACGGCGTGAAACAGAAGACCGGTAATTCGGGAGACGTGTTCCAGGAAATAGCCCTGAAACCACAGGAGAAAGTTCATGTTTCTATAAAGAACAAAGGACAGGGACAAATCTTCGTCCGCTTACTTGGACGTACTCAGCCGATTGTGGATAATACTCCGGCTCAAAGCAACGGAACGAACCTGTATGTGAAATATGTGGATGAAAACGGTAAGGAGCTGGATGTTACTTCCCTGAAACAAGGAACGGAATTCTTTGCCAATGTAATCGTACAGAACATTTCGGGACAATACCTGACCGATATGACGCTAAGCCAGGTATTCCCTTCGGGATGGGAGATATTCAATACCCGCCTGTTCAACGAAGCGGATAGCAGGACGGCAGCTTCGTTCAACTATCAGGATATAAGAGACGATAGGGTATATACTTATTATAATATCGGTTCCGGTTATTCATCTTCGTTCCGCATCAGGTTACAGGCTGCATATTGCGGCAGGTTCTACCTCCCTGCCATAAGCAATGAACCTATGTACAACCCGTCGGAGCAAAGCCGTACCACAGGCCGCTGGGTGGACGTGAAACAATAAGCCTGATATACAAGATAGAAAGTAGGGTATTTATCAAATAAATACCCTACTTTTGTACCCTATAATAACACAACATCAATGAAGAGAGCAGTCTGTACATTCGGCAGCTATTACTTAACTGAAGGTTTCCCCCGTTTCAGGAAGATGTGCGAAAGCATGGGTATATTTGATGATATCCATACCGTTTGCGAAAAGGATCTGGACAAAGACTTCTATAAACGTTGGGGAAGGTACCTTATCCCTTACTCCCGTGGATTCGGTTACTGGTGTTGGAAACCTTATTTCATTCTCAAAATTCTGGAAGGAATGCAGGATGGCGATGTGCTTCTCTATTCTGATATCGGTTGCTATTTCAATCCTAAAGGACGCGAACGTCTGCTGGAATACTATGATCTGGTGGAGAAGACGCCCACAGGGATTCTCGGTGTTAAGAGTCAGGAAGTATCTTATAACGGTATGCCTGAAACGCTCTATCATGAATATGAGTGGACGAAAGGGGATGTCTTTGCTTACTACAATGTATATGACGACAAGGCGTACACCCATACACCCCAGTTCGAATCCACAATCATTTTCTTTAAGAAAAGCCCTTTGGTGATGCAGTTCGTAAAAGACTGGTATCAGGCTTATCTGGACGATTATAGTCTGGCCACAGATTCTCCTTCACGTGTGCCGAACTTGCCGGGCTTTAAAGAGAACCGGCACGACCAGAGCATCTATTCCATTCTGGGAAAGAAATACGGCATAGCCGAGATTTCTACGAACGAGATTTTCCAGCGTGACTGGTCTCTGTTGGATACCTATCCCATACAGGCACGCCGCGATAAGTATTATACTAGCAAATACCACTATAAGCACCGTTTCAGGTTGAGGAAGCTCTACCGCAGATTGTGGGCGGTGAAATACTGGTTCAAAGACTTATTCAACAATTAACACGACTTAGTAACTGTTTAGATTTTATTGGTATTCTGTTATGAGTTATTTTGAGATAGATTTTTTGATTTTTTCTTGCAGGTTTAGCGGGATAAACCAAAAGGAAAAAGTAGAAAATATGCTCAAAAGAACCATAAAGAGAATGCCAAAGAATGAAAGTGGTTATGTAAGAAATAATTTCGGTAAAATTTAAACAGTTACTTAGATGAAGAGAGTTTTATGCACATTTGGCAATTACCCCATGTTTAAGGGAGCGGAACGATACCGGAAATCCGCTGAGAGCCTGAATGTTTTCGATGAAATATATACCTATAACGATAAAGACCTCGATGCCGACTTCAAAAAGAAGTGGGGACGCTATCTGATTCCTTATTCCCGCGGATTCGGCTATTGGTGCTGGAAGCCCTATCTGGTATTGCAGACACTGGAAAGAATGAATGACGGGGACGTGCTGCTGTATGCCGATTTGGGTTGCTTCTATAATCCGGACGGGCGCAAGCGTATGCTGGAATACTACGACATATTGGATAAGTCGGAAACAGGTATCCTTGGCTTCAGAGGGCAGGTTATCCCTACAAACGATATGCCCGAAATGATACGCTGCGACAATGAATGGACGAAAGGCGATATATTCGACTATTACGGTGTACGCAACGATAAGACTTTCACCCATACACCCCAATTCGAATCCACGGCTATATTCCTTAAGAAAAACCCTTTGGTAATGCAATTTGTAAAGGATTGGTACCAGCCGTATCTGGACAATTATAGCATTATCACAGACGAACCTTCTCGCTCGCCAAACCTTGAAGGTTTCGTAGAGAACCGGCACGACCAGAGTATATATTCCATGCTGGCTAAGAAATACAAGATAGCTGAGGTTTCCCTGAATGAGATTTGCCCTTTCGATGAACATTACGACTGGGGTTTACTAAAGAATTATCCGATATGGGCCACCCGCAATCTGTATTATGAATCGACTTTCCATTACAGGCACCGTTACCGTTACAGGCAGCTTTATACCAATTGGTGGAAGGTAAAGTATTTCTTCAAAGACCTTTTAGGGAAATCATAAGTAGGCTATGAATATTAACAAGGCCGGAAAGGCTCGTCTGCTCTTCTTTGGTATCGCATTCCTACTGCTTACCTTCAGCTTTTATAGCAACCTTTTCAAGGTGGCCGTCCCTGTTCATTACAAGGAGTACGAAACCTTTGAAGAAGGGCTGGTTATAGGGCGGATGGTAAAGGCAGAGAAAGACGGATTCTTCGCTTCATCCGGATTCATGGGTGTGAATTACATTAAACCCGATAGCGTAAAGGATGAACTGCGTGTTAATGACTTGGGCTTGCGAGATTCCATTGTATCCGAAAACCAGTTCAACCAGATTAAGTATTATCTTGGCGAGAAGGATGCTCCTGACGGCTATTGTGTCTATGTCAGCCATTCCGGAGGGCAGGCTTCCCTCTATTACCTGATACAGAAAGCGCTCCCTTTCAGCAATGAGACTAACTATCAGATGCTCCGCTTTCTGAATGCCATGCTGATGGCAATAGGTTTCCTCGTATTTATCGGGTGGGTGTTACGCAACTTCGGGATTACTCCTGCCATAATCACTTTCCTGTTTACATTCCTTTCTCCTAAGATTGTTATGTTTGGCGGGAACGGACTATGGTGGTCGCTGTGGAACTTTTATGTTCCCTTCCTCGCCCTGCTTCTGGTTTTGGAGAAAAGGCACTCATTTCCGGGGAGTATATCCGATAAACGGATTTTTGTCACGTTGTTCCTTGCCGTCCTTGTCAAATTCTTCTTCTCTGGACTTGAGTTCAGTTCTACAACAATGCTGTCTATCTTCATCCCGATAGTGTATTACTCCTATCTGGAAAGGCAACGATTCTCAGAGTTCTTCATGTTTTCTTTCAAAGCCGGATTAGCCGCTTTAGGTGCAGTATTGGTACAATTCCTTGTCCTGATCCTTCAATTATGGACTTATCTGGGCAGTCTGGGAGGAGCCCTTGGCTACCTGCAAACGGCCTTTGTCCGTCGTTCATCGTTTGTCCAGTTCTCCGATCTGGAGGGAACGGATAACGACCCTTCATCACTTTCGTTTGTATGGAACAATGTCATCAAATACTATCTCCGTGAAAATAGCTGGGACTGGGGCTTTACTCCTGTTTTCATCCGTTTCCGCTTTGCCTATCTCATATTCATTATCATCGTATGTGCTGGCATTATCTGTTTTTTTAACCGTAAATTGCATAACCGCAAATATATCGCTTTGATACTTGCTACATTTACCTCGGTAGTGTGTCCTTTATCGTGGTTCATTATCTTCAAAGAGCATGCGTTCTGGCACATCCAACTCGATATAATCGTATGGTACATGCCATTCCTTTTACTTGGCTTTGCCGTGACAGGTGCTGCAATATCCCTATTGATATCCAAGATGAAAAGGACAGAAAAACTTTAACTGCTTACATCTTGTATTTGGCTTTACTGCATAACAGCATATGTACGGATAAGCAAAGCAGGACAAGCAGACCACCGACACCTACAACACCATTCCATCCGTAGTATTGCCATGCTATGCCTCCGAGGAATGTACCTACAGAGCCTCCTATGAAATAGGATACCATATATACCGTATTTAATCTGTTAGAAGCCTCCGGATGTGTAGAAAAAACGATGGTCTGGTTGGTGACATGCATTCCCTGTAGCCCCATATCCAGAAGGATAATACCTGCAATCAGTCCTATATAAGTATTTCCGGAGAATCCGAATATCCCCCACGACAGAAGCATCAGGAGGCAGGCTATAAGGATTATCTTATTCTTATTTACTTTCCCCGACACAGAGCCGGTTACCGATGCTGCCAATGCGCCCACTATGCCGACAAGCCCCAGCGAACCCGCGACATCGCTTCCCTGAAAGAACGGCGCCTGTTCGAGCCTGAAAGTTAGGGTGGTCCAGAATATGGAAAAAGAACCAAAACCTAATGCACCCCGTAAGGAAGCTAATCTGAGGGTGGGTATTTCTTTCGTATAACGGAATATAGATCCCATCAATTGACTATAAGTCCCCTTAAAGGTCGGTTGCATATCCGGCAACAGCCATGCGATAAGAACGCCCAGTACAACCATCATTCCGGCTGCAATGTAAAATACCTCACGCCAGCCGAGATATTCTCCCAGCAGGCCGCTAAAGACGCGTGAGGCCAATATACCGATAAGCAGGCCACTCATTACTATTCCTACATTTCTGCCTTTCTCTTCAGGTGCAGATAACTGGGCGGCTATGGGCACGAAGATTTGTGGTACTACAGATGTAAGCCCTATGAAAAAACTAGCGGCGATCATTACTGAAAGTGATTTGCTAAAAGCAAAGATCAGCAATGAAAGGATAATAAAGATAAAGTCTGTCAGTACTATCTTTTTCCGTTTAAACATGTCACCTAACGGGATTATGAGCAGAAGTCCTGCCGCATAACCTATCTGGGTAAACATGGCCACCCTGCTGACAGCGGCTTCGGACTCACCAAACTCTTTGGCTATCATCCCCAACAAAGGCTGATTATAATAGTTATTTGCGACAACCAGTCCGGCTCCGACTGCCATCAGCCAAAGCGTACTTTTTGCCAGATACTGTTTATTTTCGTTGTTAGATAAAACCATTTTCTACTATTAATGTATTCTTAAAAGGTGACAAAGGTAACATAGAAAGCAATTAATAATTAAGAATGAATAATTAATAATTAGCTTTTATTGATTAACAGAAACCAACGACTTATTACTTAAACTTACTACTTGTTAAAAGGTAACATTTGTCTCAGTAAATAGTCGGCAGTTAACAATGTTGCGCTTCGTTATAGTGAAGTGAGATTCATAACTCATCGTCTGATTTTCATTTATTAACCATATTTCGTTAAAACCTGACACATCTGACAGTTTTTCCACTGCTTTTATCTTGCCGTTTTCACATCTGTTAACTATATATAGTCGAAAAGCAACAAAGGTAACAGTTTTTATAGTTTTTGTAGGGGCGAAACATCTTTCGCCCGTTGATCATTGCGGGCGAAAGATGTTTCGCCCCTACAGTTTCACAAAAAGTAACAAAGGTTACACTATTTCACTCATTTGCTAATATACAAATTTGCTAATTTATCAATTCAAAGAACTATAAGCTAACAGCTAAATGCTATTGGCTATATACATAGATAAAGTTGCAGGATAAGTATAACAATGTAAGTAACTATAATCTATTATAAAATATTTGAAACAGGCTTAACTCCCCTATTTCCATTTCCAATACATATCTTCAACAAAAGAGACCTGATTATTCTCTTTGTATCGTAACAATCGCATCTTTACCTCCTCAGCATTATTCATCCGGTGCTTCGGTACTATAATACTTACCTGACGGCTCGTCACAATAAAGAAATGATGCTCCGTTTCAATTATAGTATCCATCTCTTTTACATCATAATGCCGATAGCCTTTCTTTGTTTCAATTTCGATAAATTCGCTTCCCAATAAGAGCTTTGTATTATAAGGAAATTCTGCCCGCATACTTTCTGATATATGTTTTCTATACATCCGCTTATAGAACCAGACCGACCACCATGGATAAATAATAAAAAAGAGAACTGATGAGCCTAGAAAAAAGTAGGAGAGCAGGCGATAGCCTTCATCGAAAAACAACAGAAGCCCGCACAGGATCGACAGGCCTATCATTCTGTATTTTTCTTTTCTACGTTGTTTTATTTGCATCTCGTCCTTCGATGCAAAGTACAATTGAAGTTGAAGTAAATCTTCTTCTTCGAGTTCATAATTCAATTCTAACATTGATAAGCTATATAGAAAAACTCCCATTGTTTTAAAATTGACAATGGGAGTTTTATATTTTTATATTATTGCTGTTTCTTCTCCTTTTCTTGTGCCTGAACAATAAAGTCCTTCAATTTCTCCACCATATTAGAACTTCCGCAATAGAACGGTGTGCGCTGATGAAGTTCGGTAGGCTGCAACTCCAAAATACGGTTTATGCCATCTGTGGCACTACCTCCGGCCTGCTCGGTAATGAAAGCCATCGGGTTACACTCATAGAGCAGCCTCAGTTTTCCTTTTGGCGACTTATGTGTAGACGGATAAAAATAGATACCTCCGGTGATCAGATTACGGTGACAATCGGAAACCAGACTACCTATATACCGGGCAGAGTAAGGACGATCTTCCTTCTCTTCCTGACAATATTTGATATAATCTTTTACACCTTGCGGAAAATGCACATAGTTGCCTTCATTCACTGAATATATCTTCGCATTTTTAGGACATCTCATATTGGGATGCGACAGATAGAAGCTGCCTATAGCCGGATTCAGCGTAAACCCGTTCACCCCGCGTCCGGTTGTATATACTATCATGGTAGATGTGCCGTACAGGATATATCCTGCTGCTACCTGATTCACTCCCGGCTGGAGAAAATCTTCCATTGTCACAGGAGATCCTATTGGCGAAATGCGCCGATAGATGGAGAAGATAGTCCCCACAGATACATTTACTTCAATATTCGAAGAGCCATCCAATGGGTCCATCAATACCACATATTTATTGTTATGTCCCTCATCCAGCCCCTGTATGGTTATAAAATTGTCATTCTCCTCGGAAGCAATACCACAAACAATTTCACGGTTAACCAACGTTTGTATAAATACATCATTGGCATATACGTCCAGCTTTTTCTGTTCTTCGCCTTGTACATTCACATTACCGGCTGCACCAAGTATATCTACTAGTCCGGCTTTATTCACCTTATAGCTTACCACTCTGGCAGCAAGCAATATAGAATTTAAAAGACGGGAAAGTTCACCTGTAGAGTACCTGAAATCCTCTTGTCTCTCAATAATAAACTCGTCGAGAGTTTTTCTTGTGATATTCTTCATACTATTAAATGCGTTAGTTATGTTATTAATGTTTCAAAGATAGTGATTATTTATATTGTTTAGCGGCTTCTTACATAAGGTTTATTTATTATCAGATAAATACCGTCTATAGTGTCTGTAGTCGGATTCGTATTGCTTTTCCCGATATTTTCTTGCTCCTGATTTTATTATGATTTACCTTTGTAAAATCATTTCTCTAATCAAAAATCGGTTATGGCGATAATATATCAGGCGGAAGAGGTAAAACTACCCTCTATAAAAAAGCGTGAGACCACAAGCTGGATAAAATCCGTAGCGGCTTCTTATAAAAAAAGAGTCGGGGATATTTCCTTTATTTTTTGCTCCGACAAGAAAATCCTGGAAATAAACAATCAATATTTACAGCACGATTATTATACAGATATAATTACCTTCGATTACACTGAAGGTGAGACTATTTCCGGAGATATATTCATAAGCCTGGATACAGTAAAGAGTAATGCTGAAAAATTTGAGACAAATTACAACGAAGAAATCCACCGGATTATAATACATGGAATCCTTCACCTGTGCGGGATCAATGACAAAGGCCCCGGAGAACGTGAATTTATGACCGGGTGCGAAAACAAAGCACTTAAAATGCTGGAGGAATAAAATCATGCAAAAATATCTGGGTAAATTATATTACATCATTCCTATCTGCTGTCTTTTTCCGTTCTTCTCCGCTCCTTTGGCCCTGTTTATCGGTATATTGCTTGCTATCTTCTATAAAGGGGAAGAGGTCGTAAAGACAGGAAAACTAACAAAATATCTGTTACAGGCATCAATTGTATGCATGGGATTTTCCATGTCGGTACACGATGTTGTGCAAACGGGAAAAACAGGATTTATGATCACCGTCGTCTCTGTCGCCGTCACCATGGTTTGCGGTATTATTCTCGGAAGATTTCTTCAGGTACAGAAAAATACGACTATGCTTATTTCGGGAGGGACCGCTATCTGCGGAGGAAGCGCCATAGCAGCGATAGCACCTGTATTAGGGGCAAAAAACAACGAAATAAGTTTTTCTCTGGCTGTGATATTCGTATTAAATGCCGTGGGACTATTTATATTTCCCGTGATCGGCCATTTACTGGAAATGGATCAGACACATTTCGGCTATTGGGCCGCCATTGCCATTCACGACACCAGTTCTGTAGTCGGCGCCTGCTCCTCATATGGGGAACAAGCCTTACAGGTAGGTACTACAGTAAAACTTACCCGTACGTTATGGATTATCCCTTTAGCTTTGTGTATCGCATTCTTCAATAAAAACAAAGCATCTAAAATAAATATCCCCTGGTTCATCTTCCTATTCGTCGTTGCTATCATTATAGGTAATTATATACCGGGAATGGCCGAGACTAACGATCATTTGAGCTGGCTCGGCAAGAAAGGGATGATGGTTTCTTTATTTTTCATAGGCACATCCATAAATATGAAAGAGGTAAAGGAAACAGGTGTGAACACATTCCTGTTGGGTATAATCTTATGGATCATAATCGCCGTTCTTTCGTATTGCTGGATCCGCTTTGTTTTCTAAGAAACTGTTTTGAGTTATATGTCAGTCTCTCTTGAGCTGCTTTTAAGATAGACTTTAGCGTTTATTCCGTAATTATTCAATAGTCTCTAAAAATGCAAAAGGGCAAATCTGTCCAGATTCACCCTTTCCATAGCTATTTGCAAGTAGCTGTTGCAAAAGACTTCCCCAATAATAAATTGTAATTGTAAGTAAGCTAAGTCTTGCGGGAAAAGTATCTTTGCCTAATAAACCTAACGTATATCGAATTCTCCGACAGCAATATTTGTTCCTGTTGCATCTGATAGAGTAATAGTATAACTACCACTATTCCACCCGGAGGTATTTATTTCAACTTTAGTATTAACACCATCGGGTGTAAATTGCCGTAAATAAACCGGCATACCTGCGTTATCAACAATTTTGATATTTATCTTTCCGTAAATGAACAGATTGACCTTTAAACCAAAATTACTTTGATAAATCTGTACAGGCTTAAACAGAGATACAGTCTTGCCGGCATCTGCCATCCTTGGTCTATTGGATCCTGTGAGGATCTTTACTGTAATTTCCCAGTCAACATCATCATCATTCACACTTAGGATGTAATAACTATTCTTACTATTGAACGAATACATATACGTGTTTATAATAAATGAAACAACCAAAACCAAAAAACACAGATAAATCTTTCTCATAGCCACAAGTAATTGCAAGGTTGTCTTTCTCTGTAAGTCTGATACAAAACTAATGGATGAAATAAACAAATGCAATGTTTTTTTGAATGATATAGATTTTTAAAAGTCCTATTTTACTTATATAT
>QMCD01000355.1_pt1 | contig 32543 bp, 28 predicted proteins | sample 1821841 | NCBI WGS metagenome assembly QMCD01 (sample SAMN01991225, study PRJNA193472) | Termite gut metagenome, whole genome shotgun sequencing project. | isolation source: worker | host: Macrotermes natalensis
AAGGTATATTGATGATTTTGATCCTATATATACCTTTAATGCTACGCCTCGCCCTCGGCGAAAGATTTGAGACGGCGTTAATAGAGGGACTCAATTTACTTCGTTCGGTTAAAGTGTTGAAGCAAAATAAAAATGAAGTGAGGGTATCAAATGTTTTCAAGCAAAAAGTGGCTGCGGCGGCGGATATAGCACTGGAGCGTATGCTCAACAATGGCGAAATCAAAGAAGGCGACGTGAAGAAAATCCATACGTCGGCGCCTATTCCCTCTTCCTGTATGGCAATCCGCGCGGACTATCCCGCCGAGCTGAGGGAGAAGATAAAGAATTTCCTCTTTACCTATGACAACGAAGAGTATTTCGCGAAAGTTATGAGCGCCAAAGAGCAGCGCTTTGTCGAATGCTCCGCGGAGGATTATAAAGGTATCATGGAGCTGAACAAAAAGTTGAATCCGGGCGAATAATAAGGTGGTCAGGTCATGACGCAAGAAAAATACGTTTTAGTCGTGCGCAACTTAAAGAAGACCTATGGCAATGGCGTTCAAGCCCTAAAAGACGTATCCTTCAATGTGAAGAAAGGCGAATTCATCGCTGTGCTGGGCTCGTCCGGATCAGGTAAGTCAACCCTGATCCGGACGATCAACCAGCTAATACCCGTGACATCCGGGCAGATATTTGTAGCCGGAAATGAAATACAGACGCTGAAGGGGCGAGACCTCAGGCGCGCCAGGCGGCGCATCGGAATGATATTCCAGCACTATAATCTCGTCGACCGGTTATCGGTCATGCAGAATGTGCTCCATGGAACGCTCGGAGGGATGTCAACCCTATATAGCGTTCTGGGGCGGTATCCGGAAGAGCGCAAGCAAGCTGTTTTGGAACTTTTGGACGATTTTTCTTTACGGGATTACGCGTATAAGCGGGCGGGCGAGCTTTCCGGCGGCCAGAAGCAGCGCGTTGGAATCGCGCGGGCGCTGATGCAAAACCCGGAAATACTGCTTTGCGACGAACCGATATCCTCGCTCGATCCGATCACGGCTGGCGCTATTATGGATCTGCTAAGTGTTATGGCGTATAAAAACGACATCGCGTGTATTGTTAATCTGCATCAGGTGAATTTCGCGCGCCAATACGCTTCGCGTATCATTGGCATCGCGCATGGCGAAGTGGTATACGACGGTCCGGCCGGGACGATCGGCCACAGGGATTTAGAGCGCATTTACGGCAAGCAAATCCCTCTCGCCGGTAATATGCTCTATTCGACGGGTGAAGCGATTTGAAAAACGGTACGTCGCTCATCAGCAAGCGCGACAGGAAGTTTTTTAAAACATTCTTTGGGGTTATGTTAGCCGCGTTTTTGATTTCTACGCTCCATTCGCAATATAACCCCTTTGAGTTGCTTTTGAAAAGCGACGCGCTATGGTCGTTTTTATGGGAGGATTTCATACCGCCCGTCGTGAATAATCCGCTTGCGGTCGTATCCGCGATTGCGGTAACGCTCTCGCTTGCGGTCGTATCCACTTTTATCGCCATGACGCTGTCCTTCTTCACGGCCGTTTACGCAAGTACCCGCACGGCGCCTAAGCCAAGAATCGCCAAGTATGTCCGCGCAATCGTAACCGTTATGCGCAATATTCCAGCGCTGATTTGGGCATATATCCTCTTTTCGGCGCTGGGTATCGGTACCGGCGTAGCGCTGGTTGCATTGATCATTTCAAGCTTTGCTTTTTTAACGCGCGCCTTTGTGGAAGTGATCGACGAATTGCCGGAAAGCGCTCTAGAACCGCTTAGCGCGTGCGGCTGCACGTTCTGGCAAAAGGTGTTTCATTGCGTCTTGCCAAATTGTATTCCGGACTTTCTGGAGTGGCTGCTCTATTGCGTAGAATTGAACATCCGCTCCTCTACGATCGTCGGCATGGTCGGCGGAGGCGGTATTGGGCTCGTGCTCTTTACGTTTATTAAATCCTTCAACTATCACGCGGCCGCGGGGATTATCCTGATTATCGCTTTCATGGTCATCGCCGTGGAGTGGATTATGAATTGCATTCGAAGAAAAGTGTCGGCGTCATACAAGATTATCTTCAGTGCATGGGGCGCTTTATGCGTTGCTTCGCTGTTCGTTATAGACGCGGATTGGGGAAAGCTGCTTTCCCGCATACCTCGCATTGCCGTTTCGCTGGGGCGTCTCATTATATTCGATTTTGACAGGTTTCCCGCGACGCTCGCCGCTTTTGGAGAATCTGTGGCGATGACAGTGCTTGCGACGATATACAGCGCCATTCTTGGCTTGCTGTTCGGCGCGCTGATGTCCAGGCTGGTTGTTAGGAATAGGCTGATAAACATCTTGATCGCCGCCGCAATATCCTTCGTGCGCGCCGTACCGTCGGTTATCTGGGTGCTTCTGGTCCTGGTATGCATCGGATTTGGCCCGGCGACGGGTATCGTAGGGCTGGGCTTTCATTCCCTCGCTTTTTTCGCGAAGGCCTTTGCCCAAAGCTTCGATGATATCGGCAGCGGCGTCGTTGAGGCGCTTAAGGCGACGGGCGCGAATCGTTTGCAGATTTTTTTTACGGGAATCCTGCCCGCGGTTTTATCCTCTGTCGTCGCATGGTTTTCGCTGCGCTTCGAGGTTAATTTTGCGGATTCCACCGTACTTGGCATGGTGGGTGCGGGCGGAATCGGCTTTGTGATCTCCGCAAACATCCAGAACTACAAGTATGGGCGCGCGGGCGTAGCGATCTTTTTGGTGATCCTGTTTGCTTACGGTGTAGAGATGTTTTTCTCGCGCATTAAAAAGAAATATTTGATGAATGAATAAGGTGGAAAAAACAAGTTGGAAAAAGACAGATTGTTCCGGATCATGGTTCATTCGCCCGCTGGCGTGCTAACGGCGCTGAGCATGGAGATTGAAAACGCCTACGACGTCAAGGTTATTAAAGCGCCCCAAAAGGTGCTCGCCATGATACGAATCCGCGAATGCGTTCGAGACAGCGAATTTTATTTGGGAGAATTGCTTTCCTCGGAAGCGATGGTCGAGATAAACGGAAGTAAAGGCGTCGCTGTCACTATGGGCGACGATTATGCCAAAGTTTTCGCGATGGCTGTTTTAGACGCCGCGGATAACGCCTCCTTGCCGGAATTCGCGAGCCGGATCGAACCGGAGCTGATTCTTATGGAAAGCCGGATCCAAAAGGATCGCGAACGGGAAAATGGCATGTACCTTAAAACGACGGTAAATTTTCATAGTATGGATAGTGAGGCGCTTCATGAAAACATTTCATGATTTCGATTTTGTTATGGATACGCAGGCCCTGTTCCGCGCGATGCTCGAGTGCATAGCAAACCCGGGGCGTATCGTTAATATTGCGCGGTTATCCTCGAAGCTGCCGGTACATAGCGCGCATTTAACCGCGCTGGGCTTGGTCGTCTTGGACAACGAGGTGCGCTTTAATACGTCGGGAGACGGTAAGCTTCAAGAATCTCTAAGCGCGCTTACGCTTGCCAAACCCGCTGAGTTTCAGCACGCAAACTATATATTTTGTCCGCTTGACAGGCGGGCGAGTATTCCAGAGGCGATTGTTGAAGCAAAAGCGGGTACTCTCCAAGACCCGCACGAGAGCGCAACATTCTTTATTGAAACGGATAATCTGCGCGAAGGCGCGTTCACGGAGCTTAGGGGGCCGGGCATAAAAGACGCTATGAGAGCGCCGCTTTCGCCCGCGATTCAGCAGGCGCTATTTTATAGAGATGAGAAGGCTTGCCGCTTTCCGTTGGGTGTCGATTTCTTTTTTATCGATTCTGGCGGCAACCTCATGTCCATTCCCCGCATGGTGCGCTCGTACGCGGCTTAATTACAGCGATCCGGCAACGGATCGCGGAACGAAAGGTGTGAAAATATATGGCGTACGTCGCCGTATCGGGAGGTAAAGAAGCGATCAGGGAGAGCATCCGCCTCCTGAAATATCATCGGTGCTCCAACGAATCCCGGCTGGAGCTCGAGGCTCTGGAAAAATCTCTTGGCATACTGATTCACCGCGTGATGGGAGAGGCGGGTTTATACAGCCCAGCTTACGCCGCTCTCGCGCTGAAGCAGTGCGAAGGAAGCGTGGAGGAGGCGGTTTTTCTGTTGCGCGCGTATCGCAACACGCTTACCCGCAGCTACTATACGGAGCCCGCAAGTACGGATAACATGCGGGTTATCCGCAGGATTTCATCTGTATTCAAGGATATTCCGGGCGGCCAGATACTCGGCCCATCCTACGATTATACGTTTCGTACTTTGGATATGTCGCTTATGGACGAAGACGCAAAAGAGGCGCATGAAGCCGCGAAGGAGATTTTGCAAAGCGCCAAGCCAGAAGAGCCGGAGCCGATGGAGCGCGTATCGAAAACGCTTGAGGAACAGGGCCTGCTAGAGAAGAGGCGGGATGAGCGGGAACCGTTTGATATCACGAAAGAAATGATTAAGTTCCCTTGCCCCCGCAGCGCGCGCCTGCAAACCCTCTCGCGTGCGGATTCCGGATTTATTACGGGAATCGCGTACAGCGCTATGCGCGGATACGGCTTTTCCAACCATCCTACGATCGCAGAACTCCGCAGCGGATATTTGGAAATGGATATCGCGTATCCGCTCGACGACTCCAAGACGATATGCCTCGGGGAGATATTATTGACGGAGGTCGTAAGCTTAATCGCGGGAGATTCCGAAACAAACGCTGGGAAGCTTGTAATCAAAGAGGGCTATGGCCTGGTATTCGGCCGCTGCGAAAGCAAGGCGATTGCCATGTCCATCCTGGACGTCACACTGGACGAGCCGGGGTCAGCGCCTTGCAACGACGAGGAGTACTGCCTTATGCACGGGGACGTATTGGAAATGAACGGCTATATCTCACACTTGAAGCTGCCGCATTATGTGACGTTTCAATCTAAGCTCGCGGGCGTACGGAAAACGAAGGGGGCGAAAGAATGAGCGGCAATACCTTCGCTTACTTGGACGAGGGCTCCAAAAGGGAGATCCGGCGCAGTATTTTTAAAGCCGTGGCTATTCCCGGCTATCAGGTTCCGTTCGGTTCGCGCGAGCTGCCGATCGGCAGAGGCTGGGGAACGGGCGGCATACAGCTTACGCTGTCCATCATCGGCAGGAGCGACGTGCTAAAGGTCATCGATCAGGGGAGCGACGAAAGCGTCAACGCCGTAAATATAAAAGAGTTTGTTAAGTCCTTCACCGACGTACAGACAACCTCAGATTCTGAAATGGCGACAATCATACAAAGCCGCCATCGCGTTCCCGAAACGCCGCTGCGCAACGACCAAATCATGGTCTTGCAGGTTCCCGGCCCGGAGCCGCTTCGGGGTATAGAGGCTTCGGAGGAGGCCACGAAGGTGATGCACGCGGAGGCGGACTACGTCGGGATATGGCTGGAGCTCTACGAAGATTTAATCCGGCACGGGAGCATTACGGCCCCTTGCAACTATCCTGTGGAGGTACAGGGGCGCTATATCATGAGCCCGAGTCCCATCCCTAAATACGATAACCATAAGCTGTCGGGCTCCGACTGCCTGTATCTCTTTGGCGCGGGAAGAGAGAAGAAAATCTACGCGCTGCCGCCTTACTGTACGGCCGTGTCGCTGGCGTTCGAAGATATTCCGTTCCAAACGGAGGATTTTCGCGGAAAGAGCTGCTGTCTGTGCGGCGCGGAGAGCGTTTATTTGGACGAAATCTACGACGCGGCCACAGGAGACCTCAGGTATCAGTGCTCGGACACCGGCTTCTGCAAGAAACGCAGAGAGACTTGCGGCGCGGCGGAACGGAGGCTGGAGGCATGACATTTTTCGAAACGCCGTCTCTTAGGATAGAGCGCTTAACGATACGCTACGGAGCGGGCTGCCCCGCCTGTATGGGCGGCGGTATTTTGGAGAAAAACCGCTGCGCCGCATGCGATACGGTTTGGAGCCTTAAAGGCGTCTCCTTGGAGGTTTATCCCGGCGAAATCTTAGGCATAGTAGGTGAATCCGGCTCTGGGAAATCCACGCTGCTCCAAAGCCTGTACTTCGAGCGCCCTATCTCCGCCGGAAGCGCATATATTCATGAGTATCGCGGCGGCGAAGCCGATATTTTTACCGCGGACAGGCAACAGCAGCGCGAGATACGGAACATTCACATGGCCATGGTATATCAGAATCCGCTCATGGGCCTTCGCATGCGTTTTTCGTCGCTGGGCAATATCGCGGAAAAGCTGCTCGCCGCCGGCAATAGGAATACCGCCTTTATTACGGAACGCGCAAGCGAGCTATTGGGAATTATGGAGGTTCCCGTCGCGCGGATGAAGGAATCCCCGCGTAATTTTTCCGGCGGCATGCAGCAGCGCGTGCAAATCGCCAAGGCCTTAGCCAACGATCCTTCGATACTCTTGCTCGACGAAATAACGACAGGCTTGGATATGTCGGTTCAAGCGCGGGTATTGGATTTGATTCGAAAGATCAAATACCAAAATCCCAATGTGTCGATGCTGCTGGTTTCGCACGATTTGAGCGTGATACGCATGCTCGCCGACCGAACTATCGTAATGTTTGACGGGCAAATTGTAGAAAGCGGGATGACGGATCAGGTTTTGGAGGATCCGCAGCATCATTTTACCCAGCAACTTGTACAGTCCATGCTTTAGGTATGCGATGAAAATACAATGTTGGGGACGATGGCAATCGTCCCGAACCCTTTCTGCGGGCGGATTACCATCCGCCCCTACAGGATTTCGATATACGAGGAGAACGCAATGCTAGCATTGATTAACGGACTAATACTGACCCCCACCGAGGTGATTAAAGGAAAAACGCTTTTGCTTGACAGCTCGCGTATCGCCGGCATAGCGGACGCCGCGCCCGAGGGCTGCGAGCTTCTGGACGCGGAAGGCGGGTATATATTCCCGGGCTTTATCGATACCCACTCCGACGGGATCGAACACGTCGTTCTGCCGCGCCAGTCAAGCCCCATGGACTTCGAGCTGGCGCTGCGCGCGCACGAGCGCATGCTGGCGGGCCAAGGCATTACCACTATGTATCACTCGATATCCCTCTACGCGAAGAATTACTTTGGTATAAAAGAAATTCGCAAGCAGGAGAATACCTTCCGCTTTGCCGAGCTCATTAAAAAGCATCGGAACAACCAACGCCTGATACGGCATCGCTTTCACCTGCGTATAGAGCTTGATAATTTGAACGCTTTCGATATCGTTAAGGATCTGATGGAGCGCGACCTGGTGCACGCAATCTCCTTCATGGATCATACGCCGGGACAGGGCCAATACCGGGATATCGAAATCTATCGAAAAGCGATATCTGCCTACGACAAAAACGCCATGGACAACGACGCGTTCAACCAAATCATGCGGGAGCATCAAACAAAATCAAAGCTTTCGTTCGAGCAAATGCAAATTCTTGCCGGTATGGCCGCGGAGCGGGGGCTTCCCGTCGCCTCCCACGACGACGATACGCTGGAAAAGCTCCGGCTAAATAGGAAGCTGGGCGTTACGTCTAGCGAATTTCCCATAACCATGGAAATCGCGGAAAGAGCCGCCGAAATGGGGTTTTCCGTAACGGCCGGGGCGCCAAACGTCCTGCGCGGCGGGTCGCACTCCGGAAATATGAGCGCGGCCGAGGGCGTACTAGCGGGGTGCGTCCACAGCCTTTGCTCCGATTATTATACGATTTCAATGCTGCAAAGCGCTTTCGTCCTGCACGAGACGCATGGCGTCCCGCTGCCAAAGGCGGTTGACTTGTTAACCGGAGGGCCAGCAAGGGCGATGAAAATCGATCGGGACTATGGGACGATCGAGGCCGGTAAAAAGGCCGATCTTCTGATCGTCAAAAAGCTGGACGGATATCCGGCGGTGCTTCATACTTTGGTCGACGGTATTCCGGTCTTCGCTGCACAATACAGGATGGGAGCGGACTCAGATGAGCATTCTTGAAATTTCCGGACTCAGCAAGGAGTTTTTTATACACAGGCAGCAAAGGCGCATTGTCAGTTGCCAAAGCATCGGCCTGCGCGTCGGGGCGGGAGAATTCGTTGGCATTTCGGGGCGCTCCGGCGCGGGAAAATCCACGATCCTGAAGTGCATTCACCGCACGTATCAGCCGAGCGCCGGACGCATCTTGTACGAAAGCGAAGCCTTCGGCCAAGTCGATTTGGCGGGCATATCCGACAGGCAGATGCTGTATCTGCGGCGCAATGAAATCGGCTATGTCTCGCAGTTCTTGAACGTCATGCCGCGCACAAGCGCGAAAGAACACGTCGCGAGCGCGCTTCTCGCGTCGTGCGCCAGCGAGCGTGACGCGTCGGAAAAGGCCCGGGAGATGCTGGCGTATTTCCGCCTGCCCGAGCATCTTTGGGACATCTACCCCAATACGTTTTCGGGGGGAGAGCGGCTGCGCCTAAATTTAGCCCATACGATGGTCAAGCGCGCAAGGCTGCTGCTCTTGGACGAACCTACGGCGTCCTTGGACGCGGAGAGCAAAACGCTCGTGCGCGATATTTTATTAAAGCTCAAGGGCTCCGCCGCGATGATCGGCATATTCCATGATCTGGAGTTCATGGCTGATGTATGCGACCGCGTGTATCATTTGGAAGAAGGGATCATCGCATGAAGGCGGATCTGCATACGCACTCTACGGTTTCCGACGGAAGCGACGCCATCGAGGCGCTAATTTTAGCCGCGAAACGAAGGGGGCTCGAAGCCGTCGCCATTACGGATCACGATACGCTGTCCCACGCGCGGCAAATTCTGCCTGACCCGGGCATACGCGTCATCTGCGGTATCGAAATATCTGCCTCTTATTAAAAAAGCGTTCGGACGCATATCCTGGGATATCATATTCAGAACGAGGAAATTGTAACCGCGCTAACGCAGCCGCTTTTGGAGACGCGCAGCCAAAACTCCGAGAAGCAGGCGGAAATATTGATCCGTCAAGGCTACAAGATTGATCTAACGAAAATCGCGCGGGCCGACGGGAAATACCTTTATAAACAGCATATTATGGATTGGCTTGTACAAACGAGTCAAACGGATGAATTATTCGGCGAATTCTATCATCGTACTTTCAAAAACGGGGGCGCATGTGCTTTTAACATCGAATACATCGACGTTTTTGACGCGATTCGAGCGGTGAAGGAGGCGGGGGGCATCGCCGTACTCGCCCACCCTGGACAGCAGCGTAATTACGAATTAATTCCGGAATTGGCGCGGGCGGGGTTGGATGGCCTTGAATTGAACCATCCTTCCCATGACGCGAACGACAGGGAAACCATCCGCGCCTACGCATACCAATACAAGCTATTTATGAGCGGAGGGAGCGACTTCCACGGAAGGTACGATCAACTCTCCGGCAGTGTTGGCGACTATTGTTCGGAAGAAAGCGGGATTTTGGCGCTCTGCTATTGAATCGATTCTCTTTCAATGGCAAGCCTCGCTATTGAAAACGTGTGAGATATATGATAAATTAAAATAAGTTCATTTCATAGAAAATTAATGGTATTTATAAATTTAGTAGCGGTACGCAGAATAATGAAAGCAACTCGGACAGCATAAAAAATACTTATAGGGAGGTATGTTAATATGCGATACACGATTCAAGGCGGTCAGCTGCCGGTAGCTATTTGCGAGCTGGAGGCCGGCGAAGAGATGTTCACCGAATCCGGCGGCATGAGCTGGATGAGCGGCAATGTCGCCATGAGCACGAACATGGAAGGCGGCCTTATGAAAGGCTTTGGGCGTATGTTCTCTGGTGAATCGCTGTTTATGGCGACGTATAGGGCCGAAGGCGGCCCCGGGCTTATTGCCTTCGCGTCGAGCTTTCCTGGCAGCATTGTTCCCGTAGAACTTCAGGCGGGGCAGAGCCTAGTATGCCAGAAGAAATCGTTTCTAGCCGCAACGCGTACTGTTACGCTAGCAATGCATTTCCAGAAAAAGCTGGGCGCGGGGTTCTTTGGCGGCGAAGGCTTCGTCATGCAGCGCATCACCGGCCCTGGAATCGCATTTATCGAAATCGACGGCTCGGCCATCGAGTACGACTTGCAGCCTGGCCAGATGATGAAGGTGGATACGGGACACGTTGCTATGATGGACGCGAGCGTCAATCTCGACATAACGACAGTCAAGGGCTTTAAAAACGCCCTGTTCGGCGGCGAAGGCCTATTCCTAACGACGATATCCGGGCCGGGACACGTTTGGCTGCAATCCATGCCGATTGAAAACGTCGCAAAGAATATAATTCCGTTCCTGCCGGAGAAAAATAAATAAATTATTAATTAAATCGACAATATATGCGTATCATATGCGACAGGGCTTTTAGCAAGGCCATAGATTAGAAGAGATTAGAAGAGATTAGAATAGGAGAGAAGAGAAATGTCTAAAAAAGACACTATTCCAGTGCGCGTTTTTTTACCGGAGGAAAAGAACCCCAAGTTCTACTACAATCTAATGGCGGATATGCCGAATAGGCCTGCGCCTTATTTGCATCCCGCAACAAAACAGCCTGTCGGCGTTTCGGACTTGATGGGCGTATTCGTTAAGGATCTCGCCGAGCAGGAGCTTTCGAGTGAACGTTACATCGAAATCCCTAAGGAAGTGCAAGAATATTATAGAATGTACCGCCCCTCGCCGCTGCACAGGGCCTATCAGCTGGAAAAAGCGCTCGATACGCCCGCGCGCATTTATTACAAATACGAGGGCCAAAACACATCCGGCAGCCATAAGCTTAATTCGGCGATTCCGCAAGTATTTTATAATAAAATCGCAGGAGTAAAATCGCTTACGACCGAAACGGGAGCGGGCCAGTGGGGGACGGCCGTGGCTATAGCCGCAAATTTCTTCGGGCTGCCTTTGGATGTATTCATGGTAAAATGCTCGGCGCAGCAAAAACCGCACCGCAAAGCCGTTATCGAAACGTACGGCGCAAACGTCGTTCCTAGCCCGTCGAACATCACGGAATCCGGGCGCAAGATTTTATCGGAAGATCCGGAATGCGGCGGTAGCCTGGGTATTGCGATCAGCGAGGCCATGGAAGCAGCGATGGGGCGCGAAAACACTCGTTACGTGCTTGGCAGCGTTTTGAATCACGTAATATTGCATCAATCGATCATCGGACAAGAGGCGATGGAACAGTTACAGATGGTCGACGAATATCCGGATATCGTAATCGGTTGCGCGGGCGGCGGCTCGAACCTCGGCGGAATGATCGCTCCGTTTGTGCGCGAAAATTTGGCCGGCCGGGCGTCCTCGCGGATTATCGCCGTGGAGCCTTCGGCGTGCCCGTCGCTGACGCGCGGCGTTTTCGCCTACGACTATGCCGACGCGGCGTGTATTTGCCCGATCGCCAAGATGTATACGCTTGGTCACGGTTTTGTTCCAGCTTCGATCCACGCCGGCGGGCTACGTTATCACGGCATGAGCCCGATTGTCAGCCAGCTCTATAACGACAAGCTAATCGAAGCGCGCTCCGAGCCGCAAACCCGCGTTTTCGAGGCGGGCATGCTGTTTGCGAAAACCGAGGCGCTTTTACCCGCTCCGGAATCCGCGCACGCAATTCTCGCCGCGATAGACGAAGCGAAGCGCTGCAAAGAGACGGGCGAAGAGAAGGTGATCGTATTCCTTTTGAGCGGACACGGTTATTTCGATCTGGGTGCGTACCAAAACTACATGAGCGGCAACGCCGTCGACGCTCAATACAGTGACGAGATGCTAAAAAGCGGCCTGGATTCGCTGCCGGCGGCATAGTATGCGATAAAGTATTGGTAAATAATAACACGCATGAAAATTTGCGCATGAGTAACTATAAAAGGGTAAAGTGCATTATTTTACAAGAGAATCAGGAGGAAATGCGCATGAAAAAAACCCTTTCACTTACTCTGGCGCTGGCGCTAATCGCCATGCTAGTGGGCTGTACGGCTATACCGCCCAAGACAACAGTAACTCCGACGGCAACGCCGACGATGGCTCCAACCTTGGCTCCGACGATCGCACCGACTCCGATACCAGCTGAGCCAAGCTTTAGCCCGGATTTACCCGACGCGAGCCCTGGGACGCCCGTGGAGCCAAGCGTAACGCCTTAAAGACATTACGACCAGGACGCTGGGCTGATGTTTCCTCATCAGCCCATTTTTATATGCACAAATAAGCGCGGTTATGTTATTATTAACTAAACATATCAAATTGGAGGGTACACAGTGAGCGATAGGATTTTAGGCTTTATAGGAATGGGCAATATGGCCAAGGCTATCCTAAAGCGCATTCTCGCAAACGGTTGGATCGTTCCGCAAAACATTATAGCGTTCGACATCTCCGCTGATTCGTTGAATAAAACTTGTGAGGAAACTGGCATACGCATGGCGGAATCCAACGCCGACGTCGTGGAAAACGCCGATTTGGTAGTTTTAGCCGTCAAACCCGACGTTTGCGGCGAAGTTCTGTCCGAGGTGGGCTGGAAGTTTACGGAAGGCAAAGCGCTCTTGTCAATCGTGCTTGGTTGGACTAGCGAGCAGCTCCGAGAGTTCATAAGTGACGATTGCCCGCTTTTGCGCGTTATGCCCAATACGCCCGCCATGATAGGCGATGGAATGATCGTCCTCGCGAAAGAGCACACCCTGAGCGGTGAAACGCTTACAACAGCAATTTCTCTATTCGAACAGCTTGGACGCGTCCGTATTCTTCCCGAAGCGAAAATAGACGCGGCCACAGGGCTTTCTGGAAGCGGCCCCGCGTATGTATACTTAATTATCGAGGCTCTGGCCGATGGGGGAGTGCGCCAAGGGCTCACGCGCGCGGACGCGTACGTATTGGCGGCTCAAACAGTTCTGGGGGCGGCAAAAATGGTGCTCGAAACGGGCGCGCACCCCGGAGCGCTAAAGGACGCTGTTTGCTCTCCGGCCGGCAGCACGATCGAAGGCATCTACGCGCTGGAAAGGCACGGCGTACGTGCTGCACTTATCGAGGCCGTTAGCGCAGCCGCTGAAAAATCCCGTTCCCTCACCTATTAGTTAATTATTTAACAATGATGAAGCAAATTGAAATCTATACTGATGGCGCGTGTTCCGGTAATCCGGGCCCCGGCGGCTGGGGCGCGATTTTAATGTACAAAGGCCATAAAAAAGAGCTTTCAGGCTATGCGGACGCTACGACGAACAACCGTATGGAGCTCATGGCCGCGATCGAAGCGCTAAGCGCCTTAACGGAGCCCTGTGGCGTAAAGCTCTATACGGACAGCGCTTATCTGTGCGACGCGTTTAATAAACATTGGCTGCAAGCGTGGCAGCGCAATGGCTGGGTTACCTCGAAAAAAGAGCCTGTACTAAATCGCGATCTTTGGGAAAAGCTGCTCGAATTGAGCGAGGTTCATTCCTTGACGCTTGTAAAGGTTCCCGGCCATGCCGACAACGATTACAACAATCGCTGCGATGCGCTGGCCAGAGGCGCTATTACGGCGATGCGAAGGATTCGGGCGCTCTGAGCAGTCAGACCCTGTCAGATGCACTACAACCCACCACTAACTATTCGTTAAACATGCCTTTAACGAATAGTTGATCCGTGAAAGAGACCACATGAAATACGCACAAAAGCGCGAACAGGATTACATTCGAATGCTTCGGGAGATCGTCAGTGAGCTTCCCCAATTTTGTGGCGTTTTTTTTCGAGGCATCGAAAGTACGACATCAGCGTTAACAAGGCATGGTTATGCGGTCGATTTAAGGACTTTTTTCAACTTTGCATCGCAAGAAATTGACCGGTTCAAAGGAATAGAGCTAAATTCATTCACGCTTGAAGATATGGATTCGCTTACGCCGCTCGATATAGAGCTTTTTTTAGAGCATGTCGGTTTATATACAAAGATAAAGACAAATGTCGAAACGGATATCGAGACCGAGCCCGAAACACGCGAAATGATAAATCGCGAAAAAGCCAAGGCTCGTAAGCTTAGCGCATTGCGTTCGCTGCTTAAATACTTACATCGCCGTGGTATGGTGAAAAATAACATTTCGGATTTGGTTGAGACGCCAAAGCTTCATCAGAAGCCAATATTACGCCTTGAAGCCAATGAAGTGGCTGATTTGTTGGACGCTGTTGATTCCGGCCATACATTGACCGAAAAGCAAAAGCAATACCACGAGCGTACTCGCATTCGAGATGCGGCTTTGTTTTCTCTTTGTTTAGGAACGGGTATTCGTGTAAGCGAGTTGGTAGGTTTGGATACCGATGACTTCGATTTTGATTCCAACGGCTTTCGAATTACGCGTAAGGGTGGAGAAGACATGGTATTGTATTTCAGCGAAGAAGTCGCCCAAGCTTTGAAACTCTACTTAGATCAGCGCATCAAGTTAACTCCCCTTTCCGGCCACGAAAAGGCGTTGTTCCTGTCGATTCAGGGCAAACGCATCACTACGCGCGCCGTACAAAACCTAGTCAAGAAATACACCTCGGCCGTTACCCCCCTAAAAAACATCTCCCCGCACAAGCTTCGCAGCACCTACGGCACTATGCTCTACCAAGAAACCGGCGATATCTACCTCGTCGCGGACGTGCTCGGCCACAAAGACGTAAATACGACAAAACGGCACTACGCCGCTATTACGGACGAAAACCGCCGCCGCGCCGCAAAGGCTGTGAAATTGAGGGAGGATTAATTAGTCTCTTCTTGCTGTATTATGTGGTCGTGCAATGCGCGTTCCCGAAAAATTGGGCGATACCTCTTTCTTTATTTTCGGCACGATCCGCTCGATCATGACCGACGAATAGTCTGCGTCCTTTTCAATGCATTTGCAGCAGTTATCGCAGATTTTTTCAGGGTCGAGGTCGCAATAATCGCAGCGGCCGCATTCCATGCAATTTCTTTCTTCATCTAAAATACATTTTCTCATCTATTTTACAGTTTTCTCTGATTCGTAGCCGCTTTTTGCAGATTTACCCTCTTGCCGGTTAAAATTTTCCTGATTCTTCGCCATGTAGATATCCAGCACATCCTGTGCGCTCATACCCATTTTCGAGCACATGCTGGCCCAAAAGTGCAGGATATCGATCAATTCCTCTTTTATCGCGGCTTCGTCAAGCGGCTTGGGGTTCTTCCACCACTTGTAATTCACTTCGTTTATAAGCTCCGAAAGCTCGTCCATAATCGCAAGCGTCTCCTTTTGAAGCCACTCCTCGCGCGTGATATGCCCTAAATTCCTGCGCTGTATCAAATCGTCGTCGAACGCCTTTTGACGCTCGAAGATCGTTGTTAGAATATCCATTGGTTGCCTCCCCTACCTCACCGGTCTCGTTATTTATATAAACATTGATTAATTGACTAATCTTGTAGGGGCGAACTGTGTTCGCCCGTGACCCAAAACCCGGACATTCATGTTAATCGCGGGCGAACACAGTTCGCCCCTACAGGTTATCGGTTTTGTAGCCCCTAAGGTTTTCAGCGTCTACCCTATAATAAAATCAATTTCGCTCTTCAACGCGTTTATCCGCCCTACGAGCGCGACGGTCATCCTGGAAATATCCAGTACCGTCGGCATAATCGAACGAACGTCATCCGGCGTGACGCGGTTTATCTTTTCGAGTACGGTTTCTTCCGAATCCACGCGGTCGAGCAAAAGCTTCGACTTGCCTATCGAGTTCATACGACCGGATGTGCTTTCCTGCCCCAGTATATAGCTGCCCTTAAGCTGCTCCTTGCTGCGCGCGAATTCCTCGTCCGTCAAGCCCGTTTTCTTGACGCTTTCGATTTCTTCGAGTGTAAGCTTTATAACCTCGGGCGCCTGCGCGGAACCGCTGCCGGCATAGACGCCGAACATGCCGCAGTTCGAATACGATACCGGAAACGTGTAGACGGAATATGCTAGTCCCTTTTCCTCGCGTATTTTTTGGAAGAGACGCGAGCTCATTGTCCCCCCCAAGGCGTTGTTCAGCACGAACAGCGGATACAGTAGGTCGTGGTCGCGCGGAAACGCTGGAAAACCCAAGCAAATATGCGCCTGTTCGATATCCTTCTCTCGCGCTTCAAAGCGTTTCCCCAAAGCATCAAACGGCTCTGGTTGATATTCCGCTTGTCCAGAAGGCGCGTTCGCGAAAAAACGCTCAGTCAGTTCTGTAAGGCGCGCTTCGGAGATATTGCCCGCCGCCGCTATAACCATATTGCGCGCGGTGTAGTGCTTCTTCGTATAGCCTAAAAGATCGTCGCGCGTGAAAGCGCGCACGCTATCCTGAGTACCCAAAATCGGCCTTGAAAGCGGATGCGGCGCATAATACGTCTGCGAAAGCAGCTCGTGCGCCAGATCTTCAGGCGTATCCTCGATCATTAAAATTTCTTCGACGACTACACCCTTTTCTTTTTCGATTTCTTCCGGCGAAAACGTGGAGTTATAGACGAGGTCGGACAGAACGTCGACAGCCCGGTCGATATGCTCGTCCATCGCCTTTACGTAATAGCACGTACACTCTTTAGATGTAAACGCATTCAACTGCGCGCCTAGCCCGTCCATCTCCGAAGCAATATCGGAAGCGCTGCGCTTGGCCGTGCCCTTAAAAAGCATATGTTCCAAAAAATGTGAAAGGCCGTCTTCCCCGCCCGTTTCCTTTACCGAGCCTGTCCCAAACCATACGCCAAAAGAAATAGAGCGAAAATGAGGAAGATATTCGCCGATCATCCTTGTTCCGCTCTCTAGCCGCTTTTCGTAGATCATCCGTTCCTCCGATGTGTATATACCCTTTATTATGTAGTATTAACGCGTAGGGTATTAAATAATGCGCGTGCCCAGCACCTCACCCGCCGGCTTTAGCATAAACCCATTTTCGCTCAATTTATCCACGATGGCCGGCATAGCCGAGAGTAAGTGCGCCGTCGGTGAAAAACGAATCATAGCGCCGCCAAACGGATTCTCAAGCGCGCGCTCGTAAATCGCCTCCGGTGAAGACGCTTTCGCCGGCAACAGGTCGAGACTGTATAGCACGCATAGCATTTCTTCTTTCTTAGCGGCGTTCAGGCAAGCTACCGGCACCTTTTCGACCATCGGCATATACAGCCTTGGCTCCACGCCGCACATCGACCGTACTGCCTCGCGTACCAGCTTCATATCTTTACGGTAATCGCCGTTGCTACCGGACGTTAATGCGCCGTAACAGCCAAGCTCGTGCCCTTCGTCCGCCATGCGGTTTAATAATTCAGGATTGCGTAGCGCCCAATCGGCGGATACAAAGAACGTTATACGCGCGCCTTTTTCTTTTAGTAAGTCGAGCATCGGCCCGACCGCGGCCGCATCCCAGTTTACGACGCATTCTAGCGCTACGGCGCTTTGATCCGTCCCCTTGTACGCCGGGTTCATACCGGCTACGGCGACATGTACGGCCGGAGACATCACCATGACGTATATCGCAACGATCGCCGTCAGGATCAGTGCGTTAAGCGCGACCTTGCGCCGCCCCGAAAGCTCGTTCACTCGCTTGTCCTCCCGCACACAATAATTAGTGTTCTAGCTTATGCGGGAATACTTGAGAAAATGATTAAGAATAGTGGGGCTTTGCCCCACTATTCTTAATCAAAAGGTTTTTAGGTGCTTGAACGCACGTTGCTCGCGTCGTCGGGCAAAAGCCCTCTGCGTGTGAGATTGATCTTGCCTTGTTTGTCGATTTCGACGACCTTGACGAGGATTTCGTCGCCGATGGAAACGACATCTTCAACCTTTTCCACGCGCCTGTTATCGAGCTTGGAGATATGTACCAATCCGTCCTTGCCCGGTAAAAGCTCTACAAACGCGCCGAACTGCATGATGCGCACGACCTTGCCGAGGAATACGTCGCCGACTTCTATATCGCGCGTGATGTTGTCGATCATCTTGCGCGCCTTGTCGGAAGCTACGCCGTCCGGCGAAACGATGAACACGCGTCCGTCGTCCTCGATATCGATTTTGACGCCCGTTTCGGCGATAATCTTGTTGATCATCTTGCCGCCCGGCCCAATGACCTCGCGAATCTTATCGGGATGGATGCTGAAGGACATGATGCGCGGCGCAAACGGCGAAAGATCCTGCTTCGGGGCGCTGAGCGTCTCGTTCATCTTGCCGAGGATGAACAGGCGGCCTTTTAGCGCCTGTTCAAGCGCGCGCTCGAGTATAGCCTTGTCGATGCCCTTGATCTTGATATCCATCTGGATGGCCGTGATGCCCTTAGCCGTACCGGCGACCTTGAAGTCCATATCGCCCAGGAAGTCTTCAAGGCCCTGGATATCCGTTAAAATTGCGATATTACCGTTCGCTTCGTCCTTTATTAGCCCCATGGCGCAGCCGGCGACAGGCGCTTTGATCGGTACGCCCGCGTCCATAAGCGCCAAAGAGCTTGCGCAGACCGACGCCTGCGACGTCGAGCCGTTGGAGCTGATAACCTCGGAAACGAGGCGAATCGCGTATGGGAATTCGTCTTCGGAGGGAATCATGGGTAAAAGCGCGCGCTCCGCCAAAGCGCCGTGCCCGATTTCGCGCCGTCCGGCCGAGCGCATCATCTTCGCTTCGCCCGTCGAATACGGCGGCATGTTGTATTGGTGCATATAGCGCTTGAACTCTTCGAGGCCCAAGCCGTCGAGGATTTGGACTTCGCCCATCGCGCCGAGCGTCGCTATTGTCATAACCTGGGTTTGACCGCGCGTAAAGACCGCCGAACCGTGCGTACGCTTCAAAAGGCCGACTTCCGACCAAATGGGCCGGATCTCGTCGTGCGCGCGGCCGTCGGGGCGAATCTTTTTATTAATAATCTTGTCGCGGACGATCTCTTTCATTATATCGTAGAGGATCGCATCGACGTCCTTCTTGGAGTCGGGATACTCTTCGGCGAAATGTTCGATGGCTTCGAGCTTGACAGCCTTCGTGCGCTCCTCGCGCTCCTCGCGGCTGAACGTATCGAGGGCGTTCAGCATCTTGTCGAACGCGTATTCGCGCGTTTTTTCCAGAAGCCCTTCGGGATACCCGGGCGCTTCGAAGGCGCGCGTGGGCTTTCCTGCCTTGGCTTTGATGTCTTCAATGAACGCAACGATCGTCTTTATGTGTTCGTGCGCGAAGAGAATAGCTTCGAGCATATCCGCCTCGGAGACTTCGTTTGCGCCCGCTTCGACCATCATAATCGCGTCCTTCGTACCGGATACGACCAGATGTAAATCTCCCGTTTCGCGCGCTTCAAGGCCTGGATTTAGGATAAGCTTGCCGTCTACGCGCCCGACCATGACCGAGCCCGTCGGCCCCGCGAACGGGATGTCGCTGATGCTAAGCGCGATAGAGCTGCCGATCATGGCGAGCACTTCCGGCGCGATGTCTCTATTGTCGATGGAGAGCGCCGTTGCGATTATTTGGACGTCGTTGCGGAACCCTTTCGGGAACAGCGGCCTAAGAGGCCTGTCGATAAGACGCGAAGTTAAAATGGCCTTTTCGCTCGGCCTGCCCTCGCGCTTGATGAACCCGCCGGGAATCTTGCCGACGGAATAAAGCTTTTCTTCGAATTCTACGCTGAGCGGGAAAAAGTCGATCCCCTCGCGCGGGTTTTCGGAAGCCGTTGCGCAAACGAGCACCGCGGAATCCGCACACCTGACCAAACACGAGCCGCCGGCTTGTCCGGCGTATTTGCCCGTCTCTATGGTAAAGGTGCGATCTTCGAGCTGCAATGTGAAAATCTGTTCCATACTTCACCTTTCAAATCGTTATCTGGTAAAAAGAGCGGGCAAAGCCGCTCCGTTCGCGTTATTTTCTTAGATTTAGGCTCGCCAGTATCGCGCGGTAACGCTCGATGTCGCTATTTTTTAAGTAATTAACGAGATTTCTGCGGTGACCGACCATCTTTAGCAGGCCGCGCCGGGAATGATGGTCCTTTTTGTGGATCTTCAGATGTTCGTTCAGGTGGTTAATGCGTTCCGTCAATAGGGCGATTTGCACCTCGGGCGAACCCGTGTCCCCTTCGTGAAGCTGGTACTGCTCGATGATTTCTGTTTTCTTTTCCTTCTCCATAGGATCCTCCATTTCAGTCAATCAATTTAATAATCCGCAAGCAACGTAATACGCCGGAGCTTCGCAAAACCTTGCCGTACGGTCACTGTACTTTATTCTAGCATAACGGTCTTAAATTGTAAACTATTCGAGTATTCGCGGCATAATCTATTATACAGACTATGATGGATGGAGCGTTTACAATGAGCAGAACCAAGAACATATCCTACAGCGGAATCGGCTTTTTGCAGGTTGCGGTTTTTGCAGAGGACGTCGGCATGCCTGTTAATAACGCTAATATTATGATTTCACCAAAGGGTGAACGATCGAGCATAATCATGGATCTTATGACGGATAGCTCGGGACAAACGCCTGCGGTCGATCTGCCCGCGCCGCCTGTAGCGCTCTCGCTGGGCGCACAGCCGCAAATACGCCCATACGGAGAGTACGATTTGACCATTCAGGCAAACGGCTTCGCTACGACCGTTGTAGAAGGCGTACAAATCTTACCGGATGCGGACGCTCTGCAAGACGTATACCTTGCCCCTAGCGTTGTCGGGAACGAAATCGAAATCATACCCATCGAGGAGCACGCGTTATACGGCGATCATCCCCAAAAAATCCCGGAAGAGGACGTAAAGGATATGCCGCAAGGACTTGCTCTTACGGTTTTGCCCGAGCCGATGATTCCGCAGTATATAATAGTACATGCCGGTACTCCATTTAACGCATCCGCGCCGGATTACTGGATTCCATTCAAGGATTACATAAAAAATGTCGCAAGCAGCGAGATATACGATACATGGCCGGAGGAAACAATTAGAGCAAACGTTCTGGCTATAATATCGTTTACGCTGAATCGGGTCTACACGGAATGGTATAGTTGCAAGGGGTATGAGTTTACAATAACAAACTCGACGTCGTATGATCAAGCGTTCATATATGGACGTAATATTTTTAGCCGCATTTCGCGTATCGTTGACGACATATTCACCTCTTACATAACAAAGCCCGGCATCCGCCAGCCTTTTATGGCGCAGTATTGTGACGGCAGGCGCGTCCAATCTCAGAATTGGCTTAGTAAATGGGGCTCCAAGTCTTTGGGCGAGCGTGGTTACTCCGCGATCGACATTCTGAAGCACTTCTACGGCCAGGATATAAATGTTATTCAGGCAACATCCGTACAGGGCGCTTTATACCCATATAACGGCATTTTGCAAGAAGGGGCACAAGGCCAGGACGTCCGGACAATTCAAACGCAGCTTAACGAGATTTCAAATAATTTCCCCGCAATACCAAAGATACGCATAGACGGCGATTTTAGCCAAGCGACGCGCGAAGCCGTACAAAAATTCCAGATGATATTCAAGCTTTGCCCCGACGGCGTTGTCGGCCATGCGACTTGGTATAAGCTGTCGGATATATTCTCGGCCGTGGAGCGGCTTGCGGAGCGAGGATAACGGACTACACCGTCGCCTGACACGCCGAGCATTTCGCGCCGCACGCCGCGGCGCTTTGCATGTTTTCTGCGCCCCACGCGCCAAACTGCATCAGTATGGGGACTATGCTCTTCCCCTTCTCCGACAGCGAGTATTCTACCCTCGGAGGCACCTCGTTGTATTGCTCGCGGTGTATCATCCCCGCCGACTCCAGCTCCTTGAGCGATTGTGAAAGCATCATATTCGTCACATCCCCCAGCTTTCGCTTAATCGTTGAATACCGTGTCGGAGCGCCGGGGGCCAGCATACAAAGAATAGGCAGCTTCCATTTCCCGCCGACGATATCCAGCGCATAACGAACCGGGCAGAGCAATCCTTCTTCTGAAACGAGCTTTATTAGAGATTTTGCGGCCATAAATCCTCCCGGAACGCAATAGTATGATTTAGCATACTTTATCATTTATTACTGCGTACTTTGATCAACAAGATTTTGTATTTATAATCATATTACAGACTGGAAGCATTTACAAGCTTTCAAAATAACGCCACCCAAGATATATATAAGGAGACGTTGACATGCAGCAAGTATTGGACTTATTAAACAAAGCCGGCGTATACTATCTGGCTACGGCGGAAGGCGACCAGCCCCGAGTCAGGCCAATCGGTTTCGTTATGGAGTGCGGCGGAAAGCTCGCGTTCTGTACAGGCAACAAAAAAGCTATGTGTAAGCAGCTAGCCGCAAATCCAAAGGTGGAAATCTGCGCGTACGACGGGCAAGGCAATATGCTGCGCATCTGCGGAGAGGCCATATTCGCCACATCTGCTGAAACGCAGCAAAAAGCGCTGGACGTAATGCCTGCATTAAAGAATCTTTATTCCGTCGGCGACGGCGTCTTCGAAATTTTCTATCTGGATAAGGCCAAAGCAGTTTGCTCAAATATGAGCGGCGAAACGCAGGAATTGCCGTTATAACCGTAATTTTAATAAAAAAAGGGAGACGCGATATGAGCATCTACGATTTTACCGTTAATGACAGCCACGGAAACGCCGTAACATTAAAAAACTACGAGAACAAGGTTCTTCTCGCCGTCAATACCGCAACAAAATGCGGCCTCACTCCGCAGTATACCGCTCTGCAAAAGCTATACGACAAATATAAAGACCAAGGCTTTGAAATCTTAGACTTCCCTTGCAATCAATTTCTCAAGCAAGCACCGGGCAGCGACGAAGAGATCGGCGAATTCTGCACGCTGAACTACAATACAACCTTCCCGCGCTTCGCAAAGATCGACGTAAACGGCAAAAATGCCGATTCGCTCTTCGTTTGGCTCAAGGAACAGGCCTCGGAGGACAAGGGGGACGCGGAAACTAAAAAGTTTGAGAAGATGGTCAAAACCTTCACTCTCGGCAACAAAAAAGGCGACATCAAATGGAACTTCGGTAAATTCCTGATCGACCGGAGCGGTAATGTAGTTGCTCGGTATTCCCCCGCCTATCTGCCGGAAAACTTAGAGCAAGACATCGAAGCGCTGCTTAAATAGATTGTAAATTGAGGCCGCCATGCAAGAGGAATCAAAATGAAGCAGATTGAATTTGTATTCGATACTCAGATGCTGGTCGAAGGAGAAAATATCCCCATCGACGAAATTCGGACGCATTTCGAGTCGGAATCGCCCGGCGATAGTTTGATGGTCGTCGGCGACGACGAGCTAATGCGAATCCATTTCCATACCAACGAACCTTGGGAGGTCATGAAATATCTCTCGCAATTCGGAACGATCTTCGACGTTGTAATCGAAAACATGCAAAAACAAAGCGACGCGTTTGCCGCCGCCAAAACATGAATCGATATAAAAACGGTCGGGCATAGAAACGGATACCCGGCCCAAAATACAATGCGTATGTGTAGGGTGCGGCGTTCATGCCCCGCACCCTAACCTCAGGTATACTCTGCATCAATCCGCCGCACATATGCGTATTTAGTATTCAATCGCCATTGTTATCCGCAACAGCCTTGAACTCGCAACTGAGCTTTTCAAAGACGTCGACGAGCACAGGATCAAAATGTGTGCCGGAACCGCCGATAATAATCTTTGCCGCTTCTTCCGTAGAAAACGGCGCTTTATACGGTCTTTTTGAAATCAACGCGTCATATACGTCGACAATGGCCATCATGCGCCCCAAGAGAGGAATATCGTACCCTCTTAGCCCGTTCGGATAGCCTGTGCCATCCCACTTTTCGTGGTGCGTCATAGCAACGATCTTGGCGTATTGCAAGAAAGGCTGCTCCTGGCCGCTTTGCTCCAGCCGCGCTATCGCGTCGACGCCTTTGTTCACATGCGTTTTCATGATTTCAAATTCTTCGGGCGTCAGCTTTCCGGGTTTGAAAAGTATGGTGTCGCTGATACATATTTTGCCCAAATCATGCAGCTGCGTAGCGGGAACGATATAATCCATGTTCTCCCAAAGGAGTATTTCCTCGGAATATATATCGTGCTCTATTAAATAATTGAGAAGCAAGCCGACGTATTTCTGAGTACGGTTGATATGTCCACCGGTATATACATCTCTAAACTCTACTAGCTCGGCAATCGCGTTGATTATCGAATTTTGAAGGCCATAAATCTGCGCCGTCTTTTGCTTAACCATTTTAATCAGGTTGTCGTTGAAGTTTTGCAGCTCCGCCTTCTGGCTTTCAATAAGGAGATGGTTATCGATGCGCTTTAGTAAAATCGCAGCGGAAAACGGCTTGGTAACATAGTCCACAGCGCCGAGCGCCAAGCCTACCAATTCGTCCGTTTCCTCCGCCTTTGCCGTCACGAATATCACCGGAATTTTCATGTAGCGCGCGTCGGCTTTAAGGATGCGAATAACGTCGAAGCCGTTCATGCCAGGCATAGCGATATCCAAAAGTATCAAATCAGGATTCACTGTCTCCAGAAATTTAAATAGCCTTTCCGCCGACGGCAGCGCGTAGACCTCGTAATGGCCTTTAAGCATGTTCTTACCGATGTTTAAATTCGCTTGATTGTCGTCTACCAACATGATGGTCTGCCGCTTTTTATCCAGCATTTTTTCGCTTCCTTTCAATTTAACAAACAATGCGCGCTAATAACGCGAGTCCGTCTTTATACCGCGTTCTCCGGCAAATTCCTGATTATGTCGATCGTTATGTTCGCCGCTTTCATGATCTTATCCATCTCTACGTCCGCCATATATGCTCGTAATTCATCCATTCGTTCTCGCAGCTGTTCCGGATGCCGGTATTCGTTCAGCTTCTCCCACGCCTTGTCTGCGCCGTCCATGTCGGATTCGCCGACCGCCTGTATCAGTAGCGTAAGCATCTCTATCAATACCGTCGCGGAAGCAGGCTTTTTTTTGCGTTCCTTCTTTCTTGCGACGGATTCCAGTAAAGGCTTAAAATTTCTAAAGCGCTGCATGACGGTCGGCATTTCCCGCATAATAGCTTCAAGGTTTCCTTCCTGCCCATAGCGTTCAAGGCTCTGGAATCCATCTGCCAGTTCATTTGCCCCCAGTACGCCGGCGGTGCTTTTAAGCGCGTGAACCTCAATGGTCATCTCTCTAAGCTGTCCATCCGCAACAAATTTTTCGATTTGAGCCGCTTTTGAATCAATTAACCAATAAAAATCCTCCAGCAGGCTTATGAATAGCTCTTGCGTCCCGCACTTGCGGACGCCTTCGAGCGCGTCTATACCCTCAATATCCGGCAAGGACAATGAGGATTTTGCGGAAAGATTGGAGAAATCCATGCCGATTATTTCTTCGAAAATCATATTATTGACTTGCTCTCGCAGCCATGCAACCAGTTCTCCGCCGCTCTCGTATCGAAAAGCCTCAAGCCGCTCCAACGCCGCATCGACCCTGTCCATATCAAAAGCTTCGCAAGCGCCGCGCAGCTCCTCGAGCAGCGCATTATCCGGCGCCGGCGCAATCGGCTTGTCGGCGCCAATTTCGCCGAGCACTTTATCCAAATCGTCTAAAAGAGCGACTGCGACCGTTTCGAGCACTGGATGCTCTCGTATGACCATATCATAGTCTCCCGCTTTCGCGGCCATTTCCAGCGCTTCCGCAAGCTTGCCAACGTCCTGTGCGAAAATAGCATAGCTGGAACCCTTTATTCCGTGAACAGCTATGGCGTAGTCCTCTAAATTTTGCAAGGCAGCATATTCATTCAAGTTGCTTAAAAGCGTTCGCGTACCCACTGCATAGGAGCTAAGGACGTCGATCAACACGGCTTCGTCGCCGTTAAAGCGCTCTAATGCCTTCTCCTTATCCAAGCCAGAGATAGCAATATTCGGGATACGTCCGGCGCCGTGTATATCGATTTGATATGAACCCTCTTCGCTTTCGTCTACTAACTCCTTTTCAAGCTCTTTATCCCGCACCCATTGTCTAAGGATCGTATCGAGCCGCATGATATCTATGGGCTTAGAGATAAAGGCCTGGAAGCCGTTATTCAAGAACATTTCCTCGCTGCCTACGACGGCGTTCGCTGTCAGAGCTATTATGGGAACCGTTTCGGCGTACGCGGTTCCTATCTCGCGTATTATACGCGTCGCTTCTACGCCGTCCATCCCGGGCATCATATGATCCATGAAAATGGCGTTGTACTTCACCTTTTCCTCGCGGACAGCGCGAACCGCCGCCTCGCCGCTCGTAACGCAGTCCACTTTCATTCTGTACGGCTTCATAAGCCCCTTGGTTACATCCAGGTTCGTAATATTATCGTCGACGAGAAGCACGCGCGCGTAGGGCAGCGGTATGCGGCTGGCGTGGGCGTTCCGGTTCAGCTTGTTCGCGGAGTAGTCGAAACGCTTTAAGCTTTCCGCGACAGAAGCGCCGATTACGGCGTCGTCGACATATCCTTGCCGGATCCTTACAGTAAAGACGCTGCCTACGCCGAATTCGCTTTCTACGGAAATTTCTCCGTCCATCATCTCCGTCAGCTTTTTCGTAATCGCCAGCCCCAAGCCCGTTCCGTCGGCTTGGTGGTAGCTCGTCGCCCCGAATTGCGTATAGTCGGCAAAGAGCTTATTCAGGTGCTCCTTCCGTATGCCTATACCCGTATCGCTCACGCGTATTGTAAGCCAAACCGAATCCCCGTCGCGCTCGCTGCTTAACCCTAGTTCAACCGCTCCTTCCTCGGTATATTTGAACGCGTTGGACAAAAGGTTATTGATAATCTGCTTTATTCTCAGCTCGTCGCCAAGAAGGCGCGCGGGCATACTCTCGTCGATTTTGAGATGGAATCTAATAGGCCTCGAACCTATACGCAGCACGTTTTGCAGAATAGAATCGTTGATAAGACTCGGAATATCGTATTGGTCGGGCAGTATGGCAAAATTGCCGGACTGTATCTTCGAAATATCCAGAATATCGTTCACGATACTCAATAGCGTCGAGCCGGAATTGTATATCTTTTCTAAGTTGATTTGCGTCTCTTCATTCAGCCCTGAACCTGAAAGCGAAATTTCCGAAAGCCCGATGATCGCGTTCAACGGCGTACGCATCTCGTGGCTCATACGCGCGAGAAAATCGCTCTTGGCGCTATTGGCCCTGCGCGCCTCTTCGAGCGCGCTTTCCAAAAGAGCGGACGCCTCCTTGATTTCGGACATCATCTTCACCTGCTCGCGCAAATCGCGCGAATAGGCGGCGACGACATAATCCTCGCCGTACGGAACGCGTACCAGCGTCACTTCGACGGGCAACGGCGAACCGTCCGGCAATCTATACATGAACTCATCGCGGCACGTACCCTTTGCAAACGCCTCACGCACGAGCTCGTTCGTCTTTTCGCGCGTACTCTGCCCGCTTGGCTGGTATTCCGGCGCGAACTCAAAATGGCGCTCGATATACTCCTTCTTGTCTTTAACGCCGAAAAGCTTAACCGACGCTTCGTTGCATTCGATTAAATTGTAGTTGCTATCCCAAAGGCGGCTCGCCAGCGGCGTGGCGTCCAGCATCAGCTTCGTTCGCTCGTGTTCCTCCCGAATCGCCGCCGCATGCGCCTGAATCGTGGCGTTTAGCTTTCCGAGCGCGCGGTTCATTATGTCCTTCTCCGAACGCTCCGGGATTGTAACTTCAGTTTCGCCTTTTACGATGCTTTCGACGATTTGCACCTGTCTGCGGGTGTTGGCGATCATACTGTTAAACGCGTCGGCCAGAGTACGCATCTCGTCTCTGGTGTTTACCTGAACGTCGAGGTCGGTATCGCCCGCCGCCAACGCGGCCGCGGCTTTCGTCATGGCCTGGATTGGCGTAACTATGCGCCCGGTAATAATCAAGATAATTACGATGGAGGCCGCTAACATAGCAAAGACTATGATAAGCCCGCCTTGCACGAATTCTTGAATCGTTTTCAGTTCTTCGTCGAAGTATTGCCCGACAAAGATCATGCCAATTACCTGCCCGTGAGCGCCGCCGATCGGGATATAATTGGCGATAGTGGGGCGGCCAAGAATGTCTACTCTCCCTGAATAGGTGTTTCCGGCAAATACCGTCTCTTTTATATGAGCGTCCGCGCGCGTGCCTATCGCGCGCGTGCCGTCCGTATTTTTTATCGTCGTCGCGATTCGCTCGTCGCCTAAAACGACGGTAATCTCGCAGCCAAGTATTTCTTTTAGCGTATCGACAAAGTCCCCCGTATCCAATCGATATCCCGAGGAGACGACGCCGATTATCGCCCCCTGGCCGTCAATGACGGGCGCGCCCGCCCGCGCGGAAAGGCGAATGACGGTGCCTTCCTCGATAACCGTAATGGCTTCTCCGTGCAGCGCTGAATGAACGTTTACCTGCGACGAAATCGAATCACCGTATATATCCGGCTCATGTGTGCGAACGATTACTCTGCCTTCGGCATCCGTAATCGTGCAAAACCCTGCACCGGTCTCATTTTGCAGCGCGCGGGCGCGGGCCAGCAAGCCTTCCCTATCCCGCTCCTCAAGAGCCGATAGAATTCGGGAGTCTCCCGCCATGTTTAACGACGCGGCGGTCGCCTGCGCCTTTATCGTATCCAAGCTGCTTATCGCGACCTTTGTCGCCACATTGACTTCTTCTACCGTCGATTCATCTACAAAGCTCGAAAACAACGCAATATTGGACAGTAATATCGCCGCCGTCACTAATAAGGTAAGCGCGATTGTAGGAAGCAGTATCTTTGTTTTAATGAGCATTGATGCAGTCTCCTCACGATGATGAATCACTTGGAAGTCCTGAGACCGAAGCCATTTTAATTCAAAAATGGAAAGCATTGTAATCGATTGTAATAACAGGAATATTATACATTCGACTTGCTTTAACGTCAATATGCCTAGCAAAATAATGGAAAGTTATATAAACGCCCGCCTAGCGACAAAATCACATAAGCGGGCGGATTGCTGCCAAGGCGCTATTTTAATTCTTTACGGTTATATTTTTGTATAGAGTGTAGCCCGCTTCTTCTCCAAAGCGTATCATGGCCCACTTGCCGCGAAAACCTGTAAGCGTCACATCGCTATCGTCGGGCAATGTAAACAGGAGAAGCCCTTTTGACTCCTTTGGCGAACCATAGACATCGGCTGAACGCGTAGTCTCGAACGCCAGATGATAGGCCTCGTAAAGATCTACGTTGCATTTAGCCATATCGACATAACCATACGTTCCGTCGTCCTGTTCGATCAAAAAACGATTGCCGGCTATTTGATGAACATTAAACGTCTCGCCCTTTTTCATACTGCCGACCCGCGAACCTTTGGCCATTTTATCGTATACATTTGCGCTTGCGATGGTCATCCCTTCGCCTATCAGACGTGTAACGGGATTAACATATATGGGCTGCGTATTAGGCGGAATGGGTTCGACTGTGATAGGCTGCGTATCCGGCGGAATGGGGCCTATTACAATCGGCTGCGTATCCGGCGCTTGCGTGTCCGGAAATATGGAGATAGGCTGCGTATCCGGTACTTGCGCGTCAGGATCGTCCGGATAGTATGTAACCCATGTACGCGCCGTACGGGCTTCTTCCGCCGATTCCTCCGCGGCGCGCGCCTTAGCCTCTTCGCGCGCCCGCGCTTCGGCCGGATTAACCGTAGCGAACAGATAGTATGGGATCTCCGCTGTTGCCGCCGGCGCGAAAACCAAAAGCGCAGCCGCTATCATAGTGATTATGAGCAGCCAGCCAAGAAAACGCGCCAAGAGAGACGATGATTTATACATGATGAACTGCCTCCTTCTCTTTTCCGCCATGGATTCATCAACCGCCGCGCTGCGGTAATTGAGTATGCCGACAGTATATATCACTTGGCATAAAAAGGCAATATGTACAAATTTAAACTTTTATGCTAAACTATGTTGTCGCGCGAATGTCAATATTAATTTCTGTCATCGCTGAATATCGTCGCGGAGGCAAAACGATGAAAATACGGGCAAGGGCTATACTAGTCATTGTTTTTACTAATTTAGCAATTATACTATTCAGTATTACCGCGGGTACGGCTTATGTGCGCAAGCGCATCGAGTCGTATATAGAAACGGATATGCTGGTCGTAGCCGATATTGCCGACAGATTTATCAGCTCGGAGATCGAGCTCTTAAAGCACGAGGCAGAGTCTGCGGCCAAACACTTGGCAAGCGCTGCTCCCTCGGATTGGACTGTAACGCTTCACGAACAGGCGTCGATATATCCCAAATTCTCCGGCATGTCTATTATGAGCCAAAGCCTTGGCGTTATAACTTCACAAGGTTTACCCGCTCCTTTAAGCCTATTAGGCGAAGAATCAATTCAAAAGGCCTTTAGGGGTAACAGCGCGTTTACTTCTTCTATTCCCGTTGAGAATGGAGTGGCCTTCTATCTCGCGGCGCCAATAACGGAAACGGACGCTGTTCTCGTACTGACGCTTGATGGCATGTACTTCAGCAATCTTGCGTCCGAATATAAGGTATGGGAAACGGGGCACATCTTTATTGACGACCGCGACGGTTATATTCTGGCGAACATCCGTTCCGAATGGGTGCAAAACCGTCAAAACTTTATTTTACAGTCACAATCCGATCCGCAATACGAAGAACTGGCTCCTATCCTTAAAAAGCTTACCTCAGGCGAAAGAGGCATCGGCTATTATTCGATGAATGGAGAGCCGCGCATATGCGCCTATCGGTCTATTTCAGGCTCCGCGGAAGGATGGTGCCTCGGAATCGTCGCGCCCTTGTCCGAAAGCCCGATCAGCGACGTCGACGAGGGACTGTTTCTAATAGCCGCAATTAGCGTATTGTTGAACATCATCGCGGCGATAATCGCCTCATATTTTATCAAAAAGCCGTTTGAGGAAGTAGCCGCTCTGAAAGAAAACGCTGAGGCCGGCTTGTCCGAGCAAAAAAAGATGACGGCCGAGCTTGAACGGCGGGATCAGCTGCTCCAAACCGTAAACCAACAGCTCAACTCCGCTTTGGCGGATGCTGAAAAAGCAAACAACGCCAAGAGCAGCTTTCTCGCCCATATGAGCCACGAAATCCGGACGCCGCTTAACGCCATAATCGGCCTGAGCGAACTGGCGCTAGGAGAAAAGCAGCCGGGCGAAACCGATAATGCGAATCTCGAAAAGATTTACGGCGCGGGCTCGACTATCCTCAGTATTATAAACGACATATTGGACATAAACAAAATTGAGTCCGGCAAGCTGGAGCTGTATTCCGTCCGGTACGATACGCCCAGCCTGATTAACGATATCATCACGCTCAACATCGTGCGAATCGGAGAAAAACCCATTACTTTCAAGCTGTATGTCGACGAAGACCTTCCGGGAGTTTTGTATGGCGACGACCTTCGTATAAAGCAAATTTTCAGCAACCTACTTTCTAACGCGTTCAAATATACGCACGCCGGTACAGTAGAATGGCGCATATCCCACGAGATTGACGGAGAAAGCGTCTGGCTCGTTTCAAGCGTTAGCGATAGCGGAATCGGTATGAAGCAGGAATCTTTGAAGAAACTGTTTTCGGAATATAACCAAGTAGGCGAAGGGACGAACCGCAAGGTGGAAGGCACAGGCCTCGGGCTGGCTATCGCCAAGCGTTTGGTAGAGATGATGGACGGAACGATATCCGTCGAAAGCGAATTTGGGAAGGGTTCCACGTTTAGCGTGCGCCTGCGCCAAGATTTCGTAAGCCCCTCGCCCATAGGCAAGGAAGTTGCCGAAAGCCTTATGGGGCTTAGCTATACTCAGTCCCGCCGGGATAAAACCCAAAGCCTGATTCGCGTAGATTTATCCTATGCGCGCGTACTCGTCGTCGACGATATACAAACGAACCTAGATGTTGTAAAGGGCATGATGAAGCCCTATAAAATGAAAATTGACTGCGCCACAAGCGGGCAACAGGCAGTCGAAATCATCCGCGCCGGCTCACCGCGCTACGATGCAATATTCATGGATCACATGATGCCGGAAATGGACGGTATCGAGACTACTCAAGTTATCCGAGACGAAATCGGCACGCCTTACGCGCTTAATATTCCTATTATCGCGCTGACGGCTAACGCTCTCGTCGGCAACGATGAGATGTATTTAAGCAAGGGCTTCCAGGACTTCATTTCCAAACCTATCGACATGATTAAGCTCGACGCCGTTTTGCGGCGATGGGTTCGGAATAAAAAGCTTGAATCCGGGCTTCTTAACGCTGCGATTGACTCCTGTGAAACGGAGCGCCGCTTGCTCGCAAAAGATATAATGATCGACGGCATAGACTTTGATCAAGTTCTTAAGCGCCTCGGCAGCAGCGAAACAGTGTTTATCGACGTCTTACGCTCCTACGCCGAAAATACCAGACCGCTTTTAGCCAGCCTAAAAAAACATCTTACCGGAGAAAATCTATACGATTACGCGATCGTCGTACATGGAATAAAGGGGTCAAGCTACGGTATCGGCGCTCAAGCGGTTGGCAAAGCGGCGGAAAGCCTTGAAGCTTTCGCGAAGGACGGCGATTTGAACGCGGTAAGAGCCGCGCATCCCCCATTCATACAAATCGCCGAAAGCTTGCTTTGCTCCATATGGCAGGCGCTCGATAAAATCGACGCCGCCACGCAGAATCCGCCCGCCGCCGCGCCCGACCCGGCGCTG
>QMCD01000357.1_pt1 | contig 32511 bp, 32 predicted proteins | sample 1821841 | NCBI WGS metagenome assembly QMCD01 (sample SAMN01991225, study PRJNA193472) | Termite gut metagenome, whole genome shotgun sequencing project. | isolation source: worker | host: Macrotermes natalensis
TGTGCCGCTTCGACTGGGTGGCGGAGTTTTGCCGGCGTTTTCATGCCGGCCTGACGGTGATGCGGGACGGGGAGCATTTCTTCCACACCGAAGCCCAACTTGCGTTTTTCCGCGACTGGATTGCGGAAAACCTGTTTTCGCGAAGTGAGCATTCGTCGGTTTGAATGCTCACTTCGCAAACGTTCAGCCCCTACTTGGAAAAATACCGTTTCAGCAATCCTTCGAAGGCGCAGCCGTGCCGTGCCTCGTCCTTGCACATCTCGTGCACCGTGTCATGGATGGCGTCGTATCCGAGTTCCTTCGCCCGCACCGCCAGCGCCTTCTTGCCGGCGGTCGCGCCGAGCAAAATGAGCGTTTTGACCTTATCATTTATCGCCCCGCCCATTTCTGTGTAATCAAGCTGCTTATCATAGCCGCCGCAGATCAAGATAATTCTCTCTTTGGCGGCAGCGAGCGTGCCGTTTATCGTGCGCGTAGGGCTTGAAGCGATGCTGTCGTTATAATACTGAACGCCCGAAACCTCGCGTACAAACTCCATGCGATGCTCCACGCCCTTAAAAGCTTTCATCACGCGGCGGATTGTCTCATTTGAGACCTCTCCGTGAACCGCACAGACAGCCGCCATGAGGTTATCTATATTATGAAGCCCCAGCAGCTTGATTTCATCTGCCCTCACTATCGGCTCTCCGAACGAAAAGACGGTGCCGTCCTCAAAATATGCCCCGTGCTCAATCTTTTCTCCACGGCTGAACAATAGAACCTCGCCGCTCGCCATGTCTTCATATGCGCGCACATGCGGCTCGTCTGCATACAGAACAGTCCTCGAAAAAGCGCCCTGATGGCGAAAAATATTCTCTTTTGCGGCGGTGTATTCCTCCATGTCCTTATGAATATCGAGGTGATTCGGGCGGATATTCGTCAGCACAGCTACATCCGGCGACTTCCTCATTGAGATTAGCTGGAAGCTTGAAAGCTCAACCACGGCTGTATCCTCCGCCGAGATTTGCTCGATCATCGGCAAAAGAGGGTTTCCTATATTGCCGCCGAGATGCACGGTTTTACCCTGTGCCTTGAGAAGCTCCGAGATGATTGTTGTGGTCGTCGTCTTGCCGTCGCTGCCCGTTATCCCATAGATTTTGCATGGGCATAAATCAAAGAAAACCTCCATCTCACTCGTAACGATTTGTCCGTTTTTCCGCGCCGCAGTGAATTCCGGCAGATAATACCTTATACCCGGCGTGCGAAAGATGATGTCTTCGTCCAGGTCTTCCAGATAGTCTTCACCAAGAATGAGCCTTGCGCCCGTTGCAGTCAGCTCGGCGGCGGTTTCGCCGAGACATTCAATATCGCGCCTGTCTCTGAGCGTGACCTCCGCGCCGCGGCTGATAAACATCGGCACAAGCGGGATATGGCTTCTGCCAATTCCGCATAGCGCTATTCTCTTGCCCTTTATGAATTTGAAAAACTGATAAATATCCATTTTACCCTCTTTTTGCAATCTCTTGATTTTCAATTGCTTTTCTCGGTGTGCCGGGTCGTCGCTCTCCGTTGTGCGGTGCCTACTGGCAATGCATTGGTTTCTTTGCCTTTTATGCCCTTAACTATCAATTATGCGCGTTGCGCGTCGCTACGCTTATTATCAATTGCCAATTGCTCTTATTGTCAATTGCTCTTATTGTCAATTGCCCTGCTCGGCGTAGCTTTCATAGAGATTATAATATATGCCGCGCTTTGCCATTAGCTCGGCGTGCGTTCCCTTCTCCTCTATGCCGTTGTCCGTCAGAACGAGGATTACCGAAGCATTCCTTATCGTCGTGAGGCGATGCGCGATTGTGAATGTCGTCCTGCCCTTTGCGAGCTTATCCAGCGATGCCTGCACTATCTTTTCGCTCTCATTATCAAGGGCGCTGGTGGCTTCGTCGAGAATCATAATCGGCGGATTCTTGAGGAACGCGCGCGCAATGCTGATTCTCTGCTTCTGCCCGCCGGAGAGCTTCACGCCGCGTTCGCCGACGTATGTGTCGTAGCCGTCTTTGAGGTTCATGATGAAATCATGCGCACCGGCAAGCTTCGCGGCCTCAATAATTTCTTCCCTTGAAGCTCCCGGCTTGCCGTATTCGATGTTTTCCACGATTGATCCTGAGAAAAGGTAAACGTCCTGCTGAACGAAGCCTATCTGCGAGCGCAAGGACTTCAGTGTGACCGATTTTATGTCTTGATTGTCAATCAGAATTCTTCCCGACGTGACGTCATAGAAGCGCGGAATGAGGTTACACAGCGTCGTCTTTCCGCCGCCTGACGGACCAACCAGCGCGACGTTCTCACCTGCTTTTACATCAAGGTTGATTTGATTCAGAATATCAATGCCGTCATCGGAATAACTGAAGCTCACGTTCTCAAGCCTGATGTTGCCCGCCGTGACCTTAAGCTCCACCGAGCCGGGCTCATCAAAGATTTCGACATCGGCGTCCATAATTTGAAAGAAGCGCTCAATGCCCGTTATGCCGCGCTGGAATTGCTCCGTAAACTGAACGAGCGTGCGTACTGACATGATGAGCGTGCCTACATACATCATATACGCCACTAAGTCAGCCGGCTGAATCTGCCCGTTCATCATGAAAATTGCTCCGACTACGAGCACAAGGATATTCATCAGGCCGTTGAGGATTCTGTTCGTGGCGTCAAATCCGCCCATGTAGTAATAGCTCTTTTTCTTGATATTCAGGAACTCTTCGTTACCCTTTTCGAATTTCTCCTCCTCGATATGCTCGTTCGCGAAGGATTTCACTACCCTCACGCCGAGAAGGCTGTCTTCAACCTGCGCGTTGATTTCACCGATCTGCCTGCGCTGACGGCGAAACTGCCCGCGCATTTTTCTGTTGAAGATGGCCGCGGCGATTATCATCAGCGGAATAGCCGAGAAGATGATGATTGTCAGAATAAGATTTATCGAGGCCAGAATAGCGAACGACGCGATGATTTTGATTGACGCGATGAAAATCTCTTCCGGACCGTGGTGGGCAAATTCCGTTACGTCGAAAAGGTCTGATGTGATTCTTGACATAATTTGTCCGATTTTGGTGTTATCGAAATATGAGAAGCTGAGCTTTTGCAGATGCCCGAAAAGCTCTGCGCGCATTTGTGTCTCCATGCGGCTGCCCATGATATGCCCCATTGAGGCCATGAAGAAGTTCGCCGCCGCGTCAATTATCCGCAGCACCATGTAGAGAAGCCCGCAGGTGAGGATAATTTCCAGCGTGAGTGCGGATAAATCGTTGATACCTATGTCTGTGATGTATCTGACCAGCATGGGCAAAACCAGCTCGCAAACCGTCGTCATAGAGGCGCAGAATAAATCAAAAATCAGAACCCAGATATACTTTTTATAATATGGTAAAAATCGTCTGAGCGTGCCGCTTTTCTTTTCTTCAAGCTTAACTTCGTGTGTTTCCATATTCTCCTCCGAATGCTGACTTCATCACAGCATTTCCAAATAATAATTCTGCCTATAATTATGTCACATATCCGAGCTTAATGCAACAAGGCAACCCGCCGGAAAGCGCGGAAAAAGGAAAAAGACCGGAAACCCGGTCTTTTTCCTTCTTTGGGGAGGAGTTGTATTGAAAAGATGCGGCTTATTTCAACCGCGCTCATAATAAACTCAATCTTCACATTGATTATATTATCTGTCCGGCTCTGTGTCAACTTTATATAGGCAGAATACATGAAGAATTTATAATTGCGATAGCAGAAAGACTATATTTTTTGAATATTTGTGCAAAATGACTTTTTTTCCGACTAGTTTCGACATATGCAGTGATCGCGGATTTATTTTCGTACTAGCGCAAATGCGCCTTGCTCTTTTCCCCGCTCCATGATAAAATCAAATCCATGAAAAACGAATTGGCAAAAGTAAAGAAAAACGATATAGTCAACATTGAAATATCCGGCATAACGGCGGAGGGTTCAGGCGTGGGAAGACACGAGGGCCTCGCTGTTTTTGTGCCGCTTGCCGCTATCGGCGACAGGCTTGAGGTGAAAATACTGAAGGCCGCGAAGAATTACGCCTACGGGAAAATCGAGAGAATTATTGAGCCCTCGCCGGATAGAATTGAAGCCGATTGCGAGCACTTCTCAAAATGCGGCGGGTGCTGCTATCGGCATATCAGCTATTCTTCCGAACTGCGGATAAAAGAACAGGCTGTGCGCGATGCAATCACACGCATAGGCGGCTTCGGCGATGTGGAAATCCGGCCGATTATCGGTGCGCAGAGCAGAGATTCTTACAGAAACAAGGCCCTGCTGCCTATCGGGCTTGACAGAGACAGAAAACTTAATATCGGGTTCTACGCGTTAAATTCGCATAGGATTATTGACTGCGATAACTGCCTCCTTCAGCCCGAGGAGTTCAATGCCGGAATTGCGGCATTCAGGGCGTGGCATGCCGCCTACTGCGGCACATTGGATGACAGTGTATATGACGAAAGCACTCACACAGGCAAAATCAGGCGCCTCTTCATGAGGAAGGCCGGAGAAAGTGTTCTGGCAGGTATCGTGACAAACTCGAACGGCGTTAAGCATGAGAACGAGTTACAGGAAGCGTTCAAAGAGAAAATCTCGAATCTCAGCGGGTTTATTGTCAACTCCAACACGAAGAAAACGAATGTTGCGCTTGGCGAGCGAAACAGAATCATTTGCGGCAATGAAAATCTGACGGATACGCTTTGCGGATTGAAGATTAGCTTCTCCCCCCTCTCCTTTTTCCAGATAAATCACGCGCAAACCGAAAGGCTCTATGCCAAGGCGGTCGAATATGCCGCTCTGAACGGCAGCGAGACGGTGCTCGACCTCTACTGCGGCGTCGGGGCGATTGGGCTTAGCATGGCCGGCAAGGCGAAGAAAATCATTGGCGTTGAGGTGGTTGAGGCCGCCGTGGAAAACGCGAGGTTTAACGCGGCACAGAATGGAATTGGGAACGTTGAGTTTATCAGCCAAGACGCTGCGCAAGCGGCGGCGATTCTCCAAAAGCGCGGAGAGCGCCCCAATGTGGTGATACTGGACCCGCCGAGGAAAGGTTGCGAAGAGAGCCTGCTCCTGACGATCTCACAGATGAAACCCGAAAGAATTGTGTATGTCTCGTGTAATCCGGCGACGCTTGCGAGAGACTTAAAGGTTCTGGCGGGGCTTGGATACAGCCCGCGCGAACTCACGCCCGTGGACATTTTCCCCGCAACAAGCCATGTGGAATGCGTGGCGGCGGTGGAGAGAGCTTGAACTAGATATATCTTGCATAATCTGTGGTGCCATGGAAGATTCGCAGAATATTGACGGTTTGCTTATCTTCATCTATTGTAAACAGGATTACGTATTTATTTACAATCGCGCGCCGGTAACCCTTCTCCGCAAGCGTGACGTCAAGCGAACGGCTGAAGCGCCCAGGCATTTCACCGAGAGACATGATTCTCTCATGTATTTCACGCATAAGGCTTTGTGCTGCTTGTGTTGCAGAAAAAGTGTTTGAAATATATGAGAAAATTTCTTCTAAATCATTGTTTGCCGCACGTGAAAGCTTGACTTTATACTCAATAGCCATATCTCTCCCTTAATTTCTCAAGCTCCGTCTCTGCGTCTATCGTCTCACCATTTACAATTTGAGTCTCCGCAACAGTCAGTTTTCGGTAAACATCAATAAGTGCAAAATCACGTTCATAGGCTTCAATGCTCATAACCACCATGTCTCCGTGTCCGTTCTTTGTTATGAAAATGGGCTCTCCAAACTTATGGCAAATATCTGATATATCATTTGTATTGCGCAAAACTGTAATCGGCATTATTTTAGGCATAAAATCAACCTCCGCTTTATTATGTCAAAATTATAGCATAATTATGCCAGTAAGTAAATATTTGTTTCACACTTTCAAAGGAGAATCATTGTGCATGATGTAAATATTCGGCTTAGAGAATATATTAAGGCCGAGATAATCCCGCAATATACGGGCTTTGACGACGCACACAATATCAAGCATGTGAACATGGTTATTGAGAACAGCATGTGGATTGCCGGACGCATAAATGAGCCGCTTGATATTAACATGGTGTACACAATCGCGGCTTATCATGATTTGGGCTTGCGGTTCGGGCGCGAAAAGCACGAAATGACCTCCGCCGCTTTGCTGCTCACAGACGGGCGGCTTCGGAAATGGTTTGGCCTTGACGAGCTGGTCATGATGAAGGAGGCCGTTGAAGACCACCGCGCCTCGCTTGAATATGAACCTCGCAGCGTCTACGGCAGAATCGTGGGCGATGCGGACAGGCTTCAGCCCGCCGAGGTGATAATCGAGCGCTGCATGCAATACAGCAAAAAGAATTTTCCGGATTATACGCTTGAGCAGCACGCGAAACGCTGCCTTACCCATGTGAGGGAAAAATACTGCAAGGGCGGGTATATGCGGCTCTGGATTGTGAACGAAGATGAGTTCACCGGGCTTTCGGATTTACGTAAGCTAGCTGATGATTACGAACGTTTTGCCGGTTTGTGCAAAAAATATTATTAAACTTGAGGTAAAATATGGAAAGAATCAGGGAATTCTGGCAGGAATTTCTAGTGAAAACAGGGCGTGACAGTGCAACGAAGTATTTTGAAGTATTTCACTTCTGCAATGATGAAAAAAGCGCCAATGAGCTGCTGGAGCTCGTGCTGGAGGGAAGGAAAAGGGCGACGGCCTCTGCTGTGCCCTTGTATGAAGCAGAGGGCGAGGCACTGCCGAAAATCGGCGACTTGTCAATCGTGACAGACTGGGACGGAAACCCCAAATGCGTGATTGAGACGACCGCCGTCATCACTCTCCCTTTCAGGGAGATGACCTATGTTATTTGCAAGCGAGAAGGCGAGGACGAAAATCTGGAATCATGGCAGAAGAACCATATCAAGTTTTTCACTGAGGAAATGGAGAGCATCGGCTCTGAATTCACATGGGATATGGAGGTTCTTTTCGAGGATTTTGAGGTAACTTACAGAGCATAAGGAGGCTTTTATGCAGCTTTTATTCAAGCAGAGATTTTTTTCATGGTTTGACAGCTATGATATTTATGACGAGGTTGGAAACGTTGTTTTTTCCGTTCAGGGCAGATTCGCGTGGGGGCACAAGCTTGAAATCAGTGACCACATGGGGAATCTGCTCGGCACGGTGCGGGAGGAGGTTCTTACGCTTCTCCCCCGCTTCAATATGTATGACGGCGCGGGGAATCACATCGGCACAATAAAGAAAAAGCTCACGTTCTTCAAGCCGCATTTTGAGCTGGAGTATCAGGGCTGGAGCGTTGACGGAGATATTCTCGGCTGGAACTATTACGTCAGCGATTCTGCAGGCACGCACATAATGTATGCACAGAAAAAGGTGCTCAACTGGACAGACACATACGTCATAGATGTCCCGGACCCAGCCAACGCCTTTCTCTCGCTGATGATTGTCCTCGCCATTGACGCGGCGAAGGATAATAACGGGAATTGATAAATCAAAACTGACGAGGTGAAAATATGTTCTTTGACATGCATGTTCATTTTTTTCCGGATAAGCTTGCGCCCCGCGCGGTTGCTTCGCTTATGGAGACGGCGCGCGGAGAAGCCGCCACCGAAGGCACGCGAGAAGACACACTCCGCCGCTTCAAGGAATGGGGCGTTGACGGCGGCCTCGCACTGCATATAGCGACGAACCCGAAACAGCAGGAGAATGTCAACAATTTCGCAAAGGAAGCGCAGGGCGGTAGGCTTCTCTCGTTCGGGAGCGTCCACCCTGAGGCGGAAACCGCAATTGCCGAGCTTTCGCGAATCAAGGATATGGGGCTGATTGGTATCAAGCTTCACCCCGATTATCAGAATTTCTACGTTGAAGAAGAAAGGGTTTTCCCTATCTACGCCGAATGCGAACGCCTCGGCCTGCCGATTGCGTTCCACGCCGGATGGGATCCCATCTCCCCCGATGACGTCCACTGCAAGGCAGAGAAGCTCAGATATGTGGCAGAATGTTTCCCGAGGCTGCGGATAATCGCGGCGCACATGGGGGCTTCTCACACACCGGAGGAGGCAAAGAAGCATCTTACAGGGCTTGCTAACTTGTGGCTCGACACGGCTTACATGGATAAATTCCTTGACACCGCTTCGTTTGAAGATTTAGTGAAGACCTTCGGTGCGGAGAAAATCCTCTTCGCCACAGACTGCCCGTGGTCTGATGCTCCTGCAATTGTAGAAATCATTGAGCACAGCGGGCTTTCTGAGGAAGAAAAACAACGTATTTTCTATCAAAACGCCTTTGCTTTACTCGGCATTCGCGAAATCACCGGCGCGGGAGAAATAATGCTTGATTGATTTTTATGCCTGAAACTGTTATCATATCTGAAAGAAATACTCTCGGAAATATTGGCGGAGGGATAAGATGAAAAGAATAATTGCTTTGCTCATGGTGCTTCTGATTTTTTCCGGCTGCGGAATCAAGCCCTCTGATATGTATATGGACATTTACAACGGCACTGACAGAGAGCTGAAGCTTCTGCATATCAACGCGAACGACGATAAACGCATCAACCAGATGAACGGTATCCTCTCCGCTATTGAGAACGCAGAGGCGTCTGACAAGCCGATGGAGCTTTTCGCTTTTTATCCTGATTATACGATTGAGGCGTCACCGCTCGGCAGCGATGAAATCATTACCGTGGTGCTGGACGTCACCAGCGAGTATGTGCAGTTCTATTATCCGGGGCCGAATCCGGAGAAAAGCGATGTGGTTTATATCTCCGATATGCCCTCAGAGGAGTTCATGGATTTAATCAATACGTGGTAAGCATGATAAAAGCCCGGATTACTCCGAGCTTTTACTTTATCCGTTTGAGCTTCCCGCCGCATTTGCACCTGTATCTCCACGGAGATTTCACGGCCTTGCTCATGCGGGAGCGCTCAATCCGCAAACCGCAGTTTTCGCACACAAGGACATATTTCACGCTTTCAGCGCGCAAAGTTGCTGTGCCGCCCTCACCCGTATCCACCGTGCGCGCGATGGAATAGCCGTAAGCTTCATTCGCAAGCTGCGCGTAGGCTTTCCATTTTTCGCCGTGATTGCGGCAACCCCTGCAGGTGTGCAGCAGCTCATGGACAAGCGTTTGCTCCAGCAGCGCCGCTTTATCCGGCGCGAGCAGTACCTCGGAGACCTCGATTATATATTTCCCGCCCGAATATATGCAGCAGCCCAGCCGCTTCTTTGCACGCGTATTGATTCGCACATTTCGCTCAATATGCGGTGAATATGGTATGGAAAGCTGCCAGAGCTTCGCCTCCACCACACCCAGAAGCTCGTTCAGCTCAAACGCGGTCATCAGATTTCCCCTTAGAAAACACACAGCCGCAGAAATTCTGCCTGTAGAGATTATATTGTTTTGAAAGCTCAACAGAACGTTTATAGCCTTCCTTTTTCTTGAAATCAGACGGCAGCCATGCGACAGCAGTCGCCAGCCTATCGCCTATCGCATTTATTTTTTCAGCGGATTTCAGCGGGCTTATCGTGAGCGTGGTGGTGAAATAATCGCAGGCAAGCTCCTCCGCTTTCTCCGCGGCTTTCTTCAGGCGCAGTTCATAGCAGAGCCCACACCGCACGCCGCCCTCCGGTGCCGATTCAAGCCCGCGGCTGATTCCATCAAACGGCGCGGCATCATACGGCTCGATTATCAAGCCCGCAATATCCACGGGCATTTCGGAAATAAGGCGCTTCAGTTCATCTCCGCGCTTTGCGTATTCCTCAAGCGAGGAGATATTCGGATTATAATAGAAGATGAAAATCTCGAAATGGGAATTCAGCCTCTCCAGCACGGCGCTGGAACACGGCGCACAGCAGGCATGAAGCAAAAGCTTCGGCTTTATCCCGCCGCTCTTACTTTGCGCTATGATTTCTTCAAGCTCTTTTGAATAATTTCTGTTCATAATATCACCTCATTAAGCATATCATTTAATTATGTAATTGACAATAAAGGGAGAAAAAATGATTTTATCAAGCAAGAAAAACACCGTGATTCGTATATTATTCTTTGCTTACCTGCTCTTTCTTTGCTGGGCGATTCTCTGGAAGTTCGGCATGCCGCATATCGGCGACGGTTCGGAAAGGGTTATTAACCTGATTCCGTTTACTTACAACACAATGCCTGAAATGCGCTTCAACCTGCTCGTTTTTATCCCGTTCGGGCTGTATATTTCAGCACTCACGCGTAAAAGCTTCGCTATCGCCGCGCGGAATGCCCTGATTATTCTTCTCTCCAGTTTTTCGCTTGAAGCACTGCAATATATTATGGCTATCGGGCGCAGCGACATGGCCGATTTGATTCTCAACACCTTGGGCGGTGTCTGCGGGATTTTACTTTTCTTCATCACAGCAAAGCTTTTCGGTAGAAACGCGGATACGGCAATGCTGGTGGTGTGTGTTATCATCACGCTTTGTGAATTAGCGGTGTCATGCTTTGTCCTTTTCAGAACCCTGATGCCGAGAGCGCCAATGTGATTTTAGATAAAGGAGAAAAAATGATTTTATCCGGAAAAGAAATTGAGAAAAACATGGGAAAAAATATCTTCATTGAGCCTTATGATAGAAGCAGGCTGAACCCGAACAGCTATAATCTTTGTTTGCATAATGAATTATTGATCTATGAAAACGATTTAATCGATATGAAAAAAGATAACCCCACAAGGCTGATTACTATCCCTGAAGAGGGCTTGATTCTCGAACCGGGGCGGCTTTATCTCGGGCGCACCGTCGAGCATACGCGCACAGAGAAATTCGTGCCTATGCTTGAGGGGCGTTCTTCAACCGGCAGACTGGGTTTGTTCATACACGTGACTGCCGGCTTCGGAGACATAGGCTTTTCCGGCTACTGGACGCTTGAGATTTTCTGCGTGCAGCCCGTGAAAATCTACCCCAATGTAGAATGCTGCCAGATTTATTACCATGATATTCACGGCGAATATGATTTATATTCAAGCGGGAAGTATCAGAATAACACAGGCATTCAGGCAAGCCTGATGTACAAGGATTTTGAGGGTAAAGAATGATTATAAGAGCTATGAAGAATGATGATTACGACGCTTGCTTTCAGCTGTGGAACAGCATTTCTTCTATTGGCATGAGAAGCCTTGATGATTCCGCCGAGGGTATCAGAACATTTCTGGAGAGAAATCCGCACACATCTTTCATCGCGGAGGATTCGGGAATAATCGGCACGATTCTCTGCGGGCATGACGGGCGCAGAGGTTATATCTACCACACCGCGGTTGCGGAGGGCTGCCGTGAAGCCGGTATCGGGAAAAAGCTGGTGGACGCTGCGCTTGAAGCCTTGAAGTACGAAGGAATTAACAAAGTCGGGCTGGTGGTCTTTGCCGATAACGATTTGGGCAACGGCTTCTGGGAAAGCATCGGCTTTGAAAAGCGCGAAGATTTATTCTACCGCAATAAAAGCCTTAACACTAGGAATATCTGAGGTAACTTATGGAAATGATTAACGGAACGCTCGTCGCCGCCGGTCTTGACAGGCGCGACCCGAAGCGAATAAAGTCAGCTAAAGAGCTGATTGCTTTAATAAACAAAGAGGGCTTTTTGCCGCTAACGACCTCCAGCGTCGCGGGTTTTTCGGTTGAAGAACGTGCAGCGGCGGATTATTGGTTCACAGACCACAAGGAAGACCCCTGGCTGTGGCGCGAGATTATCGCCGAGAGCCGCGAAGTGGCCTATGGCAAGCTGCTCGGGAAGAAATCCGGCTTTATCTCTAAGGCGTGGTTCCCCACCTTTGCGAATTATCGCAGGCTTGGCTATGATTTTGACAGTCTCTATGAAGACGGCAAGGCGCATTACCGCGCGAAGCTGATTATGGACCTCTTTGCCGAGGATTTCCCGAACAACACCGCGGTACCCTCATATCTCATGAAGGAGAAGGCGGGCTTCGGCAAGGGCGGCGAAAAGGGCTTTGAAGGCACATTGCAAAGCCTGCAAGCGCAAACATACCTTGTGAACACAGGCTTCACGAGAAAGCAGAATAGGAAGGGCGAGGCCTATGGGTGGTCGATTTCCGTTTATGAGCCGCCCGAGAGCCTTTTCGGCGAGGAGTATGTGCGCAGTGAGTATTCTCTCCCACCCGAGGAGAGCTTCAAAAAGATAATAAACCGCATGAAGGAGCTTTATCCCGATGCGGACGAGCGTGACATACTAAAGGAGATAAAATGATGCTGTTTAATGAAAGAATCGCCTCGTGGGACGATTGGGCGAGGATGTATCAGTCAATCCCCGCGTTCTCTGATGTGATACTGGAAATATGCAGGCGCGAGGAAATTCCGTGTGAGGTTTGCGATATAAAAAACGTCACGCCGGGCACTCATGCCGTTTTCAAGGTGCATAGCTATATCATCAAGGTGTTCTGCCCGAAGGAAAGCGGTTTTGACGGCTCGCTTGACGCCGCGGTGGAGTTGAATTCCATGAAAGCCGCCAATCGCTTCGGCGTGGAATGCCCGAGGGTTATCGCTCACGGCGAAATTGCGGATAAATATACTTTCGCATATATTGTCATGGATTTCATTGAGGCCTTGGATTTCAAGGATGTGAGGGACAAGCTGACGCCTGATGAAATTCCCTGTATTGTGACACAAGTGAAGGAGATATTGAGCAGACTTAACCGGCCGAGCGATGCTATCCCGGCACTTGATTTGCTCGGCGAGCTGAAAAAGAATGAGCGCCTGGAAAAGCTGCCCGAAAACTTGCGCGAGGATATAATCAAAACGGCAGAGGGGCTTGATTTCTCTGAAAGCGTTCTCGTGCATGGCGATTTCACCGACGACAACACGCTGATTGACAGTGAGAAAAAGCTGCACCTGATTGACTTTGCGGACTGCCACCTCGCGCCATGGTATTACGAGCTGCCCCCCATCGTTTACTCGCTCTTCGATTGCCGCAGGGATTTCCTTGACATATTCCGCGGTGAGATGAGCATAGATGAATTTATCGGGTTCTTTCTCAAGGGGCTTGCAATTCATGATTTCGGCGCGACTATTATCATTGATTTCTGCGAGAAGTTTGGGTATCAAATTGAGGATATTCATAGTCTTAAGGATTTTGCTGTAGTTTTCACGGAAGTCTGTAATAGATGATTCTGCATGAAAAAGCCGGGCATCTCCAAAAGAGATACCCGGTTCTTTATTGTCAATTATTCATTGTCAATTGCCCTTAATAGCTGCCTGCGCGGCCGCAAGCCTCGCAATCGGCACACGGAACGGTGAGCATGAAACATAATTGAGGCCCACGTTGTGGCAGAATTCCACAGTGCTGGGATCTCCGCCGTGCTCGCCGCAGATGCCGAGTTTGATGTCGGGGCGCGTCTTTTTGCCGAGCTCAACAGCTGTCTTGACGAGCTTGCCAACGCCGTCCTGGTCGAGCTTCTCGAACGGGTCAAACTCGAAAATCTTGTTGTCGTAGTAAGCATCGAGGAACTTGCCCGCGTCGTCACGGCTGAAGCCGAACGTCATCTGTGTGAGGTCGTTCGTGCCGAAGCTGAAGAACTCAGCCTCCGTTGCGATTTCATCGGCTGTGATGGCCGCTCTCGGGATCTCAATCATCGTGCCGACATTATACTTCATATCTATGCCTGCCTCGGCGATGAGCTTATCGGCTGTCTCTACGACAAAGCTCTTAACGAACTTAAGCTCCTTGAGCTCACCTACAAGCGGAATCATGATTTCGGGAACGATATTATATTCGGGATGCTCTCTGTTCACCTTGATGGCCGCGTTGATGACCGCGGTCGTCTGCATTACCGCGATTTCCGGATACGTCACATCGAGGCGGCAGCCACGGTGACCCATCATCGGGTTGAACTCATGCAGGCTGTCTATGACGGCTTTCAGCGCGTCAATCGTCATGCCAAGCTCGTCGGCAATCTCCTTGATGTCTTCTTCCTTCGTCGGGAGGAATTCATGCAGAGGCGGGTCAAGGAAGCGAATCGTCATAGGCTTGCCCTCGAGAACCCTGTACATCTCTTCAAAGTCACCCTGCTGATACGGCAGAATCTTATTGAGAGCTGTCTCTCTGGCTTCCTTCGTCTTCGCGACTATCATCTCACGCACTGCCTTTATCCTTGAAGGCTCAAAGAACATATGCTCCGTACGTGTGAGGCCTATTCCCTCTGCGCCGAACTTAACTGCCTGCGCGGCATCCTTCGGGTTATCTGCGTTTGTTCTGACCTTCAGCGTTCTCTTTGCATCAGCCCATGACATAAAGCGGTCGAAATCTCCGCTGATTGTGGCTTCCACGGTCGGGATAGCTTCGCCGTAAACATTGCCGGTTGAGCCGTCAAGAGAGATATAATCGCCCTCTTTTACTGTTCTTCCGCCGAGCTCGAAGTATTTATCTTCCTCGTGCATTTGAATCTCACCGAGGCCTGATACGCAGCAGGTGCCCATGCCTCTCGCGACGACGGCGGCGTGAGAAGTCATGCCTCCGCGAACCGTGAGTATGCCCTCTGAAACCACCATGCCTTCGATGTCTTCAGGTGAGGTTTCAAGGCGGACAAGAACCACCTTTTCGCCTCTGTTGTTATGCCATTCGGCGGCGTCTTCGGCTGTGAAGACAACCTTGCCGCACGCTGCGCCCGGAGAAGCCGCAAGACCCTTGCCGAGCGGTGTTGCGCTCTTGAGGGCAGTTGTGTCAAACTGCGGGTGAAGGAGGCTGTCAAGCTGCTTCGGGTCAACGCGCAGAACTGCTTCGTCTTCCGTTATCATGCCCTCGTCAACGAGGTCAACAGCTATTTTAAGAGCCGCGGCGGCTGTTCTCTTGCCGCTTCTTGTCTGAAGCATGAACAGCTTGCCGTTTTCGATTGTAAACTCCATGTCCTGCATATCTCTGTAGTGATTTTCGAGGTTCTGGGCAATCGTCCAAAATTCGTCATACACCGCGGGCATTTCTTCTTTGAGGTGAGCAATCGGGAACGGCGTGCGGATACCCGCAACGACGTCTTCGCCCTGTGCGTTGATAAGATACTCGCCGAAGAGGGCTTTCTCGCCCGTAGCGGGGTCACGCGTGAACGCAACGCCCGTGCCGGAGCTGTCGCCCGAATTGCCGAATACCATTGACTGCACGTTGACGGCAGTGCCCCAGCTGTAGGGGATGTCGTTCATGCGGCGGTATGTGTTGGCTCTCGGATTATCCCATGAGCGGAAAACAGCCTTGACGGCGCCCATGAGCTGGTCAAACGGCTCTGTGGGGAAATCAGCGCCCATTTTTTCTCTGTAAAGTGACTTGAACTTCGAGACAAGCTCTTTCAAATCTGCGGCCGTGAGCTCTGTATCGAGCTTGACTCCGCGGTTTTCTTTCATTTCGTCGATGAGCTTTTCAAATTCGCTTTTTGACATCTCCATGACAACATCAGAATACATCTGAACGAAGCGGCGATATGAATCGTATGCGAAACGCTCGTTATTTGTAAACTTGGCGAGACCCTCCACAACTGTATCGTTGAGGCCGAGATTCAGGATTGTATCCATCATGCCGGGCATTGAGGCTCTTGAACCCGAACGAACGGAAACAAGCAGCGGGTTTGAGGGGTCGCCGAATTTCTTCCCTGTGATTCCTTCCATCTTGCCGAGATATTCCTTTATCTCTGCTTCAATTTCGGGCGCGATGACCTTGCCGTCATCATAATATCTTGTGCAGGCCTCGGTGGTGACCGTGAAACCCTGCGGCACGGGCATTCCCGCTTTGGTCATTTCAGCAAGGTTTGCACCCTTGCCGCCAAGCAGCTCTCTCATTTCTTTGTTACCCTCGGAAAAAAGGTAAACATACTTATGGCTCATTCGTTCCTACCTCCTAAAATTTTCTTCGGCACAGCTCATTATTCAGCTCCCGAAACAGACGGCAACATAACCGAGCCTTGCGTGTTTTCGCAAAAATCGGTTATCACCTCGCTTATAATAGCAGAGTTTCTTTCAAATTTCTATAGGAAAATAAACTTTTCTTGAAAAAAACTTGTTTTCATGTGATAATAGCTTCAATGGCAAGGCGGGCTGCTTAGGCGGGCCGTCCTAATGCTATGTGAATTGAAGGGGTATTAGTTAAATGGTCGAGATTAAAAGAGAAACCGGCGGAGTTTTGAGAGAGCTTTTTCCATGGAGCAATGAGAGCCTGCTTGAATCATTCTATGATAATCAATTCGGTGAGGCTTTTGCAGACGACGAGCAAAGCCCCACCTGCGCCGTTATTTATGTTACGGAATTTGCTTTTCTTGCGGGAGACGCCGCTTCTCCGGCTGCGAGAGAGCTTGTCGCACATTTCCCGAAGAACAAGGCTCTGCTCGCATTTTTGCCCGAGAATGATGCGTGGGCAGATTTGATAAAGGAAATCTGGAGCGGGAAATATGAGGTGTGGAACCGCTTTGCGATAAAAAAAGAAGGCGATGTTTTCGACAGAGAAAAGCTCAGAGAATATGCAAGGAGCCTTGACGGCAGGTATGTGATAAAGAGAATTGACGGCGATTTATATGACAAATGCATGGCACATGAGCAATTCAAGGATTTCTGCAGTAATTTTAACGGCAAAGAGGATTTCCTCAAGCGCGGCGTTGGCTTCGTTGCGATAGACGGCGAAAATATTGCGGGCGGGGCTTCGAGCTTTACGGTGTATAACAAGGGTATTGAAATTGAGGTTGACACCGGCGAGGCGTACCGCAGGCAGGGAATCGCCGCCGCGTGTTCGGCAACGCTGATGCTTCATTGCCTGGAGAACGGGCTTTATCCCAGCTGGGACGCCGCCAACATAACCTCCGTGAGGCTTTCGGAGAGGCTGGGGTATCACTTTGATCACGAATATCTCGTTTATGCCGTAAAAAGTGGGGAAAAACAATATGTTTAAGCTGTTCGGAAGAAGAGATAAGACCATTGATTTAATGATTGTCGGGCTCGGCAACCCGGGCATGAAATATCAGGACACCCGCCACAATGCTGGCTTTATGGCGATTGACTTGCTTGCTGAAAAATATAATCTGCCGATTAAACGCGTGCGTTTCAAGGGGCTGACCGCCGAGGGGACTATCCGCGGGAAAAAGGTTTTTCTCATGAAGCCGCAAACATATATGAACCTGAGCGGAGAAGCCGTCATACAGGCCATGCGGTTTTACAAGCTCACACCGGAGCGCGTGCTTGTGATGTTCGACGACATCATGCTTGACGTCGGGAGAATCCGTGTGAAGCGTAAGGGTACTGACGGCGGGCAAAAGGGTATGCGAAGCATAATAGATTTGACAGGCAGCGAGGAATTTCCGCGGGTTAAAATCGGCATCGGCAAGAAGCCGCACCCGGATTATGACCTGGCAAAGTGGGTGACCTCAAAGTTCACGAAGAAGGAAGAAAGCGAAGTCAAAGAGGCTTTGCAGAGCGCCGTTCTGGCCGCGGAGCTTATTATAGACGGGGAAATCGACGAGGCGATGAGCAGGTTTAACGGATAATGAAGTTTATTCTGAATGCGCTGAAAACAGCGGGAGAATATAAGGAAATCAGCTCGGCGGTGGGTAAAAACCTGCTGCCGGGCGTGATAACGGGCGTAACGGGCATACATAAATGCTGTTATGCCTATTCTCTTGCGTCCGAGCACAGGCGCAGGCTGCTCGTCATAGCCGCTGACGAGGCAGAGGCGCACCGCTTCATGGAGGACTTGGCTTCAACTGGGCTTTCCCCCGCCCTGTATCCCGCGAGGGATTTCTCCATCAGGGAGATGGCGGGCGCTTCACATGAATATGAGCGCGAGCGTCTTGAGGCGCTTTCAAGACTCATCTCAGGAGATTGCAACTGTGTGGTGGCGTGTATCGACGCGGCGCTGCAATATACAATCGGACCTGATGAGCTGAAAGGCCGCATTGTGGAAATCAAGGGCAACAGCTCTGTTTCGCCCGAAAAGGTGATTGAAGCTCTTGTGCGCTGCGGATATTCCAAAGAGGTGCAGATTGAGGGGCAGGGTCAGTTCAGCCAGCGCGGCGGGATAATCGACTTCTTCTCCCCCTCCGACGAATTCCCGGTGCGGATTGAGTTCTGGGGTGACGAGATTGACTCCATCTCATATTTTGACCTCACGACGCAGAGAAGAACCGAGGCGGCAGAAGCGGTTTCAATCGCGCCGTGCGTGGAGGTAATACCCGAAAACAACAATATTTTGGCGAAGAGGATTGAAAATCTTGCTTCCTCGCTGCGCGGAAAAAGAGCCTCGGCGGCACGTGAGGTACTGGCTGAAGAGGCCAGCAAACTTCGCAATAATATATATCTCAGCTCAATGGATAAGTTTATAACACTTGTCTATGATGAGATTTCCACGTTATTTGATTATTTCGACGATGAAAGCCTGATTTTCTTCTCCGAGGGAAGCAAGCTTAAAGAAAGAATGCGCACCTCGCTTTTTCAGTGGAGTGAGGATTTGAAGGATTATCTTGACGAGGGAATCCTGTGCAAGGGCTTGGAGTTCTACAGCAAAGACTGGAGCGATGCCCTCGGCTATGCCGAAAGCCTGCCGAGCATATTCATCGACACTTTCGCGCGCGGCAGCTATGAGGTTCCGACAAAAGCTCTCGTCAACGTGACGGCGCGGCAGCTTTCGGTATGGAGCGGCGGAATCGGGCTTTTGGAGGAGGATTTGCGCGCGCTGCTCAATTTGAAGCGTGCGTGCATCGTGCTGGCAGGCACGGAGAAGAATGCGAAATCCGTCGCGGAGGATTTGAAAGCCGCGGGGTTGCCGGCTTCGTTTATGGAAAATCCGTCTACCGCTGTGAAAGGAACAATCATCGTAGTGGCGGGAACACTGACAGCGGGCTTTGATTTCCCCTCGGGAAGCCTGGCGCTGATTTCACATGGGCATGTTTCGGCAGGCGTGAAGAAGAAAAAGCAGAAGCGCGACAAAAACGCCATGGAAATCACGAGCCTTTCGGATTTATCAAAGGGCGATTACGTTGTGCATTCGGCGCACGGCATCGGCATTTTCGAGGGCATACATAAAATTGAGATGGACGGCGTGACGAAGGACTATATAAAGGTGCAGTATGCGAAAAAAGACACCTTGTATGTTCCCGTGACGCAGCTTGATTTGGTCGCGAAATATATCGGGCCGCGAGAGGACGCGAGCGTGAAGCTCAACCGCCTCGGCTCGCCGCAATGGCAGCAGACGAAAGCGCGCGTTAAGCAAAGCGTGAAGGACATTGCGAAGGAGCTGATTGAGCTTTATGCGCAGAGAATGCACATGCGCGGCTTTGCATATCCGCCCGACACCGAATGGCAGCACGATTTTGAAGCCCATTTTGAATATGAGGAAACCGAAGACCAACTCCGGTGCATCAATGAAATCAAGGATAACATGGAAGATGCCGTGCCGATGGACAGGCTGCTGTGCGGCGACGTGGGCTTCGGCAAGACCGAAGTGGCTCTCCGCGCCGTCTTCAAGGCCGTGACGGCAGGCAAGCAGGTGGCTTTCCTCGTGCCGACGACCATCCTCGCATGGCAGCACTATCAGACGATTCTGCAGCGCTTTGAGGGCTTTCCCGTGGACGTGGAGCTGCTCTCAAGATTCAGAACACCGAAGCAGCAAAGTGAGATACTCGCAAAGCTGAAAAGAGGCTCGGTTGATGTGGTCGTCGGAACTCACCGCCTGGTTTCCAAAGATGTGAAGATGAAGGATTTGGGGCTTGTGATAATCGATGAGGAGCAACGCTTCGGCGTGGCGCAGAAAGAGCGTCTTAAGGCATTGTGCAAACAGGCTGACGTACTCACGCTCTCCGCGACGCCTATCCCCCGCACGCTCAGTATGGCTCTTTCGGGCATACGCGACATGAGCGTCATTGAGGAGGCCCCGCACGATAGGCACCCTGTGCAGACATATGTGCTGGAATATGACAGCGGTGTAATCATGGACGCAATAAGAAAAGAACTTCGGCGTGGCGGGCAGGTATATTACCTGCACAACGATGTAGCTTCAATTGACAAGGCCGCGGCTCGGATAAGCGCGCAGGTTCCCGAGGCGAGAATCGGGATAGGCCACGGCAAGATGGGCGAGGAAGAGCTTAGCGAGGTCTGGCGGCAGCTTTTGGACCACGAGATAGATGTTCTCGTCTGCACCACTATAATCGAAACCGGCGTGGACGTTCCGAACGTCAACACGCTTATAATAGAAAACGCAGACAGAATGGGACTTTCACAACTTCATCAGATACGCGGAAGAGTCGGCCGCAGCAGCAGAAGAGCATATGCCTATCTGTCATATGCGCCGAACAAGGTGCTTTCTGACATCTCACAGAAACGGTTGGCCGCCATAAGGGAGTTCACGGAATTCGGCTCAGGCTTCAAGATTGCGATGAGGGACCTTGAAATCCGCGGTGCGGGAAACGTGCTGGGCGGCGAACAGCACGGGCACATGGAGACAGTGGGCTACGACATGTATATCCGGCTGCTGAATGAGGCTGTCAGCATGATTAAGGGCGAGGCGCCTCCGCCCTCAACAGAGAACACGCTCGTGGATATGCAGGTGCAGGCGCACATACCCGAAAGCTATATCGAAAGCACTAATATCCGCCTCGATATTTACAGGAAGATTGCGGAAATCCGTGACAGCGAGGACGCCGCCGACATGGTTGACGAGCTGATTGACCGTTTCGGCGAGCCGCCGACCTCGGTGCAGGGGCTTATTGACATCGCGCTGCTCAGAAACACTGCCGCCTCGCTTGGAATTGATGAAATCAAACAGCAAAATGCGGCTTTGCTGCTCTATAAAAAGGAAATTGATATGCGCGAGGTTTCTAATCTTGTTAAAAACATGGGCAACAGAGTGCTGTTGAGCGCAGGCAGCCGACCGTATATCAGCGTGAAACTTAGCGGCACCCCTCCGCTTGAAGCGCTGAGGGAAGTTTTGAGCATAATGAAGAGTGATGAATAAAAACTGAATGATTTGCACTTTTTCAGTGGACAAACCGTGAACGGTGCTGTATAATATTATCTGCTATGCGTGAGGGGTTTTTCCGCATAGGAAATCGCATTTTAACCTGAAAGGATAAAATAAGCATGAGAAACATCATTAAGAAGGCCGTGGCCGTTATTCTTATACTCTGCATGTGCGCAAGCTTTGCCGCGTGCTACAGCGAGGATAACCTCTGGGCGGCAAAGAACGAAAACGCAACCTTGCCTATCGGCGGCTATATCTATTATCTGGCCTCCGGTTATTCCGAGGCTCAGCCGCTTATCGCCGATGACGTCGAGGTTCTCAACGGCGTAATCGACGGGCAATCCGCGAAGGATTACATCAAGCAGAAGGCTCTCGATTATACGAAGACCTTCTTCTATATCGCCGATAAGTTCGTGGAATATGGCTTTGAGATTGACGAAGAGGCGCAGACGACTATCACAAGCAGCACTGATTCTATGTGGTCTTATTATCAGCCGAGCATGGAAGCGATGGGCGTTTCTAAGGAATCCTTCAATGAGGCTTATTCTGTCTTCAATCATAAATATAACGAGGTTTTCTATTATACCTATGGTCCGGACGGCGATAAGTCGCTCTCCGACGACGAGATAAGAAAGTATTATGAGGAAGAGAATTTCAGCTATGAGCAAATCTCCTTCCCCATCACGAAGACGAATGAAGAGGGCGAGAGCGAGGACATGACCGACGAAGAAAAAGCCGAGGTCATGGCGACTGCCGAGAGCTATAAGCAGCAGATTGAAGACGGCACCATCACGATGGAGGAAGCCGCGAACCAGTATATGGCTTTGCAGGTGCTTGAATCAAGCCCCTATTATAAATCAACGGGCAAAACAGCAACACCGAGCGGCGACACGCAGACTGCTGTTGCGGAGCTTAAGGAAAATGAGCTGACAATTGTTGAGACCTCAACACTGTATATTCTCACCAAGAGGCTCCCCATTGCCGAGGAGGCCGACGCCATGCTCGCCGACGAAACTCAAAAAGAATCTGTTCTCAGTGCGATGAAATCAGAGGAGTTTCGAGATGACGTAAACGAGGCGGCAAAGTCTGTTGAGGGAATCACCTTTAACGACAGCGCAATCAATCTCGTTAACATGAACTGGCTTGTCACGGAAGAGGCCAAGATGGGCACCTCAACGCCGGTGGAATCCACCGCATCCTCCGACGCTTCGTCAGCGGTTTCTTCAGCCGCGAACGAGCTTGAATCCGTGCCTGAGTCAGGCCCGGAGACTTCAGCCGAGGAATAATTCAGCATTGCTGACCGCCGATAATTTCGGCGGTTTTTTCTTTTGACAATACGGCGCGGGCATATTATAATAGTAGCAATGTTTTAGAGTAGAATTCCATTATTCAGAGACAAAAAAAATGGGGGTGAGGATTTGGCGAAAGAAACACTAGACGCCGTCAGCAAGGCAGAGGATGAGGCGGCAAAAATGCTTAAAGACGCGCAGACCGAAGGCGTGAAAATGATTGAAGAAGCCAAGGAGAAGGCCAAGCAGCTTATCGCAAAGGCGGTACAGGAGGCACATAAAAAGGCAGACCTGCTCACCGGCTCGGCGGAATATGAGGTGCGAAGCGTTAAGGCAAAGTCGCAGGAGGAGGCCTCCTCCGAAATGGCTGCACTGCGCGAAAAAGCCGATGCCAGAGTGCCGGAGGCAAAAAAGGAAATACTCAGCTTGGTTTTGGAATAAGTTTTGATAATGCTTGAGAGGGGGAAGATAAAATGGCGGTGCTTGTGATGAAGCGCATAAATATCTATGCGCTGAAATCGAACCGCAAGAAAATTCTGGAAGCCCTGCAGCTCAAGGGCGCCGTTCAGTTGAAATCCGAACAGCTTGATATGAAGAATTTCGCCAAAACTGACACCAGCTCGGCAATGGCGACCTTCGAGAAGAACGCGCAGGTGAATCAAAGTGCCGTAGACGAGCTGGATAAGCTCGTCGAGCCGCCGAAGGTATTTCTCTCCATGTTTGCGGGCAAAGAGCCCGTGAGCGCAGAGGGGTATAATCGAGTGGCGGAGAAAGCGGCGGACGTCACGCAGAGCGCTTATAAGCTGACAGCGGCGGCGAAGAGAATCACGGATAACGAAGCCGACATCACAAGGCTGGAGACGCAGATAGCAGCACTCGAGCCCTGGGCGGCATTGGACGTGCCGATGAGAATGCTCGCGACGAAATCGACGAGCATCTATATCGGCTCTTTTCCGGAGGAGCTTACGGAAAGCGATACAAAACAGCGGCTTGCCGAGGCTTTCCCTGAGGGAGATGCGATAGACGTTGAGGTCATAAGCGCGATGAAAATGCAGACAAATGTATTCATCGTCGCCAGCGCGAAATATGGCCCGAAGCTTGAGGCGGCTCTGAGAAGCTTGGGATTTGCCTATCCTCCCTCCCCGCCAAAGATTCCGCCGAAGGAGCAGATTAAAACGCTCGAGGGCAGAATTGATGAGCTGAAGGCGGAGATTGCCTCCTCTGAAAAGGAGATAAAGAGCTATTCCGCCATGCGTGCGGATTTTCTTCTGACACACGATTATTTTCTCACGCGGGCAGAGAAATACAATGCCTTGGGTGAGCTTTGGCAAAGCAGGCATGTGTTCGTGATTTCGGGCTATATCCCCGAGATTGACAGCGAAAATGTGCGCAAAGTGCTGGAAGCGGAATTTGAAGCATTTGTCGAGCTTGAAGATGTCGCGGAGAATGAGGACGCACCGGTGAAGCTCAAAAACGGAGGCTTCTCAGCACCCGTGGAGAGCGTTGTTGAGGCTTACAGCCTGCCCGGCAAGGGAGAAATTGACCCATCGAAAGTGATGTCGATTTTCTACTATGTTCTCTTTGGCATAATGCTTGCGGACGCTGCCTACGGGCTTTTGATGACCGTGGCGTGCGCTGTGCTTCTGAAAATTTTCCCGCACATGTCGTCCAACATGAGGCGCGCGGTGAGAATGTTCAGAAACTGCGGAATCTCCACGATTTTCTGGGGCGCAATGTTCGGCAGCTATTTCGGCGACGCGATACCGATAGTCGCTGAAACCTTCTTCAACACACAGCTAAGCATTCCGCCTCTGTGGTTCAATCCGCTTGACAGACCCATGCAGCTGCTCGTCTTTTCTCTGCTTGTGGGTATAATCCATATCTTCACAGGGCTGACGATGAAGCTCTACACGCTTGTGAAGCAGAAGCAATATAAAGACATTCTTTATGACGTTATCTTCTGGTATATGCTCGTCGGCGGGCTTATCGTCGCTTTCATCTCAACCTCGATGTTCACGAGCATGACGCAGATAACGATTTCTCTCCCCCCTATCGTAACAACGATATGCCTTGCGGCGGCGGGCGTGGGCGCGGTAGGAATCATCGCGACGGCGGGAAGAGAATCACGCAATCCGGGCAAGAGAATCCTCAAGGGGCTTTACGGGCTATATAACCTCTCGGGATATTTGAGCGATATTCTTTCTTATTCAAGACTGCTTGCACTCGGCCTTGCGGCAAGCGTTATATCATCTGTTTTTAACCAGATGGGTGCTATGTTCGGCGGCGGGGTTGTAGGGGCGATTGCATTCGCGATTGTTTTCCTTATAGGTCATACGCTCAATATCGCGATAAATATTCTGGGCTCATATGTCCACACGAACAGATTGCAGTTCGTGGAATTCTTTGGTAAGTTCTACGAAGGCGGCGGGAATAAATTCGAGCCGTTTTCTGAAAAAACTAAATATTATAATTTTACGGAGGAAAAGTAACATGGAATTTGATTTGTCAACATTGGGTATCGTATTTGCTCTTCTCGGCGCTGTTTCGGCGGCTCTCATGGCGGGAATCGGCTCGGCTATAGGCGTTGGTCTTGCGGGGCAGGCTGCTGCGGGCGTGGTGACGGAAGACCCGGGTTTGTTCGGAAAATCGCTTATTCTTCAGCTTCTGCCCGGCACACAGGGAATTTACGGCCTGCTGATTGGCTTCATCACGCTGACTCAGATAGGCATTTTGGGCGGTGACCCGAACATCAGCTTCCAGAAGGGCTTGCTGTATTTCGTGGCGTGCCTTCCGATGGCGTTTGTGGGTCTTACCTCCGCAAGATGGCAGGCGAGAGCTTCCGTGGCTTCGCTGGGCTTGCTTGCAAAAAAGCCGGACCAGTTCGGCAAGGCGATGATTTTCCCCGCGATGGTTGAGACATATGCGGTTTTGGCGCTCCTGATTTCCATTCTTTCAATATTCAGCATCGGCGGGCTTGATATATAAGCCGTTTGAAGAAAATATTGAAGGAGGAGAGCCGATGACTGGACTTGATAAAATACTGGGTCAGATAGCGGATGACGCTAAGGAATCAGCAGACGGCGAGCTTTCTCTTGCAAAGGCCGAAGCCGGGCGCGTGCTTGAAGAAGCCAGGCTTGAGGGCGAGAAGCAAGTGCAGGCAGTAATAGCCGCAGGGCAGGCCGCCGCCACTGAGATAAAAAAGCGCGCAGAATCCTCCTCTCAGCTTGAGCGGAGGAACGAATTGCTTGCGTTTAAGCAGAATTACATCAATGAGGTTGTGAGCTCGACGATGGCCTCGTTAGAAGCTCTTCCAGATGAAGAATACTTTGAGATTCTCTTAAAGCTTCTGAAGAAATACGCGCAGAAATCAGCGGGAGTTATGAAGCTCTGCAAGAGAGATTTATCGCGTCTTCCCTCCGGCTTTGCCGAAAAGGCAGCCGAGGCCGCGGGAAGCGAGATAAAGGTTTCAAGCGAGGCGGCTGAGATTTCCGCGGGCTTCCTGCTTATCTATGAAGGAATTGATATAAACTGTTCGTTTGAGGCCATTTTCGCCGACAAGGCGGATGCTATCCACGACAAGGCCAGCGAAATTTTATTCGCCTAGGTTTATATTAAAACATAGAAAGGAGGAAGCGAGATGAGAGATGATATCAGCTATGCGTATGCCGTTGCGCGCGTGAGAAGCAAAGAGCTTTCGCTTCTGAGCGCGCAGGATATTGACCAGCTCATGGCCGCGAAGAGCTTTGATGAGGCGATGAAGCTTCTGGCAGATAAAGGCTGGGGCGACGGCACACAAACCAGAGCCGAGGCAATGCTGAAATATGAGACGGAAAAGACCTGGGCGTTTATCGGGGAGCTGAGCGAAGCGACTCACGCAGTGAGCGAAGCGACGCGCGCAGTGAGCGAAGCGACGCGCGCAGTGAGCGAAGCGACTCACGCAGCGAGCGAAGACCTCTCCCCCTTTGACGTGCTGATTCTGCCCAATGATTATAACAACCTCAAGGCGGCGATTAAATCGAACGTCACACAGACCGAGCCTTTGGGCGCTTTTTACACCAGCGGCAAGGTGCCGGCAGAGACGATAGTGCGTGCTGTGGAGAACAAGGATTTCTCATTGCTTCCGGCGAACATGAAAAAAGCAGCCGAGGAGGCCTATCAGGCTTTTGTTCAGACGTCTGACGGGCAGCTTTGCGATGCGATAATAGACAGAGCTTGCCTCACCGAAATATATGAATGCGGGAAAATAAGCAAGAATGAGATAATAAAGAATTACACCGAGATTTTCGCTGCGGTGACGGATATAAAGATAGCGGTGCGCTGCGCAAAGACGAAGAAGAGCCTCGATTTCATCAGGGCTTCTCTCGCAGACTGCGGCACGCTTGATGTTCCGCGCCTTGCAAAAGCCGCTTCAGAGGGGCTTGACGCGGTGTATGCGCTTCTGGCCGTCTCGAAATATTCAGAGGCGGGCGAGGAGCTGAAGAAAAGCTATTCTGCCTTTGAAAAATGGTGCGATGATAAAATCATGGAGTTAATCAAGGCGCAGAAGGTGAATCCGTTTACAATCGGGCCGCTTTTTGCATATGTCGTCGCAAGAACGGCTGAAATCGGTATTGTGAGGATTATCCTTTCCGGCAAGATGAACGAACTGCCGGACGAGGCGATAAGAGAAAGACTGAGGGATATGTATGTATAAGATAGCGGTTATGGGCGACAGAGACAGCGTTTACGGCTTTGCCTCGCTCGGGCTTGACGTATATCCCGTCAACGATTACGAAGAGGCGGGCAAGACTATTCGCAGGCTCGCCGAGACAGACTATGAGGTAATATATATCACAGAGGAGCTTGCGGCAAAGCTGACGGCGGAAATGGAGCATTTTTCCGATATGATTTCCCCCGCCATCATAACTATTCCCGGTATCCGCGGAAACACGGGCGCGGGGATTGCAATGGTGAAGAAATCGGTGGAGCGCGCCGTGGGCTCGGATATTATTTTTAATGAGAAATAAAGCTGCTTTGGAATAAATTCTAAGGAAATGGGTGATAGACGAAATGAGCAATGGTGTGATAAAGAAGGTGGCAGGTCCTCTCGTCATCGCGGGCGAAATGCGCGACTCAAACATGTATGACGTCGTGCGCGTGAGCGACAGAAGGCTGATTGGCGAAATCATTGAAATCCACGGCGACGAGGCCTCTATTCAGGTTTACGAGGAGACCTCCGGGCTTGGTCCGGGCGCGCCGGTGGAATCCACGGGAGAGCCGATGAGCGTTGAGCTCGGCCCGGGGCTTATCGGAAGCATTTATGACGGAATTCAGCGCCCGCTGGATAAAATCATGGCGATTTCCGGCAACAACCTTGCAAGAGGCGTTGAGGTATCTCCGCTTGACACGGAAAAAACATGGGCGTTTTCTCCCTCGATGAATGTCGGGGACGAGGTGCGCGGCGGGGATATAATCGGCACGGTGCAGGAGACGGAGATCGTCAGCCACCGCATTATGATTCCCAACGGCATCATCGGAAAAATCAAGGACATCAGGCAGGGTGATTTTACAATAAAAGAAACCGTGGCCGTCGTTGAGACCTTAAACGGCGAGAACGTGAATATTACGCTGACGCAAAAGTGGCCCGTCAGACGCGGCAGACCTTATCAGGAGAAGCTTTCGCCCGATATGCCGCTGATTACAGGTCAGCGCGTCATTGACACCCTCTTCCCCATCGCGAAAGGCGGTGTGGCAGCTGTCCCCGGGCCTTTCGGCAGCGGAAAGACAGTCGTGCAGCACCAGCTCGCAAAGTGGGCGGAGGCGGATATAGTTGTCTATATCGGCTGCGGCGAGCGCGGCAACGAGATGACGGACGTTTTGAATGAATTCCCGGAGCTTATCGACCCGAAAACAGGGCATTCTTTGATGGAAAGAACCGTGCTTATCGCGAACACCTCCGATATGCCCGTTGCGGCGCGCGAGGCATCTGTTTACACAGGCATTACAATTGCCGAGTACTTCCGCGACATGGGCTATTCCGTCGCCCTGATGGCTGACAGCACCTCGCGTTGGGCGGAGGCTCTGCGCGAAATGTCCGGCAGACTTGAAGAGATGCCCGGCGAGGAAGGCTACCCCGCGTACCTCGGCAGCAGGCTTGCGCAGTTCTATGAGAGAGCCGGCAGGGTTATCACAGTTGGCAGCGAAGGCAGAGAGGGTTCGCTTTCGGTTATAGGCGCGGTTTCGCCACCCGGCGGAGATATATCCGAGCCGGTTTCACAGGCAACGCTGAGAATCGTGAAGGTTTTTTGGGGGCTTGACGCCAACCTTGCGTATAAGAGGCACTTCCCCGCCATCAACTGGCTTACGAGCTATTCGCTGTATCTCGATACGATGGAAAAGTGGTTCAAGGATAACGTCGCTGACAGCTGGGTTGAGTTGAGGGCGAAGATGATGAGGCTCTTGCAGGACGAAGCGGAGCTGGATGAAATCGTGCAGCTCGTCGGAATGGACGCGCTTTCGGCGCCCGACAGGCTCAAGCTCGAGGCTTCACGCTCTATCAGAGAGGATTTCCTACATCAAAACGCCTTTGATGAAAGCGACACCTACACCGCGCTTGATAAACAGCATGACATGATGCTTTTGATTATCGCTTATTATGAGAAGTCACTTGAGGCGCTCAACAAGGGTGTGGACATTGAAACGCTCATAGCCTTGCCTGTCAGAGAAGCCATCGGGCGCTTCAAATACAGCGATATAGGCACATATAAATATGATTTCAACGAGATTTCTACAAAGCTTGACGAGCAGCTTTATGAAGCGGTTCAGAATAAGGAGGTCTTCTGATGCCAAAGGAATATAGGACGATTCAAGAGGTTGCGGGACCGCTGATGCTCGTGAAAGACGTCGAGGGTGTAACATATGACGAGCTTGCGGAGATTGAGCTTTGGAACGGTGAAAAGAGGCGCTGCAAGGTGCTGGAAATAAACGAGGGCAACGCGCTTGTTCAGCTTTTTGAGGATTCCACAGGTATAAACCTCTCAAACAGCAAGGTGCGCTTCCTCGGCAGAAGCATGGAGCTCGGCGTTTCGGAGGATATGCTCGGCCGCGTGTTTGACGGCCTCGGCCGCCCGATTGACGGGGGCCCGGATATTCTGCCGGACGCACGAAATGACATAAACGGTCTGCCGATGAACCCGGCGGCGAGAGCGTATCCTGAGGAATTCATTCAAACGGGTGTTTCCGCGATAGACGGGCTGAACACGCTCGTGCGCGGACAGAAGCTGCCGATATTCTCGGGCAGCGGTCTTCCCCATGCAAATCTTGCGGCGCAGATAGCGAGACAGGCCAAGGTGCGCGGAACGAACGACCCGTTCGTCGTCGTGTTCGCCGCGCTGGGAATTACGTTTGAGGAATCAAACTTCTTCGTGCAGAGCTTCAAGGAAACCGGCGCGATTGACAGAACCGTTATGTTCGTCAACCTTGCCAATGACCCCGCGATTGAGCGTATAGCAACACCCAGAATGGCACTGACCGCCGCGGAGTATCTTGCTTTCCAGAAAGACATGCACGTGCTCGTCATTCTCACCGATATTACAAATTACGCGGATTCTCTGCGCGAGGTTTCGGCGGCCAGAAAAGAAGTTCCGGGCAGACGCGGATATCCGGGCTATATGTACACTGACTTGGCTTCAATTTATGAAAGAGCCGGGCGCCAAAAGGGAAAAACCGGAAGCATCACGATGATTCCGATTCTCTCCATGCCCGAGGACGACAAAACTCACCCGATTCCCGATTTGACGGGATATATAACCGAGGGGCAGATAATCCTCTCTCGCGAGCTTTACAGGAAGAACATCGCGCCGCCGATTGACGTTTTGCCCTCTCTCTCACGTTTGAAGGACAAGGGCATCGGCGAAGGCAAGACAAGAGACGACCACGCCAGTACGATGAACCAGCTTTTCTCTGCATATGCGAGAGGCAAGGACGCAAAGGAGCTGATGGTGGTCCTCGGTGAGGCGGCGCTGACGGAAATAGACAAGCTTTATGCGAAGTTCGCCGATGAATTCGAGACCTCATATGTTTCTCAGGGATACCTGGCAAGTCGCGAGATTGAAGAAACGCTTGACCTCGGCTGGAAGCTGCTTTCCATTCTGCCGAGAAGCGAGCTTAGGAGAATTCCGGACAGATTCCTTGATAAATATTACGGAAAGGTGTGATTTAATTGGCACAAAAGCAGATAAATCCCACCAGAATGGAGCTTACACGCCTGAAAAGGAAGCTTGTCACGGCCATGCGAGGCCACAAGCTTTTGAAGGACAAGCGCGACGAGCTCATGCGCCAATTTCTTGATAAGGTGCGCGAGAACAGAGTTCTGCGTGAGCGTGTGGAGGCCGGCATAGCGGCGGCGAATAAGAATTTTCTCCTTGCGCGCGCGGGCATGGACGACGAGGTTCTGAACACGGCGCTGCTTGCCCCGAAACAGCAGGTTTCTCTGACGAAATCCACCGAGAACGTCATGAGCGTAAATATTCCCAAATATGAGTTCAAGACGCGCACACCCGACAGCAGCGATATGTTCTCTTACGGCTTCGCGTTTACTTCAAGCGACCTTGACGACGCGATTCAATCACTTGCGGATATTTTCCCCGACATGCTGAAGCTTGCCGAGATTGAAAAATCCTGCCAGCTTATGGCGGCCGAGATTGAAAAGACGCGCAGGCGCGTAAATGCACTCGAGCATGTGATTATCCCGGATTTGCAGGAGAATATCAAATACATCACGATGAAGCTTGACGAGAACGAGCGCTCAACGCAGATTCGCCTGATGAAGGTCAAGGATATGATGCTGCAGGAAGCACACGGCTATTAGGGCAATGAACAATTGATAATGGATAATGGATAATTATGTGACTAGTAGTTTTCAGCAATGAAGAAGCGCGGAAGAAATTGTTACCCATGAGGGATAAACAGTCTTCCGCGCTTATTTTTACATACGTCTTTTACCCTCTTTTGTAAAGAGGGTGGCGGCGTCAGCCGTCGGGTGTTTTATTGTTCTATTATGGTAGCTTATTTCCTGCCGAGAGATATATCTCATACCAATCCATGCGGTCCAGGTTGATATTGCTCGCGGTGCAGATGTCAGTGAGGCGCTTGATGTTCGTCGTGCCGGCGATTGTCTGCATTTTCGCGGGGTGACGGAGAATCCACGCCACGGCAATGGCGGACTTTGACACGCCGTACTTCTCCCCCATCTTCTGAAGCGTTGCATTGAGCTCGGGGAATTTATCGTTGTCTATGAAAACGCCCTCAAAGAAACCGAACTGGAACGGCGACCATGCCTGCATCGTGATGTTTTTGAGCTGGCAGTAATCGAGAATTGAGCCGTCGTGATTCACAGAGCCGGGATATGTTGTGTTCGTGCAGATGCCGAAGTCTATCATGCCCGTGTGCATCACGCTGAACTGCATCTGGTTGGCTATAAGCCTCTGCTTCAAGCCGGATTGCAGCAGCTCTATCTGCATCGGGTTGAAATTGCTAACGCCGAAGCTCTTTACCTTGCCGGAGGCTTCAAGCTTATCAAATGCCTCGGCGATTTCCGAAGGCTGCATCAGGGCGTCCGGGCGGTGCAGCAGAAGTGTGTCGATATAATCCACGCCAAGGCGGGAGAGAATGCCGTCAACTGATTCGAGGATATACTCCTTTGAGAAGTCATACGCGCCTTTGCGTATGCCGCACTTGCTTTGCAAAATCATCTTTTCGCGCAGTGATTTGTCATTTGCCAAAACCTTGCCGAACATGGTCTCGCAGGCACTGCCGCCGTAAATGTCGGCGTGGTCAAAGTGAGTTACGCCGAGTTCAAGCGCGGAATGGACGTATTTATCGAGCTCGCCCTGCTCAAGTGAGCTGATTCTCATGCAGCCCAGCGAAATTTCCGACGCCATAAGGCCGGATTTGCCAATGTCGATTTGTTTCATGTGTCGCCTCCAATTATTATGATTTCTTATTGATATATTCCACGAAGACCTTCGAGACCTCCGCACGTGACGATGAATTCCTCGGGTTAAAGTCCCCCTTTGTGTCGCCTGACACTAGCTTTGCCTGCTTGCAGTAATACACCGCGTCTCTTGCCCATGAGGAGATTTTCGCATCATCGGGGAATTTCGCCGTATCAGCGGAATCAACCGGGATTTTCTCAAGGCGCGAGAAAACCACGCACATCTCTTCTCTGGATATATAATCCTTCGGGCGGAAGCGGCCGCCGTGAC
>QMCD01001582.1_pt1 | contig 32407 bp, 21 predicted proteins | sample 1821841 | NCBI WGS metagenome assembly QMCD01 (sample SAMN01991225, study PRJNA193472) | Termite gut metagenome, whole genome shotgun sequencing project. | isolation source: worker | host: Macrotermes natalensis
AAGTTCTGTGACAGTCGGTCAGAAAATGAGCTGACTAGTATGCGCTCGGCCTCCTTCTCGGTGCGGGTCATCTCCTGTATTTGGTTGTATAGCAAGATGGTTTTCCGTTTGAGATTGAACGAGTAGAAAATATAAATTGCAATAATCACGGCCAGAAGGAAACAACCGACGCTCACGGAGATGATAATAATCGTATGGCGCTGCTTTTGCGCTTCGAGCTTATCCACTGCGTATATGGTTTTCAGTTCGTTGAGCTGTTTGAGGTGCTCGGTGCTTACAAGCGAATCCGACAGAGCGATTATTTCGTCTCCCAACTCGACGGCCTCGCGGTAACGTGCGAGGGCTTTGAGCGACTCCCGCATATCGATTATCGTCTCGTTGTACATTATTGCCTCGCCTTTTTCCGCATAATAGTCGTCAAACCGATCTTTGTCTATTCCTAAGAACTCCGAATGTTCATTCCACATTCTTCGGGGCGATTTTTCGATAATCTGCTTGATTATGCCATAGCCGATTACAGACTTTATAGGAGAAGACGCATAAATAATAATATAATCACCAATGTTTACATGAGGCTTTATCTTACGCAACTCAATTGTCTTTTCTTTTGTCACGATCTTGTTCGCAAATTCGGGTTTTACCGAGATGAACAAGTATTTTCGTATGTTAGTTTCCTTTTCCACGTACTCCTGCTTGATAAATTTGATTAAAAATATTACTGTCTATTTTGACTGGGGAAGCAAAGGTGTTCGATGGTCTACCATTTGCTATGAATATCTCCCGAATAGAGGATAGTTTTACCGGACTCATGAATACTTCTGTACCACTAAAACGTAAAGCCCGTATAGGATTTTCGATATTGTTATTACATAAATCATAAATGTTTTGCCATTCATAAATTCCATAGTGCTTATTTTTCTGAAATAATATCTTAGGCTTATCAGTCATTACCTCGTCTAAATAAGAAGAGGCGATAATGGCTTGTTTACGCGATGATTTTTTATCTGTACTTGCATACCAAAGTATTCTTGCCGGAGCAACTTCTGTAATTGGTCTTGTGCTCCTATAATACACATTCTCATAATTCCACATTCGTTTCTCATCTGCACCAAATAATGTGGCTCCGGAAATATATGGGTCAAATAATTGTCCTGCCCAATGAGGTTTGATTGGAATAATATAGCAAGGAATATCTAAATCGAAAAATTTTAACGGAAATAATTTACGTTCAATTTCTATGAGTAACCTTGTTTTTTCGATACCCTCAATCGTTTTTAGCCCCTCTATCAAAGAACTGTTTATAAATTGGCCGTCAATTTTCTCTATCTCAGAACTATCGATCATCATGTTAGATACTGTCTTTATCCATCCCCCATCAGTCTTATCAAACCCCATGCGGTTTAATGTTGCTTCTTGAGTCTCCGACAAGAAGACCTCTTTTATCTGTATTTGTGTAATTCTCTTTTTTACTGCTCTATTTATGAAGTCTGAAACAAGCTGCATAAATAAGGTCTGTTTGTATTCAGTCTCTGCCATACGCAGAAACGGAACAATTAGTGAACCTTCGGCATATCTATATCCTAAAAAACTAATTGGTCGTTGATTTGCTTTTACTACTTTTATTTTGGATGTTTGAATATTAGCAACTTCTGCAAGTACTATGTTTTGAAATGATGTCTTTCTTTCGGAATGTGGTTTAGCTAAAAAATGGTCTATGTAAGAATCCAATTCGGAGTTAGACACTTTAGATACTGTATGCAGCGTAACGCCGGCAAGTCTTCCAGGAGCATACTCTTCTTTATTAAGTAATTGGTCTATTTCCAAAACAAACTCCTGCGGCGTAAATACCTGAATGTCGAATCTACCTTCAATCTCATTTCTTTTTTCCAATATCCCGACATCTAACGTTATAAAATAAGATGCTTCGGAAGCAATTGCAGAAGCTAATTGAATCCTGTCGGATCGGTCATTCTCAATTGTCCCCGGAATATATTGTATCAATTCTGTTGCAAGGTTCTTACAGTCTTCAACATTAAACTTTGCTTCTATAAAATTAGAGAGAAAACTCCGTGTTTTTTGAGCTCTTTCTTGATTTTTATCTCGTGTTATCTCATTTAATATTTCGGGAGCATAGTAATAATCAACCTCATCAACTAACCAGTCAGCGAGGAGTGCTCTTGGGTCTTGCAACGGCTCATACTCTTCTAACTCATCTCTCAATTTGATAATAATATTAGCATCTAAGAGTGCTTTGACTTTGAGAGATGACTGATTGGCCATGCTGAATAAATCCGGTCGATTAAAATCATACCACCATATATTCAAATAATTCTCATCAATACTTCTGCTACGTTTGTTATGCTTGCAGACAAACCCGTATCTTTTCCATACTTCCGTTGCATGTACATAATCAGTTCTACAACTCAGCGAAATGCCATTATAAGTATTTTTATACTTGTCTCTTAAGGCATCGAGCAGTAATCCTGTCACATTTTTACCTCTAAAATCTTCCTTGACACATAAATGAACAATCGCTATTCTTTGCCGTCTTGGAACTTCCCGAAACATCAGATAGCCTGCAAATTCTTTTCCGTTATGAGCAACAATGATACACTTTTTCTGAGCATGGTCTAAGAACCCACCATCAGGCATAAATCCCAATGTGGAGGAGTGTTTTTTCCCGAGAGACATTACATCAGAAAAAAAACGGTGTTGCTGATTGATGTATTCAATTTGCATTACCATCCCGGATTTTGAAATAGTGCTTTAATTGTCATTTCTATCGCCGTAGTAGCATCTTTTTCCATTTGTTCTTGATTCTCAAAATGTGCATTCATGCCTAATACAGGATTATCTGTATCAAGATGCACATAAGAATTTCGAAGTTTCCTTAACCAGTTTATATTATCTCCTGTATAATATTTATTTAATAATTTTGCTGTGCCTATTTTATCATCCATAGCCTCAACTTCTCTTAAATGCGCGTCAATAACTGAAACAGACATAATAATTACAGATATCCAAGCGCCTGCACAATATGCAATAGCCATGTCAAAAAACAATGCAACGGAATGATCACAAGTGTCATGAACTCCTACTTCTGCTGCTTCTAGTTTTCTATCTATCCAATCCCTTCTTTGTTGCCAAGATTTTATTGAGATATCGCACATAATGACTGTGTTTAAATAGGATTCAACAATTGATAAAGACTCTCTACGATTCCTATGGCTTCCTGTAATTCTTGTTCGTAGTACGGCATTGAGGTTTTATGAGAACCTGGATTGAGTATTCTGTCTTTTATCGTTTTTAATTCATCTATCAATTTTGACACTTTGATCTCCTGTTCACTTTGTTGCATCAAAAAGTTTACCAAATGATTTCTAACCATTTGTAATTGTCCTTTTACTTCGGGTGTTAGTGTTGTGTCTGTATCTAAATCCGCTTTTAACTTTTCCAATGGTAAAGTCCCTTTTTGGAATAGTTTATTAAATCTTGCAAGTCGCTCGGATTCGATTTTATTTTTGGTTTGTCCTATCAGATTTGACAATGTTTCAAACTGATTATTTAGTTCTTTATTTAAATAACGCTTTAGAATAATCTCCGCTTCTTTTCGCAAATAACTGGCGCAAGCATCAAATTCGTTGTTTACGAAGAATTCTTTTGCTTTTTCTAATTCTGTTTTATTAATTTTAACGTATGGCCTTGCATTAATCCGTTTTTCATCTTTATAAAATTCCAAATATTCCCATTCTAATGAATCTGTTTTTGATTTTAATATATCAAAGAAACCTTTGTCATGTGTAAGAATGATTTTTTGGAACTCTTTCAAATCATCATCATTCAATATGATTTCAGAAACAACCATTCTATTAGACATGTCCAAACTGATGAGCATATCATCCAAAACAAGTATTTTCCACTCACTTGCTGCCAGTCGAGTGAGTAATGCTCCCAATCGTACTGAAATAGCAATACGTGTTAAACTCGCTTCATTTAGGAAGGACTGAGGGCGATGATGTTTCACAAAAATACCATCCTTCTTTACTTCAACGCATAATTTAATTTTAGGGTCATTAAATTCACCTCCCCATGCTAATTGTTGAGAATACGCTATCTCTATTTTTAAATCATCTATCTTAAATTTTCCCAACAGCACCTTATTAGCTTGAATCACAATACTGCTCACCAAACTTTCGGTCTCCCTGTTAAACATGCCAAGCTTAGCTTGAAATCGAGAGTCACCTTTCGTACGATCATCGTAATCTTCTATATCTTCTAACCACTCTGCATAGGTTCTTCCGGAATATGAAAGATAAGGGAATATATCTCGTTTGAATACCTCCCATAAGTTGAGTTCTTTTTTATGGGTTGCATGATAGAAATTGTGAAGTAATTTGTAATTGATAAAATCACTTGCCTTATTTACTTCCTTGACTTCTGAAGTTTGCAAGTCTGCAAAATTGTTGTACGCAAGCTTTATTGAGGGTTCACCCTGCAGTTCTATTTCAACAAATGAATCATCAGTTTCAGACCGATAGAGATTGCGAAGACTTTGATAGGTATCCTCATTAGTATCGCTAAATGGAACGAAATATTTATTAATCCCTTCAACGTCTTTTTCACTGCATTGTAAAAAAGTATATAAAGCCCAATATAATGAGGACTTTCCAGAACCATTATTTCCATAAACAAGCAAATTTTTCCCTTTCAAATCAAATTCCTGCAATTCGGGAAATGCTTTGAAATTCTTAATCCGTATTTTATCAATCTTCTTCATTATTTACGAATTTATTGATTTTACAATCTGTACAACACTTTTACTTCTTGTTTCTTGCAAAATCACACGGTTGCGGATTTCATTTTTATAATTATTCCATTCATTAAACAAATGTATAATCTGTTTTTCGATTGGCAATGAATCTATTTGCTTCAGATTGTCTGCTATCAATTCAATCACATCGACTTGTTGCGATTGGATTTCATTAGTAAAATACAATTCGTAAACACTAGCATCAAGGGCTTTATCAAATAGACTTGCTGCAGCTGACCCTCTAGTAACAACCCCTAAATCAACCATTTTCGTTTTGTCATTTAGGAGTATTAAACAATCCGTCAAATACTCTATTACATATTTTGCCTTGTCGCTGATTTCAGGCAATGGAAATTCTTTAATGTCCTGAACCAAAATCTTAGGAAAAGCTCCCTTAGTCGCTTTGGGCGAATGATTGAAATGATAGAATGCTGCTAATTTCGAGTTTAAAATCGCCAAAGTTGCTTTTATCGAATATAAGCCACTACCAAGAATATTGATGATTGCTGGGTCATTATAAAGTTCCTCTGAGGTTATAGCTGCAAATATGGATGGATTTGTTATCTCTCTAACTAATATTCTTTTGTTTGTAAAAAATATAGGATTTCTAGGATTGGCTATACCTTCACAATAATCAATATACTCTTTGCCATTCCATGTAATAGAATACCTTGACACGTCTTCACCCCATAACCATTTTTTATAACCATCTTGGTATGTTGAGTGATGATATGCTCTATTTTCAATTATTTTCTTATCCTGACCTCTGTATTTGTCGTAAGCAATAAGTCCTTGACTTATTCGAGGAAAGAATTCTCCTAACCTTTTTTTGTTATGATTAATTTCATTAATAACCGTAATCACATTTGGTTCAAGAAAAAATGCCAATCCCCAGTTTTGATTCATCGAAAGCAAATCAGATTTTTCTATTCTTTTTCGTGGCTTAGCAGTCAACTCTTCAAAACTATATGATTTTGAAGTATTCCTATATCCAACGAATTGAGATTTACCTTTTTGCCAAGTGGCTATTGTATTTAGTACTGTGGCATCAAATATGGGAAATTTGGTGCAATCAAGAATTTCTATAACATTCCAACTATCCAAGATGGATCTTCTGTATTTGTCAGCAAATGTATTGAATAAGTAGGTGTTGGGAATAATATATGACATTACTCCTTCATCCGACACAATTTTCTTTGCCGCTTCTATGAAGTAATAGTATATTTCATAATCAGGCACTTTCCCCAGATGCTTTTCAACCTGTTTTCGATATTCTCCTTTAATAGAAACACCATATGGCGGATTCCCAATCACAATATCAAAACCGTTCTCTTCCGCAAACATCCACTCGGAATCAAAAAAAGAAGCACTTGCATTTTGGTCATAAGGATCCCATTTTGCCATTTTATTGGCAGAATTGCTATCCAAAAATCTCGAAGTCTCTAATAATTTGGCAATTCTTTCTCTTATTTCTTTGTCTCTTTCCTTCAATTTTCGTTTAGTTTCAGGACGGCGAGCACTAAAAATCTTGTGGCGTATATGTTTCAGTGTCTCTTGTTCTTTGCGAACCTCATCTGTCTCGGATAATGAGCCTTGTTTATCTAATCCAATTAAGGTGTTGGCTGCTACAAATTTTGCCTCAAGATTAGGCAATGGGCGAATTCCAAAGTTGTCGAATGAGTCTGTCGTCGCATTTTGCTCTACAACCAATGAAATAAAAAAACGGAGCTTGGATATTTGAACAGCTATAGGCTGTATATCTACTCCATAAATACAATTTTCTATCAAATAGAGTTTGCGGGCATAATCCGGGCGGCTTAAATTGTTATTGAAATTTCTTTCAATTTCAGCTAAAGCTTCCGTGCGGACAGTCTCATCGTCTTCATCCAAAGCTATCGATGTTTCTGCGAGCGCTCCTTTCTTTTGAATTTCTTTCCATAATCTATTTTCCGGATCAAGTTGCGAAAGAATATGCACCATTTGTTGAAGCATGCCCACAGGAAATGCACCGGATCCACATGCTGGATCAATTATTTTGCAAGAAAAAAGTGATTTGATTATTGTCTTTTTCTGCTGTTCCGATAAGTTCAATTCATCATCAGTATACTGTATCAATTTTCGATATTCATTTTCCAAGCCATTATCGACTGTACACTTCAGATGTGCGATCAAGCTTTCATCCACCATATATTGTACAACTTCACGGGGTGTATAGAATGACCCTGTTTGCTTACGAGCTGTAGTTTGTGTTTCAGGATTGTAACTTGCCAATAAGTTCTCAAATACTTTTCCTAACAATTCTGGGTCAAGCGAAACTTCTTGATCGTATGGCGTATTTTCTTCAATTGTAAAGTTATAGGTCTCGAGAATATCAATAAGTCCCCGAATATTTACATTCTTTTTCTTTTTACTATCGCCATAAAACCAAGTAAGGTCAATGTTTTTCCCCTTTTCTTCTCCAAAAAACAGATAATCAGGCACTATTAGTTGATGAGGTGCTACAAGATTATCTGAAAATCCATCGATATACTCAGCTGGTTGAGCAGACTTATCATCCAGACAATCAAATAGTCCTCCATTTAGAAATGGGACTTGTTTGTTGGCCAATTCTAAAAAATGGTTAGGGTTCTTAAATAGGCTTTCGTACCGCATCAGATAGTTAGCATCACGATGTTGTCCATAACTATTGTTTTTACGGAAACCTCGCTCACGGGTATCTCCTTCACTTTGAGGAATGATAGGGCAATTAAGCATTGCAAAAAACAGATTTTGCAAAATGGCTCTGTAGTATTTGCTATCCAACTCTTTATGACCAAACAGCCCTTTTTGTAGGAGAGGATCAAAATCTTTCAGTAGTTTATCTTGAATATATTTGGGGTCAAAAAATTCATTAGGGATAAGATTTTTTTGTTTCAGAAACCACACAAAAAGCAGTCGGGTAAGTAGCCGGATAACATTTTTGGAATTGTGTTCGATTTTTTCATCTTTTGTCGAACCCTTTTTCTCTCCCGGAAATTTAACCTCTGAAATAGCCCATGAATACCAATCGGAAAGTTCTGCATAAAACTCTTTGGTCAGCACTTCAACTGAGAAGCGTTTTTTTAGGTCTTCCCAATCTTTTACTCGCCCTTTATTTATAAGATACTGGGTTGGAGTATGAACCTTTGCCTCTTCGCCCAGCAAAAATGAATAACGGCGGGGATTGGAGTACGAACGGCGAACCTTGTGTTCATCCAATATTACATCGATGCTTACCAGAGAAAAGCGATAAGTCTTTGGATTATCTTTTGGTATAAAGAGTACTATTGCTCGATTGTATTTGCTTCTTTCAAGCAATAAACGAAATGCTTCCTTTGACAAGCCAACACGGGCATCGTGGTTTGAATTGTGAATAATCTCGATGACATCAAGATTCAAACTTGGGCATACGCCTATACGGGTGGCTTGCTGTGTATATTTTGCAGAATAGGCCAACTCTTCCGATTCAGTACGGAAGTCTTCCGGCAAAAAGTCTTTTTCTAAAAATGCCAGAAACTGCTTGCTACTATATGCTTGTTTGAAATCTATACTATTCATAACTACTCGTTTTTCAGATTTGAATTGCTCTTTAACTCCTCTGATAAAATCAATACTTCACTACCTAAGTCAATTTCACGGGAGAGCTTTATCATCCGATTGATATAACTTTGTTCTATTTGTTTAGGAAGGGAAGTATAGTCTTTCATCTTTAGATTATTTATAAACCGTATGGAATGCCCCGAAAGACCATCTAATTCTATTACCTCTTTCAAATCATTGAGATAATCCGAATCAAGTATTTCCATTCGAAGCATGGCATTGATTTTATCAACGGCTTCACGTTTGACTTTTTCTACTTTATCGTCCTTACTGATTTCAAACAGTTTCCGTTTTACATTTTGGTAAACAGTATCGTAGATTGATGATACTTTTTCCGGCTGTTCAAAAACTGTTGATTCAAATAAGGATATTGCTTCTTCAGGAGTTAATGAAACTACTTCTGTATCTGAAATTCCTAACTTGAAAACATAATCGTTTGATTTTTTTCCAAAAACTAAAACGCCAGTATGTTTTTTATCTGCTTTTCTACCAATCTTTGCTCGATGTGGCATTTTTATGGCATCTTGGTAATATTCGCTATCAATGGATTTATCTAACAATTCTTTGTATTTGCTTTCCCATGATTCCGATTCATTCGTATGAAATTCTTGCATGTATCGCTCTTTAAAATAAGAACGTAATTCTTCGTTGCTTGTCAGAACTTTGGTGTCCTCTCCCATAATAGCATGAATCATTGCCATTTTCAAGGTAGAGATTTCCTTTGTACGGGTTTCCTTTTCCCCTACATCAGTAGGAAAATAGTTGAAAATGTGTAATTTATCAAACATTTTCTTGTTCACCCTGTTTATACGCCCAATTCGTTGAATGACCCGCGTTGGATTATAAGGGATATCATAGTTGAAAATAGCTCCAGCGCGATGTAGGTTATACCCTTCGGAAATGGCATCTGTTGCAATCAACACCTTGTAGTCATCACACTGCAATTCCTGTTTAATCCCGGCATCGAAATTAGTGCGGATAATTTCTTTATTGGCAGGAGAAGCATCGGTTGATGTATATTTGAAAACTCCCATGTTCTCACCTTTCAGGCAATCATACAAGTAGTTCACAGTATCTGCAAATTCGCTGAATACAACGATTTTACGATTTGGCTCTTGACTGCACATTTTTTGTAAGAGCATTCTGAAGTTATCTATCTTAGGGTCGTGTATTACTTGCTTTTTCTCAAACCATTTTTGATGAATGTGCTCTAACAACAAAATATCTGTTTGTACATCTTTTATAAAATCGTTGCTCAAATCATGTATATCAATTTCTAAAAGGCCTTTGGCATTCAACTTTTCAAGTTCAATTCCTTGCTCTTTTGTTTCTTCATCAATATAATCGTTATCTGTTTCATATAGCTCATCAATATCAGGGAGGTATCCTTTCTTATAAACCGGCACCTTCCCTCGTTTTTCAATCCATTTCAATACATGTTTGGAAGAAATTATCATAGATTCCAATGATGATTTAAATGCTGCGGTGGAACTTTCGAAACGACGTACCAATAAATGGCGCATGAATTTTGACAGGTTTCGTTGGGTTCCCTTAAAGAGATTGTATTCAAATCCGGCATCTTCAATCACTTTTTGCAAATGAAGTTCTCGTTCCGGCACTACATATTTTATTGGTTGATAGCGGGCCGCTTTGAATGTTCCTTCTTTTTCTGTGTCCGTTGGATTATCCGGCGAAATCAAATTGAGTGTTTCTAAATATAAATCTTTTAGGTTGCCCAAAGGATATTCCAATAATTCGGGGTCACCCATCTCCGCAAACTCAATTTTTTGTTTTTTTAAATCCGTCCTATATGCAGATATGGTCTTCAGGTCAATGCGCGAACGACGGATAACTAAAGGGGCAATGATAGAACGAATTCTTCCTGCAATAATATCAACTTGTTGTCGTATCTCCGTATCAGTTAATTTGCCGTCCTTTTGTTCTTTTGTCAGTTCTTTATATTGCTTAATCAACTCCCTGAATTCACGTCCCAAATTATCAACTGTTTTAAGCGTTGACTTAGATGGTATCTGGAACAGACGTATCATGGAATAAATATCCTGAGGCTTATTATTGAACGGCGTAGCCGTAAGCAACATTACTTTATTGCCTTGACAAAGTTGATGTAAGTTGAAATAATCTTGCGTATATTCATTTCTATATTTATGGGCTTCGTCAATAATAATGAGCCATTTCTTTTTTCCATCACCATGCTCTTTGTAATATTTCAACGCTTTTTCAATATTACCGCTACTCTCAATTTGAGCATTAAAGCTGAATTCCGAACGATAATTCTCCCATTGTTGCTTAAGATGTGGCGGGGCAATAACAATAGTTCGTAAGCCCATGTTATGTGCAACCGCTGAAGCAATGATACTTTTACCAAGCCCAACTACATCGGAAACAATTACTCCATTATGTTTTTCTATTGTAGCCAGCGACATTTGAATAGCATCTGCCTGATATTTTAAATCCAAAAATTTGCCATCTGTAATATCATGCGCCGTTTTAAATTCCTTGTCGTAATTAATAGAAAAATATTCATGCAAAACTCTGAGGTAAAAAGAATAAGGGGAATATAATTTTTCAAACCATGTTTTCTCAATTACTCCATTTTCAAATTCTGCAATATTACTTTTATCGGCAATAATGATGGCATTTTCCCAAAGCTCATCAAAAATACGTTTACCTTCCAAGTAGTCTGTCTTGGCGCGAAGAATTGCATTTAATTCTAACCGTCCTTTTAACCCTGCCAAAGAAAGATTGCTTGAGCCTGTAATCAATGCTCCGGGATATGTTCCACATTCCGAAAGTTCTTCTTTATTTTCAAAAAGATACATTTTGGCATGATTAGGTTCTTTAGTTTTCCGTATTTGTAATGAGCCATCCTTTATTTTTTCGTAGAAAACCTTGAAAGCATTTTCCTGTTGCTGACTATCGAAATAATCGGTTTCATTGAATAACTCAACAAGTGAATCATAGTAATTTTGCCTTATTTCTGCACGAGTGTTGTTTAATGTGGAATGATAGTCTACTTCCCTGATTCGATTAATCATATCCCTCTCGATATCCAATCCAACCAAGACCCGAAGATCTTTATTTCTTAGTTGTTCGTATAACTCTACAAAACCTGAAAAATAAAAATACCCTACCAAAAAGCAACTATTGTTGCATTTAGGCAAAATCCCATTAATTATCTCAGATAAAAATCTGTTATTCTGATTGGTAATAAAGCTTCCTTCCATCTATTTCGCTTCTATTTCTTTAAATCCTTTTTTGCAACCAACAAGTCCGCAACTTCCACGTCTAATATCTCCGCAATCTGATACAGAATATCCACAGATGGCTGACTCCGATTTTGTGCATAAGCATTAACCATATTAAAGCTTTTACCTAGTTGCTCAGCCAACCACGTTTGTTTTATACCTTTTTCGTCAAGAATTTCCTTTATTCGGTTCATTTAAGTATTAATCACAAATTATACTGTGCAAATATAGCAAGAATTTTGAGATATAGCCATGTAAATCCTACAACTATTTATTTTTCACTGAATCTATTTCTACTTATATTTCTCTTGTAACAAACCCTACCTATAATGCTTGCCGGTAAAAGTGATTACAAGGCTATGAAATCTTAAATAGATAAGTTTAACGCGCTATGAGATTTTCTAATTATCTTTGCAATTGTAATAATAAGGCATAATGGAGCAAATAGAAAAAATACGACAGGAAGAATTTAATAAATATATTCGGGCCATAAGTACAGAAATTGAGCAGGCACAGGTAAAACTTGTTTCGGCTGCTAATATCCAAATGTTATTGCATTATTGGAAAATAGGCCATTTTATATTACATAACCAAAAAAGATTGGGCTGGGGTAGTAAGTTTATAGAACAAACGTCAAAAGCGCTCCGAATATTACATCCTGAAAAGAAAGGATATTCGCCGAGAAACCTGACATATATGTGTCAGTTCGCCCGGCTATACTCAGTAGGAGTGATAGAGCAGTTGCACCAGGCAGACTTGGAATTAGAGCAACCTACTGTAGAAAAGGTACTTTCCGTATTAAGTACACTGAATGAATACAAATTTGCGCAAGAGCCTCTTGCGCAAATACAACAATCTGACTTACATATGAATACAATTGCGCAAGAAGCTCCTGCGCAATTAGGATATGTCGGAATGGCATTAGCCACGAATACAGAGCAATCTATTCCTGAAACGGAAAATTGTTTTATCTGTTCTCCTGTTACTAAAATAAATTGGGCAACTCACGTGATTTTAATGGATAGTAAGCTACCTTTAGGTATTCGATATTGGTATATGAAACAAGCGGTTGAACATGGATGGAGTAGCACAGTACTTAAAATGCAAATAGAAAGCAAGTTGTTTCAACGGCAAATAGAAAAGAAAAAGATCGACAATTTCACAGCTACGTTACCGGCACCTCAGAGTGATTTGGCGAAATATTTACTGAAAGACCCGTATATATTTGACTTGGCCGGGGCTAAAGAGCATGCAGACGAACGGGATATTGAAGAACAGTTAGTCGCTCACATAACTAAGTATCTGCTTGAAATGGGAAGCGGTTTCGCCTTTGTAGCCCGGCAAAAACATTTCCAAATTGGTAATAGTGATTTTTATGCCGACCTTATCCTCTATAACATAAAACTTCGTGCTTATGTGGTGATTGAGCTAAAGGCAACACCATTTAAACCGGAGTATGCCGGACAACTAAATTTCTACATCAATATAGTAGATGATAAATTGAGAGGCGAAAATGATAATAAAACTATTGGACTGTTACTCTGCAAAGGAAAAGATGAAGTGATGGCTCAGTATGCACTGTATGGCTACAATCAACCAATTGGTGTAAGCGATTACCAGTTAAGTAAAGCGGTTCCTGAGGATTTAAAGTCTACTTTGCCATCTATTGAAGAGGTAGAGGTAGAGTTAACTCAGCTACTTGAAAATAATGTATGAGATAGAGATAATGGGGATCATGAATCACCGCCAACAGTTGAGGGCTGAAAGTGGAAATAAAAAAGCCTAACTCATCAAGAATTAGGCTTTTTGCGGTCTGGACGGGACTCGAACCCGCGACCCCGTGCGTGACAGGCACGTATTCTAACCAACTGAACTACCAGACCTAAGTTAAAATTTGAAGTTAAAATTTGGGATGACAAAGGTAAGACATTTTTTTGATTCTACAAATTTTTAAAGATTTTTCTATATCTTTGTCCCCGTTATTTAATTGGTATGACCCCCGAAAAGCAAGCACAGTTTGATCGTAGTTACCTGAAAATGGCAGCAATATGGGCACAAAACTCTTATTGCAGTCGCCGGAAGGTGGGCGCGTTGATCGTAAAAGACCGTATGATCATCTCCGATGGCTATAACGGTACGCCCTCCGGCTTCGAAAATCAATGTGAAGACGAAAACGGGTGTACTAAGCCATACGTCCTTCATGCCGAAGCTAATGCTATCACCAAAGTGGCCAAATCAAACAACAGCAGCGAAGGCGCCACACTCTATATCACCGACGCTCCCTGCGTGGAATGCGCCAAATTGATCATACAAGCCGGCATACGGCGTATTGTATATTGTAAAGACTACCGTATTACCGACGGATTAGACCTGCTCCGCCGCGCCGGACTGGAAATCGTACATATACCTAACGAAATAATAGACGCATAAATGAATCGACAATTTTTTTTCCGCATATTCACGCTCGTCATCTGTGTACTCATCGGTATTATTATCGGGCAGAGGCTATTGTCGCACCGCACTACACTCAAGTATATACCCGGCGCAACAGGGTACAATAAACTCGACCTGGTGATAGACCAGATCAACGAAAACTATGTGGACACCGTCCGCCTTGACAGTCTGATAGAAAAAGTCATCCCCAAAATGCTGGGCGAGCTCGACCCGCACTCCGTATATATTCCCGCTTCGGAAATGGAACAAGCCAACGAGTCGATAGAAGGGAACTTTGACGGGATCGGCGTATCATTTAATATGCCTAACGACACAGCGGTAGTGATCAATGTGATTAGCGGAGGGCCTTCGGAACGCGCCGGCGTGCAACCCGGCGACCGCATCATCACGGTGAACGACACGATCATTGCCGGTAAAAAAATCGACCAGAACAACATTGTGAAATTGCTGCGTGGAAAAACCGGCACGCAGGTAACCATTGGCGTGCAACGCATGGAGGAAATCCAACTGGTGCAAATCCCCATTACCCGCGGGAAAATTCCGCTGAAAAGCATAGATGCCGCCTTTATGTTGAATAATAACACCGGCTACATCAAATTGTCCAAGTTCTCCAAAACATCGCACATCGATTTTTTGAAAGCCGCGCTGACACTGCAAAGTAAAGGAATGACCAATTTGGTATTCGACCTGCGGAATAATACCGGCGGCCTGCTCGACCAAGCCTTTGAAATTGCCAATGAATTTTTAGAAAAAGGCCGGCTTATTGTATACACCGAAGGCCGGTCGCGCAAACGGCAAAATTTTTATGCCGACGGCCGCGGACACTTCCCTCTAATAAATGTGGCGACCCTCACCGACGAAAGCACCGCCTCTGCTTCCGAAATTGTGGCCGGAGCTTTGCAGGATAATGACAGGGGTTATATCATAGGGCGCCGCACCTTCGGCAAAGGATTGGTGCAGGAACCTGTTTATTTCAGCGATAACTCAGGCCTACGGCTCACTGTGGCGCGTTACTACACCCCCACCGGCCGTTCCATCCAGAAACCATATCACGGCGATCGATACGACAAGAACAGGTACCGGCGCGAGGAAATAATACCGGAGAAAGACAGTACCAAGCCAAATACCACACAGGAATTCACTACGCCGAAAGGAAAAATCGTGTACGGCGGCGGCGGAATCATGCCCGATGTACTTGTTCGCCTCGACATTGATACTACCGGCACAAATAGTAATTATTTTATGACCGTTTGGCAGCGCAACCTGATCTTCCGTTTCACCACAGCTTTTGTCGACCAACATCGTAAAGAGATCAACAGCATCAATACGATGAGCGCCCTGCAACAATTCTACATGCCTTATAATTTCGTAGACCTGTTCACCGCCTACACCCGGAAAAACGGGTTGAACCCCAAACCGGCCGAGGTGAAAGAAAGCGCACTGTTGATCGAAAATTATATAAAAGCATCTATCGGCCGCAGCACGCCGCTTGACGACAACGGTTTTTACCCATTCCTCGCAAACATAGACGTCACCGTACGGAAAGCAGTGGAAACACTTTCAGTGGTTAGTGATTAATGGTTATCTGTCTCTAGTCCCTGCCATTACAACATATTGCCGGCCATTTCGGCCAAACGGCTGCGCTCCCCTTTCACTAAATTTACATGGGCGAACAAATCCTGTCCGAACATTTTATCGCTCAAATGGGTCAATCCATTCGACTGCATATCCAAATACGGCGAATCGATTTGGTATATATCACCCGTAAATACCAACTTAGTCCCTTCACCCGCACGGGTAATAATAGTTTTTATTTCATGTGGCGTAAGATTTTGCGCTTCATCAATAATGAAAAACACATTCGACAAACTACGGCCACGGATGTAGGCCAGTGGCGTGATCACCAACTTGCCGGTATTTTGTAGCTCATCTATCCGCGCGTACTCACGGGACGACGAGCGGAAACGGCTTTTTATAAACGACAAGTTATCAAATAACGGTAACATATAAGGGCCTATTTTCTCGTTGACATCGCCGGGTAAAAAGCCCAAATCCTGGTTCTGCAAGGGAATGACCGGCCGCGCCAGCAAAATCTGGTCAAAGTGTTCTTCCTGCGCCAGGGCTGCTGCCAGGGCCAAGAGGGTTTTCCCCGTTCCGGCAATACCGGTGAGCGATACCAATGAAATTTCCGGACGCATAAGCGCATCTATGGCAAAAGTCTGTTCGGAATTTCGCGGTTCAATACCGTAAATTTTCCGTTTTTCGACTTTCACTAAACAATTGGACGCTTTATGATACACCGCCAGCGCGCTGGAAGTAGCGCCTTTCAGCACCATATACTGGTTATCAGCATATGTAACGTCTTGACTTTCAAGTTTTAATCCCTGCTGCCCCTGGTACAATGCATCTATTTGATCATCCGTTATATCACATTGTTGAGCTTCCTTATTCAATGCCGCAGCATTCTTCACCTTATCGTTTAAATAGTCCTGTGAAAACAGCCCGAGCGATTTAGCTTTCAATCTGAGGTTCACGTCTTTAGTCACTAACACTACAATGCGGTCCTTGTTTGTGTCCTTCACGTGTTCAGCGATCGCCAAAATACGATGGTCGGGTGTCTTTTCATAAAACGACTGCGCCATATCACTTGTAAATGGCTGTCCTAAAACGACTTTTAGTCGACCAAGGCCCTTGCCTAAGGGTACTCCGGCGTCAAATAACCCGTCGTCGCCGTCACGTTCATCCGTCAGTTTATCTAACTCGCGTACAAACTGCCGGGCATGGTAATTGATATCTCCATGTCCCTTTTTGAATTTATCCAATTCTTCCAATACCACAATGGGTAATACAATGTCATTTTCCTGGAAATGGTAGATACAACGGTGGTCGTGCAACGGTACGTTGGTGTCGAGTACGAAAATTTTAGGATGCTTTGCCATAAATTTATGTGTTTAGATATCAACAAAGATAGATTTTTTTTTTATATTTGTAAACTATTTAGTAATTTTAGAATGAATATTAAAACCTTTCGACCGTTTTTTATTGTTTTTTTCTTCTTTTGTTGCGCCTATAACAGCGTTGTAGCCCAGCAAGATCCGGATTTCAACAATTCTTACTATCTGAATGCTATAGACCTTTTTGAGAAAGGACAATATGCCGACGCGGAAGCGCAGTTCCGGAAAGCAGCAGAGGTGGCCACTCCCAACGACGAAGTTATGCAAAGCAGTATTGCTTCTTACCGTGCTTTGTGCGCCATCAGCTTAGTATTACCTAACACCGAGTCAATTGTGGAAGACCTGGAGGTAGCCCACGGCAATGACCCTAAAATGAATGAAATTTACTTCGCACTAGCCAAACAGCTCTATCACTCAAAGGAATACGAAAAATCAATAGACTGGTTTAAAAAAGTCGACGACCGCGAATTATCCTTTGATAACCGCTTGGAATGTATGTTCCTGTACGGCCATGCCTACTTTCAGCTTAATGACTATGACGATGCCCTTCCGTTATTCACGGGAATCATTAATCTGCCTAATAACAAGTATAAAATCCCGGCCACTTATTATTATGCCCATATCGAATATAAACGGGAAAATTATGTTTCGGCATTAGAAGGCTTTCAGTCTATCCGTTCCGACAGCCGGTTTTCTATTCCGGCCGGCTACTACACCTTGCAAATTTACGCCCACCAGGGACGTTATAAAGAGGTGGTCGACGAAGGCTCCGAACTGCTGAAAACAGCTACCGACGACCGTTATGCCGAAATTGCCGGTGTGATCGTTGAAGCATGTTACCGTCTTCATGAATATGACCAGGCGCTGACCTATTTCAACTTATATAAAGGGAAAGTGGCTAAGCTCACCCGTAACGATATGTTTGTGGAAGCTTCTATCTACTACCATTTAAAAAGATATCCGGAGGCCCTGTCGCATTTTACCAACCTGACCGATGTCAAGGACAACCTCGGACAGCTATCGCTGTACTATGCGGGCGACGCCTGCCTGAAAACAGATAATAAAGCCGACGCGTTGAAATATTTTGATGCGGCGCGGCAACTAAATTTTAATTCCGGCATTACCGGCGAATCCTGGATAAACTACGTCAAGCTATCGTTGGAACTAAATGATGACAGCCGTCCTTTACATGAATATCGTACGCTCTATCCCGGAAAAGATATTCATCAGTTAATGGTCGACGGTTACACTATCGACAAACAATATGATAAAGCACTGGCGGAATACGGCGCTATTTTAACACTCTCCGACCGGCATAAAACCGATATTCAACGGTTATCTTTCGCGCAAGGGGTCAGCCGTATGGATTCCGCACAGTATGAAGCGGCCATTCAATCGTTCGACCGCTCGCTGGAATACGGCAGCTACGACTCGAATACCAAAGCCATCACCCATTACTGGAAGGCCGATGCGCTCTATCATCTGGGTAAATATCACGAAGCGCAACAACAGTACTCCGAATTTATTCGATTACCGAACGCCTTTAAAAACAGTAAAGAATATCGCTTAGCACATTACAATACCGGTTACTGTTTCTTTAAACAGAAAAAATACAGCGAGGCCGCTACCTGGTTCCGCAAATACGTGGCCATGGCGAATAAACAAGAAGATGAACAATTCATAGGCAACGCCTATAACCGCATAGCCGATTGTTTTTATATCGAAAGAAAATACAGCCAGGCTATTGTAAACTACGACAGGGCTATTGCAAACAACGCCCCCCGCGCCGATTACGCCATGTTCCAAAAAGGTATAGCGCAGGGATTGAATGAAACCAAGCAGGACCGTAAGTTGGAAACATTAGCTGCATTGAGTAATGCGTACCCTCAATCGAACGTTACGCCGGCCGCTATTTTTGAAATTGGCCGCACCTACCTGCGCAGCAATAATTTCGACCAGGCAAGCAGGGTGTTCACCGTAATTATCGAGCAATACCAGAACAGTCCTTACTACCAGACCGCCCTTATTGAACTGGGACTTATCAATATTAATACCGGCAATAACAAAAAAGCCATTGAATATTATAAACAAGCCATTTTAATCAATCCGAACACCAATGAAGCCAAAAACGCTTTGGTAGGATTGAAGAACGCTTATTTGGAAATTAACGATCTGGAATCATACTTTGCTTTCAGCGACAGCCTTTCAATCGGCGGCGACTCGAACGAAGAAAAAGAAGAAGCCCGTTACAATGTGGCTGAAAAAAGCTACCTTGCCGGCGACTGTGACGCTACCATTAAAACCTTCACTTCGTTCCTCCAATTATACCCGCAAAGCCGGTACGCCGTACAGGTCAATTTCTATTTAGGCGATTGCAGTTACCGCGCCAATGATTTCCAAACGGCAAAAACCTGTTTCGAATATATTGTCGCCCAACCTAAAAATATGTTTACCGAACCGGCGCTTCTAGGTTTGGCGCACACCACGCAGGAGTTGGCATTATATGACGAAGCGGCCGTTGCCTACGAAAAACTGTATGCGGAGACACAAAACGAAGAACACTCACTGAAAACTTCGCTGATGAAAGCCAAAGCCGAAGAGAAGGCAGGCAACGACGATAATGCGTTGCGCCTGTTCAGCGAATTGGCCAAAGACCACGTCAAAACCGCCGAAGGAGCTGAGGCTGCCTACTCCGCCATCACCATTCTTCGCAAACAAGGTAAAAACGAAGAAGCCATTACTGCGGTATTCGAATTGTCCGAAAGCAATACACCCCAACAATACTGGGTAGCGCGCGGGTTCATCGCCCTGGGCGACATCTATGTTGAACAACAGAATCTGGAACAGGCAAAGAGCACCTACGAGAGTGTGCTTAACGGCTACCATGTGAAAGATGATGGAATTATCGAATCCGTACAACAACGTTTAGACACATTAAAATAACCATGAGACTACTGTTCCGCCTTACATTAATTCTTGTAAACGTTATGCTCTGCGCCATTGCCGGAGCGCAAACCGACCCTGCCAAACTCGGAACTGACCCCACCGTGGAAGTGGTTACCGATTACCAGGGGAAAATTTTGGACAGCGATAAGCTCGACGCTCCTTATTCCAGCGACAGCTTAACGGCCATAGAACCTACATTTACTTACCAGATAAATCCGCTCAACTGGTCGAGCGACTTCAACATGAAACCTATTCCGCCTGCCGGGATGCAAATCCAAACAGGCTATGAAGAATCAAGAATAGGCTACTTCCGCGGCGGACTTGGTTATCCCCTTACTCCCGACCTCAACCTGTACCTGCGCGGTAAATTTCTCGACCACTCATCCGTCAACATCTACATCAATCACCAGTCGTTTTGGGGCAAAACACCTATGTATAAAGACGCGCCGCAGACCGCTAATCCCCTTCCCTCCGAAATTCTCGGCAACGATTCCAAAACAAGGGCGGGTGTAACACTTCAACACTTTTGGAAAAAAGTTGCTATGGACGCAAGAATGGAATACCGCCACAGGTATATTATTTATCACGGACAAGACACATTACTGTTGAAGCAAAATGCCAATACCAATTATATTCCGTCCATGGAAAACGACAAGTATATGCGCGAAAACCTGTCGCAAATAATCCAAAACGTAAAAACTGCGGTCAACTTTTATTCCATCACCGGCAACCGCGGAAATAACAGTTTTAATATCGGCGGGATTTATGAATATGTCAGAGAAACCGCCCATGAAAACAATAATCGTCCCGTTTCACAAAATTTGCTGGGCCTCGACCTGCGATTTAACCGCAAATCATCCACCGGCCACGCTTTTGACATCAGATTGAATACAAGGTACAGCAACAATTACGGCGATAACGAATGGTCGAACCTGGTGGCTAATTTCATTCCTGCCTACCAATATAACTCGGCACGTTCCGTACTTACTGCAGGGGTCAACGTGGAAGGCGTGCACAGCCACAACAAAACCGGCGTGTACATATATCCGCAATTGAATCTCAGTTACAACATTATTGATACATATCTCACGCCCTACTTATCGGCCGGCGGAGGCACCAAACTCAATAACTATGCAAAAATTACCGATGAAAATCCTTATATCTTACCCGGGCTTAACGTAGCCAATACCCGCTATGCCGTGGATTTAAATGCCGGCATCAAAGGAAGTATAAACACCTATTTGGCCTACCAGGTCAATGTAGGATATGCAGTGATCGACAGCATGTATTTTTACACCAACAGTACACAACATATTTTCCGGGATAATGCAGCACCTGTCGGACAGCAGTTGCTGCGCAGCAATTTCGACGTTCGGTATGATAATATCAGCAAACTCTCGTTGGAAGCAGGGATCAGCGCTAAAGTAGAAAATTTCGAAGCCATATTGAAAGGCGGTTATTTTCAATACACCATGAGCAACGAAGAGAAACCCTGGCACCTTCCGAATATCGAAGTCGGATGTAATTTGCGGTACACGATTCTGAATAAACTGATTTTGAACGTTAACGGCACATACCGCGGAGAAACTCCCGTATTGCTTAGCAGCAGCTACCACGTATCATCCACAGTTACACCTGCTTATGTTAACTTAAACGCTATGGTGGAATACCGGTTTAGCGAGCGGGCTTCTGTTTATATACAGGGAACCAACCTGTTAAATGATAATTATCAACAATACTACCTTTACTACAATCCGGGCCTTACTTTCGGCGCCGGATTCAGTGTGGCTTTTTGATAAAAATTTATTGATTTTTCCCGTTTTTTTTTCGTATCTTTGTATGTTTAAACATATAAAAAATATGATCGCGGAAAACGAGAAAAAACAAGCAGCAGACAACTATTCGGCGGATAATATCCAAGTACTCGAAGGCCTTGAGGCCGTACGTAAACGCCCCTCCATGTACATCGGCGATGTGGGTTCACGCGGGCTTCACCATTTGGTGTATGAAGTAGTGGACAACTCTATCGACGAAGCGCTGGCCGGCTATGCCCACAATATTAACGTTCAAATTAACGAAGATAACTCCGTAACCATTACCGACGACGGTCGCGGTATCCCTACCGGCATTATGGCCAAAGAAGGAAAGTCTGCCCTTGAAGTAGTACTCACGGTATTGCACGCCGGTGGTAAATTCAGCAAAGAAAACTACAAAGTGTCCGGTGGTTTGCACGGCGTGGGCGTATCCTGCGTGAACGCCTTGTCCACAAAACTCGTAGCCGAAGTGTACCGCGAAGGTAAGGTTTTCCGCCAGGAATATCACCAGGGCATTCCCCAAACACCGGTAGAAGTGGTAGGCGACTCCGACAAAACGGGTACCGTTATCACATTCAAACCCGACCCCGTAATTTTCACCACCACTACCGAATTTAATTACGAAATTTTGGCCACCCGCCTGCGCGAACTGGCCTTTCTGAATAAAGGCATTAACCTTAAGATCACCGATAAACGTGAAGCCGAAGAAAATGAAAACGGCGAAAAAGTTTATCGCTCGGAACATTTCTATTCGGAGTCAGGCCTGCTTGAATTTGTGACTTACTTAGACGGCACCCGTGAAAAACTGACGGAAAAGCCTATTTATCTTGAAACCGACAAAACCGGCACCCCGGTGGAAGTGGCCATGCAATACAACACAGGGTTCAGCGAGAACGTGCATTCTTATGTGAACAACATCAACACCATTGAAGGGGGTACGCACCTGTCGGGTTTCCGCCGCGGGCTGACCACTACGTTGAAAAACTATGCCGAAAAGAACGGCATGCTGTCCAAACTGAAATTTGAGATCGATCCAGCCGACTTCCGTGAAGGCCTCACGGCTGTTATTTCCGTGAAAGTTGCCGAACCGCAATTCGAAGGACAAACCAAAACGAAATTAGGCAACGGCGAAGTAACAGCCGCCGTATCGCAGGCAGTAAGCGCTGCCCTTGATAATTATTTGGAAGAAAATCCCAAAGACGCCAAACAGATCATTGATAAGGTGATCTTGGCCGCTACCGCCCGCCACGCCGCCCGCAAAGCGCGTGAAATGGTGCAACGCAAAACCGTAATGTCCGGCTCCGGGTTGCCCGGAAAGCTGGCCGACTGCTCCGACCGTGATGCTACGAAATGTGAATTATACCTCGTCGAAGGGGACTCGGCCGGCGGCTCCGCCAAGCAGGGACGCGATCGTATGTTCCAGGCCATCCTGCCCCTCCGCGGTAAAATTCTCAACGTGGAAAAAGCCATGGAACACAAAGTTTTTGAAAGCGAAGAAATCCGCAACATCTTCACCGCCCTCGGCGTGACCATCGGCACCGAAGAGGACAGTAAAGCCGTGAACCTCGAAAAACTCCGCTATCATAAAATTATTATCATGACCGATGCCGACGTGGACGGAAGCCACATCGCCACGTTAATTATGACTTTCTTCTTCCGCCACATGAACGATCTGATCAAACGCGGACATCTTTACATTGCTACGCCGCCGCTCTTCTTAGTTGCCAAAGGGAAAGAAAAACGATACTGCTGGAACGACGAAGAACGCTTGAAAGCAATGGAAGAAATAGGCAAAGGCAAGGACAGCGGCCTGCACGTGCAACGCTACAAAGGTTTGGGTGAAATGAACCCCGAACAATTGTGGGAAACCACCATGAACCCCGACAACCGTGTGCTAAGGCAGGTAACCATTGACAACGCCGCCGAAGCCGACCGTATTTTCTCTATGCTGATGGGCGACGAGGTACCGCCGCGCCGCGAATTTATTGAAATGCACGCTAAATACGCTAATATCGACGCATAATGGGTTTCAGACTTAGTTTCTTCAAAACACCGCAACATCGCGTATTCCGCTACAATCCCATCTATTGGGATCCGGAAAAAGAAGCGCGCGATGAACGGTTATATCCCGACTTAAAACCAACGGGGAAACTCGTGCGGGGCAGCTTTCAAAAAGCGCTGCTTGACAGTCGCCGGCATGCCAAAGGAAAAGCAGACACGCTGATCCGTATTATTATTTTTATCACGCTGGCCGCACTGATATTTTCTGCCTTTTATTTTACCAAATTCCTGGAAATAGTCCTCCAGAAATTTTACCCATGATCCAACTCTTACCGGATCATATTGCCAATCAAATTGCTGCCGGTGAAGTAGTGCAGCGTCCGGCGTCCGTACTAAAAGAACTGCTCGAAAATGCAGTGGACGCAGGCGCTACCATCGTAAACGTTATTGCTACGGACGCCGGACGCACCCTGCTGCAAGTGGTCGACAACGGCAGCGGCATGAATGCCGTAGACGCCCGCATGGCCTTTGAACGCCATGCTACTTCCAAGATCCATGCCATAGATGACCTGCAGCGTTTACATACTTTTGGTTTTCGCGGCGAAGCGCTGGCGTCTATCGCAGCTGTGTCGGAAATTATTTTGCTCACCCGCCGCGCCGAAGACGAAGTAGGCAGCCGCGTACACATCCTTGCAGGGGAACCACCCCGGCAAACCGCTGCGGCAACGGCTACAGGCACCTCCATCAGCGTGAAAAATTTGTTTTATAATATTCCCGCCCGCAGGAAATTTCTGAAATCCGACGCTACGGAATTTAACCATATAGTTGATGAGTTTTCCCGCGTGGCGCTTTGTCACCCCGAAGTCGAATTCAAGCTCACACACAACAATCAGGAATGCTATCACCTGCCTTCCTCCAACCTGCGCCAGCGTATTGTAAACTTTATGGGTAAACCCATCAACCAGCAACTCATTGACGTGAATGTGCCTACCTCCATGGTGAACATCAACGGATTTATAGGCAAGCCCGACAGTGCAAAACGCAACAACAACAAACAATTTTTCTTTGTCAACGGCCGCTACTTCCGTAGTCCTTACCTGCAAAAAGCAGTAACCACCGCTTATGAACGCCTGCTGCCCGCGACCGAAGTAAAACCATCCCTTTTTATTTATTTCGAGATTGATCCGGCTAACATCGACGTAAATATTCACCCGGCCAAAACAGAAATAAAATTCGAAGACGAATCCGTCATTTTCCGGATGCTCAACGCGGCTGTACGTGAAGCCTTAGCCAAATTTGCCATCGCTCCGTCCATTGATTTCGACACCGAAGGCGCTCCAGAAATACCCACGATACGGAAGAACATGCCTCCGCCCTCCGCACCGAAAATGAACTTCGACCCGCATTTCAATCCCTTTGAGGAAGAGAAAAATAGCACAAATACAAGAGACGAAGAGATGATTGCTTCGTGCCTCGCAATGACAGACAAGAGACCATTTTCAAAGCCTGAAATAGATAAGAACTGGGAGAAATTATATGAAAATACGCCCGTTGGCAGTCGGCAGTCGGCAGTCGGCAGTCAGCAGTTAGCAGTCAGCAGTCCAGGAGAAAACGAAGACTCATCACTCATCACTCATCACTCATCACTCATCACTCAATTTATTCAGCTCCGCGGAAAATATCTGCTTATTCCCGTAAAATCCGGCGTAATGGTAATCGATATTCGCCGCGCCAAACAGCGCATCTACTACGAACAATATATCCGTCTGCTGGCCAATCACCAACACGCTTCACAACAGCAGATCTTCGCCGAAACAGTGGCTTTAAAACATGAAGACTACCTGCTGTTGGAACCTGTACTCGATAATTTACGTTTATTGGGTTATGATATCAATGCTTTCGGCAACAATACCATTGCCATTAACGGATGGCCGGCAAACATACCTGTTCCCGACATTCATGAATGGATAGATAACCTGTTAGCCGAACTGCGTGAAGCATCCGCTCAGTTGAAAGAACGGCGGCAAACCACGCTGGCCGCCTCATTGGCGCGAACGGCAGCCGGTAATTCCACCGAGGCTCTACAACCCGAAGAAGCGCAAACATTGATCGATCATCTTTTTGCCTGCGAAACACCGTCCGTCTCCCCTTCCGGAAAACCCGCAGTGCACATTATCCCAATGGAAGAATTAGATAAAAAATTACTTAAAAATTAAATTTAATAATATGTTCAACCGTATACCTCCGGTAGTTAAAAATATCATTATCATCAATGTATTGATGTTATTGGCTACCTTCGTCAATGAAGAGTTCATGTTGAAATATTTCGCACTTTTTTTTCCTGCATCGAACTTTTTCCAGCCCTATCAATTCGTCACGCACATGTTTATGCACGGAAGTTTTTTCCACTTATTCTTCAACATGTACGCCTTTTTTCTCTTCGGTTCGGTACTTGAACAGGTGTGGGGCAGCAAGAAATTTTTTATTTATTATATGGTTACCGGTATTGGTGCAGCTGCTTTCTACACCTTCACCAACTGGTTGCTCAGCCTTAACTTTTCTTCACCAGAACAATATTTTGATCTATTGCGCACCCCCATGGTTGGCGCATCTGGTGCGGTATTCGGCGTATTGCTTGCCTACGGCATGCTTTTCCCTAATGCCGTACTGCAACTCATCTTTCCGCCCATAGCAATTAGAGCCAAATGGTTCGTAATTATTTACGGCGCAATGGAATTATTATTGGCATTAGGTTCCCCGGGAAGTCAAATAGCACACTTTGCCCATGTAGGCGGTATGCTATTCGGTTTTTTCCTTGTCAAGTATTGGAAGAAAAAAGGAACTATGTATTGGTAAATGGATATGAAATTTTTACAACATCTCATAGGCTATGTACTGAAAGCTATTAGCATAACAATAGCATTGGGATTGTTGTTTTCCTACGCTTCCATGTACATTAGTCCCGCCGGATACTGGGTGCCTGCATTTTTCGGACTATTCTTCATGCCGTTGGTGATCTTAAATTTCGTATTAGCCGTAGCCTGGGGTTTAATACGCCGGAAAATAGCGCTTGTCAACGCCTTTGCCCTGTTGCCCGCCCTACTTTGCCTTCCGGCTTTCATACAAATTAATGATATCAAAACGAAAGACGAGTCACAGCTAAAAATAATCAGCTATAACGTACACATGTTCGGGCTCATCGGTTCCTCAAAAACTGCCGTTGCCCTGCCCGGCATAGCCCAGTTTATTGCCGGCGAAAATCCCGACATTCTGTGCCTGCAGGAAGTGAGCGCTCCCGATACGGCATACATTAACCGGGCATTCCCGCAATACCATTATAAATATTACTGCAACACACTTCGTAAAAATAAGTCCATATTCGGTATTGTCACGCTCAGCCGTTTTCCTATCGTTGCTTCCGGAAACTTCCTCTTTCCCGAAACCAGCAACCGTTGCATTTTTACCGACCTGGCAGTCTCCGGCGATACGATACGCGTATACAACAACCACTTGCAATCAGTGAGTCTTAACCTTGAACGCACCGCATTACGTGTAAAAAAAGAAGAACTGCGCAACGAAGAGATCAAATCCGTATCGCGCCGGTTAAAAGCAGGTTTTATCAAACGGGCGCAACAGGTCAATGAGATCTCCGCACATATCAAAGCCTCGCCTTACCGCACTATTGTGTGCGGCGACTTTAACGACACGCCGGTATCCTACACTTATCGCAAAATGAAAGGCCGTTTAAACGATTGTTTTGTCAAAGCAGGAAAAGGCATTCCGTCTACTTATCGCGGTTTTTGGCCGGCCTTTCGCATTGATTACATCTTCAGCGATCCCCGCTTTACAGTGACCGGTTACGAGGTGCCGGAAATCACCTTATCCGATCACTACCCCGTTTCAGTAACTTTAAACATGACCAATTAATATAAAACCATGAGAATAGGATTCGACGCCAAAAGAGCTTTCAGGAATTTCACCGGTTTAGGTAATTATAGCCGGTCGACTATTTCTATTTTATCCGATTATTATCCGAATAACGAGTATTATTTGTATACGACTTTTTATAAAAAACATCCTATGCAGAATTTTGCCAACCGTCCGAATATTAATATCCGCCGGCCGGATGGCATGCTTAAACGTCTCCCATCAGCCTGGCGTTATTTCGGCTTAAGCGCAGATTTATTATTCGACAAGATAGATATCTTTCACGGCCTTACGGCTGAAATTCCCGTGGGAATACCTTCAAGAACCCGCAGTGTAGTTACTATCCACGACTTAATCTTCCTGCGTTATCCCGAATATTATAAATCCATCGACCGGTGGATCTATACCAAAAAATATCGTTCGGCCTGTAAGCGCGCCGACCTGATCATCGCTATCAGCCAACAAACCAAGCAGGAAATTATTGACTTTTTCGGCATCAATGAAGAAAAAATACGACTGGTCTACCAGGGCTGTGACCCGCAATTCTACCAGGTTGCTACGCCCCGTGAAAAGGCCAATGTCAAAGCGCTCTACCAGCTTCCCGATAAGTACATTCTGTATGTCGGCACTATCGAGCACCGCAAGAACCTGCTCACTTTGGTAAAAGCGATGGAATTGCTACCGGAACCTCTACAATTGGTAGTGGTGGGCAAACCGACCGTATATTTCGACACGGTGATGAAGTACATTGAAGCGCATAAACTTGAACGCCGCATAGTGTTCCTGCCGCGTACCGACTTCAAACACCTTCCGGCTATTTATCAGCAAGCCGGCGCAGTGTGCTTCCCTTCACTCTTCGAAGGGTTCGGCATTCCCGCATTGGAAGCATTAAACTCCCGTACCCCGTTGGTAGCATCCAAAATTTCCAGCCTGCCCGAAGCCGGCGGCCCCGGAAGCCTTTATGTCGATCCGCTCAATCACGAAGAAATGGCGGCTGCCTTGCTTAAGGCTACCACCGATGAACAAGCGCGCCAAAAAATGATCACCGATGGTGTGGCGTACGCCCGTAATTTCCATGAAGACCACATTGCCAAAAATCTCTGGTCGGTGTATCAGGAACTCATGTAATTATGCACAGTGATATTATACAAGAAGCGTTAAGCATACTCCGTTCCGGCGGAATACTGCTCTATCCTACCGATACGGTATGGGGTATAGGCTGTGATGCTACCAACGAACAGGCAGTAGAAAAAGTATATGCCTTGAAACAACGAGCAGAAAGCAAAAGTTTAATCATACTTGTCGACAGCATGACTATGCTGGAACTCTACGTGGCGCAAGTTCCGGAGATAGCTTACCAACTGATAGAGGTAAGCGACCAACCGTTAACAATTATTTATCCGGAAGCGACCGGGCTGGCGGCCAACGTGCCGGCAACCGACGGAAGCATTGCCGTCCGTGTAGTGAACCACCCTTTCTGCAACGAACTGCTGCGTCAATTCAAGAAACCTTTAATCTCCACATCGGCTAATATTTCCGGCGAAAATACGCCTCCCTGTTTTGCCGCCATTTCCGAAACGGTCAAACAAGGCGTTGATTTTATTGTTCCGCAAACCCTGGAAAAAGGCGCCACCCAACAACCCTCTCCTATCATCAAATTAGGCAGGAACGGGGAAATACAAATTATTCGAAAATAAACATTTTTTTATGCATACTTATTCTATCTCTCCTCAAGGACTGACTTTTGAAATACTGCAACAATTATCCGGCAAACCACACCGGCTGGAACTATCGGATGAAGCGCGCCGGCGGATCCAACACTGCCGCAGCTACCTCGACCAAAAGATGGACAACCACAGTGAACCTGTCTACGGCGTGACTACCGGCTTCGGCTCGCTCTGCAACAAATCGATATCACACGAAGAGCTGGGACAATTGCAGGAAAATTTAGTCATGTCGCACGCTTGCAGTGTTGGCAACGAAGTAGCGCCCGAAATTGTGCGGTTCATGCTCCTGCTGAAAGCTCACGCCCTCTCATTAGGATTTAGCGGCGCACAGCTTATTACTATCCAACGCATTTTGGATTTTTACAACAATGATATTTTACCGGTGGTATACGACCGCGGTTCCCTTGGCGCCAGCGGCGACTTAGCGCCATTGGCTAATCTTTTCCTTCCGCTCATCGGCAAAGGCGAAGTGTATTTTAAAGGGAAGAAACAACCGGCGGCAGACGTGTTGCAACAAATGGGTTGGGAACCGGTGAAACTGCAATCGAAAGAGGGACTGGCCCTGCTGAACGGCACACAGTTCATGAGCGCCCACGGCGTGGTGGCATTACTGAAAATCAACCGGCTGCTCAAATTGTCCGACACCATCGGCGCCCTTTCACTCGAAGCATTCGACGGCCGTGTGGAGCCTTTTGACGCCCGCTTGCACGACATCCGTCCGCACGAAGGGCAAATAGCTACCGCCAAAGCGTTGCGCCGTATCCTTCAAGGCAGCGAATTGACCGGCCGGGCGAAAAAACACGTACAGGACCCTTATTCGTTCCGTTGCCACAAGTGCACGGCGCCGTGAAAGATTGTTTTGACTATGTCGGCCGCGTGATACTTACCGAGATCAACGCCGTGACCGATAACCCCATCGTCTTTCCCGACGACGACGCGGTAATTTCCGGCGGCAACTTCCACGGACAACCGTTGGCGCTGGCTTATGACTTCATGGCCATTGCCCTCACTCAACTCGGCAATATCTCCGAACGCCGCACCGCCCAACTAATCCTCGGTTTGCGCGGACTACCCGAATACCTGATCGCCGAATCGGGGTTAAATTCCGGATTTATGATCCCCCAATATGCTGCGGCAGCCTTAGTCAACCAAAATAAAACTTACAGTCATCCCTCATCCGTCGATTCCATCGTATCGTCAAACGGACAGGAAGACCACGTGAGTATGGGTGGTAATGCCGCCACCAAATTACTCAAAGTGGTGGAAAACGTGGAATATATTTTAGCCATTGAATTAATGAATGCAGCCCAGGGCGTTGAATTTCGCCGTCCGGCCAAAACATCGCCCACGTTGGAGAAACTGATGGCCGCTTTCCGGCAGGAAGTGACTTTCCTTAAAGAAGACCGCATCATGTACGTAGACATCCAAAAAGCCCGCGCGTTTATTCAGACAATGGAAGTGTAATTAACGGTTCACCACCGCCAACCCAACAAGGGTTATCAACACGGATAATATGGTGAAACCGATACCCATACACCAACATATGGTATCCATCCGCTTATTGAGTGAAGTATCCAAATGATCTATACGCAACTCAACGCCATCAATCCGAACATCCATTTTATCCATGCGGGCATTCATCTGAGCCTCCATGTTATCCATACGAGTGTTCATCCGGGTTTCCAGATTGTCCATACGGGCGTTCATCTGAGTCTCCATGTTATCCATACGGGCATTCATCTGAGCCTCCATGTTATCCATGCGGGCATTCATTTGAGTCTCCATGCTATCCATGCGGGCATTCATTTGAGCCTCCATGCTATCCATACGTAAAGTGAGGCGATCTTCCATATGGTTCATCATGGTGACCAGCTTGTCTTTTTCGTCTTCGACTTTCATATCAATTACATTTAACAATCCCTCTTTTGTATTACGAGGCAAATCCATTTTACTAAGTTGACGCTGTAATAATACAGTATTCATAAATAAGTGGTTAAAATATTCTTTATCGGCCTTAGAATGAGCTATCAGCTAAAGTATGGCGTTTCGTGGCTCTAAGGAACCACAAAGGTATACCCTATTTTTTGAATTTCCAAATTTTTTTACGATACATTTTTTTATTATCTTTGTAAGCTAAATGCTTTTTTATGAAAACTCCCGGAAGAATTAAAATCGTTGAATTGCTGAAAAGCGCTCCCGGCACCGCAGTGACCGTTAAAGGATGGGTGCGCAGCAAGCGTGGTAACAAACAAATCGCTTTTATCGCCCTGAATGACGGCTCAACGATCCACAACATACAAATAGTCGTAGACCTTGCTATAATTACGGAAGAAGAATTGAAAACCGTAACTACCGGCGCCTGCCTGCGCATTACCGGCCAATTAACGGCATCACAAGGCAGCGGCCAACCCGTGGAAATACAAGCCGCCGAAATTGAAGTGTACGGCACGGCCGACAGTAAATACCCTTTGCAGAAGAAAGGCCACACGTTGGAATTTCTGCGTGAAATCGCCCACCTGCGCCCACGCACCAACACCTTCGGTGCGGTGCTGCGTATCCGTCACGCCATGGCCTTTGCTATCCATAATTATTTTAACGAAAACGGATTTGCTTATATACACACGCCTATTGTCACCGCCTCCGATGCCGAAGGCGCAGGCGCCATGTTCCAGGTCACTACGCTCGACATGAACAAACCGCCGCGGAATGAGAACGGCGACATTGACTACAGCAAAGACTTTTTCGGCAAACATGCCAGCCTCACCGTGAGCGGACAGCTCGAAGGCGAACTCTGCGCTATGGCACTGGGCGAAATTTACACCTTCGGCCCTACTTTCCGCGCGGAAAACAGCAATACACCGCGCCACCTGGCTGAGTTCTGGATGATTGA
>QMCD01000359.1_pt1 | contig 32388 bp, 30 predicted proteins | sample 1821841 | NCBI WGS metagenome assembly QMCD01 (sample SAMN01991225, study PRJNA193472) | Termite gut metagenome, whole genome shotgun sequencing project. | isolation source: worker | host: Macrotermes natalensis
AAATTTGGGACTGCAAAATTACAAAAAAAAATCGAAACTACCAAATTTTTTTTAACCTTTTTTTAACTTTTTCTTTATTTCACTGAAAATCAAAGACGATTTTTGCAATGTTTATGTCCTAAATGGCGACATCAACATTGGTTTATTTTTTTTTCTTATCTTTGCAAAAAAAATGGATATATATATGAACCCTGCGATGAATAAAATTTCACTCGAAGAAATGAAACTAAGCTTGCAGGTTCCATAAGACCTATTTAATAAAGTTATTTACGTATGAAAAAAATCACATCAGACATCTTGTTTGTCTTTGTTTTAGTTCTTTTGTTTTTACCTTTCGTTTTCAGCGAAACCCTCTACGAATGGTTCAAACAAGCCTCCGGCAGTCACGCCTTTCTTATGGGTTTTCTGAAATTCGGCATTTTAGCCACGATGGGCGAAATGCTGGGATTGCGCATCCGCAAAGGAGTTTACAACGAAAAAGGTTTCGGAATTGCTCCTCGTGCAATGATTTGGGGCTTTCTCGGCGTGGGGATTACAGCGGCAATGATGACCTTCAAAGCCGGTGCTCCGCTCCTTGTCGATTATCTGTTCAATGCAAATAACGACTTAATCTTCGCAATGAAAGGCGATTTCAGCGGTTTGAAACTCTTGGGCGCATTTTCAATCAGTGTGATGATGAACTGCATCTTTGCTCCGGTTTTTATGACCTTTCATAAAATTACCGACACACATATCGCACAAACAAACGGGACTCTAAACGGTTTTTTTAGTGCAAAAATCAACTTCTCAAACATCTTGCAAAATTTGAATTGGACGGTGCAATGGAAGTTTGTATTTCTCAAAACCATTCCGTTTTTTTGGATTCCTGCACACACTCTTACATTCATTCTTCCGAACGAATTTCAAGTGCTGTTTGCTGCGATTTTAGGCGTGGTTCTCGGTGTTATTTTGTCGATTGCTGCGAACAAAAAATAAATAACTAAACTTTTTTTACAAAAAAATTTGGTTATTTCAAAAAAAAGTTGTATCTTTGCACTCCGATTTTGAAAAATCACCATCGGAAATGTTCAGAAACACTATGCTCCGTTCGTCTAGCCGGCCTAGGACATCAGGTTTTCATCCTGAAGATCAGGGGTTCGAATCCCCTACGGAGTACAACAAATAATCAAGGCAAGTTCGCTTGCCAACATTAACAAATCATATTATGGCAAACCATAAATCATCTAAAAAACGCATCCGCGTAACCGAACGTAAAAAAGCAACCAATCATTTGCACGCAAAAACAATGCGTAACTCTTTGAGAGATTTCCGTGCTTTAACGGAAAAACCGGAAATGATTGAAAAAATGCCTTCGGTCATTGAACGTATTGACAAGTTGGCTAAAAAAGGTGTTATTCACAAGAATAAAGCCGCAAACTTGAAATCTAAATTGATGAAAAAAACAAACGCTGCTGCGTAATTGTGATGAAGAACGTATTGAAAAAAGGTTGTCGGTGGGCAACCTTTTTTTGTTTAACCGTTTAATTGTTGAATTGTTTAACTGTTATTCCAAACAGCAAACAAACAAGTAAACAAACAAACAAACCTATCACAATTCCCAACAACTAAACAACTAAACAACTAAACAACTAAACCGTGAATAAACAAACTTTAGAAAAACAATCCTCCGCACTAACTCTGTCGGATATGGAGATATTTATTTTCCCCGATTTATTTTATGCCTTAGTGTTAGCCAATATGATGTCGCCGGAAATCTGGAAATGGCGCGATGATCCTTGGTTTGCAGGTATCGAAAAGAAATCGTTTTCCTACAAAATCAATCGTGTGAAACAGTATATTATGGATCACTACACGTTTAATTTGGATTTGGAAACATGGGGACTAACCACCAAAGATCGGGAATTGGAACGCTTTTCCGAGTTCGTCGATACTGCAGCTTTGGCGCAATCCAACGCACTGTTCGGCTATGAGGGCGATAAATACTATTTCAGCATCGATATTCGTAAGCATTTCGGCTTAGACAAATACAACACCGACGTTATCCCCTATTGGAAAACCGAAACCGTTGAAGCGATGAACGCCTTTCGCCTCAAACCAAACTACACAACAGGTGCGGGCGAATGTGTATCGCTCGCAACGATGTATGCCGCTGCAATGTTCATCATCGCAAAGATTCCGTTGGAAAAGATATTTCTGATTGCAACACCTTTGCACAGTCAGAATTTCATCACGGAAAAAGACGGTATCATCACAAACAATCGCCGAATTGTAACGAAAAATATGTGGTATAACGGAACGATGATTACCGCAAAAGCCCGTCGTGCCATAGAAAACGAAAAGATCACGATAGTTTCGCATATCAGCGGCTATATCCACACGTTTTACGATCAAGCAACCATCTCAAAAGAGGCGTATCAAACGTTTTCTAAAACGCTGTGCGACTACTTACACGCGGATCTAACGTTTGAAACCTTCATTAACTTTTTGCGCACAAGACCTCAATGTTGGGATTGCTACCAATACGAATATGTTCGCAACGGAAAGCCTTGCTATGTTGAACTACGTAAGATTTTTGAGTATGAACGCAGCAGCAAAAACACCTTGACCAATGCAAGTAAAGACGCTCTGTTTGCAGAAATCGGAGGAGAAGAATACCATTTGACACGACTGACCGATCGCATACTTCTAAATCCTTACGAGCAATATCTCAACGAAAACCCACACGATACATTTGCCGAAAAACGTGGATTTTTCGAGTATCACATTGCAGAATGTCCGCATTGTCCGAAAATGGAAAATCTGTTCGACGAACTGCACGCTTTTTTGAATATCGAACCTCGCTTACCGAGTATCGAAAAAACGTTTGAAACAACGGAAAACATTGATATTTCCGATCAATTTTCTCGTGAAGAAATCATCGCTGAAATCGAACGTAAATCCACCGTGAGTGAAGTTGCACAATTGGCTCTTTTTGCAGCTCGCAGAATGGATATGTTGGATTGGAAACCCTTTGTGAAAGCAGCAGTGGAACGCAATCCGATTTGCGCGGATGCCTTGAAAAATAAGGATGTTCAAGAGATTTATGAAACACTAAAAAACATTCCCGAAAGTTCCATTTATGCAGAACCCAATCGTTTGGCTCTCCCCGATGAAGTCTGGAATTTCCAAACCGGAGATGGATTGGAAAAAGCGTTTGCGATGGCATCCGCACTCGTTCATAAAAACACTGAAAGTACTGTGAAATTAAGCTGTTCAGAGCATCTCGCACAGTTGGAATGGAACGGCAAAATCTTTACTTTTGCAACCGAAAAAAATCTGTTGATTGAAAACTTAAAGGTCAAATTCACGGTTTAGTAGTAGCGTTTTGTTAGGCATCTGACCGCCGGTACGGATTACAAAGATGACAACCACATTAAGCACATTTTTCTGAAACATAAAAATGAGTTGGAAAAAGTTGGCTTAACACCGCTAATGTTCGTAGACATTGTGATTAATGGATTTAATCGAATTTACCAAAGCAATACCACCAATTCCTTGTTTTTAGTGAAATGGAACGGCTCGCCGAAAGTTGCTGTAATTGAGTTAAATCTCGCATTCAAAAACGAATTTTATGAAGTGCGAACAGCGTTTGTCAGAAATAAAGAAGATTTCGGAAATCTGAAGTTGTTGTGGCAGAAATAATGAAACGAACTTGTTTAAGTAAAAGCCACCTTCTGCTTTTCTAAACCAAATTTCTACGTTTTGGCTTGCCTTAGATGTCTGCATCGGTTATTATCGTAGTCCGAGCGACCGCAGGTAGACTTAAACAAGTTCGTTTCAGTCCTGCAAAGATACAACATTTTTCCAAATTAACCAAATTTTTTCGCCTGTTATTTTTTTTTGATTTGTTGATTTGGTTATTTGTTGCGGTTTCATTTTTTTTTCATATTGATTATCCCCGTTCCTGTAGCACCAATTGCGCAACGGTTCGATTGCGCTGCTCCAAAAGAACAGTTCTGTCCCCAACTACATTCTTGATGTCTTTTTCTTCGTAATTACGTATTGTAATCAACTCTAAATGTTCGTTATACAAAACCCTAAACGCATTGGATAAGGTTTCTATCAAATCTCCAAAACGTTGTTTGTTTTCATCCGCACAGACTGTAAAACTCAATGCAGAGTTTTGTATCAAGTTGATTTTCATATTATTTTCAGCAAATACAAAAAAGATATACGAAAGGTTTTGTTCTGCGATAAATGAAAAATCTTTGGGATAAATGGAAATCAACACTTGCTTGGGTTTGCAGATATAGCAAGGCATTCTGGATTTTTTTGAAGTTTCATCCAAAATCACAGAGCCCTCTGTATCGGGGTTGTTGAAAGATTTTACGATCAGCGGAATGCGCCGATTTTGAAGGGGTTTAATCGTTTTGGGGTGTATGATTGATGCCCCGAAATACGCCAATTCGATGGCTTCTCCGTAGGAAATTTGATCCATTTTTTGCGCATCTTTGAAATAGCGCGGATCGGCGTTGAGAAAACCGGGAACATCTTTCCAAATGGTCATATTTTCAGCATTCAAACAATAGGCAAAAATAGCTGCGGAATAGTCTGAACCTTCCCGTCCGAGTGTAACCGGTCGACCACGATCATCACCGCCCAAAAAACCTTGTGTAATCAAACAATTACAGGTGGAGAACACACGTTTTGCCGTATCTCGAATTTGAAACTCGGATTTCGACCAATTCACGTTCCCTTCTCTGAACGTGCTGTCTGTAGCAATGCAGGTTTTAACATCGATCCATTGATTTTCAACACCAACTTGCTGCAAATAGGCACTTAAAATTTTAGACGAAAGCATCTCTCCCAAACTCACCATTTGATCGTACTGATAATCATAGTCTTCCTCGCTCAATTTGTAAGTATTCATCAGTGTGAAAAACAAGCCTTCCAATTCCGAATATACTCGATGCGAAGGACTGGGAAACAACTCGTTAGCAATTTGCAAGTGATAATTCCGAATGTGGTTGTAATACGGCATTGTGTCCCGTTTTTCTCGATTGGCAGTCAACAACTCTTCAAAAGCGTTCGTCATTTTACCCATCGCCGAAACAATCACAATCAAGGGCTTTCCCGAATGTTTTGCAATGATTTGCGCAACATTTTGAACGCCTTTTGCCGTATTGACACTTGCTCCTCCGAATTTAAATACTTGCATTTCGATGTGTCTTATTTCTCTTTCCGTTGCAAAACCGTTTGAACAGCAGCAACAATGCCCTCTTCGTTCAACAGATACTTATCCAACAATTGTTGGGGCGTACCGCTTTCTCCGAAAACGTCCGGAACTCCGAGCATTTCCTGCGGTGCGGGCACTGTTCGAGCGAGGAAATGTGCTACGCTATCGCCCAAGCCGCCGATGATATTGTGTTCTTCAACAGTAACCACACAACCCGTTTTGAGTACGGAAGAAAGAATCAATTTCGTGTCCAAAGGTTTGATTGTATGGATATTGATTACTTCTGCAGAAATTCCTTTTTCGCTCAATTGTTCGGCTGCTTGCAAGGAGGGCCACACCAAATGTCCTGTGGCAATGATTGTTACATCTTTTCCCTCGTTCAATAAAATCCCTTTTCCAATCTCAAATTTTTCGTCAAGTGAAGTGAAATTGGGCACAGTCGGACGACCGAAACGCAGATACATCGGACCATAATGTTCCGCTGCGGCTAATGTTGCCAAAACCGCTTGGTTGTAGTCGCACGGAACAACAACAGTCATTCCCGGCAACATTTTCATCATTCCGATATCTTCCAACACTTGATGCGTTGCTCCGTCTTCTCCAACGGTAAGTCCTGCGTGTGTTGCAGCGATTTTCACGTTTTTGGCGGAATACGCAACGGCTTGACGAATTTGGTCGTAAACACGTGATGTTGCGAAGTTTGCGAACGTACTTGCGAAAGGAATTTTTCCGCCAATCGTCATACCTGCAGCAATACCAATCATATTTGCCTCAGCAATCCCTACTTGAACAAAGCGTTCGGGAAATTCTTTTGCAAACGCATCCATTTTCACGGAGCCTGTGAGATCGGCGGTGAGCCCAACAACATTAGCATTGCGTTTAGCCGCTTCTAAAAGTCCTGTGCCGTAGCCTGAACGGGTGTCTTTCTTTTCTGTAAATGTGTATTTTATCATTGTTTTATAATTTTACTGTGGTTGTTTTTCCGGGTTCAATCGTAAAGGTGCGATCCATCGTTGCCGAAGATCGAGGAATGTATTTTGAACGCAATACTGCACGATATTGTCCGGGTTGCAAGTGTAAGGTTTCCACTCGCTCTTTTTCGTTCATATTGTAAATCAATCTAATTCCGTCATTATCTTCAACATAAAGCGTACCGTAGCCGTCTGCCGATTTCTGAATTACCGCAATACCGGGCATAGGCACTTCAACGGTTGTTACGGTGCTTTGGTCAATGCGTATGTCGGAAATGTTTATACGTGGAAGTGTAAGTATCTCAATATCATAGTTTCCTACCAAATAACGCTCTATGTAATTGAGATTTTGAAGATGAATCGTTTGCATTTCTCCGTGTTTACGAATGATGCACGGGATATTCTTTGCATGTTTAGACGTTGAACCTGATGACATTACAAGCTTCAACTGTCCTTGCGGAATATCTGCCGAAATCACATTGTGTTTACCTGCTGAAAGCACGATAGAATCCACGATTACCGGAGGAATGGTGTGAACCGTCATTTGATAGGTAATCAAAGGATCAAGTGTAATCGTATCGCTCACTCCACGCAAGTTCATGGTATGCACGTAGTTATACTTTACTTTCTTCGAGAAATGATCTGCAAACGTCATATTCACATTGCTTTCGCTTGCTTTTCCCGCCTCGTCCAACAGATTGACCTGTGCCGTTGTAGATTCCAAAGCCTGCGAAATCACTACATTAAACGCAGTGATAAACTGTTCTTCGCGAGAGGCATCAAAATATCTTCCTACACAGCCGAAACCTTCGCTAAAATCGTTCCCTATACCGATGATAAAGGGTTTTAGGGCAATCCCTCGACGTTGCAGAAATTCCGATGCAGCACAGGCATCGCCTCCACATTCTTCCAATCCGTCCGTAATTAAAATAATGACATTCCGACAGTTATCGCAGGGCGGAAAATCATCGGCTGCCATCTCCAAAGAATGTGCAATCGGAGTTCCTCCTCTTGGAACTAAGGTCTTGATTTTATTCGTGATACGCTTGGTATTACGAGGTGCGAACGGTATTTCCAAACGACTGTCTTTGCAATCAATGGGCGGATACTGTTTTTGATGACCAAAAACCCGTAGAGCCAACTCCAAATTCGGAGTGTTCTCGAGTGAATCCAAAATACTGCTCAACAAACGTTTAGACACACTTATCTTCGTATCGCTCTGCCAACGTCCATTCATACTGTTGGAACAGTCGTAGATGAGAAGGATACGTGTTATCGGCTGTTTTTCTTCCTCTTTGGATTGTCCGAAAACAAACAGAGGGAACATCGATAAAAGTATGACAATATGTATCTTGCGGATATGCAAACGAAGTCAAATAAGATTAAAAATCGCCAAGAGTTTCTTTGAGTTGTGAGAGTGCTTTTTCGGTTTGTTCAGCATTGGTAACCGCTCCGTGGAATTTGCAATTGTTGGTCATAAAATCCACGCCGTGTCCCATTTCGGTTTTCATCACGATGAAAACAGGTTTCTTATTGCTTAACAGTTTTTTAGCACTATCCAATGTGGTCAAAACTTCCGACATCGTGTTTCCGTTCATTTCCAGAACTTGCCAACCGAAAGCCTCAAATTTCGCACGAAGATTGCCCAAATCGCATACATCTGCCGTTTCTCCGTCGATTTGCAAACCGTTTGCATCTACGATAGCAATCAGATTATCAATCTTTTTTGAAGGAGCAAACATCATCGCCTCCCAATTTTGTCCTTCTTGCAATTCTCCATCACCACAGAGGCAATAAACAAGCGATTGATCTCCATTGAGTTTCTTTGTCAGAGCCGTTCCTATGGCGTTCGACAAGCCTTGTCCGAGTGATCCTGAAGCCATTCGGATGCCCGGCAGGTTCGCGCTTGTGCTGGGGTGTCCTTGCAGGCGAGTTCCGAGTTTGCGGAACGTAGCCAATTCAGGTACAGGAAAATAGCCCCTTCGTGCCAATACGCTGTAAAGCACCGGGGAGATATGTCCGTTTGAAAGGAAAAACACATCTTCGCCTTCTCCGTTCATTTTGAAACCGGCGGGGTTTAGGTTCATTACGTTGAAATACAGCGCAGTCATCAAGTCTGCACAGCCCAAAGAGCCTCCCGGGTGTCCCGATTGCGCAAGAGCGGTCATACGAATAATGTCCCTGCGCACTTGTGTTGAAATGTCTTGAAGTTCAGAAATAGATTTCATTTTTTATTTTAAGATATAATTTTGCAAAGATACATAAAATTTCCCAATCCGCCAAAATTATCCTTAATTTTGTTTTTTCATTTTTTTTTCGTATCTTTGTAGGTTATATTATTTACCTTATAAAAAAAAGAAAAAAACTATGAAGAAAGTTGTTTTATTGCGCCATGGCGAAAGTGTTTGGAACAAGGAGAATCGTTTTACAGGCTGGACTGACGTGGATTTGAGTCCGCAAGGCATTGAAGAGGCGCACGAAGGCGCACGCTTGTTGAATGAGGCGGGATTCCGCTTTGGAATGGCGTTCACATCGTATCTGAAACGTGCAATCAAAACCCTGAATGTGGTTTTGGAAGATATGGATTTGATGCAAATTCCGGTTGAGAAATCGTGGCGTTTGAACGAAAAACATTATGGTATGCTGCAAGGTTTGAACAAAGCCGAAACCGCTGAAAAATATAGTGAAGAACAGGTTTTGATTTGGCGTAGAAGTTACGACATCGCTCCTAACGAAATTCCCGAAAACGACGAACGCAACACACGAAAAGATCCGAAATATGCCGATGTTGACCCTGCTTTGATTCCTCTGACCGAATCGCTGAAAGACTGCGTGGCTCGTGCCGTTCCGTATTGGAACGACCATATTGTGCCATCTTTGAAGAAATACGATGAAGTGATTGTTGCCGCTCACGGAAACAGTTTGCGCGGAATCATCAAACATCTCAAAAACATTTCCGATACGGATATTACAACATTGAATTTGGCAACAGCCGTGCCTTATGTTTTTGAATTTGACGATAATATGAACCTCGTAAAAGACTATCTTTTGGGAGATCCGGAAGAACTGAAAAAGCGAATGGAAGCAGTTGCGAACCAAGGCAAAAAAAATCTTTGATTTTTTTTGCGGTCAACGGTAAAGGGTAAAAGGTAAAAGGAGCTTCGCCTAATTGGTAAGGCTCACATATAAAAATAAGGCGTAACACCGTTAACCTTTTACCTTTAACCGTTAACCTTTAACCTTTTAATCATTAAGAAAAATGTTAAGAACACACACCTGTGGGGAATTAAATATAAATAACGTTGGACAGAATGTAACCCTTTGCGGTTGGTTGCAACGCTCTCGCGATTTGGGCGGTATGACGTTTATCGACCTGCGCGACCGCTATGGAATCACGCAGTTGGCGTTTAATATGGACGTGAATGCCGAGCTTTGCGAAAAAGCCCGTAAAATGGGACGTGAATACGTGTTGTGCGTAAGTGGAAAAGTTGCGGAACGTAGCAACAAAAACAGTAAAATTCCAACAGGAGATATAGAGATTATCGTTGAAAACATTGAGGTTTTGAACGAATCGAAAACACCTCCATTCACGATTGAAGACAAATCGGATGGTGGCGATGAGTTGCGTATGAAATACCGCTATTTGGATTTGCGCCGTACGCCTGTTCGCAAGAATATGGAACTGCGCCATAAAATGGGCATAGAAACTCGGAACTACTTGAATAGTCTGAATTTTATGGAGATTGAAACACCGTTTTTAATCAAGTCCACACCCGAAGGCGCACGTGATTTCGTTGTCCCTTCTCGGATGAATGAAGGCGAATTCTACGCTCTTCCACAATCGCCACAAACCTTCAAACAATTGTTGATGGTTTCGGGATATGATCGTTATTTTCAGATTGTTCGCTGCTTTCGTGATGAAGATTTACGTGCAGATCGGCAACCTGAATTTACGCAAATCGACTGCGAAATGTCCTTCGTTACGCAAGAAGATATTTTGAATACCTTTGAGGGTTTGGCGAAACATTTGTTCAAACACGTGCGAAACGTTGATATTAGCGGACTTCCTCGAATGACATACTCCGATGCGATGAAATTTTACGGTTGCGACAAGCCCGACACGCGTTTCGAGATGAAGTTTGTTGAACTGAATGATGTTGCGAAAGGCAAGGATTTCAAGGTGTTCGACGATGCCGAACTTGTTGTGGGTATTTGTGCAAACGGCTGTTCGGAGTACACTCGCAAGCAATTGGACGAGCTGACCGATTTCGTAAAACGCCCGCAGATAGGCGCAAACGGACTGATCTATATCAAATACAACTTGGACGGAACGGTAAAATCTTCCGTGGATAAATTCTTCAATGAAGAGGCATTACGTGCGATTGGCGCGAAGTTCAACGCACAAGCCGGAGATTTGATTTTAATTCTCGCAGGTGCTTGCGAAAAAACGCAAAAGCAACTTTGCGAACTTCGTTTGGAAATGGGTTCTCGCTTGGGATTACGTGATCCGAACGTGTTTTCGCCACTTTGGGTTGTGGATTTTCCTTTGTTGGAATGGGATGAAGATGCCCAACGTTTCTTCGCTAAACACCATCCATTCACATCGCCGAAACCGGAAGATTTGGACTTGTTAGAAAGCAATCCGGGTGCGGTTCGTGCGAATGCTTACGATATGGTTATCAATGGCGTGGAAGTCGGAGGAGGCTCTATCCGGATTTACAATCGGGATCTGCAAAACCGTATGTTCAAAGCCCTTGGATTCTCGGAAGAAGAGTCACAAAAACAGTTCGGTTTTCTGTTGGAAGCGTTCGAATATGGCGCACCTCCTCACGGAGGCATTGCTTTCGGATTCGACCGTCTTTGCTCGCTTTTCGGAGGTTCGGAATCCATTCGTGACTACATTGCATTCCCTAAAAACAACGCAGGGCGTGATGTGATGATTGATGCACCCTCAACCATCAGTCAAGCGCAATTGGAGGAATTGAAATTGATTTTGAAAAAATAAAAATGCTATCGGCAAAAATTAAATATGACATCGTTTTACGTATAGGTGCAATTAATCGCGTCTATACGATGATGTTTTTATGTTTAATTTTCACCTTAATCGGATTAACCGGATATGCTCAATCCTCCGTTTTGTCGGAGGGTTCGTGGTTTCGCATAACTACTGAAAACAGTGGTATCTACAAAATTCGGTATGAGGATTTGAAAAGCAAAGGTGTTTTGGAAAATCCTGTACGTTCTTCGCAAATTGCCTTGTTTGGCGGGGAAAACGGAACGCTCAACGAGGAAAATCAAACCGGAGAAACATTCGATTTGAAAGAGGTTTCTATTTTCGTGCAAGACGGTGGCGACGGGCAGTTCGGAGCAAACGACTATATTTTGTTTTACGGACAGTCGCCCCATCGTTGGACGTGGAATGCCTCGACCAAACACTACGAACACAACACGAACGTGTACACACGCACAATGTCGTATTTTCTGACTATAGATTTTTTGGTTGGAACACGGAAACGCGTGGAAAATAAGCCCAAAGAGAATAGTGCTGCGACACGTATCATTACTGATTTTACAGATCATTATCTACACGAAAATGATTTGGCAAATCCGTATAGTTCCAGTCGGGAATGGTATGGCGAAAAAATGGATCATCTTTCTCCTAAACTCTCGCTCGACTTGAATTTACAGGGTTTGATAACAAGCGAAGATGTTGCTTTGAAAGCACGTTTGGTGTTCAACGCATCGGCTGTTGTCGGCATCAAATCCGGCTCTCAGACATTATCACTCAATCTGAACAAAAGCGGAACCGCGTGGATGGCGGAAAAAATCGAAGATTTCTCTTGGAAGTTTCCTAACGCAAGACCTACGCTATCGCTTGATTATACAAGGGTTTCAGCAAGTACGTCTTGGGTATATCTCGACTATTTAGAGATTCATTACCGAAGAGATTTATCACTCGGAAATACGCAAATGCAGTTTCGCTCTACCGACACAGAAAGCTCCGAAATAGGCGAATTTAGAGTGCATTCAGCAAATTCATCTTCCGTTTTTTGGGAAATTACAAATCCGTTAGAACCTCTAATTGTGCAAGGAGATTTGGCGGAAAATGTTTTTTCTTTTCGCACTTCACTTCTCGGAAGACCTGAATTTATAGGGTTTTCAGAGAATACTTCGCAAATCATAAGTCAATTTGAAAAAATCGAAAATCAAGATCTGCACGGATGGGATTCCATACAGTATGTTATTGTTGCACATCCTCTGTTTAGCAGTGAGGCAGAGCGTTTGGCAGAGTTTCATCGCAAACGGAATTTGAATGTTCGTGTAACTACGCCAAGCGAAGTTTTCAATGAATTTTCCTACGGACGTCAAGATCCGATGGGTATTCGGCGGATGATGCGCCATCTCCGAAACAAGGCACAAGACCTATACCCCGATGTTTTGCCCGAATATCTATTGCTTTTTGGTGCTACCTCCTACGACTATTTGGATCGTTCAAATAAAGTTCAAAATTTCGTATTGAATTATCAGTATCCGAACGGATTAACAGAAGGACAAAGTTATTCAACCGATGATATGTTTGGCTATTTGGATAATGGCGAAACCGGTCAGCGTTCGTCCGAAAATTTAGATATTAGTATAGGTCGCTTTCCCGCACGGAATGAGGAAGAGGCAAAAGTATTAGTGAACAAAAGCATTGCCTACGCAAGCAATCTGAAACTTTCCGATTCCACCGCCTCGAATTTCGGAGAATGGCGCAATATGGTTGCAAATGTGGCTGATGATCAAGTCGATGGAAGTGCCGCATTTTTGATGGCGTATGAAGATTATTTTGAAAATGACTACAAAACCAAATTCAAAGAAATCAATGTAGAGAAGATTTATGCGGATGCTTATCCGCAAGTAGCCACGATGAGCGGAGCACGCTATCCTGCTGCGAAAGAGGCTATCAAACAGCGTATTGAGCGAGGTGCGTTGATGTATAACTACGAAGGACACAGCGGAGTAGTGAGTTTCGCCGATGAACAATTGATGGTTGCATCCGACGTTGCATCGTTTGGAAATATCGACCAACTTACCCTCCTCTTCGCTGCATCGTGCTCATATTCATGCTACGACAATCCATCACAAATCTCCGGAGGGGAACAAATTGTGCTATCTCCAAACGGAGGTGCAGTGGCATCTATCGGTGCATCACGTGTTGCCTATACAGACCCCAACGACCGATTTCACGGACGTTTCAGCAATTATGTCCTGCAACGTAAAAACGGAGAAGCCCGCTCTATTGGAGAAAGCGTGCGTTTAGCGAAAAACGATTTCGGAAACAACAGAGAACTCCGACAGTTCATCTTGCTCGGAGATCCTGCGATTGCGTTGGCTTTGCCGAAACATAAAGTTGTTACTACACACGTCAACAATCTTCCCATCGAAAACAGTATTGACACTTTGAAAGCTCTCGAATATGTAAATATCTCGGGAAAAATCACGGATTATAACAACTCTCTTCTTCCTGATTTCAATGGCGAAATCATCATTACGGTTTACGACAAACCCGAACTGACACGCACACTCGGACAAAAAAACAGCACGTCTTCTTCCCACAATCCGGTTGTGGAATATGAAGTGCAAAAAAGCATTCTTTTTAAGGGAAAAACATCCGTTATCAACGGCGAGTTTAGCGTTGAATTTATGACCCCCAAAGACATCAACTACGCCTATGGATTCGGCAAAATCAGTTATTATGCCTATTCGGATGCTACGGATGCAACAGGTGCTTTCGATAGCATCGTCATTGGCGGATTTGGAGATAATTTCGACTCCGTTGCGGAACCTCCCCTATTGGGTTTATATATCAACGACACGTTTTTTGTGAACGGCAATATCACTTCTCCGAATCCCTTGCTATTTGCGAGAATTAGCGATAAATACGGCATCAATTCTTCAGGTTCAGGCATTGGGCATAACATCAGTTTGACCTTCGATGATGATTCTCGAAATCAGATTTATCTCAATGATTATTTTGAGTATGTGTTGGGTAGCAGCACCGATGGAGAAGTGCGCTATCCCATGTTCAACCTCGCTCCGGGCAAGCATAACGTGAAGTTGAAAGTGTGGAATACGTTCAACATTTCAACGATGAAAAGTTTGGATTTTGTTGTTGTGGAAGATACCACGCCCTATATTGCAAATGCCTACTGCTATCCCAATCCTGTGCGGAATTACACGCATTTTTATTTCACACACAATGCTCCGAAACGAATTGAACGTACTGAAATAGACATTTTTGATATACGCGGACGTTGGATTACACGTTTGTCTAAATCTGTTTTTTCGGAAGGTTTTGCGATTGAACCTATTGAATGGAATTGCACGGATGCTAACGGAAACAAGCTAAGTGAGGGTTTGTATATTTTCAAAATACGTATTGTTTGTACGGATGGTTTCACCGCCGAGAAATCGGAAAAGTTAATTATTGATGGTTAATTCATTTTTTTTTCGTATCTTTGCAACTCAAATAAGGAAAATTATGCTTTTGGAGTTAAGAAAAACTTTGCTTTGTGTTATTTTTGTGTTCGTAGGATTTGGTCTTTCGGCTCAGATTGAGTTGGATCCCAAAAAGGATGAAGCGTTGAATGTTTCCGGAGGATCCATTCAAACGACAGTTCCGTTTTTGTTGATTTCTCCCGATGCTCGCTCCGGTTCTATGGGCGATGCAGGCGTTGCAGCATCTCCCGACATCAACTCGCAACACTGGAATGCAGCAAAATATCCGTTTATTGACGGAAAAAGTGGCTTTGCTCTAACGTATAGCCCTTGGTTGCGTGTCTTGGTATCGGATATGAATCTTTTGTATTTGAGTGGTTTTTATCGAATTGATGAAAATAGTGCATTTGCAAGTTCCTTGCGTTTTTTCTCCTTAGGGGAAGTACAATTCAGGAATAGTATTGACGATTATGCTGTTACCTACAAGCCCAATGAATACGCCATTGATATGAGTTATTCTCGTAAACTGTCTGAAAATTTCTCTATTGCTGTTACCGGACGCTATATTCGTTCCGATTTAACGCAGGGCTATTCCGGTTTGAGTGCAAGTAAATCTTCCGCTGCAAATTCAGGAGCAGCAGATATTTCGATGTATTATACGCGCGACCTCTATACACAGAATTTCAACGGAAGTTCGATGGCTCTTGGACTGAATATCTCTAACGTTGGTGCGAAAGTGTCTTACTCCGATGCGGTTGACAAAGATTTCCTTCCTGCAAATTTGCGTTTGGGAGGTGCATACACCCTGCAAATTGACGATTATAACAAAATTACAGGGATGATTGATTTTATCAAACTGCTCGTTCCCACACCACCTATTTGGAATGAAACTAAAGATTCCGTTTTGTATGGTAAGGATAGTCGTGATATAGGTGTTATTCAAGGTGTTTTCCAATCGTTTTCCGATGCTCCGGGCGGGTTCAAAGAAGAGATGCAAGAAATCAATATCAGCGTGGGAGCGGAATATATGTACAACAACACTTTCGCTTTTCGAGGCGGTTATTTCTACGAAAACAAATACAAAGGTGGACGTAAATACTTCACGTTCGGTGCGGGGATAAAATTCAATGTTTTTGAAGTGGATTTCTCCTATCTTTTGCCCACTTTTGATAATGCGACCAACCCGCTGAAAAACACCTTGCGCTTCACGCTGAAATTCAATTTCTCGGAATATATGCGCATCCAAAACGAAAAATTGGCAGAATAAAATGTTTCGTGTGGGATTGGGATATGATGTGCACCGTTTGGTTGAAAACCGAAAGTTTATTTTAGGTGGCATAGATATTCCTCATCACAAAGGATGTGAAGGTCATTCCGATGCAGATGTTTTGATTCACGCCATCTGCGATGCCCTGTTGGGTGCTGCAAATCTGCGAGACATCGGATTTCAGTTCTCGGATAAAGACCCTAAATACAAAAATATCGACAGTAAAATTTTGCTTGCAGAGGTGTGTGTAAAAATCCGCAAAAAGGGCTACACTATTGGAAATATCGACAGTGTGATTGTTTTGCAATCGCCCAAGATTTCCGAGTATATTCCTTTAATGAAAACCGCTTTGGCAAAGGTGTTAAATATCGATGAGGACTGCCTTTCTATTAAGGCAACAACTTCAGAACGAATGGGGTTTGAAGGTCGAGAGGAAGGGATTTCTGCGCAGGCGATAGCGCTATTGACTGTTGAAAAATAGACCATAAAAACCATTGCACAATTTTTTTCAGGTTTGTTATTGTTTTTTACATTTTTTTTTCGTATCTTTGTAGATTGTGGTAAAAATTTAGAAAAATGAGGTTGCTCTTTTTTGCAATATTAATTCTTATTCAGACTTTTTGGGCGACAGCTCAAGTGGACGGGCATGGTTGTAACTATGATGTGCCGGGTTGGGGAGAAAGTTTGGGCAAAGTGAGTTTCGTATCAAACCGGGTTTGGGTTATTGGCGTTCATACTTGGTCGGATGCGGTTACAGCAAAGAATTGCAAAAAAAGGTCGTTCTATGGTGGTGAGAGAGGAGAAAAAAAAACCGGATATAATGCTGATTGCAAACAAAACACAATCAAAAGCTATGGCGACTTGTTTTCTTGGTGTGCGATAAAGCGTTACGGGGATGACTTGTGTCCGGGAGGATGGCGTGTGCCTACCACGGAAGATTTTATGGCGTTAAGCCGATGGCTCGAAGGAACACCCCGCGGATGGAACTATAACAAAAGAGGCCAACCCATTGATTTTAGTTACAATCAATTTGACCATCCTGAATGGGGAGGCACTTGTGGGGGATCATGCGATAAATGGGGACACCGTTATTCTCAAGGCAGGAGCGCGCATTATTGGACTCAATCGGAGAGCAGTTTGGATACTGGAATGGATATTACGTTTTACACACAGGCGATGCTCTTCACAAATCAGACTAAAAACAACGGTGGCACACTGCGTTGTGTGCGCACAGATTGACGAATTACAAATCAAAAAAAAACAGAAAGGATGAAAAAAATAGGTATTTTTATATTGATATTGCTCATATTTTGCTCGTGTGGTCGCTTGGAACAAAAGACCGACATCGAACATTTTACATTCGGCAATGACAAAAACAAACCTTTACAAATACCTCCCATATTCGACAGTGTTGATATTGTACCTCTTGAAATGACAGAAAATTCGCCACTCCGACAAGTGGAAGCAATTGAAGTTTGTGATTCTTTTCTGTTCGTGAAAGACAAATACTCTCTTTTCACATTTAAGAAGAATGGAACGTTTGTTGCAAAAATAGGCGAATATGGTCATGCCCCAAGCGAATATAATGCAATAAACTCGTTTTATATCGACAAAAAAAACAAGAAGGTCGTAATCATCGATGAAATCAAATCTGCTTTTATTACCTTTGATTTTTACGGCAATTATATTTCTTTTGAAGAAGCACCTTTGCCTGCGATAAAATCTGCACGACAAGCACTTCTCTGTGATAATTCCACCATCATTTTCAATCATTTTCTTAACTTTGAAGAAAATATGGCTTATACTGTTCTGAAAGAGAACGAATTTGTTCGCTATTTTTCATACACACCCTTTACTGCAGCCGGATATATGTATTTTTTCGGGAATCATTTAATGACTAAAATGGATCGTGAAATTCACTGTATAATGCCACTTAATGATACCGTTTTCTCTTTTTCAAGAAATCGCTTTAACGCTAAATATATCATAAACTTACCGAATGAGTTAGCACCTCGAGAGGCATTCCAAATAACAATAGAAAAAACATTTTCTGATTTTGCTTTCGAATATGCTCGAGATGGTTTTTTTACAGGATTTACAGCAATTTTTGAAACAAAAAATAATCTGTTGTTGGAATACAAACACCAAGGCTTAATCAACGGTTTTTATTGGGCGGATAAAAATACACGCAATGGCAACTACTACATCTATTCCATTGGCAATCCCATCAAAAAAATTCCGTTTTTCCGAATTATGCAAGCCTTTGACAATACGCTTGTCGGTATCGTTGATGCTGATGTTCTACAACAATTAAATGACCAAATTGATGTTGCAAGTAATCCACAATTATCCAAGTTGAAAAAAATTACAGAAACATTGCGGTTCGACGATAATCCCGTTTTGTTTTTTTACCATACCCTTGATCATAAACCTGACAACTAAACAAAACTAGTACGAAAAAATGAAGACACTTTTTTTTGCAATATGGACTTTTGTTATAACTTCTTCAGCGATAGCTCAAGAGGACGAGAGCGGTTGCAACCGTGATATTCCGGGCTGGGGAGAAAGCTTGGGCAAGGTGCGTTTCGTATCAAATCGGGTTTGGACCATTGGTGTTCACACATGGTCGGATGCGGTTACTGCGGAAAATTGCAAAAAAAAGTCGTTCAACGGTGGCGAAAGAGGAAAAAAACAGTTAGGATACAATGCCGATTGCAGACAAAATATAATGGATTCTTATGGCGACCTGTTCTCTTGGTGTGCTGTAAAACGCTACAGAAATCAATTGTGTCCAACAGGATGGCGTGCACCTACAACTGAAGACTTTATGGCATTGAGTCAGTGGCTTGAAGGAACACCTCATGGCTGGAACTATAATGAAAGATTTAAAACCATTGATCTAAGTTACAATCAATTTGATTATCCTGAATGGGGTGGTACTAATGGAGGATGGTGCGACAATTGGGGGCGTCTTTATTCTCAAGGACAGAGTGCAAATTATTGGGCTCAATCGGCGAATAGTTTGGATACAGGAATGGAAATTACGTTTTACTTGCGAGCGATGCGCTTTGTAGCCACTACCAAAAACTACGGCCACGTACTACGCTGTGTGCGTACGGATTGAGCAAAAAACAAAAACACTATCCAAAAATTAAAATAATCCTTAAAAAACAAAGAAAATGAAACGGAAATTAAAAACGGTTTTGCTTTATGCGACATTATTAGCCTCGTCCGGCGTTATGGGCTCTTTCTATAACGGCTGTCCGGATGCATATTATCAACTTGTTACAGGAATGACCGTAATGTTCCCCAATCCTGCCGATTGCTCGTCATTTTTTTCGTGTAGCAATGGAGTGCCAATTTTGATGCATTGTCCGAGTGGACTGCATTTCAATGATAGTTACGACGTTTGCGATTGGCCTCAAAATGCGGAGTGTCAGTCCGATCCGGGAGCAACCACGGAAAACCAATGTGTTTCAAGAGGGGGAAGATGGAATACCTCATATATGGCAGGAGTTGCAGGAGTAGAGTATTTCAGATGTACAGACAGTGGTTACTTAGCAGTTGGCAAAACAACGTTGGAAGGAAATTACGAGAAAGGTAGTTCCTACCCTATAGGTTATGAATCAAAGGATTGTTTCCCGTCCCATGGGAAGTGTTGTACGCAATCGTATAGTCAGACATATCACATTCCATATTAGAGTTAATTAACGTGAAACCATTTCTTTGTGCAATATGGACTTTTGTTATAACTTCTTCAGCGATGACTCAAGAGGACGAGAGCGGTTGCAACCGTGATATTCCGGGCTGGGGAGAAAGTTTGGGCAAGGTACGTTTCGTATCAAATCGGGTTTGGACCATTGGTGTTCATACATGGTCGGATGCGGTTACTGCGGAAAATTGTAAAAAAGAGTCGTTCGATGGTGGCGAAAGAGGACGGAAGAAGTCCGGATACAATGCCGATTGCAGGCAAAATACGGAGGCTTCTTATGGCGACCTGTTCTCATGGTGCGCAGTAAAACGTTACAGAAATCAATTATGTCCTGCAGGGTGGCGTGTGCCTACTACGGAAGACTTTATAGCATTGAGTCAATGGCTTGAAGGTGCACCTTATGGCTGGCAGTGGCAAGAGGGTAGCCACCATACTCGCTTTGATTATCCCGAATGGGGAGGAAAATATGGCGGTTCTTGCGATGGAAGGGGATACCTATATTCCGGAGAAAGTGCAAATTATTGGACCCTATCGGAGTTTGGTTTGGATACCGGAATGGAAATTTCGTTTTACACTGGGGCTATGATCTTTACGGGAGTGTTTTACAAGGGAACTGTGTTCTTTAAGAGCTACGATGGAGACATATACAGAAATAAGAAACATGGAAATTCACTACGCTGTGTGCGAACTGATTAACAGATTATAAATTAAAGGATAAAAAACATGTCAAAAACCTATCAAGAAATCAACGAGAAAATCAAGAGTGGAAAGGCTGTAGTGCTGACGGCGGAAGAGGTTTCGGAGTTGGCAAAGACGGCAAGTCCTGCGGAAATCGCAAAAAAGGTCGACGTGGTTACAACCGGAACGTTCGGTGCAATGTGTTCTTCGGGCGCATTCTTGAATTTCGGGCATAGCTCCCCTCCTATCCGTATGGAAAAAATCACGCTGAATGGCGTTCCTATATGCGGAGGATTAGCCGCTGTGGATACCTACATCGGAGCAACAGACGTGCATCCCGAAAGGGAAACCTACGGCGGTGCGCATCTTATCGAAGCCCTGCTCAAAGGCGAAGACCTCACGCTCGAAGCTTGGGGAAAAGGAACGGATTGCTATCCGCGAAAGCATATCCAAACAAAAATCAATATCAACAGTATCAATGAGGCAATCCTGTACAACCCGCGCAACGCCTATCAAAACTATTGTGTTGCTACAAACGGTACGGATCAACTCAAACATACCTATATGGGCACTTTGCTGCCTCGTATGGGTAACGCATCGTACAGCACTTCGGGCGAATTATCGCCTCTGCTGAACGATCCGGAATGTCGAACTATTGGTGTTGGAACACGCATTTTCCTTTGCGGAACAGAAGGCTACGTGAGTTGGAACGGCACTCAGTTTCATTCAAGCAAAGAAATAAACTCTTTCGGAATCCCTGTTGCACATTCGAGAACGCTTGCCGTTGTAGGAAATCTGAAAGAAATGAATCCGAACTTTTTACGTGCTGCATACTACGAAAAATACGGCATCAGTCTGTTTGTAGGTATCGGTATCCCAATTCCGATTTTAGATGAAGATATGGCACGAAGAGTATCTATCCAAAATGCGCAAATTGAAACGACCATCGTTGACTACGGCAATAATAGTACGGTTCTTGGACGAACGAATTATGCAGAATTGCAGAGTGGAATGATTCAAATCAACGGCAAAAATGTTCGCACCTCTCCGGTGTCGAGCATCGCAAAAGCTCGTGAAATTGCGGAAATCCTAAAACAACGTATAGAAAAAGGTGTTTTCCAACTCTCTGAACCTGTGGCAAAACTGCCATCGGGAACGAGTTTGAAAGGACTGATTGAAGAACCTCTAACATCGTCAAAATCATGATACGAAAAGTTATTCTCACCTTTCCTGCGGAAACTACGGAAACGCCCATCACGTATGATTTAGTCAAGCGTTTTGATGTGCAAATCAATATCCTCAAAGCCTCCATTGAAGCAGGGCAATCGGGCACGCTATTCTTGGAATTGAAAGCCGATGAGGAAAATTTAGATAAAGCGTTTGCGTATCTGAATGAAAACGGTGTTACAATCAGTCCTATTGCAAGCCGTATTTCCTACGACAGCGAGCGTTGTGTTGATTGCGGAAACTGCGCATCTGCCTGTGTTTCACAAGCCCTTTCCATCTCAAAACCGGATTGGAAATTGAAGTTTGACCCGGAAAAATGCGTGCTTTGCAAACTTTGTTTGAAGACCTGTCCATTGCGATTGTTCAAAATTGAATTTTCGGAATAGTTATGAAAGAGTACAACGATAGAATTTACCGTCAGCGTTTTAGCGAAGAACGTTGGGTAGGTTTCGTTGTCAAATATAAGGAAACCGATGTTTGGATTGGGGTTGACAAAACCTCGTTTTGCGAAGATATGCCTGCGTTTGCCGAAACGGTTACTCGCACTTATCGCACGGAATTAGATACGTATATCTTTCGTGATGAGCAATTTGGGAAGAGTTTAGAGCCCTATCCTGCGCAGGATGATGCACCGGAAATGGCAAAACGGATGTCGGAAGTTTCTTATAAAGCGGGCGTAGGACCTATGGCTGCGGTTGCCGGAGCATTTGCGATGTTTATCGGAGATACATTGGCACACAAATATAAAGTCAACGAAATCATCGTTGAGAACGGCGGAGATATTTATGCCGACATTAAAGAAGATATGGACGTGGCGATTTTCGCAGGAGAATCGGCTCTTTCCGAAAAAGTTGGCTTACGGATTCGTGCAGAGAACTCTCCTTTGGGAATTTGCACTTCTTCCGGAACGGTTGGACCTTCGTTGAGTTTTGGAACCGCTGATGCTGTGATGATTGTGTGCAAAAACACGTCGCTTGCAGATGCCTACGCAACAGCCTTTGCCAACCGCATACAAAGCAAAGAAGACGTTTCGCTTCTTGCACAAGAAATAGAAACATACGACGATATACTCGGCGCCTTGTTAGTCAAGGACGATCAAATGGGAATTGTGGGGGAATTTGAGTTGAAGTTGTTTGCGTGATTTCGCAGCAATAAAAAACAGTAACTTGCAAAAAATAAAAAAAAATATCAATAAATGAAAAAAATTTTAACATCAATTGCCTGTCTTTCTTTATTGGCAGGCTGTTCAAACAAAAAAAGCATGGACGGACTCGACCTTTCCAATCTTGACACAACGGTTTCTCCTACCGAAGATTTCTACCAATACGCTACCGGCGGTTGGCAAGTGAAAAACCCTATTCCCGACGAGTATTCTCGCTACGGATCGTTCGAAAAACTTGCGGAAGACAACCAAAAATCCGTTCGAAATCTGATTGAAGATTTGAGCAAAAAAGAAAGCGAAAAAGGCTCTAATGCAGACAAAATCGGAACGCTTTTTGCATTGGGTATGGACACTGCACGCTTAGACCGTGAGGGGATCTCCACAATCGCCGAAGACCTCAAAAAAATCGAAGCACTATCTTCGTTAGAGGACATCATGAATTACATCCTTTCCCTACATCAACAAGGCTTTTCGACCTTGTTTAGCTTGTTTGCAGAGGCTGATCTAACCAACAGTTCACAAAACATTGCATGGATCTCGCAAGGTGGATTGGGTATGGGTGAACGGGACTATTATCTCGGCACAGATGAACGTTCCATCGCTTTGCAAAACGCCTATAAAACCTACCTTACAACGATTTTCGAGTTGAGTGGTTTTGCTAATGAACAAGCCGAAAATATGCAGGCTAATGTGATGAAATTTGAAACCGCATTGGCGAAAATTATGATGCCTCGTGCCGATTTCCGCGACCCTCACAAGACGTTCAACAAAATGTCTGTTGAGAAATTACAAACCCTATCTCCTATTATGGATTGGGCAAAATACTTTGAAAGCCTTGGTGTATCTGACGTTAAAGAACTTAATGTGGCTACGGTGGACTATTTTTCCAATCTTCCTAAAATGCTGAAATCGTTTTCCGTTGAGGAGTTGAAAAACTACTTGCTGTTTGATTGCATCAACGATGCATCGCCTTATCTGACAACGGATTTCCAAAACGCACGTTTTGCTTTCTTTAGCGAGGCTTTGAGTGGAGCAAAAGCGCAACAACCTCGTTGGAAAAAAATCGTAAATGTTGTGGATGCCACGCTGGGTGAGGCTGTTGGAGAGGAATACGTGAAAATTTATTTTCCCGCAGAAGCCAAAGAACGTATGCTAAAATTGATTGATAATCTGAAAATTGCATTTGGCGAGCGCATCAACAACTTGGAATGGATGAGTGCGGAAACCAAAACGAAAGCCCTTGATAAATTGAGTACGTTCCGTGTGAAAGTAGGTTATCCCGACAAATGGCGCGACTACTCGAAACTCACTATAAATGCGGATGATACCTACTATGCGAATATGCTTCGTGCTACGAAATTCAACCTCGACTTTATGCTTTCGGAAATCAACAAGCCTGTTGACGTTGATAAGTGGTATATGAATGCTCATCAAGTGAATGCCTACTACAATCCTACGACCAACGAAATTTGCTTTCCTGCGGGCATTCTGCAACCGCCGTTTTTCTTTATGAATGGCGATGATGCGCTGAACTATGGTGCAATTGGTATGGTTATCGCACACGAAATGACACATGGCTTTGACGATCAAGGGCGTAAATACGACAAATCCGGCAATCTGATAGACTGGTGGACGGAAGAAGATGCTACTCGTTTCGATGAGCGCACGCGTGTATTGGTGGACTATTTCAACAAAATTGAAGTGGCTCCGGGCATGTTTGCCAACGGCGAGTTTTCGTTGGGAGAAAATATCGCCGACAATGGCGGTATGCAAATCGCTTTCGCAGGATTCACGAAAACCGAGCAATACAAAGAAGGTAAAACCATCGACAATCTCACTCCTGCGCAACGTTTCTTCATCGCCTACGCAGGTGTTTGGGCAGGTAATATCCGCGAACAAGAGATTTTACGTCGCACAAAAGAAGATGAACATTCATTGGGCAAATGGCGTGTAAATGGCACTCTCCCGCACATTGAGGCGTTTATTGAGGCATTTGGAATCAAGCAAGGAGATAAGATGTATTTAGCTCCTGAAGAGCGAGCGAAAATATGGTAAACTAAACTTCAATCAAAAAAAAATGAAATACGCTTTTGTATTTCATTTTTTTTTGTATCTTTGCACCTCGGTTACGATATAGCAATCAAAACAGCAGACAATGAAAATGAAAATGAAAGTGATGGTTATGAAATTACAAGATGTTTATAAGATTTTAGTGTTATCAACTTTAATATGGATTTTATCCACAAATCTACATTCTCAAATTCAACCGTCTGTTTATGTAGGAGCAGGAACTTGTGTAAATTTGGGAGGGATAGTGGGCGTAGGGACAGAAGTCAGACATAAAATGTTTTCTTTAAATGGTTCTGTTGGTGTTCTTCCGAATAGACTGTTATCCGATGAAGGTTCTGCAAAAATAGGTTATGATTTCGGATTAAAATTCTATCCAATATACGGATTTTTCATAGGTGCGAATTATGGCATTAACAATGTAATTTTTGAGTCGCAAAATGGTCAAGACATAACAGACTTTGAGTGCCTTTACGGTGTTTCATTTACAGGTGGTTACAAATGGAACTTCTATGCAAATTGGTTCGTTTCGGCTTATGTTGGATGTGGCATCAGTAAAAATTCTCATATCAGACTCTTTCCAAAAAAAACAATCGTTGATCCGGTAATAGGTTTGTTTTTCGGTTATAATTTCAAAGAAAAAACACGCAATGCAAAGACCCATTAGGAGGAATGTTGAATAAAACAGATGTTTTTTGCAGATTTTTCCTCTTGAATTTGACTATTTCATTTTTTTTTTGTATCTTTGCACCTCGAAATCATACTTCCGTAGCTCAGCTGGTAGAGCAAATGACTCTTAATCATTGGGTCCGGGGTTCGAGTCCCCGCGGGAGTACTGGTTTTTAAGGATTAACTGAATCATTTGCAATTCTCTCAATTTCCGTTTTTTGCTCCTGTGCTTTATAGAATCTAATAAAAGAAACATCTCTGACCACAAATCCTATAAAAATAGCGAGATAAATAAAACCATAAATAGTAAAAATCTTTCTGTCACGCTTATTCGCAGGGATTTTGATTTCGTTTTTTCGCATTCCATAACCGACGTGCCTATACCCACCCTTATAACACTGAATAGTTTCCTCTTCGTGTTTATACATTGTTACACTTTTTCTCACAAATTTACTTATAGCCATCCAAAGTGGAACAATCGTCCCGATCAATGGTATAACAAAACAAATACCAAAAAGGATTAATTTCAAAACCCATCCCCAAATATATATAAATACAGTGCCTCCTAATTCTGTGTACTGTACCCGCCACCCATCTTTTTTTTTCTTTTCCCGATACTCGTCAACCGTGTATTCTTCGTAATCATCTACCTTAAAAAAGATTTCATCTTTTCCCGATTTTCCAACTTGACTAATCGGTGTTGCGTGGCATCTATTTGCTGTTAATTCCATTATCGCCTATTGTAAATGATCTACAAAGTTACGAAAAAAAAATGAAACAGTGTTTCATTTTTTGTATATTTCGTTATTTTTTTGTATCTTTGCATTTGAAACTATCGGATAATGGAAAAATCTACAAAAACCAATATACGATGAAAATCACACAATCAGACTATATCAAAGCCGTAAAGCGTGCCGACAGAAAGTTAGTTGTTCACTACAGTCCGACGAATGTTCATCGGTCGAAAAAGCAGTATGTGCGTAAACCGAAGCACAGAAACAACGATTCGTTTGAGTAAACGTTGCATTTTTAACAATTTTTAACATTTCCCCCCTTGTTTTTTTGATTTTTTCGTCGTAAATTTGCATTCTGAAAAAATAGCTATGCAAATTTCTCCTCTAATCAAACTCGCTATATGCTTGATTTTGGGAATTTTCCTGAAACAAGTCGTGCAGATTTCTCCACCACTCTTCCCTACTCTATGGGGATTGTGTATTTTGTTCATTGTGTTGATTTTACTAATCAAGCAAAAATACAGAAGTCAATTGTATCGATTCGGTTTGCCTGCCTGCGTTTTTATGCTTTTTTTGGGCTTTTTCCGAACAACACAACTCAACGAATCGCAAAACGACGCTCTCTTTTCAAAAAAAGATTACACCTCGCTACAGGCTAAAATCATTGAAGTTCCAGCTGTTAGAGAAAAATCCGTGAAAGCGGTTTTGCAAGTTCTTTCGGGCAAGGATTCCGTTGGATTTTTTCCGTGTATGGGGAAAATAATGGCATATTTCGCCGTTGATTCACTCAGTAGCCGACTGCGCTACGGCGATGTTGTCGTTATCCGAAACCGCTGTCAAACAACAGATTCACTCCCCAAATTGGGCGATTTCGATTATCGGCAATATCTGGCACGAAAACAAATTTACAATACCGTTTACCTGCCTGCATATTCGTGGAAAAAAATCGGCTCAAACGCAGGAAACCCACTCGTTTCCTACGCTATACGCCTGCGTGAACAATTCCTCACTATCCTCTCTCAACAAGGCATTCAAGGTGCTGAATACGCTGTAGCCTCCGCAATTCTGCTGGGTTACAGCGATGAACTCACTCCGGAACTGCGCTCTGCCTACCAAAATTCGGGAACGATGCACATTCTCTGCGTTTCAGGACTGCACGTCGGACTTTTTGCAATGGTCGTGATGAACCTGCTTTTTTTTCTAAAACGCTCTCGTTGGAAATTGATACTGAAAGCCTTAATCGTACTTATCGCCATTTGGGGTTATTCGCTCATTACAGGTTTCTCGCCCTCTGTTCTGCGTGCAGCAACCATGTTCACGTTCATTACTTTAGGACAATGCCTCGAACGTAACACCTCCATATACAACTCTTTAGCAATCTCTGTCATCGTCTTGCTGTTCTACGATCCGATGATGTTGTATTCCATCGGCTTTCAGCTATCGTATTTGGCAGTAATCGGTATCGTATTGATTCAGAAACTCATCATTCAACTTTGGGAAGTCGAAAATCGTGCCATAAAGTATTTTTGGGAACTGACCGCCGTTTCCATAGCGGCTCAACTTGCCACCTCTCCCTTAGCCATTTATTACTTTCATCAATTCCCGAACTACTTCATTCTCTCGAACATAGTTGCCTCTCCAATAAGCGTTTTGGTCATTCCTTTGGGATTTCTGATTTTGGTAGCATCTCCTGTTTCAACTGTCGTAGCAGGATTTTTCGGACAAGCCTTGTCTGTTGTGATACGTGTTCTGAATAAGAGTGTCAGCCTTATCAACGGCTTGCCTCTAAGCGTTTGGAAGAATTTAGACTGGTCGAAATTTGAGATGATAATGGCATATTGCACACTTGGGTTCTTGCTTTTCGCCATTAGCAAACAACGCAAAATCCCCGTTTGGAGTGGGTTAGCCTGCATTTTGCTGATGACCGGAAGTATGTTTTTCCGAGAGATGAATGTTATTTTATCATCTGTGTAAGAGTGCTTCTAAATAATTTCAAAATCAAGGCGTACGATTGAGATAAAAGCGCAGTTTACTTTAGTAAATGAGCATTTTATCGATTGAGTACAACGCAGAGTTTGGAATTATTTAGAAGTACTCTTAAAGGGTATCATCGCAGTCTGCAACTGCGTGAAAAGATCTTCCGATGCCGGAACCAAAGGAAGTCGCAAGCGGTTTTTGCAAAGTCCTAAAATGCTCATCATCGCCTTAACACCTGTTGGATTGCCCTCAACAAACAGCAGTTTCATCAGCTCTTCGAGTTCCGTATGCAGTTTTTTAGCTTTGCGAGGGTGGTCTGCCAAAGCTTCTTTTACCATCGTTGAAACCGAGTTTGGCAGTGCGTTTGCGAGAACCGAGATCACACCTGCTCCGCCCGCTTCAACAATAGACAACGCCATTGAATCATCACCGGAAATCACTTGAAAATGTTCCGGTTTTTTAGCTATAATTGCTTTCACTTGCGCCATATCCCCCGATGCTTCCTTGATTCCTACGATGTTGGAACACGCATCTGCCAAGCGTAGCGTGGTTTCCGCAGTCATATTCACACCGCAACGCGAAGGGATATTGTATAAAATTACCGGAACGGGAGAGGCTTTTGCTATTGCTCTAAAATGCTGAAACATACCTTCCTGAGTGGGTTTATTATAATAGGGAACCACAGACAAAATTCCGTTAACACCTGTAAAATCCGATGTTTTTAGACTTTTTACCCATTCTGCTGTACAATTCCCACCCACTCCAACAATCACAGGCACACGTTGTTTCACTCTCCGTGTGATGCTTTTCACAACAGCATCTCGCTCAAAAGAGGTCAGTGTAGGTGCTTCCGACGTTGTTCCCAAAGCAACAACATAATCCACTCCCCCATCAATAACGTGATCTACAATTTGTTCCAACGCCTCGTAATCCACTGTTCCATCGGACTTAAACGGCGTAATTAAGGCTACACCCGTTCCTAATAATTTATTTGTCAGCATATTAAATGTTTTTGAAGTCTATTGCTGTTTCGGTTTGATTAAACACATCAAAATAGTTGAGAATGATTCGTACAAACTCGTCAAGATTTGTTTTTTCTTTGATTTCCAAAGTGAAATCAAAAATTTTCAGTCCCCATTCGCTCACTCTTCCCACTTTGAATGTAGCGAGAGAAGAGTTTGCAATGAACAGATTTTGAAAATGATCTGTCAAACTCAGGTCGAAGAAAATGTCGAACGGTTGTTTAACGAACATATTCACAATATCATCGTGAGGAATACGGTTAAACGCGAGTTCAGATTTCACAAAACAGCCGAAATTCGGGCTTTCCGTAACTTCTGTGGGCTTTTCTTTGGCATTGGAATACGCTAAGAGCATCACCGAAATACCTCTGTTCCTGAGGTAGTTGGCAAACTTATTCGCCGTGTCGTAGGACGCTTTTCCTTCGTAGTAGAAGTAAATCCCAACACTTTTCGCCAAGTCCAAGCCTATCATTTGACGGCGACGACGCTGTTTTTTAGCGATTTTGCGCATACGCATAGACCATAAAAAAGTCTTGATATTTTCAATCCATTTCATAAAAAAAACACAAATTGGAGTGTAAAGTTACGATTTTTTTTGCAAAAAAGCAATTTTTTTTTTATTTTTGCAAAAAAAAATTATGCGACTGACATTTTTAGGTACCGGAACTTCGCAGGGAATCCCTGTTATTGCTTGCGATTGCGACGTTTGCACGTCAACTAATCCCAAAGACAAGCGTCTTCGCTCATCGGTACTTATCGAAACCGAAGAGCAGATTTTCACCATCGACGCCGGTCCGGACTTTCGCCAACAAATGCTGCGAGAGAATGTTAAAAGATTAGATGCCATACTGTTAACACATTCGCATTTCGATCATATCGGAGGATTGGACGACGTGCGTTCCTACAATTATCTACAAAAATCCCCTTTGGATATATATGGTAACGAGCAGGCAATAAGCGGATTAAAAGAAACTTTTGGCTATGCGTTCAAATCTTCCCCCTATCCCGGACTTCCCGAATTTCGCACCCACGTAGTCGAAGCGGCTCCTTTTCAAATCGGAAAGCAAAGTATCGTCCCTATTCAAGCTCTGCACCATCGCTTGCCTGTACTCGGTTACCGCATAAATGACCTTGTTTATCTTACCGATGTAAAACGCATTGAACTTAAAGAATTAGATAAGGTAATCGGATGCAAAACACTAATAATAAACGCGCTAAAAAAGGACGATCATTTCTCACATTTAACCTTGCAAGAGGCTCTCGACATTGTTCACATTGTTCGTCCCGAGCACACCTATATCACGCATATCAGCCATTTTATGGGGAAACACGAGGAGGTTTGCCTTGAGCTACCTGAGGGAGTGATGTTGGCTCATGACGGATTAAGGGTTAAGGGTTAAGGGTTAAGGGTTAAGGGTTAAAGGGCGAGGCGTGCCTCGCCCCTACCGTTATTTATTCATCCGTTCAACGGCGTTGCGTGTAGCCTCAATCAAAGGTTTCACGGATAATTCTTCGCCAACAGCCTGTAACATCCATTGTTTGGGAGTTAAACAGCCCAACGTGTAGATCCGTTCGACTTCTTTCGAGAAGTTTTTGCCGACAAGATATTTTTCTAATTGAAATTCAATAAGATTTCCGATAGGATACGCCGAAAGATACAAAGGATAATCGATCATGTGCGAATAAATCGCCAAAATAGGCTCGTCCTGCGTTCCAAACACGGGGGCATAATAGTTGTTCCAAACATCCTTTGCAATGCGTAAAACAGCCTCTTTTAGCTCTTCTTTCGTAGCATCGGGGGTGGCATACAACCATTCCCAAACGTTCATATCCACCAACGACACGCCCATAATCTCATAAGCACCCCAAAAAATATCCAACGCCATTAGGTCATCTTTTTGAGTATCATCGTTCTTTCTGCCAAGTAGTTCCATATCCCGCTTTTGAAAAATAAACGCTAAAGCCTCTGTGAATGAAGTGTTTGGAACGCCTCTTAGCATATAGTAATCCACATCGTAGAGCGAAAGAGTCTGTTCCACATTGTGCCCAAACTCGTGAACAGCAATGTTATAGCCTTTGAAATTCATCCCTTTCTCTCCTATTCGTGTGCGCAAACGTGCCTGATCGCCTTTCATCGTTGCTTCCCAAGCGTGTCCTGCGCCTCGTGAGGCATCAACCTTGATTTTCGACGTAATATATTCTGCTCGTGCCTTTTCCCAACCTAACTTAACTAAGATATTCGGGAGATCGGCTTGAACCGCTGCCACATTCGGATAGCGCGTAGTTGTGAGGACATCCAACTCCGATTCGGAAACCGAACCCCGATCCTTGAAACCGTTATACCATATATCAAAAGGCTCTAACTCTCTTCCTAATCTCTTTTTAATCAGTTCTGAAACTCGCTTTACTTCACTTGAAGATATAAGTTCAACAAACAGTGCTTCAACATCTTTTTTAGCCATTTCCATCTCGCCGTTGAACTTCGCTTCAATGTAGGTTTTGTACTCCGGTTGGTAAGGATCTATCTCTTTCAATATCTTGAAAAGCGTTATCATTTGCTCATATCTTGTGCACGGTTCGGCTTGAAAATCAACCTTTTCCCCGAAAGCTCCTCGCTTTCAGAAAGGCCGCTTCCATCAGCATCCTTCCTGAATGATCTCGGAGGTTTCTGAATTGAGAATCATATCTCCCCAAAGCAATATCCGGGGCGCCGAAACAGCCTCCGGATTGCCTTGAAGATTTTTTGTTGCCTTAGGAATAACCCTTGCCTTTTTGGGATATTCCTGCATTTCTGTATAACGCTATGATAATATAATAGATAACGTTATTACGATAACGGCTTGATACTATATCTATATTACGATATTGTCAACAAATTCGTAACGTTATTATGATATTTTTATTTTATGTCTGATTTTTCAGAGCGCTTGCGTGAAACAATAGAATACACAGGTTTGCTGCAGAAAGAGGTGGCCGCAAAAGCGGGAATCAAAAAACGGGCTCTGGATATGTATCTGGGAAGCCAAAAATCCATGCCTCCCGCTGATATTGCCGTACAAATTGCCTCCGCGCTCGGAGTGACAGTGGAATACCTGGTGACCGGAAAAATGACAATACAGTCAGCCGATATCACCCAATTTCTCAAATTCAGGGATGTTCTGGAGGATCTGCCCTATATACCCGGAGACATACTGGAACCGGTAAAA
>QMCD01002430.1_pt1 | contig 32349 bp, 45 predicted proteins | sample 1821841 | NCBI WGS metagenome assembly QMCD01 (sample SAMN01991225, study PRJNA193472) | Termite gut metagenome, whole genome shotgun sequencing project. | isolation source: worker | host: Macrotermes natalensis
CTATACTCGCCGTGTACCGCCTATCCATGACGCGATCCGTGCGTATATGTATGCCAATGGGTATTTTGTCCGGTTCTATGACGGCGTATAACTTCTAAAACGAAAATATCATGGCACAGTACACAAAAGAAACGTACAACGTAAACACACTCTTCGGAGGCCCCGTTCAGTTCCAACAGGTAGCCGACTTGGTTAACTCGAAGTATGATACCGCAAGATGGCGCGAGTTTGCAATGTGGGGCAGGACTTTCCGCACTCCGACCTGGAAAGGCTCAATTAGCCAGACCGGTATTGCAATCGCCGCGGCCGTCCTGTCGACGAACGGACAGAAACCGCCTCGTGGCAAACAGGGCTTCGGTAAGTATCAGGGTAACATCCCGATGATTGGACACATGTTCAACATTACTGCGGATGACATTATGACCCTACGCGAACTCGAAGCCGATGGCGAAGACCCGCAATATCTGCAGCAATTCCAGTACTCGCAGCGTCTCGACGAGAACATCCGCGGTATGCACAACCGTTTGAACATGTTTGTGTTCCAGGGAATATCGAGCGGTTATATTACCGCTGACGCTCAGAACAACAAGGAAGGTGTTCAGGACGTGCTTATCGACCTCGGCCTCAAACAGGAAAACCGTCTTCGTCCTGCAAAGGTATGGAGCGATCCCACTGCCGATCCGATTGCGGATATTATCAACTGGCAGGATGCGATTTCGGAAGACCCGAATGCACCCAGCGTATCGAATATTCTGATGAGCAAGGCGCTTATTAAGCAGCTTACCCTACATCCGAATGTAAAGAATCGCGTGCTTGGCATGATGTACCCGTTGGCTCCGAATCCCGAGTCGCTGTATATCAGTCGTTCCGCTATCGTAACTGCACTGACTGAACTGTTCGGCGTCCTCCCGATTATCGAGATTGACGAGAAGGCTCGTGTACAGCAGGACGGCATGTGGAAAGAGGTCAAGAGCTTCGACGAATCTGTCCTTGTATTCTGTACTCCTGCCAACTTCTTCGAGATGGTTGGGTGTCGGAATATCTATGATGATGACTCGAATCCCAATGTGGCCAAGATTCACTTCGAGGGCACGCACTTCACCGGTATTGTCGAACATTTCTCGAATCCGTTTAATATCGCTACGTCGATGGAAGGCTTTGCCTGTCCCGTACCTCGCGATGTAAATAGCTGGTTCGTAGCAAAAGTTGATACTACCGAAGTTTGGGGTACTCCCGAGCAGATGCTGGACGTCCACATGAATGCGGTCAAGACTGTTAAGAATGCGGAAATGATCCTCATCGACGGCGAAGAGTATACCAGGCTCGCAGTTATCGCAGCGCTTAACACTATCGGACGGACTACTGGCACGAACATGAAGCTCGCAAATGTTCAGGCTAAGGTTGACGGCTTGACTGACGGCGATAAAACTTCGTTGCTCGAACAGCTAAACGTATAACTTAAACTGGAGGAACAGCAGGGATGATGACGATTGAAGAATATCTAAAAGGACTGTTTGTAAACTATCCTATTCCAGATGCAACGATAGCTTCGGCTCTCGCACACTGGGACATCCCTGCCGGTTCTCCGGCCTTCCAAAGAGACGCGGAGGGAAACGAAGATCCTATTTGGGTTCGCAAGCGAGAGTTGGCTGCGGCTGACATTTATCTCGCAATGTTCACTATGGTGAACAAGTATGGCGACTCTAAGCAGATTGGGAACCGACGCTTCACAGAGGGAGGAACTTCTACGTCGGCTGACGATAGGGCTCTATGGTGGAGATGGGCTCGGTACTACTACGGTAAGTGGAATGTACCTATGCCCGTTGATGACGATGAACCTATGATTATGGATGCTTCGGGATTATGGGGTGGAACAGGATGTTGCTATGGACGCCGTTAATTTTTATAATCATCATGCTCTCGTAAGGAGAAGTCTCGGTACAGTCGATCCAATTACCGGCGACGAGAACTTTGAGATTGTGTATGAGGGTGAAGGCGGACTACAGTATTCATCAAGTTCTGGACACACATCACTTCAAGGGGGAGTTTACTATAATGCTCCCCTGCTCGTGATACCCGATGCAACTATAATTGCACAGACCGACGACCGTGTTGACGTCACGGACGAAAATGGCAGGGAATACCGGTTTACGGTAAATCAAGCCGAATCAATCCATGATGCTGAAATTGGAGGATGTAACCTATGGCTTAAAAAAGGAGACTCATTATGAGCGCAACATTCCAGCAGGCAGCAGAGCAACAAGTAATGGCAGTTTTGGAGCCTAAAATCCGAATTGCATTTACTATGACTGCTCAGCAGCTTTTTGCGAGAATTGTGGCAGATGACTTCCGATTCCAAAGCCAGACAAACAATCTCCGAGCAAGCACGGGAATAGGAGTTTTTAAGGACGGCATACTTACTGACTGGATTTCAAATCCTGAGATTCCAATTCTTTCTTCTCCGCAATTTACAACGGCAGGAACAGGGATTACAGGCTGGATGGCAGACGGAAACGACCTCTTGACCGAGGCTCTTTTCGGAACCCAAATGGCTGATGGAGCAGACTGGACTTTCTATGTAGTATCTGCCGCGCCTTATGCGTCTTTCGTGGACGATGGTGGCGGTGGAATAAAGAGAGGAGCTGGTTGGTGGTCAGAGGATTTGATCGAGTTTATACAGAACACTCTAATTGCGAATTTGAAACTACAAGGATTATGAGCTACGAACTACAGCTAAGCGATTTAAAGCCAGTAGAGGATATGGTCGAGGTAATGAACTCCTCTGGCCTAATCTCAGTTCCGGTTTTAGACATGCGGCAAGTAGTTTCAGCACAAGTTCCTGACAGATTCATTGCGATACAGCTTAATGGGGGCATAAGAACGCTTACGACTAACTATGATTTGTGCGCTTGTCATCTTCTTATTCAGATCAATGTACGCCTGCTTGCGACGGGTTCGATAAACACTGTCGCGGAGGATAAGATACTGAAAGAGGTTGAGCAGACGCTGGATAGAGTTGATTGGGTTAAAAGCGTAAATATGGTATACGTCGGTAAGTCCTTATACTCCGACTACTCTACTAAGATGATAAACATACTTTGTTACATAAGAAAAAAAAAAGACAAACACATAAAAATTATTTAGCATGGCAAAAATGGTAGCACCTGCCGAAGAATACATCAACGGCGCAACATGGCTTGACATAGCCTTTAGAACTGGCGGAAAAACCTTCATGTCCCTCACTGAGGATGATTGGTTGCGCGTAGCCTCGTTCCGACAAGGTACGCTTACTCCGAACGGAGAAGCACCCACGACAACTCCGATTAACCACGAAGACGGTTCAGCGATCGTCTCTGCAACGACCCGCGGTACTTATGGGTTTACCGGTGACCTGCCTAACTTCGCTCCCGAGGTTGTAAAACTTCTCCTGAAGACTCGCACCCTCGATACCTCTACCGCTCCGGCAGGTTCGTGGCTCGCAGGCCGCGCGGTTGAATCTGGCGGCGGGCAGAATGAGGTTACGGCGAATGTATTTGTTCGTCTGCCTGTTATCAACTCTCCTGGGGTTGATTATCTCGGCTTCTACAACGCGACGATTACTGCATCGTGGGGCCCGACCGGAGACATCGAAGACATCACCGTCCTGAACGTAGTTGTATCCTGCATCTCTTCTATGGAGGCTGATTCGCAGGGAGACATCTATACCTTTGTCTACAAAGCCGGAACGTCGGGTACGGTTCCTCCATCGCTTAACCCCGATCCTGTAATTATCCCGCAGGGTGGTACTGTTGAGGGCGCTCCGCTTATCATAACGGCAAGCAAGCCGCTTGCATCGCTTACTGCGGCTCCTACTGCTGCATGGATTACCATCACGTTATCCACTACAACTCCGGGAGGTACCGTATGGGAGCTTGAAGCTCAAAGGAACGATACCGGCGCACAGCGCTCGGTTGCACTCATCGCGGTGGCAGAAGACCAGGGTATCTACCCGACTACTGCCACTCAGGCGGGAGTATAAACATAGGGCGGGAATGCGTGATAGCATGTCCGCCCACAATAAATACAAAAACACAGATAGAAATGGAATTTATTTTAAGAAAGGTAAAGAAGAGAGATGGCTCTGAGGCTAATGAAGCGCTCGGGCAGTCTTATGAGATTTATAGCCGTAGAATCGCTCCTGAAAAAGTAGAGGGCCTTTGGGTTCTATCACATGGAGATAAGCCTATTCCCCAAGATGTATTCGGAATGCTTATCGCGGGGTCAACGATACTGGCGCTATATAGCGATAGCATTTACTACGTTATGGTAGATAATGGAACAACTTTTGACCGCATTAAGCCATGACAAACGATCAGCAACAGCAACTTCAAGCAGCGCTTGAACATGAGCGAGTGGATGCCAATAGTAGCCGAGAGTTTATTATTGGCAAAAAAACATATAGGGTATGGAAGCCAACCCGTAAGGCGCAAGCTAAGATTGACGATCTTGTACAGAGAGACTGGATTAAGGCTGAGGATGACTTGCCTCAAAAGGAGAGAGTAAGGCAGCTTCGACGGCAGAGTAGGATGATGGCGCAGACCATCGCTTATCTACGTTTCGGAAGTAATCCATGGCTAATGGTTACGGGATTAGTATATCCGTTAGTATGGATTAAGACATGGTGGATATTACGGACGTGGAATACGAGCGAGATGGTATCGTATGTCGAACAGGCATACGACCCGACTCCTCTTACGCTTTTTTTTTACATTATTCTATCGAGACTACGAAGCAACACTCCGCTCGCGACAGAAATGGCAAAGGAAAGGGAAAAGGCAAAAGCGACTATTTCCAATACGAAAGCAAGACCGGAATAGCAACGCGGAATGACACAATTATCGCACTTTATGGAGGTTTAAATTGGTATACATGGTTTCGGTATTGGTATGTAGATAGCATGTTTAAACAAACGATAATGCTGGCTGATAAGAGTGGTTTAAGAGAAAAGGGCAGTACCGTTCCGGTTAAGCCGATAGCCAAAGACACGCGAGCTGAGAATGAAATAAAAGAGGAACAATATCAGGCACAGGTGCAGAATATCGGAAAGATGCTAAAGCAAGGCGTTCTTTCGCAGTCAGAAGCAGCTGATGCAATAAGGAGAGCAATGGAAAAGAAAAATAAGGGTTAGTTATGGCTGATTTAAATCTTGGCATAGGGCTAAATATTGACTGGAGTTCAGTTGAGAAAGTATGGGCAGAGAGGGCTAAACAATTCTCTGAGCAGCATAAAATTGATCTAAAGGTAGATACGAAGTCTGCACAAGATTTATCTAAGTTTGCTGCTGCCTATGAGAAAATTATACAGGCCCAGACACAATCATCTATTTTACAAGAAAGGCTTGATGGGCAAATACAGCTAACTGCTAAGCGCCGGGCCTCTGCCACTATGGAGCACGCACGTAATGAAATGCAGCTGACTATGCTTTACGAGCGCCAGTTACAAGCAGAGGCCAAGACGGCAAATAGCAGTCTTATTTTAAGCGAGAAGCTAAATCAAGCTAAGCGCCAAAGCGCAATTCTGCAGGAGAGGCTTGCAGGTCAGACAGTATCTACTACGAATAAACAAAATGCAAACTTAAGAGCACAGGAACTTCACGAGCAAAGATTAGCGGCAGCAAAATTTAGAACACAAGCAGCAGAACAATCCTTAAATAAGGCCCGCAGTAACAGTGTTGGCATAATAGAGTCTCAGAACCGCGCCCTCCAGCAGCAGGGATTCATGCTTAATGGCCTCAAACAATTTGCCGGACAGTATCTATCTATTCTCGGCGCTTGGAGACTATTCGACAATATTCGCAAGACTACTGCTGACTTTGAAATGCAGCGAGTAGCATTACGTGCGATAATTCAAGATGTCCAGTCTGCTGACAGGATATTTGCCCAGACACTTAATCTTGCAATCCAATCACCATTCACTGCCCTTAATCTTATCTCCTATACTAAACAGCTTGCGGCATATAGGATAGAGACTGAAAATCTTTTTGAAACTACCCGTAGGCTTGCTGATGTCTCAGCAGGTCTTGGCGTAGACATGTCTCGGCTTATTATTGCTTATGGTCAGGTTCGAGCGGCAAGCGTGCTCCGTGGACAGGAAATTAGGCAATTCACAGAAGCAGGCATTCCGCTTATTGCACTACTTGCGGATAAATTTACAGAGCTTAAGGGGCGGGTAGTAGATACCGCTGAAGTATTCGACTTAGTTTCAAGGAGGCAAGTACCATTCGAAATGGTTGCTGAGATATTCGAAGATATGACTAATAAGGGTGGCACATTCTATAATATGCAGGCCATTCAAGCTAAAACACTCCAAGGTATCTATGCTAACTTGTCTGACAATATCCAGCAAGCGTTCTCTCGCATCGGTAACTCCCAGATGGGTATCCTAAAAGGAACCGGATTACTGCTCACTGAACTTGCACAGAATCTTGAAACGGTCGTGAATGTCGGATTGAAAGGCGTTGCAATGTGGGCGTTATACAGGCAGGGCCTTGGTAGTGTTGCTCGGTCGATTGGTGGTATTCATAAGGCTGAGATTACCTCTGCGATGACAACCAAGGAGAAGAATGCTCAGTTGCTTCAGCAGGCGGGATTATATCGGGTACTAAATGCCGAGGAGCAGGCGCTGATTGCTAATAGACGCAGGCTAACTATCGAAGACATTAAAAGTCTCGGAATAAGCAAGAACGCTCGGGCAGAACTTACCATGAGAGCCTTTGCTATGGGCAAGTTATCTGAGGCTGAGTTTGCTCATGCGCTTCAGTTAGGGGTTATAAATGATCAGCAGTTTGCCTCTATAAAAAATCTTACTGCCGGAGAACGAGCCGCCTTAAAGCAAAAAATAGCAATGCAAGGCCTAACGGCATCGTGGAAATCGTTCTTTACTACACTCCTACGCAATCCCATGACATGGGTGTTTGCAGCGCTCTCCGTTGGATATTCAGTTATATCCAAGATTATTCAACGAAATAAGGAGTATGCCGATAGCGTTAAGGCGGTAAGAGATACGGTAGCAAAGTCAAATAAAGATATTGCCGATAGCTATGCATCGGCACAAGAAGTAATTGGCGCGGGTCTCGAAGAGGGCGCTTCAGCCGGAGCAATGAAACGAACTGCTGATGCTTTTGATTCATTGCTGGAAAAGAATAAGGATCTAGCGCCGATAGTGAAGGAGAGGATAAAGGATATTTCCGATGAGCGACTAAAGCTGCTTGAGCTGAAAGAAGTATGGGATGAAATAAATGCGGCGGCAAGTCAGCCAGCGCAACCCGATTTACTGCCGAATGCAGTCCGCTCTACTGCCAATATGCCAGGTAGGTGGAATCCATTTGCAGGTAGCAAGGATGTAAATGATTATTTTAGCTCTGTCAATAAACAGATAGACAGACTCAATAAAAAGATAACTGACGCAAACGCTAAAGGACGAGAGTGGGCCGAAGGAATATATGAGGACTGGCTGCGGATTGCCGAGGGAGCACGAACCGGACAGATACCTATCGGGCAACTTATAAATGAAATTAATGCACTGCGGTCGGGAATGTCAAATGCCAATCAGGCAAAGTTTGATAAGCTGATCGGAGAGTTGTGGGGATTACGGTCCGCAATGAGCCGTGTATCGCAATATATAGAGGCCGGATTCTTAGAATTTGATGGACAAAAAGTAAATCTTGGAAACCCTGAAAGATATGGGCTTACAGAAAAAGGATATACAGAATTTCAAAAATGGGGTATACAACATAGGGAAGGCTATATTGCGGGACTAACCGACGAGCAGAAGGGTGATGAGGCAATGATTCGTGCTGCATGGGGTAAGATACTCGGAATTGTTGAAGATATGACACCCACGCCATCTTTACCTGATGCTTTTACCGGATGGAAAAGGATATTATCTGAAAATAATGTATTTGATTCTACCGCGATCCGGGACATGAATAACTTCCAAGACGCGGCAGAAAAAACAGCCAAGAAGCTACAAGATTTACGCGCTGAAGAGAGTAGGTTGCAAACATCATTAAATGCCGAACCACAAGGAACTGATCTGTATGATACATGGGCTACCGAACTTAGTAATGTACAAACAGAAATAATAGGTGTAGACAGGGCGCTTAAACAAATGCATGCAACCGACCTATTGACATCTAAGTCTGGTTCCTCTGGCGCTGGCCGCGACACCCGCCTCCAAACCCTAAAAGAGGAATTAAAGGTTATCCAAGACGCCTATAAGGAATATCAGAACTTTCAACGACTTATGTCTGACGAGCAGGCTCAAAGTAGGATACACTCGCAATTCAGGGATGTCTTTGCTTCTTTCCAACAGCTAAGGGGTTTTGAGCCGGAATTTAGTGAAGAAGGCGTTGTCTCAGCTATGGAACGCGCACTTGACCTTGCGAAAGGATATTTGGATAATAAAACGGTTATTCAGATCAAAGCAGAGATAGCCGATATAAATAATGGCAAACTTCAAAAGGACATTCAGCGTGAGTTAGATGCTATTGCTCGTCGAATAGATATAGCACAGGATTTCTCTTCACTGGCAGGCTCTCTAAGACAAGCAGGAGCCACTGACGCTGAAATGGAAGTTATGCTTGGCGGCAAGGTAGATGCAAGCTCTCTCCGTGAGGCAATGGAGAAAGAGATACAGAAAATGTTAGCGGTTGAAGATGAATCGTGGGACTTTAATCTGCCCACTGAAGCACTCATGCGGCAACTTGAAGAATGGGGCGATACACTTAACTCTGCAACAAGAAAGCAAATAGAGGCATACCTGAAATATCTTGATGAGGCAAAGAGGAATGTCTATCTTGGACTCGTAGAACTTACTCGTTTTGAGTTACCAGAGGGCGAGAATATTGTATTCGATTTCTCCAAGGTGATCACCAAGAGCAACAATGCGCTTGAGGAAATGACCAGAACCCTGTCTCAGGTAATAGACATGGAAGACGTTCTTCGTAGGCAAATGGAATCGCTACCAGAAGGGTCGGCAGAGAGAGTTCAGGCCGAAGCAACATATAACCATCTTCTTTCTATGCGCTTATCTGCCCAAGAAGCGATAAGACAAAAAGAGTCCGTCAACTACAAAGAGTCCATGAAGGAGATTCAGGGGCTGGGCAACGCCTTTATTAAGCAGCAGATGGAGGTGCGCGGTCTCGGAGATGCGTATTCGAGTATGGGAGAGGCAACACGCTCTCAGATATTGGCCATCAGGGAGGAGCTTATGGGGTTAACATCCGATCTTATTTCAATAGGAGAGGAGAACGAAGGGGGATTGCTTGGCTCGCTGCTTGATGTCGTAGGGCTTGAGGATCAGTTTGAGTATCTTCAGTCGTTATTTAGCGGCCTTACTGCTAATGCCGGATTAGATGGTTTTATGTCTAAGTTGGATGACGTGAATACGGCAGTAGAGGGTATCGCGGATGAAGCCGTTCGTTCAAAGCTTATGCAGGTTATCGCTCTACTCAGAGAATACGGTAGCGCACTTAATAACGCTAATCAGGGTAGTGCTGATGCGGCAATCAAACTAACTATCCGAGAACTTAAAGACTTAGAAAATAGTATTAGCGGTGTAATTGATGGCGTTCAGAGTATCTTTGAGACGTTTAATGTTGGAGTAGACACTGTGGCCGGCAAATCGCTCAATGTACTAAAAACCATAACGAATGGAGTAATGCAGGCAATGCAGATAGCTGCTGAAGCATCGGCACGAGCGCTGTCTACTGTTGAAAAAGCAAGCGTTATTTTAGCAATAATAGGAGTGGCCCTTCAGATTATGAATGCTATTGCTGAGGCCGTTGATAATACCGCGGCTCTTGAAAAGAAGATCGCATCACTTCAATCCCAGATAGAATTTCTACGCAGTATGTACGATAAGCTAAATGCTGAGACATTCTATGACCCTAAAGCGCTGGATGGACTTCAAAAGGAGCTTAATCTACGATATGAAATGCTTGGTGTATTGAAGCGGCAGTCAGCGGCTTGCCCGACCTGTTCGAAAATGAGGGGCTCTTTACAGACGCCGACCGGATACTGCTACTCACGGAGAGCGCTATGGTTACAAATGACTTAGTGAATCTTTTCGGAAATATATTTAAGGGTAGTTGGCAAGAGGCCGGTAATAATCTTCTTAATCTAACCTCTCTTGGCTTATGGTCAGGTATCCAAGCCTTAAAGAACGCTAAGGCTCAAAAGGTGTATTCGGAGATCATAGCCGAGTCAAATAGGCGTCAAGAATATCATAATAGACTCCTGAAGATAGCCAACTCTGAATTAAGCGCCATACAAAAGCTTGGAGCCGCAAGGAATGAGAATCTTGCGGAACAAGGGCGCCGGTTACAGGATCAGCTTAATGCTGAGCTTGAAAAGGGCAAGAAGACCGATCAGGAAAAAGTGCTTGATATGCAGGATGAGCTCGCACAGAATGCTGTTGAGCAAGCAAGAGTTTGGATGGGGGTTCTTGAAGAATCTGTTGGTAGCGTTGCTGATGAAATATATGGAAGCTTAACCGACGCCCTTATGTCAGCGTGGGAGAATGGAGAAAGCGCAGCCCTTGCTTATGAGCAAACCGTGGACGAGGTTATGCGGAGTGTTATAGCCAATCTATGGAAAGTTAACGTGCTTCCTAAGTTAATGGAGCCGCTAATATCAGGATTTTATGAGGCTATGGGACTTAATCCAGACGGAACATATACTGGGCCCGATGGCACCCAGCCCGATCTGGCAATGACAATGGAGGAGGCAGCGAATCTCAAGCGCATTGCTGATACCATAGGGCCGGGCATATTGGCTTCATGGGAAAGTATCGAGCCGCTGTTAAATAGCTTTACCGGAGGGCTTGCCGAGGGTAATCTTACCGGTATTTCTAAGGCAGTGGGGCAGATGACCGAAGATACCGCACTTACTCTTGCGGCAGTAGCCAATTCTGGGCTTTACTACATTATTGGAATGTATAACTTCATGGCGCGATGGGACTCTTCTATTATGGGCGATCTGCCCGAAGGATCTGTCCCCATAATGACGGAGTTTCAGAGCCAGGCGCTTTCTACAATACTTGCGATCAAGGCTGATACGCTTAGGATCGCTGCAGCAACCGAACAAACAGCAGCTGACCTCAGAAGCGTTATATCCGCATCTGGAACACGAGCAATAATGGGAATAAGCATAAACTAAGATATGGAAGACATAAAGACAAAAGCAATTGAGGCGGGGTTATGCCAAGAGCATATAGACACATGGGAAGAAAAAGGTATTCCTGCAATGGTCGATTACTATATGGCTAATCCCGATTGGTGTATGGAGCGAAAGTTTCCTGATTGTTCGGTATTGGCCCGGCATAGGGATAATGCAAAGGGTCTATACGCCAAGCAGCAGGTAAATATTCATGCGGATAAAGAACGATACGTACTTAACTCGTGTACGGGAAAGATCCTCGTAGGCGGGACGAGCGTTGTTCGGATATATGTAGGCTTAGATTCTGTCTTAGATATACAGGTGCAGAATGAGGCGATAGTATTTATCGACTGTTATGATGAGTCCAAGGTGCATATTCGAAATAATTCCTCGCGTACTGTTAGGGTATATAGATACGGCATAGGAGAGTCCACTTTTGAGGGTAACAAAGTAATCATAAAAGACAAAGGGCATGGCAAAGTATTTCACAATTAGCGAGCTGATTAGATCAGACACCGCAAAAAGGCAGGGAATAAGTAATAATCCAACTCCAGATGAAATAGAGTCGATATGGAGACTAATGAACGAAGTTCTTGATCCAATACGGGAAAACTACGGGAAACCAATCTATGTAACAAGCGGCTATCGCTCTCCAGCACTAAATAGAGCGGTAGGAGGATCGCAGACAAGCCAGCACATGCGAGGCGAGGCCGCCGATATTGATACTCCGTCGCGGGCTGAAAATAAGAGGCTATTTGAAATTATAGTAGACATGCTAAGACGGGGAGAGCTAACCGTCGGACAGCTAATATGGGAAAAGGGCAATAGTGAGGGCCCGGATTGGATCCATGTGTCACTTGGAGTTAAAAATCAAATTATAAAGTTATGAAGGTGATTTATAACTACCTACTTCCTATTCCACCATTCAGTGCAATGGCGGCTTTTGGTGTAATACTCGCTCAAGTTAGAGAAAAATTTTTGAGTGCCACCTGCATTAATCATGAAGATATACATGCTGCTCAAGCCGAGGAGGTTGGTGGATGGATTATATTTTACGCTATGTATGTTTGGCAGTGGGTAACTACACCAACAATAAAAGGCATGCCGTTCAAATACCGTCTAATACCGTTTGAGATAGAGGCACATGCTTACGATAGAGACTTAAACTATCTGCAAAATAGAGTACCACTTGAATGGAAACGTTACTTATAAAAATAAAAACTATGGAAAACAATCTTTTTTTCGACATTTTTGGTACGATAGTCTTTGGGGCTATTGGTGTAGTTTGCCTATGGAAAGGCATCGAGGGTATATCTAAGCCGCTTCCTAAGTGCGATAACGCTTTCGACTGCATCATGAAGAAAGCGGGATGGCCTATTTCAGTCGTTGGCACAGGCATCCTTTTGGCTATAGCAATACTATGGTTTAACCGATAAAACAATAAAGCCATGAGAAGATATATCGTAAATGAAAAAACAGGAGAAATACACGATGGCAATAAGATCACCAAAATGTGCAATGTAAAGCCCGACAATCATCGTCGTACGCATTGGCTCGGGGCAATATGGCGAATATGGTTCTGCGGCTATAATGGATGCGCATGGTGTATGAAAAAATACGATAAGGGATGAAAAAGTATATATACACACTGCTCGTGGTAGTATTTGTTGGAATGGCTGCGACCATATCAATCCAGCGCTCAACTATACATAAACGAACTGATCAGCGAGATACCGCACTCCGAAACGCTGAGTCTCTATTGGCGGATGTAAATCGGTATCGAGTGGGGGATAGTCTTAGCGCGATACAGATCGGGTCGCTGTCGCTCTCATTGAAGGAATACGAGAAGTATAGGGCTGATGATGCTACGCTAATCAAGCAGCTACGGGCCGATAGAAAAAGCCTTCAGGATGTAGTCTCGGCGCAAACTAAAACCATTACTCAGCTTGAGAATGCGCCGGTGAAAGATAGTATCATATATGTTGAGGGCAGGGCAGATACCGTGCAATGCGTATCGTTTTCAGATCAGTGGTTGGATTTTATCGGCTGTATGAATGGATCGGTGCGCATTGAGTCAAGGGATGCGCTATTAATCACTACGTCAGTGGAATATAAGCGCGCGCTGGGATTTCTATGGCGCACAAAGAAGATAAAATCGCAATCGTCTTCGGCACTGAGCAAAAATCCAAGAACAATCATAACAGACATGGAGCATGTGATTATATCGAAATAGTTGTGTATTATAAAAAAAACTTATATCTTTGTGTTGTACTATAAAAAATTATAAGCTATGAAAATTAAAGACATTTGTTACAATGATGGTGAAGGCGGTGGTGTTCCTCCCGCTAAGCCGCCGCCCCCTCCCCCTGATACTCCTCCCACTGGGCCTAAGTAGTTATGGGTGATAGAATAACTCGCGGAAAGGCAGATCGCTGGACTATAGGCGCAGTCTTTGCAATGGCTTGCGTCTATCTTGTCAGTCTTATATGGATTGGCTTAAAACCAGAATCACCACTTGAGGGATTTCCGTACGCTACTAAGTGGGGGCCACTATGCTATTCCGTTGAGATACTTATCGCAGCAATTGCGCTACGATGGAATGCGCGTCGCGTGAAAGCGTGCGCATTCGCAAAGATAATGTCATCAACATATATAGCCTTATATGTTGTGTCTATCTTATATATACTGTTTTTCTACAATCATTGGCTTTTTATTAGTATATTGTGTTGGATTCTGTGTGTAGGGTGTATACTTATGGGGCTAACATATTTTGCTCGGTTATGGCTCAAGAAATTTGGAATTACGTCATCCCAGTAATAGCAGGAGCGGCAAGCGTTGTGCTTGATAGGTCTATATCGCTTATAGTCCGTACTCGCGCACAGAAAAAACGCGATAGGATTAAAGCAGAATCCGAAGAACTCGATATGAGCGAAAAGGAGATTAGGGTAGAAAGAGAAAGGGCAGATCGGGCATGGGCACATAATAGGACACTTGAAGAACGGATAGAATCGCTAATTACCGAGGCAGAGAATATTCGGACAGAACTTATCGAAGCCCGTCGAGAAAAGTTTGAGATAGAGGCGCAGCGAGACCTATATAGGGGTCTTCTTGGCAAGTTAGTTAAGTTGGTTATGGCGACTTGCGGTGGCAGCATAGATACATCAGAATACGAACAAGCATTAGTAGCAAATGCGTGAACTAATTTCTTGCCCAAGAAGTGGGCACAAGAGCTCTAAGAGGGTTGTATCGCTCGTTTGCTGTGCGATGTCAGTAATTCTTGGACTTACGCTTACCGCGCTTATAATATTCAGGCCAAATATGAGTATAGAGCCGCTTAAACTTCTATCGTCTATAATTGGCGTATTTGTGTTAGCTGCCGGAGGAGTTCAGGCGACTGCAATGGGAGGTGGAAATAAAAATACAGGAAGACAGGACTATGCAGAACCAACTTCGTATACAGATAGATAATGGAGAAATCCAATATCTTCCCGACTTAGGATTTCATCTTATGGAGTCCCCAGATATTCTTATTCCAGAACAAAGAGAATATGAAATAGAGCGTTATCCAGAGCACGACGGAGTAAGCATTTATCCATATACAACCTACGAACCTTTTGAATATACCTGTAAGCTACTGTTCTTTGGCACGCTTGCTGAAATGAATACCGCGGTACGCTTATTGTGGGATAGTTTCTTTGAAATCATAGTATATGGCGGCGCCTCGCGCAAGGGAGATACGTATTTTCAATGATTATAAGGGCATACAGACAGTCGGCTATGCAATGTCTATGCCGGGAGAAGACACGTATGTGCAGACTCTTGGTGACGGTATTAACGATAAGGATAGCGCTTGGCAATGCGACCTTACAATATACGTAGCTAATCCTTCGAAATGTGTATGGTCGAGCGATATTGCGCTGATTACTTACCAGTTAAACGGAGCCACTCCAAATACGGCCCAGCAGCAAGTAAGAGTGGGCAATACCGTAGTCCTTCCTCCGCCGGAATCTCTTGGAATGTGGCTACCTCCTGGGTTTGAATTTGACGGCTGGTATATGGATGGCATGGAGGTTCAATCCGTAGAGGTGATCGGCAATGTCACTCTTGTTGGTAGGGTACAATACGGAGAGGACGCATTTACAGTCTCCCCCGTTCGCCTTGAGGTCGCCTATGATAATACCAGTCGGCATCCTATTGCTGTGTCTTGTCCTAATAACACATGGACGGTATCAGCAGCCGATCCATCATGGGCAACTGTAATCAAAATAAGTCAGGCTCAAGCCGGAATAACACTCTCTCAAAACAACAGTACAGAAGATCGCTCGCAGGCAATAACATTTACATGGACTGCTCCAGACGGCACTACCATTATCCGCACCGTAGACGTTACTCAGGCTATATATTTAGAGGTAATAGGGGAAATAACTGCCACTATACGTGTTGTTGGCGTTGATACGGGTAGTGGAGTACAAGGAATGACCGTACAGCTACTCATTGACGGTGAGATTGTGGCAAGCGGAATCACTAACGCGCAGGGAATATGGAATAGCTCATGGACAGAAGAACAGCGCCATTGGGAAGCAGTGCAGAATATTGAGTTTGCAGTCTCTGAAAATGCCCAGTACAATGGAACTATGGTTGCGCTGTCTCAAAAGCCATTATTTAATGATGCGGTTACAAACGGGATAAACTATGGCAGTGCAACAGTTTCTCGAAAGACACAATATGTTCAACTTGCATATAGCTTACCGCAAGCGACACCGTCAGTAGTTCAACGACAAGTAGTTTCTGGTCAACAAACAACATTGGAAAGTATTGCGTCATTAGGCATGGTGCTGCCTAACTATATGGACTTTGATTCATGGAGGGTAAATGGGGTAGTTCAGACAACTATTACTCCAACTGCCAATACTAGTGTCATTGGAATAGCAACATATAATGATAATGCACTCATAGTTACGCCTACGCTAATTGAGCATGGTGATAACGATCCTACTGCACGAACAGTAAGTGTAACTTGCGTAGATAATTTATGGTCAATTACGGCTGGAGATCCATCGTGGGTTACAGCTACTAAGATCAATCAGAATACTGCCTCGATCGTATTCGCCCAAAACACAAGCACTACAGAAAGATCTCAAGATATTACAGTCTCTTGGACTAGTTCATATGGCGATAGATTGACTAGGAATATAGTGGCTATTCAGCTTCCACGTATTGAGGTGTTAGAAAATATTCCTCTCGGAGTAGAATTAGTAAGTTCAGAGGATGGCACATCGTTTGCTGGAGTAGATGTAGATTTCTTTGCAACTCTTAATGGCACTGAATCTAAAATCGCAAGCGGTATAACAGATGGTAATGGCGAGTGGAGCGGCACATGGAGAATTAGCGCAGAGAGTTATGCTAATGTATCCTTAGTGAAGATGACCGCAGGAGCCAATACATATATTATTTTCCCTTATAGCTTAAGATGGAATGCAGGCTTTAATTTACCTACGTTTAATGGAGCTAAAGGAGGGGCATATAATACAGGGGTGATAGAGGCTGACGCTTATGGAGATAGTTATATTATATATACCGATGAGGCGGGTGGGGGAAGATTAAGATTTTACTCACACGATGCACCTCTTGCTAATTTTTCAACCACAAGTAGCTCTGGTACATCTACTATAGTCGTAAGGGGTATTACAATAACAAAGTCCAATGTAAAAGAAATATTTTTTGGATCAAGCTATGACGGAACAACTGCCCTACCAAATAATTTCTTGCGTGGGTTTACAAGTCTAATTTCATCTCCATTAAAGTCATCATGGAGGCCAACGGCACTTCCCGACTATCTTATGGCTTCATGTAGCTCCATAACACAAATCATCTTTCCCTCTGAGTGGGCAATAATAGCAATAGGTAGTTATGTCTTCTCATCTTGTTCCAAGGCAGAACAGATTATTCTGCCGCAAGAATGGACAGTTGGCAACATAGGCAGCCATTTTCTATATGCATGCTCGTCATTAGGTTCCCTTATATTCCCGGATACATGGCCTATAACAGTATTAGGGGGGTTCTTTCTTGCACTTGATGTAAATCTAATGAATTTATACATGGGAAACAGACAGTCGTGGGCTAATGTTTCGGTTGGAACCAACGCATTCTTTAATATGAATCAATCTACACGCACTCACCACCACGAAACATACGAACAGGCAATGGCATTTAAGGCCAAGTTTTCCAACACAAGTACGTGGGCTCATAAAAACGAAAAACACAATAGAGCCGATGAGAAAAAGCAGCCAGATTCCATTTTCAAGCGATACAACTCCGTGGTCAAGATTTACCAATGTAAGTTTACCGCCTAACGGTACTATAGGTATAGGAGCGGAGGATACAAGGATACTTAAGACCCAAATCCGGGGTATTAAGATAGGACAGTCATATCAATCGGAATCAAGCGGTACTACGGGCCCTTACTTTTTCTATATGCCGGAAATCACCACACTTGATTTATCGGGAATTCCCGCAAGTGAAATAGCAAAAGGGTCAATAATGGAAGGTGGAGGCGGTAAGCTAACGTCTATATCAATAGGTTCTATGAATGCAGGCGCACTACCAGGAACATACTCAGCAAGCTTCAACAATGAGCCAAATATTTCAAGCAGCACAATATATGCAGCAACACAGCAATTAGGACAGACATTTAGATCAAAATTCGCCAATCTAAGCAATTGGCAAATAGCACTTCAGACATGATATTAAGACCGGCACTCATTTCACCTATACCAGACCTCGTTCTTACCAATACACAGTTCACAGAACAGGATATGGGGGAAGCTATATTTACGGCTTCTATTTCTATAGCAGCTGATATAGATCCGGCATTTTCCGATGACGGCAGTTGGGCAGTAAGCTTTAATGGAGAAACATTTACTCTCAAATCCTTTTCACCACCAGGGCAGAAGGACAATACCTCTCTTCGCTACCAATACGACCTCACATTTGTATCAGAACGAGAGATACTTAAGCATCGTCTATTTGCCACATTTGTTCAACTTTCCGATGGCTCATTGCAGATATTTAGTCAAACACTTCCATTTGTTGCTGATCTAAAGCAGTTTGTCGATAGATTCAACCAGAACCTACAATACAACTTCGGATCGCAATGGAGAATGGAGGTCTATTCAGACCTGCCTATGCCGGAGGATATGGTAACAGTACAGGCTAACAATGCTTCAATATGGGCTGTACTAACCCAGATGTTCGATCTATATGGAGTTAGGTGGCATATTGAGTCTGTCGCTGGACAAATGGTGATTCGCGTAGGCTATCCATCTGCTGAAATATCGCACATTTTCGAGTATGCTGATGGACTAACATCTATACAACGTTCAAATCCTTCAGAAGATATTTATACAAGATTATACGGCCGGGGTGGTACAAGAAATATCCCTCAGTGGTACTACAAAGATGATCGAGACGGCTTTGATGGAGACCCAGATTATAATCCTAATCTCGATACGGGATATTTTGCAAATTTATTGCCTACGTCAACCCGTCGATATGCCCAAGGATGGAATGAGGCAGAGTCAGGTGGAGCGCCAATGCCCCCATCGGATTATCCCGAGTTTTATAATATGGGATTCGACGATCAGCGTAGTGGGCGTAATATGCACCTACCTAATTATGCGCAATCACGACAGGAGATAACAGATAAATGGGGAATACGCGAGAGGGTATTACAAGATAATGAGCAGATATTCCCATCAATACAGAGCGTATGGCTTGGTAATATCGGACGGGCTGACGAAATAGTTGCTGTCGAGCAGGTTCTTAATGACCAGTACGAAGAACCAGAAACGGCCGAAGAGGCGGGGTTTTTAGTAGATGCGGTTGCAACCAAGACTACTCAGCGAACTAATTATGGACAACCCGCGCAATGGCAGGACTCCGTAAGCACTGAGCAGTTTAGCATTACTGAAGATAATAGCGAAATCTCACTTATCATAACTGGGAGGAGCGAAAGTAGCGAATATCCTATCTCGGACTATTCGGGGTCTACAACGGTCGATCTTCTCGATATTCAAGGTTCAGTGGTGGCATCTTCTACAGCCGAACTTGCTATATCTGGATCCGTTCTAACGCACACCGTAGCACTCGATGGTATATCAATTGGCACATATAGATTAAGGCTAATAGTCAATATGTCGTATAACGGAGCTACACGTCGTGGCTATCCATGGATTGCTGTTGAAATGGGGTCAATACGGACTGCCGTGCCAGTATCAACTGGCGATTCCGGCTATAAGCTAACGTTTGACGTGTGGGTAAAGGACATATGGCAGGGAGAAACCGGAAGCATACAAGATATTTGGGAGCCTAAGATTTCGTCGCGTGAGTTAACTGTCATGTTTTCAGATGGTCTTTTAGCTGGAGAAGATTACGAATTTGTGGTTGCTAAAGGCCCAGATGGCAACTCGTTGTTACCTGATGTAGGCGGCAATTGGTATATATGGGAAGACAATAGTAAATCCATAACTACACAATCCGAATCCGGCGCCACCGTAACCGTAAATTCTCGATGGAGACTATCGCTTATAAAATCTGACGCCGAACTTGAAGCTTCGGGTAAGCAGATGCCAAATATCCGCCAAAATGCAAAGGCCGGAGATCACTTTTTCTTCATAAATATCGAGCTTCCGCACCAATATGTTACGTGGGCCGAAAATCGCCTGCAGCAATATCTAGAATCTGAGCTACATAAGGTAGAAGAAGAATATCCAACGTTTGCCATAAAGCCATCATCTATATTTTGTGCAGATTTCAATGAGGTAGATCTATTGCGTGCCGGAGCAAAAATAAGAATACGAAACCAAAGACTGCTTGGCGATAGCTATACTCCGATATTTATCAGTAGCTTGACAATGCGCTGGCCTGACGATGGTAAAATATTGCCCGAATGGGACGTAGTAATCTCAGATAAACTTGTCGGGAATAAGTCGCCAATTGCATTACTCCAAGGAGAGATAAAACGTCTATCGCTCGGAACATCTGGCGGAGGAGGAACGGACGCTGATACAATTCGGGCAATGGAGCGGATATTCCTGCGAAAAGATGGCATAAGCGATACCTCATACTCTCCTACTCGTTTTGCAAGAGATGTCTCATTTGGCGGGAAAGTAGTAAGTGATGACTTTAGGCAGGGAGACTTCGGGGGAACTGGATGGGGAGCATATCGAGATACTCAAGGAGCATCTGTAATGGAGGTCGATAAACTTGTTGTCCGAAGACAAATGCGCGTAAACGAAGTCCTCGTAAACCAGATCATGTTTACCGGCGGGAAACAGGTGTTTTCTGGGGCTGGAGGAACAATAGAAAGGGTAGAGGAGGGCGATGGATACTGGAGATGCTACATAGACACCAAAATGGGCTCTCTGATGAATCATTTCCAGGTAGGAGACCAAGCATACCACCAAGACTTTGATGCCGCTAATGACGAGCTTTTGCGCTATTACTGGCGTCTTGTAGTTTCTGTCGGTGCAGACTATATCGACCTTTCCATGACAGACGGCGATGGAGCCTCAATTCCGCAGGCTGAAGATAACGTAGCTCAGCTCGGAAATAGGACAGATACGTCACGGCAATCGGCTCTTGTAATCGACATGGTTCGTGACGGAGGAGGACTCGTAACATGGTATGATGAAATAAGCTCATACTCTCTTGTTGCTAAGGATTCTGTCAATATTGGCCGGATAGATGGTAAAACATGGGTACAAGCTTATGGCAATGCATACTTTGGAGCGCGTGATGAGTCGAAATATATGCGAGTTGAAGATGGGGATGTGCGTATTAGGGGTGCAATCTCTGTATCTGCTGGAGACTCAAGTGCAACAGACTTTCTTGTGACCTACCGAGGCGATTATGCCGCAGCGGGAGTTACATATGGGCCTGGCGATGAGGTTTTAGACGGGGGGACATACTTTCTGTACATTAACCCTCTCCCAAGTCCAGTGCCAACACCGCCTACCAGTGATGCATACTACTGGCGTGTTCGTTCGCAAACAGCCGAGGCGGAGTCAATGTATACTTGGGTCAAGTACTCTGACTATAAAGATCCTCTTGATTCACAGATATATGATGAACCGCGCGATACCACAGCCTATATAGGACAAGCATTTAATAAACCTACACCCACCGAGTCAGGCACTGCTGCCGACTATATATGGCTGCCATATCTATCGTCGAGCGGTAAGGATGGCAACTCGCAGGAGTTTATTTTCAAACTTACCAATAGCTCTAATGTTCCCACTCCGCCAGTAGAGCAGATACCGGCACAACAGCAAGATGGATGGTTTCCAGGCCCAGGAACAGCATATAACTATGGCTGGATGGATGAGCCCGGGAGCGTGGATAAAACACATCAATGGCAGTGGATCTCGACGAGGAAAAAGATTAATGAGAGTTGGACACAGTTCTCTCCGGCGGCTCTTTGGTCAAAATATGGGGAAGATGGCAATGGGGTGGAGTATGTTTACCGTAGGACAGCATCTAACTCCGCACCAGCAAGACCATCGGGAGATAGCCCAAATGGATGGACGGATACTCCAACCGGAGTAGATGCTCAGTATAAATGGGAATGGGTGTCCGAGCGACGGTACGAAGCCGAAGTATGGACTGTTTGGTCGTTGCCGGGACTTGCGTATTCTTATTCGCAGGATGGAGGCAGAATGGTTACTGCGTATCGACGCTATCCCGAAGCAAGTGGCACGCCTGCGACTCCTAGTTGGAATACATCATCGCAGCAATCGTCTCTTGCGCCGTCAACTTCGATCCCCCCGCCACTCCAGATGATCAGCCGTTATGGATGAGTACAGGTCAGACCACAATGTCTACATCTGGGATATGGTCGGTAACCGATCGTTCGATGCCCGTAAGAATTTCTGGGCCAGCCGGGTTTAATGGTCGTTCGCTATCTTATGCCGGAGATTATAATGGCAGCGTTAGCTATACCGCGACAACTGAGACATCTGCCGTCGTATGGTATAATGGATACTGGTACTACACAAAGCCACAGGCAGGAGGTATCGTAAGTGGTCAGACCCCATCCGCAACATCTAGTTATTGGACTCGTTTCACAGGTAGTTTTCAAAACGTTGCCACTAATGTGCTTTATGCTAATGAGGGTCAGTTGGGAGATTTTAGATTCTATCGCGAGTCGGGGCAGGGGATTTTTGAGTCTACTGATACGTCGATACGGGGAGTTGCTAATATTCGCCTAAATAGCAAGACAGGGCAGGCAGAGTTTAATGATGTAATTGTAAGAGGATCAATACGAAGCCCCTTTGTTGATCAAGGAACTATGCCATCAGCATCTATAACAGATAGACAAGATAATATAATAGTATCTGGGCCAGCATCTGCCGGGGGGAGCCAAATATTTAGCCTAGTATGGAATCCAACACAGTCAGGCAGAAAAGTTACACTTGTTCACTCAAGAAGTAGTGCTAATTTTGATGCTGTAATAAATGCTCCGTCTGGTTTTTACATATACGAATTTGGCAGAAGAAATACTTCAGTACGAATCAGGGGAGAATTTATCGAGCTTGTCGGAATTGGAACAGCAACTACCTTTTATGGGTGGCAAGTAGTATCAAGAAAATACCTATATGGAGGACTCACCGGATCTCCTGCAAACTACCGTACAGGCCGCGCCCCAGGGGTATTGGCTATGGGGCAAGTGGTTGGAGGCAAATCATCTATGGAACCTTATTTTATACGTAGCCTTGCGTTTGATGGCACCGGACAGACAGGTACGGGAGGCACAAGTACCAATATGAGCGTTACAAGAATATCTGAAGGATTATATAGAGTTTACTTTCCCTCAGCATGGGTTATAGGAGCGGGCTACTATATGGTAACAGTAACAGGTGCGGGATATACTTTCGAGGCGGGAACGTCATATAATAGGAGCACATATCCAGCCAAGGCAACACTCATATCTTATTCTGCATCATATTTCGATGTTATGGTCAGTGATGACTACACACGAAATGATGGAGATTTTAGTTTTGTTATGTACTCGATGTGTGACATAACCGGATGGGGAGGATGGGATTAAATCTTTCGCAATATGTACGGATAATCCATCCCGGTGTCATAAACATACATTTCATCACCACATATTACTGCTCCAATAGATCTAAAATCAGGATGTGTGGCGTCAAAATAGATCACATTTCCATCTATCATATACTTATATGATGATTGTCTGCCGTGCATAGTAAGAAATCCGTAATGAATTAGATAGCATTCATCATCATTAATAAAAATGATTTGCACAGTAGTTCTATCGTAATAGAATCCTTCCCATTTTTCTCCCTTAATATTGCTTTCACATATGCCATCTTCACTACACCCCATCGCGGATAAAGAAAACATGATTACGGCGACCACACATTTTACAAACCTTCCAAACTTATCTCGCTTCTGAGAAAGATGATTAAACCGAGTCCGGTCATACTTCTCCAGTCGACCATCAAGACGCCGCACGATATTCGACCATTGCTTTTCTCGTTCGTGGACAGCATAGATCTTTCGCCACACGATCACGAATAAACCAGATAAAAGCACACATGCTATAATTATTGCTGTTTTCATAGTTATAAAATTATTTTAGTTTCAATACTCTTTACTTCTCTTGAAAAATCTTCGAAGGCCCATTGTTCAGCCCCGCTACGAGATTCAGATATAGATCGCCAAATGGGCGCTCCATTAGACTCAAAACACATCCACATATGCTTACTATGAGTCTGCCGTGGGCTTCTTTTTTTGCGAATTGACGCGCTTATCCGATCGGCTTTTGCCCTGAATGCAGAATCAGTTTCATACAGATCGTTATATCGCTTTAGATAGTGCAAAATAGTATCATGGTTTCGGCAAATAAGGCTTCCAGCGACGTGGCTTGTTATGTCAGGAACAGCAATATATGTCTCCTTAGCCCAAATAAATCTTGCATCCGATATTGCCCTTGTTCTCAGCCTGCTTCTCAGCGATTTAGAATCATATTCAAGCTCCTCCTCAATAGCGCTCTCAACTATTCCCATATCCGTACAAACACACCTCTGTCACTAATCTTCATCTCAGCATGACCGATACACATCAGCAAGAGCAATAGTATCTCTTTCGACTTGACATCCGCGCACCACGGCTTGCTGCTAATGTGTCGCCCAAGATCTTTAAACGGTACGAGTTTACCAGATCTTGTACTCGGCATAAGCTCCTTCATGGCGGCTAATATCTCTCTCTTGGCCTTTTCGTCGGCATGTAGCTGCCGAGACATTGAGAGCGTCGTAAAAGTCTTCATGTTGGGCGATTCCGCTCCCACATCGAGCGGCGAGCAGTTCTGCAGCATCGTTCTAACGCTTGCCCATGTCAGTTTTTGTTCGTTATTTTCCATTTTATGCTAATTTTGCGTTTAAAAGTCTCCATACAGAATTATGTGTCCATAGATTGCCACGTCTCGTTCGATGGTCAGTTTCGTTCAAGGTGCTAACAATATTATCTATCTTAACGCCGTCCTTTTGTAGTTTTATTGCGAGCTTTCGAGCCATTTGCCACTTCTCGTCAGTACATTTTTCTTGTGTTCGGATATTTCCTGCTGCTATCGGGCCAAGCTCTCTATTTGCCTCCCATGAGGGATTAATCTGTGAAATGGATGTAAATTTTGTATCCCCTCTACGAGAATAATAGTGTCCATCAATTTCAATTCGCTCTTTAATATGCGACCAGCTTTCTCGCGCGTATTCACTTTTTATCTTGGATTCTTCCTGATATATAGTCATCATTATAGAAAACACAATATCTGTAATTTGCGGAAAATCAAGGAATTGCATTTTAAGACCTGAGTTTTTTAGGTTCCATGCAAATTCCAAATCCCTTCCAAGTCGAGACAATTTAGCGAGGAGAAGTATGGCGTCTTCTTTTCGTGCGAGATCTGCTGCTGCTCGAAGTCCGGGACGGTTTCTTCCTGAGTTTCGCCCCGTCTTATATGCGCTCGTCGTATCATTAAATTCTCCAATAACCACCCCTCCCTCTTTTTCGACAAGCTCCCTACATTTAGTTAGTTGCACATCAAGCGAAATGCCATCTTTTTGCTGTTCATCGCTTGATACACGGTAATAAATCACGTACTTATTCATAATTATCTTGTCGGATGAATAATAAACGCAGAGACAGGGATAAGCACCTTCACCAATAATGACCTTAGCGATTGATAGGCAGTGGCATCATTCTCACCATTAATACCAATACTCGTACTCCACGCCCTTCCTTCAGTAAAAATTTCTACCTCAAAATAATATTTTTTCATATCTTTGCATTTTAAAGAAACCTCCCCGCGATTCACATCGGAGGGAGGGGAATTAACCAACTAAACCCAAACGTCATGAAGAAAACCAAACGGTCTTCGTGGGCGGGGAGGAAGCTCATTCTCTCCCGGCCCTTACGGAAATCCTCGTCCGTACAGTCATTTGCCCTAAATTCCTTTCCAAACATTATAGGCGCTCGGTTTATCCACCACCAATGGCATTTCGTTAGGGAACCATTGATTTAGGCTTTAGGGCCAACTCTCCACCCCGACAAGGGCAAAGTTAATGCGCGCCAAACCCAGTATATCTTAGCCGACCCAAGCTATGGATAGGCGATCGTCTACCTTCTGGATAGATACGGAGTAAAATGTGTTACATAGTGCCGTATGATTAGCCTCCGTATCGCTGATTAGCTTCCTATGTGGAAACCTTTCATTGCGAAGATTTAGGTCTGTGTAAATAACCCTTATCTTTCTGGGAGCGCTACTTGCCTTCACGCCTTCCCGCTTTGTTTTTGCTGCTACCATTTCTACAAAGTTATCATGTTATTCTGGATTTTACAAGTAGTCGCTGAAATCTGCATCGTCTCTACTATACTTTCTTCCACTATTATCGTTTAGCTTCGATAGCCTAAGATGGGAGGGATTAATGACGATTATGTCTCCTGGTTCATGTCTTCTTGATTCTGAATCGTGTCGAGCGGGGTTGCCTTCGAGTATACAGCATTCTGTCATAATCTGTTGTGCTATCCGATCAAACCACTTATCCAATACTCTCAATCTAAACCGCCCTCTCCATGTGTGTATGGCTGTGATCTCATCGCCTATTTCTATATCCTTCATGTCATTTGCCATTATATGGTTCAAATACACTCCCCAGCCCAGAGGCGAGACCGACTACTATAAGAAAAATTACTGTTATCATAGTTTATATTTTTAAAGATTTATCATGCCTGTAAAATGAGAAGCCGCCGCCGCCGCTCCATTTTGCGGATTTGCTTATTCCTCCTGATTCTCCCTGTATTACCTTTTTCATCCTTTCAACCACAAGATCAACAACATGGTCGCCTATCTCAATCCCTATATATTGCCGTTTCATTTTGTGGGCGGTGGAAATTGTAGACCCGGACCCGAGATAACAATCCAATACCATATCTCCCTCATCGGTCGAAACGGTCAAAATGCGAGCGATCAATTCTTCCGGTTTTGGGGTCTCGAACGCTTTCGAATCGGGAAAAAGTTTTAAAATGTGTTTCTTTGCAGTGTTGGTTGTGCCTACGTCTTTTCCCAGCCACAATGTTTCGGGGGTTATACATTTGGATGCGTCCTTGAGGAATTTTTTGACCCGGGGTACCCCATTGCCATCTTTCCCGAACCAGATGTTGTTGGCAGCAATTTCCCGGTTCATCCTCTCCTCATTGTGAATCCAACATCTGCCTCTCGGGGGGTAATGCCGTTTGCCTGTCGGTGATGTAATGTGGTAGTATTGACTTGCGACAGCGTGTCCTCCCTGAGCTGTCACGGTAACTGACTGCCAAGGCCCCCGGGGGTCATTATCAGGATTTTTGTATTTACCGTCGAAATAATCTTCTGGAGTAGGTATGGGATTCCTTCTCTCTTTGAAGATCTCGATGTTCTTGGCGTATACCAAGATATATTCATGATTGTTGGAAAAAACAGTCCTGTTCTCTCTGGAAGTCCGATGTTGCCACACGATTGTATTTACGAAATTATTCCTGCCGAAAACCCGATCTGCGACGATCTTCAAATAGTGTACTTCCTTGTCGTTAATGGATACCCAGATCGACCCGTCTTCCGACAACAACGGGTGCAGCAGAGACAGCGTTTTCTCCATGTTCGCCAACCATTGCGCGTCGTTCTCGTTGTCCGAATAATAATGATAAACCTCTCCGTTGTTATACGGTGGGTCGATGTAGATGCATCGAATGGCATTGGTGTGTGTCGAGGCCAACTCCTTTAAAACATCGTGGTTGTCCCCCTTGATAATGCAATTATTCGAATCTCCGGGATTAACCGAGATGTCATTGTCTATGATCATTTTTTATAGTTGTTAGTTAGTATTTGCTCCATCAACACCGCCGAGAGGATAGTGGCATCCGGGACTATCAAACTGCAGTAATAGCGGACTGTCTTCTGTATAGCGCCGGTTCGTTCTTTTTTATTACTAATACTAAATAGCTAACACGCGTAATGGGCGCTATGATTCTGTCTGACCTAACAAGCTTATAAATGGTTAGATTCATACAGGGCGTAGTTGTGCTAAATCTTTACTAATTAGCCACCCTATGCTCGCTTAATTATCTCTACGACCAACATATTTAAAACCTGATCTATAGGGCCTTTCCCGAAGGAGCAACCCAGTCCAATCTCTTTATTCTTATATTGGGCGAGCAAGGACATTATCTTTTAATAGATAATTTTAGACTGAAGTTCTGCCTCAATCTCTATCTTAATATATCTAATGTCATTAACATGGATGTTTCGATACTCTTGTAATGTCATGTAGATAAAATTTTCATCTTCTTTTAGTTTTTAATTTCGCGCCTCGGCCAAGTATCACCCTGATCGGGGCTATTTACGTGTGCTATCCTCCAGTGCGTATCTAACCATAATCCCACTGGTCGCACCCCTCCGGCTCTAACTCCGGCTCGTCGTTCTGCTGCCACACATTATGCTCTTCCCAACATAACACAGGCTCACTGGGTGAGGGTAGCGTAAGAACATCCGTGGGCATCCCTAAAATGTTCGTTTGGATGATTATCATTTACATAGAATTTTATCAAGTTTATTCTGGATCAAATCAGCGAGGGCGCTTAACTCATCCCACCGTTCTCGCTGGTATCCTTGCCACATTTCTGGCGGCGAGTTATAACAATCATATTTTGTTATAATTTCTGTAAAAGCCTGTGTTACAGTATTTAGAATATGCTTTCTAAGTTTATTAGATATTTTCATAAAATTAATTTTTAGTCATTCGCATCCCGTCCGGTTTTCGCTACCGAGACAATCGCTGTCAGAGGTCTTACCTAAACGGGACTTTAGGCTCCTTCGGGTCGATATGTGTACCCTCCGGTATTTTGCAAAGATAAGCACGTTATACCTCGTTGCTTGCGGTCTCGGATGCCCTCTCCTCATTTTAGGGCGCTGGCCAGCTAACCCGAAATTGTAATATATTGTCACTCTTTGCGGCCTGCCATTATCTATTCCACCACTCTTCACCAGAACCGAATTTAATCTCACGGACAATCTCGTTGTTTGGCATACGTTCGATTTCAACGATATTTTCTTCCGTTACACCTATTCTATTGCATACACAGGCATATGCGGCGTGGCTCTTTGTTTTTGCTCCAGTGATATAAACATCCAATCCATCAAGTTTATATATTTTCTCCATCGTTATTTAGTTTTAGTTAATCCTTCTTTATATCCAGCCAACCACGCCGCCTCCAACGCTTTAACAACATCGTCGCGGTATGCAAATTGTTCTTTTGGGTTAAAATGGCTTCCCATAAAAAACCTTTTCATCCTACCCCATTTTGATAGGGCGTATTTGTTTGCTTTTGCTTTCATATCAATCTCGATCTACATACGCCAACATAATCAGCGTACAAATTATATTCCAAAACTCCTCCGAAATAGTCATTCGATCACCAACACTTCCATCCAAATATCCCTCTTTTCTCCATTGTGATAGAATAGTGCGTTCTTCGGACGAAATTTTATCCGGTTGGATTCGCTGCTCGTTTACCATAGCGAACTGAATATAAGGCATAAGTCGAAGCTCGACAGCTGTTATTACTCTGCCCATAAGTAGCATGGCCTTATTCTGTACTCGTGCGGTTAGTTGACCGCGTCCTTGTTTTTCTTTCATGGCCTTAGTCATTTTGGGGGTCATAAGGACATTCTATATCGTCTACAATATCCTCAATGTTATCACCCAGATCCTCACGGATAACGCAACACATCTTGGCCTTAGCGGCCTCAATTATTGAGTCCTTGCTCGCGTTGGAATCCACGATTACACGTACACGTAACGATGCGTACACTAATTTTGCTGCTTTCTGTTTATTTTCCATGATTATAATCTTATTAGGTTTTCTTCGTCCAAAATAGTTTTATAAGGAGTAAATACGAGCGCGACACCTTCTTCCCACTATATAGTGTCGCCTTTCTTTACTTTAAAGTCCCAACGACGGCCAAAAACAAGAAAGTGCATTCCCGGCTTTCAGCGTCCATTAAGATAAACGCAATGACCAAGAGATTCCGGTAACCACATCGTTTCCCACCCGGCTATTCGCCCATCGTTAGGTACGGTGTAGGTTTTCATACTCGTTCCAGCCATTCAGAGTTAACCCACTTTTCCCGCTCTGATCCAACTTCATACACAAATACGTCAAGTCCTTCGTTTTCATCATCATTATCGAATGCTACTATCTCACATTCGAGGATCTTATCACTTTCATCGAGTAGAGCAACCTGTAAATCAAAGTTATCCACATCCTCACGAATCTTTACAAGGTCGCCAATTTTGAAGTTGTGTATTTTTGCTTTCATAATCAATTGATTGAGTAGGCATTGTCAAAATCGTATGAAAATTCATCAAGAATATCACACTCATGGAAGATTTCACCGCTACAACACTCCGAGTCATTTCGCTGACAAAAATGACAGAATGCTACTTTTGCGATTTCTTTTGATTTTTCTTTTGTTAACTCTTTGTTTTTCATGCTCTTAACTCTTTTATTATTCGTTCAACATATGGCCGATATTCTCCGGCGTTTTCCAGTGTTATTCTCCCCAGTTCTGGGTAACCATCCACGATTCGGCAAACCTCCCCTATTCCTTTGTTAGACGGTTCATGATCATGCGCCCAAATTTGGCCCTCTCTATTTTCGATACAATAATATAGATACGCTCCCCACCTTGAGAACCGTAACCGTACTCCGTATTCATTTTCGTACAGCATCTTGCCGTCGAAGTCTTTTCCGATTCGTTTCATGCCATAATTCCTCCCCAATTATATCCGTTAACTTGGGCTAATCGCCTTAAATATACTTCTGGCTCCTTAAAACTACTTGGGTCTCCGCCATAAATCATAAACGTATGTCTTCCGCCTATTTGCGCGTATGTATGCCCGTAAATCATTCGTCCGTCCTTTGGTAAGGCATAACCGACAAACAATAGCCGTTCGGCGTGTGTACTGGCATCAGAAATAACAACAAGCGTAAATTCGTGCGTTGGAATATATTGAAGCACCTCCCCCACACACTTATCTCGGTACTCTATATTATCCGCTTCGGGACTATATATTTTTCCCAAAATATCTCGCACTCCGTACCGCAATGGCCTATCAAATTGATAAACTAATCTCCGGCCCCTTTCGTTTTGTTCCTCTATAAATCGAGCGGCAACTATCTGTCTGCTTATACTGCTGATATTTTTTGATTTAGTTCCCAAACTACCTTCGACAACCACGTAATATCCGGCTTCCCCTTTCCTCGGACGGCTCGAAACGTAAACCTATCCCGTGCGATACCCTCAAACCTTGCTCGAAGCATGCCAATAGTCTGTTTTGGTACGACCACACCATAACGGTTACAGAGACGAAGGAATAGTTCGACCCCGATTAACTCTCCTGCCTGATATTGCGCCTCTGCCGTATCGGTTTGTTCGTTCATCTTTTGCTCTGCCGTTCGCTCCCGTTCCGCTTTTTGTACCCGCAAAGTGTTTCATTACCGCACGGGCTTCTAATTTCATTCGACCACTTCCAGATCATATCCCACCCGCTCCAATTCCGTGAGCAGGTCGGCGTACTCTTCCGGCTCTACACGATACCAATCTGTTATCTCAGGCACATTACAATCCCCGTATACCTCCAGACTCCGCACCGCTACTCCGCCGTGGCTCACTTCGTCGGGGAATAACGCGATTATATCCCCGTCTAATTTCCGAAATGTTACTTTTGTTCGTTCCATGTCAACCCTACAATTATTCCGTCCAAAAACTGATCTATTTCCCGCGCTGAAATCCGTGCGCAGTCCACCGAACGTCCGAAACACCCAGACGCTCCGCCCGTGTGCGTTTCCATTTCATTCAACCGATACCCGCCATAGCTTGCCGCAAACGACAAGTGTAACCGCTTCCCCGTCATTTGTCCGACCCTGTCTACCTTTTCGGTAAGTTGTCTTTGTGTTATTCGTGTTTTCATCGCTCAACTGTTTTTAAGTCCGTCAATCTTTTCCTGCACGACCTCAGGCGAATAGGTAGTAAACACAATTCCGCCGCCAAAGTCTCGGCCAAGATACGGTTTTCCTCCGATTTTGTGCGCTTTCTTAACGGCGATCTCTTTGAGCCGTCCGAGAGCAAAAACACCGTGCGCAACCTCGTTATGTGCTCGTTCGCTATCTGCATTGTTGGTGAAGTCTAAAAAGTGCCAAACATAGCGCGGATTACCGAAGCCGTCATTGTTTACTCGTGTTCCGTTGTGTGTTTTCATACTTAGTTCAACCGATAAGCGTTATGCCCGTCTAATTCAATCTCAAAGCCGTCGTATGCAGCTAAAGAGTGCCCGCGACCGTCTATTAAATCTGTACTCAACCGAATCGGGATTTACACTACTTTCGTAATCGCGTAACGCCTGTAAATAATGCGCTACGTGTAACCGAAATTCGTAATCACTTCCGCTCGCCTTGCTCCCGTTCGACCACCACCTAATACATAGGTAACAGCGTAATTCGTGTTATGCCTTAATATGGTTAATATCTGCATACTCCGACT